>Ga0299914_10001245_pt1 | contig 16633 bp, 13 predicted proteins | sample RVTome_10_FD_201361 | JGI IMG/M metagenome (GOLD analysis project Ga0299914, IMG submission 201361) | Soil microbial communities from uranium-contaminated site in the Upper Colorado River Basin, Wyoming, United States - RVT153D57 (version 2) ...
GATCTGTATTTTTATTTTGTTATTTATATTCACAGCAATCCTCGTGATTTGATTCACGTTTTTCCGACGTTGTGAGGATTGGTAGATTGGGAGAGGAATAATGAATTGTGATTGGTGATTGGTGATTGGTGATTGGGTTGAATTGAATTATGGTATACTCATTTGAGTTATTAACCACAATAAAGTTATTGGAATATGAAGTTAGACAAGATTAGAAGAGTGGTCTATGCGAGTTGTCGAAATTCCTTATCCAGACGATCTACCTGAGGCAATGGGAAAAAGCCCAGAGTTATTTGAGCGTCAGATCCGGTTTCTGGTTGCTGCTAAAATCTATGAGATGGGTCAGATTTCCTCTGGCCGGGCGGCTGAGCTTGCGGGAATGAATCGCGTTGAGTTCTTGGAGGAACTCGGCCGCTATCGAATCCCGATATTTAACTATCCGCTGTCGGAATTGGAACAGGAAATACAGGAAGCCCAAGAACGAGCGGAAAAGACAAATTGAAAGTTGTCCTCAATACCAGTCCCCAGATACTGCTGGCTAAAATTGGGCGATTAGATTTGTTGACACAACTCTACAGCGACATACTGATTCCTGCATCAGTTTTGGACGAGTTAATAGCAAAACCCGGCGGCGAAATTAAGAAAATACAGGCACTCATTCGAGCGGGAGATTTTCAGGTTCAGAAAGCTGCAAATGAAAATATAGATCGCATCCCGGCCGATTTAGGTGTGGGAGAACGAGAAGCCATTGCTCTGGCTATTGAAAAGAATGCTGACCTGGTCATTCTGGATGATCGAGAAGGGCGAAAGATTGCTCGCTCAAGAGGCTTGTCGGTAACGGGAACGATTGGGGTATTGGTCGAAGCCAGGGAACGCAGTTTGATCCCTTCAATACGCCCTGAATTAGACCGGTTGATCGAAGCCGGGATGTGGCTTAATGAGGCTTTCTATCATCGGATTTTACAGGAATTTGGGGAGTGATGGTATCTCCTCACAATACGGGCAACTTTAGCGTCTTCTGATGGCTCACTTGACTATCTATACAAGCTAGAAACCGGGTTTTTGGCAAAACCCAGTTTCTTAGATGGCGTCTTAAGTTAGTTTGGTATTGATACTTATGCAAATTTTTTACCTGAAAATGAAAAAGAGGATCTGTTTAAACTGGACGTGGGGTTTATTGCTGCTTACTTACATGAGCTTATCCGCTTGTGCCAATCAGACGGAAACGACCGTCGGTAGCAACGAGGCCATCGAAACCACTAGGGTGGCTACGGCGACAGAATTACCCACCCAAACGGCGACTCCTCTAGTAGAGGCAACCGCAAGCCCTTCATCCACCGCCACAACAGAGCCAACGACCACACCAGAACCACCAAAAGCGCCACCACTAGAGTCTATTGCCAGCTTGATCAACGCCGGGGAAAATATGCTGGGGTTAGAAGCCTTTATGGCTGGCGAGTTCACCTTACAACCTCTACCCTTTGCGCCGCAAGTTATGTCACCGGAGCAAGCTGTGCCTGATTTAAGAATTTACCTGGACCCGACACCGCAGATAGAAGTGACAGAAAAAGTGCCAGATACGATTGACGTGACTGAGTGGGTGGATGACCCGGCAGATTTTGTCGCCTACACATCCGGTTGGGGCGTCAGCGGCACCATCGAGGGCCTTATGCTGTTCACGCAAACGGAAGCCGACATATTGTGGTCAGGGTTGGTTCTCTCGGCTGATGGTTTTGCCTCTGCGCCAGTCCTGGAGGCCGTGCCGCCGCCGCTAAACCTGACTTACCGGGTTGATAACCATATCTTTGTGGTGTCAGATGATGGAACCACTCCTGCATATCAAATAGAGGATAATGCAGAGGCAGATTATCTGCTTAACCCTACGAATACGTGGGTGTTAGAAGTGCTGCCTGCTGCCGATCAACCTAATCGTTTGGAGCAAGCAGCGCTGATCAACCTGGCCACGGGTACACGTCAGGTTGTAGAGATGCCCTACATTGTGGCTTGGTCCGGGCTGGGCTGGGTAGATGAACAGATTTTAGGCATGAATGTCTGGTTTGATGAAGACGATATGACAGGGCAAACACCTGGCCGTCCGGCCGTGTTCAATGTCGCCAGCGATGAATGGCTCTTGTTGGCCGACCATCATGCTACCCTTTCCCAAATCGGAGACGGCCGTGTCGTGTATGTCAGCGAGGATGAATGGGTCGTTTGGCACCACACGGGAGTCACTAGACAATCATTTTCGGGAGAGGGGCTGCCCATTCCTTCCCATTCCGAGCAGCAGTGGATACTGCTCACAAGCAGCACCATTGCCATAGCAAATCCGGAGGGACGCACAGATTTATTGCAATACCGCGCTTTCACTCCCCACGGCCGTTTTCTAACGCCGGTTATATGGAATCCCGACGATGCCTGGGTGGCCTTGCAGCCGGCCACAGTTGAACTGGAATTCAACGGCCTGTGGTTGTATTCGGTCCATGAAGGCGAGATGATACATCTGGGGAACGGTACCTCCAACGCACTGTGGCAAGACGATAAGACTGTGCTGTTTAACGCTCTGGTTGATGGCGTGATGCAGATGCAAGCCTACAGTGTGGATACAGCCGAGCGGGTCAGAGTAGATATGCCGGACAACAGCATTCCTATCCATGTGAAAAAACCGTGAAAGCAGCACCTCAACTGATACAAAATATCAAAAGCAGTTCCCTTCCCACTCCTGTAACCTTCAAGTGAGCCAACAAAAAACTCACATTTTTATTGGCTCACTTGGCTCACTTCGCAAGCCAGAAACCGGGTTTTTGGCAAAAACCCGGTTTCCTAAGTAAGGTTTAAAATGCTCTTCAACTATTGTAAAGACTTCTGCCAACGAATTACTCCCATCAACCGTCAGTAATCTCAGATTGCGTGCCGTCGCTTCCTCCCTAATCCGGTCTGCGATAAGCATATCCCGTTCTCGATGTCGTGCCAAAGCTTTTTCAGGATTTTGTATTTGATGACGGTAACTCCCTTTAGCACCCTCCGAGACACGAGCCTTAAACGTTTTTTCTTTAAAAGCCGCTGTAGGGACAAGCCAAATGGCCTGTTGCTGACTCGCAAGGAGGGGGGCAACAAGACTAGGCATAAATCCATACCCTTCTGCCACAATTCGTTTTTCTATCGGTAAAGTCAGTAAATCATGGAGCCGGAAGGAATACTGTTCAGCCCACATCTGATACACATGCTGAGCCTGCTCCTTAGCTGGTCTAAGCCAACGTTCCTCATCAGTCATCTTTTGCCATCGAAGACTATGTGGATACTGATCCTCCGAGATAGTGATTGCTTCCCAAGAGGGAGATGGTCGGTCAAAATGATAGATGTGGATATCGTATCGGGCCGCAAACAAACGAGCAAGGCTTGTCTTGCCAGCATCTGTGCCCCCTCCGATCCAGAGCACATGGGCTAATCTTTCTTTCAACTCTTGTGGCGATAGGGTGTCAACAGGCATGTACATCGTAAATTATTTTCCCTTTCACTGGATTTCCCCGGAGGGTACGAATATTTGCCGAGAGTGCCTAACGGCTGCGAGCTGAGCGGCGCCGCCAATCTACTTCCAACGTCGAGTGAAGATTGGTTCAATCTGGCAGATTGAACCAATCTCAACTCACATCAGTTCTTCAAGAAATTCCGCAAAACCGTATGCAAAATACCGCCGTTGCGGTAGTAGTCTACTTCGACGGGGGTGTCTATGCGGCAGATGGTTTGGAAGGTGGTGACGGAGCCGTCGGCTCTGCGGGCGTGGATGGTGATGTGCTGGCCGGGTTTGAGGTCGTCGTCCAGCCCTTCGGTGGAATAGATTTCGCTGCCATCCAGGAATAAGACGGCCGCGCTCTGGCCGGGCATGAATTGGAGGGGCAAGACGCCCATGCCGATGAGGTTGCTGCGGTGGATGCGTTCGTAGGATTCGCAGATGACCATTTTGACGCCCAACAGCATGGCTCCTTTGGCGGCCCAATCGCGGGAACTGCCGGTTCCGTATTCTTTACCGGCCAGAACCAGCAAGGAGGTATTGTTGGCCTTGTATTTCAGGGAAGCGTCGAAAATACTCGTCACCTCACCGGTTGGGAGGTAGGTTGTCCAGCCGCCTTCCGTTCCGGGGGCCATCTGGTTGCGGAGGCGGACATTGGCAAAGGTTCCTCGTGTCATTACCCGGTCATTGCCCCGGCGGGAGCCGTAGGAATTGAAGTCGCGGGGTTCAACGCCGTGTCCCATCAGATATTCGGCCGCAGGGCCTTCGCGGGAAATGGCCCCGGCGGGCGAGATATGGTCTGTTGTGACGGAATCGCCCACCTTAACCAGCACCCTGGCTCCGGTTATCTCGGTGATGGGGGCGGGGTCGGGGGACATATCCATGAAGAAGGGGGGTTCCTGGATATAGGTGGAAGCCTCATTCCAGGGATAGAGTTCGCTGCCCATACTGGGGATTTCGTTCCAGGTTTCGTTGCCGGTGTAGACGTTGCCGTACTGTTCGGCGAACATCTCGGCCGTTAACGACTCCGCCACCGTTTCTTCAATCTCCTTGCTGGTGGGCCAGATGTCGCGCAGGTAAACGGGCTGGCCGTCATCGCCCGTACCCAGCGGTTCCTGGGTCAAATCAATGTCGGTCCGCCCCGCGAGGGCATAGGCCACCACCAGGGGCGGCGAAGCCAGATAGCTGGCCTTGACGCGAGGATGAATGCGCCCCTCAAAGTTGCGGTTGCCGCTCAGAACGGAAGAGACAACGAGGTTGCCCTCATCAACGGCCTGGGCGACCGGTTCCGGCAGGGGGCCGGAATTGCCGATGCAGGTGGTGCAGCCGTAACCGACAATGTGAAAGCCCAAGGCTTCCATATAAGGAATTAAACCGGCTTTGGAGAGATAGCTGCTGACAACCCGTGAGCCGGGGGCCAGGCTGGTTTTGACATAGGGCTTGACGGTCAGCCCTTTCTCGACCGCTTTCTTAGCCAGCAAACCGGCTCCCAACATCACGGTGGGGTTGGAGGTGTTGGTGCAGCTTGTAATGGCGGCAATGACAACCGAACCATGCCCGATCTCGGTACTGTGGCCGTTGTCAGTAACGGGGACGGTACGCTTTGCTTCTTCTTCGGTCAGGGCGAAGCCTCTTTTTTCGGCCGGCGCTCGCAGGTTTTCCTCGAAGGCTCTTTTCATATCAGTGAGGGCGATCCGGTCTTGCGGCCGTTTAGGCCCCGCCAGACTGGGAACAACGGTACTCAAATCGAGTTCCATAGCATCGGTAAATTCCGGGTCGGGGGTGGCGTCGGTGCGGAAGATACCCTGGGCGATGGTGTAATCTTTGACTAACTGGACCAGCGCCTCAGAACGGCCGGTGCGGCGCATGTAATTCAGGGTCTCCTCATCAACGGGGAAGTAGCCGACTGTGGCCCCATATTCGGGACACATATTGGCTATCGTGGCCCGGTCCGGCAAGGTCATACTGCTCAAACCGGGGCCAAAATATTCCACAAACTTACTCACAACCCCTTTTTGGCGCAGCAGTTCGGTGACGACCAGCACCAGGTCGGTGGCGGTGGCTCCTTCGGGCAAACGGCCGGTTAGCTTGAAGCCGATCACTTCCGGGGTGAGCATATAAATCGGCTGGCCGAGCATGACCGCTTCAGCCTCAATGCCCCCCACACCCCAACCGAGGACGCCCAAGCCGTTAATCATGGTGGTGTGGGAGTCGGTTCCGACCAGGGTGTCGGGGAAAGCGACTAGCCCTTCTTGATCGCGGCCGCTCATCACTACTTTGCCCAGGTATTCCAGGTTCACCTGGTGAACGATGCCGGTGGCAGGCGGCACGACGCTGAAATTGTCAAACGCTTCCCGGCCCCATTTCAAAAATTCATACCGCTCCCGGTTGCGTTCAAATTCCCGTTCAGCATTAATAAACAGGGCGGCGGCCGAACCAAACATATCTACCTGCACCGAGTGGTCAATAACCAGGTCAACGGGAACCAGGGGGTTAATCTTTTTGGGGTCGCCGCCTAAACGGGCCATAGCCGAACGGAGCGCGGCCAGATCAACAATAGACGGCACGCCGGTGAAATCTTGCAAAATAACCCGGCCCGGCTTGAAGGGAAACTCTACCCGGTTTTCGTCGCGGGGCTGCCACTTTGCGAGATTGACAACATCTTCCGGCATAACTTCATAGCCATCACAGTTCCGCAAGACAGACTCCATCAAAATCTTTATCGAAAAGGGCAGGTGGTCAATGACAGCAACGCCGTCTTCTTGTAGTTTATTCAGCCGGTAATAGGCATAATCATGGCCGGGCAGGCTGGCCCTGGCTCCAAAGTGGTTAAAAAGTTTACTCATGTTGCACCTCTTTGTGTTTGGTAATATCGGCCGTCAGGCAAGTGTATTTGGTACTTGTGGACGGCCGGTAAATGGCCGGACACCGTCTCGTAATTGGGTAATTGTCAATTACCAGTTCTTAAACGCTGTTGACAGGACTGCCTTCATTATACCGAAAAAGGGTCAGGATGGAACGGGTCAAGGGGCCAGTATTGCTAAAACGGCAAAAGTTCTTAGAATTTAAGGATTACAAAACAAGACTCGTGTCGAAATCAACTATGAAAAAGATAATATTCCTTAGCACGCTTGGTGCGTTGACCTTATTCATCGCCATTTTGCTGCCCGGCCGAAAATTCCCAACGGCCGACAGCGCCGATAACAACCTCGGCATAGAAGATTACTTCCGGCTGGGGCTAGAAACCGTCCTGTCCGGCTTTATTCAGCCGGTTGGCGTCACCGGTAATGGGGTAGACGGCCGACTTTTCGTCCTGGAACGCTCCGGCGTCATTCATATTGTTCAAAACGGCCAGCGCTTGCCGACCCCATTTCTGGACATTGCGGCCGAGGTCAACTCCGAAGGCAATTGGGAACAGGGTTTGCTCGGTCTCGCTTTCCATCCCGATTTTGCCAATAACGGACTCTTCTTTGTCAACTACACCAACCTGGACGACGACAGCCATATTTCTCGCTTCAAGGTCAGCGACGGCGATGCGAACCTGGCCGATCCCAATAGTGAAGTCATCGTCCTGACCGTTAACCAACCGACGGTCATCCATAACGGCGGCGGGCTGGCCTTTGGGCCGGACGGCTATCTGTACGCTTCATTGGGGGACGGCGGCTGGATAAGCGACCCAGATAACCATGCCCAAAATACCCAACTGCTGCTCGGTAAAGTGCTGCGCCTGGATGTCAGCACCGGGGATACGGCTCCCTTTTACACCGTTCCGGCCGATAATCCTTTTGTGGGCGTTCCGACAACGGCCGATGAAATCTGGGCCTTGGGCTTTCGCAACCCCTGGCGAATAACGTTCGACCGGGAGACGGGGGATCTGTATATCGCCGATGTGGGCAACTTCCGGCAAGAGGAGATTAATTTCCAGGAGGCGGGCGATCCGGGCGGGCAAAATTATGGCTGGCGCTGTTACGAAGGCAACCTGCCATTCATTACAAATGGCTGCGGCCCGATGAGCAGCTATACTTTTCCGGTTCATGCCTATTATCATAACCCAGGCTGCGCCGTAACCGGAGGTTACACCTACCGGGGCAGCCAATTCCCATTTCTGGCAGGTTATTATATTTTCAGTGATTTGTGCAGCGGCGAACTGTGGACGCTGCGGCGCAATGGACAAGGCGTTTGGGGGGCGGTGAAACGAGGCGCAACGACAGCCAATATCAGCAGCTTCGGCGAAGATACTGATGGGGAAATTTATGCGGTTGATTACACCTATGGACATTTGTATCGGGTGACGGCCGAGCCGATGGAAAACATTTACTTTGCCCCTTCTATCTCATTTAATCCCGTCTTCCCAACCCCGACGCCCACGCCGACGCCCCGGCCCGGACCGGACCTGGTCGTGGTTGACCTGACAATTGTGCCGACCAACCCGGACGCGGGAGAAACGGCCGAGATTATCGTAACGGTTCAAAATCAAGGCGACCAACCGGTTGATCCCGGCAATAATTTCTTTATAGATTTCTATGTTGATATAGTTCCCCTTCCTCATTTACCAGGGACGTTCTACTGGGGGGCGCAAGGCAGCCAGTTTGGCGTTGGCGAAAGTCGCAGCTTTAGCCGTGATTACTCTTTTACGGCCGGAACACACAACCTCTATATCCAGGTGGATACCGACCAGAGTGTTCCTGAATCGAATGAGGCGAACAACATTTTTGGGCCGCAGGTGATTGTGGTGGAACCTTGAGAGAACGTAAAACGTAAAGCGTAAAACGTAAGGGGTTGGGGTTACGTTTTGCGTTTTACGTAGGCTGTTTCCGCACCATATCAAAGGTATCGGTCACGCGGGTATAGGCGGGGCCGGCGAGACGGCCGATGGGCTTGAGAACATCCAGTTTGATATAGCCATCCACATAAATATCGTCCCGGATGTGGATGCATTGGACTTCGCCAAAGACGGCCGAGCCGCCCCCTTCCCCCTCGCTGATGGTGACAATCTGCTGCAAGCGACATTCAAAGGCGATGGGGGCTTCGGCCGTGCGGGGTACGGAAATGGTGGTGGAGGGGGCGGGGGTGAGGCCGGCCCATTCGAATTCGGAGTGATCGGGCGGCAGAACGGTGGCGGTCAGGTTCATCTGTTCGGCCGTTTCCTCATTGGTCAGATTGACCACGAATTCAGGGAGCTGCTCAATATTTCGCAGGGTATCCTTCTTTTGGGCCTCTCTCCCTAACCGCTGCGGGCAAAAGATAAGAGTCATCGGAATCGTTGCCCCGACGGTGAAATAAGAGAAGGGGGCCAGATTCAAATTGCCTTCACCGTCCATCGTACTGACCCAAGCAATGGGCCGGGGGAGGATGGAGCCGATTAAGATTTTATAGCGGTCGCGTTCTGCCATCTCTTCGGGGTTGATAATCATCAATGATTCTGGGGCAGCCAGCTGTAGACGTAGTTTTTGTCTTCGATGTTGTGGGCCTCGGCCGTTAAGCGCAGGGGGCGGAAGGTGTCAACCATGACCGCCAGTTCATTGGTGCGCTCCTTGCCGATGGAGCCTTCATACGTGCCGGGATGGGGGCCGTGCGGAATGCCGTTGGGATGAATGGTCAAAGAGGCCCGGTCAATGCCTTTGCGAGACATGAAATCGCCCTCGACGTAGTAGAGAACCTCGTCCGAATCCACATTGGAGTGATTGTAGGGGGCCGGAATGGAAAGGGGATGGTAATCAAACATACGCGGCACAAAGGAACACAGCACAAAGCCGGGGCCGTCGAAGGTCTGGTGGACGGGGGGCGGCTGGTGAACACGGCCGGTTATCGGCTCGAAGTCCTCAACGTTAAAGGCAAAGGGCCACAGATGGCCGTCCCAGCCAATTACATCCAGGGGGTGGTGGTTGTAGATGAAGCTGGTAATCTGGTGGCGGGCTTTGACCCGGACTTCAAATTCGCCTTCTTCGTCAAAGGTGACTAATTCTTCCGGCGGCCGAATATCTCTTTCGCAGTAGGGCGAATTTTCCAAGAACTGGCCGTAATTGTTGATGTATCGTTTGGGCGGGGTGACATGGCCGAAGGCTTCTACTACCAGCATCCGCTGTTCGACGCCTTCATCGGGAATCAAGCGCCACATAACGCCGGTGGGCAAAACCAGGTAGTCGCCGGGGCGGTAATGGAGCAGGCCGTACTGGCTTTCCAGAACGCCGGTTCCGTCGTGGATGAAGAGGACATTGTCGCCGTGAGCGAATTTGTACCAGTAGTCCATGGCTTTGGTGGGCCGGGCAATGTAGAGAACGACGTCGTTGTTGCCCATGAGCGGAATGCGCCCTTCGACGGCATCTCCGCCGGCTTCGATCATGGTGGAACAGAGGTGGCGCGGCCGTAAGGGGCCGGTCTCTTCGTATTGAATGTCCACTTTGCGCTCTACCCCGACGCGCTGGATGCGGGTGGGCGGCCGTAGATGGTAAAGGATTGATTGAATACCGGCGAAGCCATGAATGCCCATGACTTCTTCGTGATATAAAGAGCCGTCCGGCTGGCGAAACTGGGTGTGCCGCTTCCGGGCGACTTCTCCTAATTTGTAGTAGTAAGTCATTGGTTACTCCTTTGAAGAAGTGAACAGTGAACAGTGAACAGTGAACAGTCTACTGTTTACTGTTTACTGGTTTTACAGGTTTCCGCGGAGGTCTTGTTCGCGTTCGATGGCTTCAAAGAGGGCTTTGAAGTTGCCTTTGCCGAAGCCGCGAGAGCCGTGCCGTTCGATGATTTCAAAGAAGACAGTCGGCCGATCTTCGACCGGTTTGGTGAAGATTTGGAGCAGATAGCCTTCATCGTCACAATCCACCAGGATACCCAACTCTGCCAACTTATCTACCGGCTCGTTGATTTTGCCGACGCGGGCTTCCAGGTCGTCATAATAGGTCGTAGGAACATGGAGAAAATCTACGCCGCTCTCTTGAAGTCTGGCAACGGTTTCGATAATGTTGCCGGTTGAGAGAGCCAAATGCTGAACGCCGGGGCCGTAATAATAATCAAGATACTCCTGAATCTGGGACTTCTTTTGGCCTTCGGCCGGTTCGTTGATGGGGAACTTGACCTTGCCGGTTCCGTCTTGCATGACTTTGGACATCAGGGCTGAATATTCGGTGGAAATATCCCGGTCGTCAAAGTGGAGCAGTTGGGAGAAGCCCATAGTGTGGGCGAAGAACTCTACCCAGCGGTTCATGGCCCCCAGTTCGACATTACCGACGATATGGTCAATGTGGGCCAGGCCGACGCCTTTGTGACGGAGACGGCCGTTTCCGCTCCCATTCTGCCCATTGCCGCGAACGCCGTTCATGGCTCTGTAGCCGGGGGCGAACGGCCCATTGTAATTGGTGCGATCTATGAACTTAATCAAGGTGTCGCCGTAGGCGCGGATGGCCGAGTAGCGAAAAACGCCGTAGTCGTCTTCTTCCTGGGTAGGCTTGATTGCCCCGGTTGCGCCCCGTTTGGTGGACTCTTCATAGGCGCTGGCGGCGTCCGGCACTTCCAGGCCGATGACGGCCACGCCGTCGCCGTGCAGGTGGACGGAACGAGAAATGGGATGGTCGGGGTTGAGGGCGGTTGAAAGAATAAAGCGGATTTTACCCTGCTCCAGAACGTAGGAGGCTCGCTCTCGGTTGCCGGTTTCGAGGCCGCTGTAAGCGGCCGAAGCGAAGCCGAAAGCGGTGCGGTAAAAGTGGGCCGCCTGCTTGGCGTTGCCGACATAAAATTCAACGTGATCAATGCCTTTGATGGGCAGAAAGTCTTCGGTCATTTTGTGTCTCCTTTTCGCAAAAGTAATTGGTGATTGGTGATTGGTGATTAGTGATTGGTGATTGGTGATTGGTGATTGGTGATTGGCTGGTTGCGACGCACATTTACCCAATTACCCAATTACGTAATTACTTTTTCAGTAACATCGTTCAAGTTCCTACCAATAATCCGCCCCAACCGGCCAATGCCTTCTTCTATCTCTTCGGGGGTGCAGTTGGAGAAGTTGAGGCGGAGGCAGTTGGAGGTGGCGGGGCTGCCGGTGGTGCAGAAGGCGTTGCCGGGAATGAAAGCGACCTGCTCTTCTTCGACGGCCTGCCATAATAACTCGGCCGTATTTATCCCGGCCGGCAGTTCGACCCAGATAAACATGCCGCCTTTCGGCCGTGTCCACTGTGCCTCGGCCGGGAAATGGCGGCTCAAAGCGTCCAGCATAGCGTCCCGCCGGGTTTTGTAGGCCCGGCGCAGGCTGGCAATATGGTCGGGCAGCAGGCCGGCATCGAGATAAGCTGACACCGCCCGCTGCACCAGGCCCGACGTTTCCAGGTCGTAAGATTCTTTAATGACGGTTAATTTTCCGTATAGGCTTTCGGGAACGACCATCCAGCCCAGCCGCAAGGCGGGGGCCAGAATCTTGGAGAAGGAGCCGACGTAGATGACCCATTCGTCATCTAAAGCTCGTAGGGCGGGGACGGCCGTTTCTTCGTAGCATAAGAAGCCGTAGGGATCGTCTTCTACAAGTGGCATACCGAAGCGGCGGGCCAGTACGACGAGTCGGGTTTGTCTTTCGGCCGTGATGCTGACCCCCAGGGGGTTATGGGCTTCGGGAATGACGTAGAGAAAAGCGGGGTCGGCTCCCGCCAGAAGATAATCTTCAACGGCATCAATATCAATGCCTTCCTCCAGGTCGGTGGGGACGGTTAGTAAATGCGGCCGATAGGGGTTGACGACCTGCTGGATTCCGGTGTAGACCCGTTCTTCCAGCATTACCTCTCGGCCGGGATCCATTAGAAGCCGGGCAATGACTTGTAATCCTTGTTGCGCGCCGGTAGTCAGGAAGATCTGTTCCGGCCGGCAGGTAACGCCCCGCTCGGCCATCAGGCAAACGATGTGACGTTTTAACGGTTCAAAGGGCGGGCCGTATTGCAGGGCGCATTTGTCAGTGGCCAGAACGTGGGCCATGGCCTGGGCAAAACCATCTTGGGGAAACAGTTCCGGGGCCGGTAGCCCCCCGGCGAAAGAGAGGATACCCGGTTGGGAAACGACGGCTAACATCTGACGCAGCATGGAGCGCTCCATCACCTGGGTCCAGTCGGCCAGGCGAATGGTGCGAGGGGCCAAATCCTCAAGGAAAGGGGGCATTACGGATGGCATTGTGGTATTCAATATTTCTTCCTCTTCAAATTTCTACCAGAAATCAAGCCCCAGACCCTTCAGCAGTTTCACAATGCCGGCCACAACGTTGATAAAGTGTCTGGAACCTTCAATGACTCGCGTGTAAATGTCCGTCTAGAGGGACGATGTTCGTCGTTTTCACTTCCCGCAGCACCAGACTGGTGCGAATCTTATCCATGCCCGGAACCGGGGTCAGGTCGTCTAACAGAAATTCTTCTAAATGTTTGCGGTTGCGAACGGCGACTTTGAGCAGGTAATCATATTCGCCGGTAATGTGGTAGCACTCCAACACTTCGGGCATGGCCTGAACCACTTCTTTGAACCCTTTATTCGCTTCCGATTCATGGCGCTGCAATGTGACCTGTACAAAGCAAAGCATATCAAAGCCGAGGGCTTCCCGGTTTACGATGGTGACGTAGCGTTCAATGACGCCGTTTTCTTCCAGCTTGCGAACGCGGCGCTGCAAGCCGGGGGGCGATAGGTCTACCCGCCGGGCCAGTTCGGTATTGGTGATGCGGGCGTCTTCTTGTAAGTATCGTAGAAGGGCGAAGTCTTTTTCGTCTAAGTCTTGGAACACCGAAGCCTCGTGATTGGTGATTAGTGATTAGTGATTGGTGATTAGTGCTTCGTAAGTTGCAAGTGGCAACTCTTTATTACGTTTTACGTTTTACTAACTTATTAAAGATGTAAGTTAATCATAGCAGATCGGCTTGTTATTCTCAACTATTTTAATGAATTCGTTACAAAACTAAACAAAATAAGGGGAAGATAGATATTCTTTAACAAAAAAGCCCGGCTTTCCTCAAAAAGCCGGGCCTTTACTTCTCTAGCAGCTTGTCGGAAAAGTGATAAAAACCCGGTTTTTGGGAGTTCTGAGCGCCACGCTTACAGGAGAGTCCCGGCTTATCACATGACGAAAACCGGGTTTTTCCGACAGCCACCTAGCGGATGATCCGCATGGGCCATTTGCCACTGTGGGTGTTGAGGTAGTTTAGGCGGCGGCGGCCGAATTCGGCATCCAACGTGGACAACGGCCGAAACGCCCCGCCCACCTGCACATCGGGGTCAATGGTTCGCAGTTTGGTGCTGATGCGGAAATCGGGCTTTTCCTCGTCCCAGGCGAAGCGTGTCTCCGGCCGAATCAACGACACAATAGCCTGAATCTCCGGGTCGGCCGTATTTTGCAGCCTGGCCCAGGCCGGTGCATCTGTCCCCCAGATGTCTGCTTCCACCAAAATCTCCTTCTCCAGGGCCAGGAGAATGGCCTGAGCCGTCAGTTCGTACAGGCCGACCTCCTGAAAGTTGGCCCAACTGGCCCGGTCGGCGGCCATGTAGGTATCGCCCAGCCAGCGGGCGGCGTCGAGGTTGTCTACTCCGATACGGCCGTCGTGGACGATGAGATGGGATAAGGCCCACCGGATTTGGTCGGCCGTCATCAATCCTAAACCCGGCCCATCTCGCAGAAAATAGTCAAGGCGGTCGGCGCAGAGGGCGGGGGAGGGCTGCTCCAGCAAGGAATAGCGGCTCTCATCCAGGAAATCGTGCCAATCGAAACCATAGGCGGCGAGAACGGCCGGAATATCGGTTCCACTGAGATAGCTCTCCTTCATCTCATCGTGGTAGCTCTGGCTGTTGTGGCCGTCGAAGACATAATCAATGACGTGGCTGAAAGCGGTGTGGCTGACATCGTGGAGGAGGGCTGCCAACTGCTCTTGGAGCGATGCGCCCAGGCGGCGCACCAACAGCATGGCCCCAATTGAATGCTCCCGGCGGGTAATGGGGTTCGTTAACCCTATCAGGCCGCTGATGCCGTGCTGCTGGACGCCGGCCAAGCGGCGCATGGCGGCCGAATTCATCACAGCCAGAATAACCGGTTCTTCAATGAGAACTGTTCCGTATACCTCGTCATTGTATTTAATCATGGGATGTTGTCTTCTTTAGAGTGCTTTAGGGTACTATTCTAAAACGTAAAACGTAAGGTTTCTCGTTCAGTGGTGCAATGCACTGCCCCATAGGTTTTGGTTGCTGTAGGTTTGGATGGGCAGTGCAATGCACCCGTCCAGTCAGTTACGTTTTACGTTTTACGCATTACGTTTTATCCAAAGTTTACTCAAAATCCTCTCATATCGCATCTTTGACTATTGGCAAGACGGCCTGCTTTGCATTAAACTCGCCGGGTATGAGACGATTTGTCTGGTTTTGTCTGGCTGTTGGCCTGTTAATGGCGGCTGCCGCTTGCAGCGGCCCCGGCGGTGATCTGCGGGGGGCGACCCCGGCGGGATATATCCGGCCGGTTGCCAACCCCCTGACCGATGCAACGGCCGAGGTAGTTACAATTGCCGACCTTTTAGAAGAGCCGGAGATGTATGAGGGCCAACTGCTTGAAATAAACGGAATCTACCACCAACGTCGGGTTGTGGTATGCAGCAGCCGCCCCCAATATTCACCGGCCAGATGGTCGCTGTCGGATGGTGAAGAGCGCGTGCCGGTTGGCGGCGTGGGCGAAAACTTTGAGAATCTGCCGTCCGGCCGAATTGAGATAGCCGTTACCGGCCGTTGGCTGCGCTGGCAGGGGCCGGTTGGATGCGGCCGTCAGGCTCAAGTCACAGAGATATGGTACCTGGATGTGCTGGAGATTCTCTCCCCTAATCCCATCACCCTGGCCGCTGCCGGGCCGGAAACGAGCGAGGTATCCATAGAGCTGGAACCGCCGGGACTGCCTCCCCTTTCGGAAGGGGGCTATCCGGGGCCGGGAACCGAATCGGATGAGCCTCAGATAACGGCCACCCTGCCTTTTTCGGGAACACCGGTTCTTTCCCCACCCACTCCCTCCCCAACCGCCGCCGGGCCGAATCCGACAACAACCCCGACCTTGCAAAACGTCACCACGCCGACCACAGCGGCTTATCCCCCGGCCGATAATGTCACGCCATCGGCAACTTCGGCCGCCGCCACGCCCTCGCCCACAACGACAAATGGCGGCCCGCCCCCCCCGCCAACCTCAACCGGCGGCAACGGCGGGCCGGTGACGGTGGATCAGGAAGATTTGCCGCCCGGCTCCATAGAAACGGCCCTGCTGGGCGAGAATGAAATCCACCGCTGGCCTTTTGTGATTACGACGACGGCCGTTATCACCGTCAACATCGCATCCGAATTTGATTTGGATGCTGTCATCATGGTAGAAGATCCATCGGGCAACATTATCGCCCAACAAAACGACGCCCAGGATGGTGCGCCGGAGATTTTGACGGACATTCTGCTGGCTGAACCCGGCACTTATAACATCTTGATTACAGGCGAAAATGACACCACCGGTTATTACGCCATCTTAGTTTCGGATGTACTAGATACAGGGTATTACACCTTCGTCTTTAACGGCACAATGGATATCGGGGAGAGTAAATCCGCTAATTCTCGTGTAAATAATGACCATTTCTGGCATTTCTTGGGAACGGGCGGAGATGTGGTCACAATACGGGTGACGCCAGGTGATAATTCGGACCTTTTTATTTATCTCTATGGTCCTGACGGCACTATACTGGTTGACTTTCATAACGAAACAGGTGAGGGGGAGGCTGAGGAATTGCTTAGTTTCACTCTGCCTGATACCGGTTTCTATTCTATTCTTATGGGGGAGTATAGTTTCAATGCTGCTACTTATACGATTTCCTTAACAGGCGGATAATCGCAGATAATTTGTAGCTATATAGAACTTAGTGGTGCAATGCACTGCCCATAAGGATTTGGTTGGTGCAAGTCTCAACGGGCAGTGCAACGCACCATCACTTAAGGAGTAAATTGTGATTCAAATACGAAAAGACTTAAAATGGCTGTTACTGTTTCCGCTGCTGGGGCTGATTATTGCTGCCTGCGGGCCGGCCGAAACGCAAGATACGGAGCCGACGGCAGCCGTTGAGTCAACTGAAAATGAATCGGCCGAAAACGAATCGG
>Ga0299914_10001246_pt1 | contig 16632 bp, 14 predicted proteins | sample RVTome_10_FD_201361 | JGI IMG/M metagenome (GOLD analysis project Ga0299914, IMG submission 201361) | Soil microbial communities from uranium-contaminated site in the Upper Colorado River Basin, Wyoming, United States - RVT153D57 (version 2) ...
CGCGGTGACCGTGCCCATCGCCGCCACGTTCCCGATGTCCGATGCCACGGCCGCGTACGACCGGTTCGCCGCCGGCGGGAAGCTCGGCAAGATCGTGCTGCTGTCGGACTAGCCGGACGCCCCCCGACGAACTTGCGGCGGAAAGCGCCGCTATGGCAGCGCCAAGCGCCGCACGTTCACCGCGTTTGCGGGCTGTCGGCCGGCAGCGGAACGATCGTGGCGCTGGCCTGCACGGCGTCGCGCACGGTGAACCACACCGTCAGGTGGTTGTCGGCCTCGTCGACGAGCAGCTCCACGGCGTCCCCGGGCGCGATGCCGGGGCCGTACTCCATCACGGCCCGGTGGGGTCGGCTCAGCAGGCGGTGGGCGAAGGCCGTGCCCGGCTCCACCTGCTCCTCGATGGCAGCCCAGTACGCGGCGTTGTTGACGTGGCCGAGCAGGTCGATGTCCACGGCCCGTAGCGCCCACCGTTCGGCCGCAGCGCCCACCGGGGGATCGCCGAGCCACAGCCGGCTCGACACCCGGCGTCCTCCCGCCGCTTCCGCATAGATCTCGTGGAACGCAGTCGGCAGCCGCACGGGGGCGCCGGTGGCCACGTCGACGTGGATCCACAGGGTGCCGACCTCGACCCGTCCGCCGCGCTGGCCCACCATCGACAGGCGGCGCTCGGCCCAGCGCCCACCCAGTCCGGCGCACCAGGTGTCGAGGTCGAGCCACTCCCGCCAGCGGGGTGGCCGATGGACGTCGACCACGGCGCGACGCACCACCCAGGTCGTGCGCGGGTCGTCGATGCCACAGTCGGCCGTGTCGTCGTTGCCGATGTCCTGCAGGTAGCGCGCGCAGGCGTCGAGCCGGAGGCGCCCCGTGGGATCGGCGTCGGACAGCCGCACGCGCCGCCCGGATCGGAACACCCGTCCCCGGTCGGGCGGCGGCACCAACGGTTCGTCGAGCATGGCGACAGAATGTCCCACTGAGGAGCCTGTCGGCTCTCTCTCAGACCAGCGGTCTCGATGCTCGGACTTGGAATGCCCCAACCCAACCCAAGCGTGAGCGGCGCTCCAGGGTTCGAGCCGAGGAGTGGGTGTTTCGCGAACCGGCGCCGCTCCCCGCGGCCCCTCAAGGTCGCAGTCTGGCTTCCTGTGGTCTACGCGGCCCGCCGTCTCGGGCTGTGGGTCAACGGTCTGGCCCTGGGTGTAGATACCTCACGAGGCGGACAGTGGGCCGTCATCGTCTTCCACACGCGGAGCTTGCAGCCAACTGTCAGGCAACGGTCAGCAAGTGCTCAGCACCAGCCCTTACCTTGTAAGTCATGGGTCGCGGGTGTCGAGTGTCCCGCCGCACTCCGCTCGCGGCCCTACCACTCGCCCTGGGGCCGTGCTGGCCCTGGGCAGCCACCCACGTGGATGCCGCCTTGTAGCCTTTCCGCCGCGCTCGCTTCCCCCGCCGACAACGGAATCAGCATTCCAATCCCAGCGTGATTAACCGCGTCGGCGCGGCGCTGCGGCCTACGGTTCGTCGAGCATGGCGACAGAATGTCCCACCTGATGCTCGGAACGCTGCCCTGGGTCGCCGCACCCACCCGACCCGACCTGCTCGCCGCACCCGTGGCCGCCGCCCTCGGCAAGGGACCCGGCGACGCCGCCGAGGTGATGGTGGCGCCGATAGACCCCGAGCTGGCCGACACCACCGCCTTCTGCGACGCCTATGGCGTGACGCTCGACGTGTCGGCCAACTGCGTGGTGGTGGCGGGGAAGCGGTCGGGCGAGACCCGGCTGGCCGGCGTGGTCGTGCTCGCCACCACCCACGCCGACGTCAACAACCTCGTGCGCCGGCGCATCGATGCCCGCAAGGCGTCGTTCGCGCCCATGGACCTGGCGGTCGCCGAGACCGGCATGGAGTACGGCGGCATCACGCCCATCGGCCTGCCGCCCGACTGGCCGCTGCTGGTCGACCGTGCGGTCGTCGACACCCCGGAGGTGATCGTGGGCAGCGGCCTGCGCCGCTCCAAGCTGGCGCTACCGGGTGCCTGGCTGACCGGGCTTCCGGGTGCCGAGGTCGTCGACGGCCTGGGCCTGTAGCCCCCCGACCCCGGAACTGGCGGCGCTGAGGGTTGCCATGTCCGTCCCATCCACCGCAGGTTCCGGACAGTGGAGCTCCGGTCAGTGGAGCCGAAAGCGGAACCCCCGCAGCCAGAAGCCCGGGTTCGGCTCCCAGTCGAGCGAGACGTCGCGGGTGAAGCCCAGGCGCTCGTACAGGCGATGGGCGGTGGCCATCCGGTCGGTCGAGTGGAGCAGGATCTGGCCCCGGCCGGCGGCCCGGGCCCGATCGACGCACGCCCGGCTGAGCGCCTCGCCGACTCCCGTTCCCTGCGCCTCCGGCGCCACCGCCAGCATGCGGATGCCCGCGCCGTCGGGCTCGCTGAACTCGGCCCAGATCGAGTCGGGCCCGGGCACGTAAGTGACCCCGCCGAGCACGGTCCCGGCGTCGTCGACCGCCACCAGGACCTCGGCATCGGCGACTCGGCCGGCCACGTCGCGCAGCTCGGCGGCATAGCCGGCCCCGTCGACGGCCGCAGCGTCGATGGCGGCGTAGGCGGCGACCGTCAGCTCGCCGAGCTCGTCATGCTCGTGGGGTCGCACGGGCCGGATGTCCATCCCGCCGACGGTAATGAGTACCGTCGCCGCGTAAAGCACTCGAGCGGATAGGAACGTCGTCTTGGCGCACCGTGGTCAGCGCTGCCGGAGGCCGAGCTGTGTGGCCTGGGCTCACGCTGCTAATCCCGTACCGTTCTGTGCCCGCCTGCGGGCCTGTCCGCTCGGCCTCTGATGGACTTCGCCCTGCCTCCCGACATGCGGGCGTTGCGCGAGGAGGCGCTGAAGGTCGGCCGGGAGGCGTCGGAGCGGGCCGACGTGCCCGACGACAGCTGGATCATCGGCCACGACCGCGCCTTCGCCCAGGAGCTCGGCGCGCGCGGCTGGCTGGGGATGACATGGCCGGTCGATCACGGGGGCGGCGGCCGCAGCCCGCTCGACCGCTTCGTCGTGTTCGACGCGCTGATCAGCACCGGGGCGCCCGTCGCCGCCGCGTGGTTCGCCGACCGGCAGATGGGCCCGACCCTGCTCCAGTTCGGCACGGACGAGCAACGGGCCCGATGGCTCCCCGGGATCGTCGCCGGCACGTCGATGTGGTGCATCGGCATGAGCGAGCCGGACGCCGGCTCCAACGTGGCCGGCATCCGGACCCGGGCCGAGCCCGACGGCGACGAGTGGGTGGTCAACGGCCAGAAGATCTGGACCTCGGGCGCCGCCGACGCCGACTGGTGCTACCTCATCGCCCGCACGGACCCGGACGCCAAGCCGCACGAGGGCCTGTCGGAGCTCGTCGTGGACATGCGGTCGCCCGGCGTGTCGGTCCGGCCGATCGTCGACATGACCGGCAGCCGGCACTTCTGCGAGGTCTACTTCGAGGACGTGCGGGTGCCCGGCGCCCACCTCGTGGGCGAGCCCAACGACTCGTTCCGCCAGGTCATGCGACAGATGGAGCACGAGCGGGGCGGCATCGACCGCCTCGTCTCCAACCGCCGGCTGTACGACGACGTCCAGCCCTGGGCTGACGCCACCGATCCCCTGGTCCGCCAGGAGATGGCCGCCATCGAGTGCGGCTACCGGATCGGGCGCCTGCTGGTGCTCCGCGAGACGCTCGGCCAGACGCCGCGGCAATTCTCCGCCGCCACCAAGACCTTCTGCACCGAGCTCGAGCAGCGCATCGCCGCGTTCTGCGGCCGGGTGCTGGGGCCCTGGGCCCTGCTCGCCGAGTCCGGGGACGGCGACGGCGTGCAGGTCCTGGCCCGGCGGGTGAGCCGCAACCTCTGCTACGCCCCCGCCTACACGATCATGGGCGGGACAAGCCAGATCCTGCGCAACATCCTGGGCGAGCGCACGCTGGGGCTCCCCCGCGAGCCCCGCTGAGCGCGGAACCGGCGTTCGAACCCGAAGGAACCCGGTGCATCCGAACCCCGGAACGGGTTGACGAAACGTCAAAGGCGCCGGACGGGGGGCAACGGGTCGCGCTCGATGGGGGCGACCCGCAGCCGGACGTCCGTCGCCGCCGGGCCGGACGGCGACAGGATCACCGGGTTGAGCTCCAGCGCCACCACCTCCGGGGCCGCCTCGACCAGCGCCCCCACCCGCAGGAGCAGGTCCTCGAGGCCTCGGCGCGCGGCCTCGTCGAGCAGGGACGCCAGCGGCGACGACGCGACGAACCGGCCGGCACCGCGGTCGGTGAGGGGGAGCACGTGGACCTCGGTGGCGGACAGATCGGTGGCGACCCCGCCGGCGCCGAGGCTGACGACGGGCCCCACAAGCTCGCTCTGGGCCACCGTCACCGCCACGTCGACGCCGGGCTCGACCATCGGCTGCACGACGATGGGCCACAGCGCGTCCCCGAGGGCGCCACCCATGCCGTCCAGCGTCGCCCGCAGCTCAGCCGGGTCGTGGACGTCCAGCCCGATCCCACCGGCCTCGGTCTTGGCCGACCGGCTCCGGGCCGCCGACTTGACCGCCACCGGGTAGCCGAGATCGCCGGCGTCGGCGAGCGCCTGCTCACGGTCCTGCGCCACCCGCGACGGCACGATCGGCAGGCCCGCGGCGGTGAGGACGTCCACGGCGACATCGGTCGGCAGCCACCGGCCACCGGCCTCCGTGCCCCCCTCGGCCAGGGCCGCCGCCACGCGGGCCCGACCGGCCGCCGTGTCGGCTCCGGGCGGGACGACCACCTCGCCCTCGGGGGCGCGCCGCCACCGGGCGTACTGCGTCACCCGTCCCAGCGCGTACGCGGCGGCATCCGGGAAGTCGAACACCGGCACATCGGCCGCCGAACCCGGCGAGATGGTCGTGGGGTGGGGGCCGAAAACGCAGGCCACCAGCGTCTTGCGGGGGCAGTCGGACCGCGCCGCCGCCACGGCGCGCACCAGGTCGGCCGTCGACTGCCGGGGCGCCGGTGCGCAGACGACGAGCACGCTGTCCACCCCGCCGTCACCGAGCAGGGCGCGCAGCGCCCGCTCCAGGTCGTCCGGGCCGGCCTCGAACCCCAGGTCGACGGTGCTGGCCCGCACCCGCGTCGCCGCCCGGGACCCGGGTCGCCCGGCGCCCAGTTGCCGGCGCACGCCGGGCCCCAGCTCGGCGAGCACCAGCCCGGCGTCGACGCAGGCGTCCGCGGCCAGGGCCAGCGATCCACCCCCATTGCCCACCAACGCCACCCGGTCGCCGTCGGGCAGTGGCTGGCATGCCAGCACCCGAGCGACGTCCAGCAGCTGCGCCAGCGTGTCCACCCGCACGACGCCGGTCTGCTCGAGCAGCGCCTCGATCGCGGCGGGGTGGGCATCGGCGGCCTCGATGGGGTAGGCGCGCGCCGTGCCCCGGCTCTTCACCGCGACGATCGGTTTGGTGCGGCCCAGCTCGCGGGCGATGCGGCTGAACTTGCGGGCGTTGCCGAACGACTCGAGGTACAGCAGCACCAGCTCGGTGCGCGGATCGTCGGCCCAGTACTGGAGCATGTCGTTGGCCGACACGTCGGCCCGGTTCCCGATGGCGGCGAACGACGACGCCCCCAGCCCGGCCTCACCGACGCGGTCGAGGATGACACCGCCGATCGTGCCCGACTCCGACAGCAGGGCGACCGGCCCGGGCCGGGAGTTGGGCGTGGCGAACGTGGCGTGGAGCCGCACGTCCGGATCGGTGTTGATGACCCCGAGGCAGTTCGGGCCCAGCAGGCGGGTGCCGAAACGCCGCGCTGCTCGGAGGGCGGCCGCCGACAGCCCAGCACCCTCCGGGCCGGCCTCGGCGAACCCGGCCGAGATCACGATGACGGCCGGGACCCCCTTGCGGCCACACTCCTCCACCACCGCGGGCACCCGGGCAGCGGGCACCACCACGATCGCCAGGTCGACAGGCCCGTCGATGTCGTTGATGTCATGCACCGCCCCGATGCCGGCGACCTGGTCGGCCGCCGGGTTGACCGCGTACACCGGCCCGGCGAACTCGTGGTCCAGCACGTTGCGCAGCACGGCGTGGCCGACCCCGTTCGGCTCCCGTCCGGCACCGATGACCGCCACCGACCGGGGTGCCAACAGCCGGCGCACCGCCTCGGCCTCGGCGCGCTGGGCCCGGGCCGTTATCGCCGCCTCCGCCTCGGGCGTCGGCCGCAGGTCGAGCCGCACCTCGATCACGCCGTCCCCGAAGCGACTGGCCGCCGTGAACCCGGCGGTGCGGAACACCGCGACCATGCGCCCGTTCGAGGGCAGCACCGTCGCCGTGAACGCGGTGATGCCGGTCTGGCGGGCCGCCTCGGCGAGGTACTCCAGCAGGACGGTGGCGATGCCGCGCCCCTGATGGCGGTCGTCCACGAAGAACGCCACCTCGGCGTCCGACCGGGTGGGCAGGCGGTCGTAGCGGGCCACGCCCACCAGCACGTCGTCCAGCAGCGCGACGAACGCCGTGCGGTCGGAGTAGTCGACGTGCGTGAGCCGCTCGACCTCCGCTACGGGAAGCTGAGGACGGGGCGTGAAGTAGCGGAAGTAGATGCTCTCTGGGGACTGGCGGCCGTGGAAGTCCACGACCCTCGGCCCGTCGTCGGGTCGGATCGGCCTGATGTGTGCGGTGCCGCCATCGGCGAGCACCACGTCGGCCTCCCACGCACCCGGGTACCCGGGCGGGACCGGTCCGGCGGCGACGGTCGACGGCTCGTCCATTGCCCGTGAGGCTACGGGCGACGGGTCCGACGGCGGCGGTGGTCAGTTGTCACGTCGGGTGCGACCGCGTCGGCCCTCGGGTTCGGCCGTCTGACCCCGCGATCCGGCGCGCCCGGGCACGGCGGGACTCCCGCAGCGCCAGGCCCGCGATCCCGCCCACCCCGATCACGATCAGCAGGAGCACGACCCCCTGGAGGGCACCGCCCCGATCGCCGGCCTCGCCGGGCGGGCGCCCCGAGTTGGGTTCGGGGATCATGTCCTGCCCCGGCAGCGGTGCGTCGTCGGTGGCGGGGTCGCCGTCGGGGTCGTCCTCCGGCTGCTGGGCCGCCGCCGGGAGGGACCCGCCGGCGGCCGCCCCGGCCACCGCCGCCCCCACCGGGACGGCAGTGGAGAGGACCGTCAGGGCCGCAACGAGCAGCACGGCGACGCTGACCGGGGCGCTCGGGCGCTCCGGCCCACGGCCCAGCGACGCCCAGGATCGGGTCAAGCCGGCGGCTGGTAGTCGGCCGGCAGCACGATCGACTTGGTCTCCAGGTACGCGGACAGACCCTCGGGCCCCAGTTCACGGCCCACGCCGGATGCCTTGAACCCGCCGAACGGGTTGCGCAGGTCGAGGGTGCCGAACTGGTTGACCCCGTAGGTGCCGGTGCGGACCTGCCGGGCGACGTCGATGCCGCGCTCGACATCCTGCGTCCACACCGAGCCCGACAGGCCGTAGTCGCTGTCGTTGGCGATGCGCACGGCGTCGGACTCGTCGTCGTAGGGCAGCACGGCCAGCACCGGCCCGAAGATCTCCTCCTGGGCGATCGTCATCCGGTTCTCGACGTCGACGAACAGCGTGGGCTCGACGAACCAACCCCGGTCGAGCCCGGCGGGTCGCCCGCCGCCCACGGCGAGCCTGGCGCCCTCGCTGCGGCCCTTGTCGATGTAGCCCAGCACCCGCTCGCGGTGGCGCTCGGCCACGAGGGGACCCACCGCCACCGACGGGTCGGCCGGGTCGCCCACGGTCGTGGCCTTGACCGCGTCGGCCACGGCATCGACCACCTCGTCGTAGCGTGCCCGCGGCGCGAGGATCCGTGTCTGGGCCACGCAGGCCTCGCCGTTGTTCATGAGCGCGTTGGGCATGAGTAGCGGGATCGCGCTGGCCAGGTCGGCGTCATCGAGCACGATGGCCGCCGACTTGCCCCCGAGCTCGAGGGTGCAGCGCTTGAGCATCTCCCCGCAGATGGCCCCCACCTTGCGGCCCGCGGCGGTCGAGCCGGTGAACCCGACCTTGTCGACGCCGGGGTGTCGCACGATGTACTCCCCGATCTCGCGGCCGGCGGGAAGGATCGAGACCATGCCCTTGGGCAGCCCGATCTCGTCGAGCACCTCACCGAGCAGGTAGCCGTCGAGCGGGGTCTCGGGCGACGGCTTGAGGATCATGGGTGCGCCTGCGACGAGGGCTGCGCCGAGCTTGAGAGCGACGATGAACAGCGGCACGTTCCAGGGGATGATCCCGGCCGACACCCCCACCGGCTCCTTGCGCACGAGCACCGGCCCCAGCGCGCCGGGACGGAGCTCCTCGAACGGGAACGTGCGGGCCAGCTCGACCCAGCCGTCGAACACCATCGTCGACGACAGCACCTGGCCCATGAGTGCCCAACTCGACGGCGAGCCCATCTCGCGGGTGATGGTCTCGGCGAACTCGGGGGCCCGGGCCTGGATCGCCTGGGAGAGCCTGGTGAGGTACTCGGCCCGCTCGGCGGGCGACAGCTGTGGGAAGGGCCCGCCCAGCGCGGCCTCGGCGGCCTCCACCGCCCGGTCGACGTCACCCTCGGAGGCCTCGGGCACCCTGGCGATCACGTCCTCGGTGGTGGGGCTGATCACCTCGATGGTGCCGGTCGCCGCCGGCGCCACCCACTCGCCGCCGATGTAGAGCGTGTCCTTGGACTCCATGACCCTCCTCTTCCTCGCAGCCGGCGAGCCGGCGAGCCGAAACCGCGTCAGCCATCGTGCCATGGCGCCGCCGCCGGCCGCATGGCGGGATGTACGCACCCCGCGAACCGAGTCGTTCGGTCGCCCGCCGACCACGCAGGGCGGAGAATCAACTACGGGTCGACGAACGCCTGGTAGGCGTCGAGGACGTCGGGGTTCGCGAGGCTTCCCCGGCTGGCGGCCCGCTCGGGTTCGACGCCCTGCAGGATGCGCTTCACTGGCACCTCGAGCTTCTTGCCCGACAACGTGCGGGGGACACCTGGTACGGCGTGGATCTCGTCGGGCACGTGGCGCGGCGACAGTTCGGCGCGCAACACCTTGGCGATGCGAGCCCTCAGCTCGTCGTCCATGGCGATCCCAGCCGCAGGCGCCACGAACAGCACCAGCCGCCCGGGTCCGCCATGCGCGTCCTCGAGGTGGACGACCAGGCTGTCGACCACCTCGGGCAGCCCCTCCACCACCGAGTACAGCTCGGCCGTCCCCATCCGTACGCCGCCCCGGTTGAGCGTCGCATCGGACCGCCCCGTGATGACGCAGGCGCCGTCCTCGAACACCGTGATCCAATCACCGTGCGTCCACACACCCGGATTGTCCTCGAAGTAGGCGGCGCGATACCGCGCGCCGTCGTGGTCTCCCCAGAATGCAACCGGCATCGACGGCATCGGCCGGGTGATCACCAGCTCGCCCTGCTCGCCCACCGCAGGCCGCCCCCCGACGTAGGCCTCGACGCTCGCACCCAGGTAGCGGCACGCGATCTCGCCCGCACGCACGGGAACCAGCGGGCAGCCGCCGACGAACGCCGTGCACATGTCGGTGCCCCCGCTCACCGACGACAGCAGCACGTCGGGGCCGACCGCGTCGTACACCCAATCGAAACCCTCGGCGGGCAGGGGCGCGCCGGTCGACCCGACCGACCGCAGGGCAGTCAGGTCAGCGATGTCCCCCGGCGCGACGCCGGCCTTGCGGCAGGCCAGCAGGAAGGGCGCCGACGTGCCGAAGAAGCTGACCTCGTCGTCGCCGGCCATGCGCCAGAGCGCGCCCAGGTCGGGGTGGCCGGGGTCGCCGTCGAACAGCACCAGGGTCGCCCCCACCAGCAGGCCGGAGACGAGGTAGTTCCACATCATCCAGCCGGTGGTCGAGAACCAGAAGAAGCGGTCGCCGGGCCCGAGGTCGTTGTGCAGCGCCAGCACCTTGTGGTGCTCGACCAGGATGCCGCCGTGGCCGTGCACGATCGGCTTGGGCAGCCCGGTGGTGCCGGACGAGTACAGGACGTAGAGCGGGTGGTCGAACGGGACCGGATCGAACGCCAGCTCCGCCGGTTCGGCGAGCAGCTCGTCCCACGTCAGCGAGCCCGGGAGCCGCGCGCCGGGGTCGAGGTAGCCGACGGTGACGACGTTGCGCAGCGACGGCAACCGGGCCCGGACGTCGGCGACCTCGGCGGCCCGGTCGACCCGCTTGGTCCCGTAGCGGTAGCCGTCCACGGCCAGCAGCACGGAGGGCTCGATCTGGCGGAGCCGGTCGACCACGCTGCGGGTGCCGAACTCCGGGGCGCACGACGACCAGATCGCCCCCAGGCTGGCCGTGGCCAGCAGCGCCACCACCGCCTCGGGGACGTTGGGGAGGTAGGCGGCCACCCGGTCGCCCCGGCTCACGCCCAGGCGCACGAGCCCGGCGCGGCAGCGCGCCACCTGGTCGCGCAGCTCGGCCATGCTCAGCTCGAGCGGATCGCGTGACTGCGAGCGGGCCACGATGGCGGGCCCGGCCGGCTCGCTGCGCAGTGCGTGGGCGGCGTAGTTCACCATCGCTCCCGGGAACCACACGGCGCCGGGCATCGCGTCGCTGGCCAGCGCCCGATCCACCGGCGTGGCCGATTCGAGGTGGAAGTGCTGCCAGATCGTCCGCCAGAACTCGTCGAGGTCGCCCACCGACCAGCGCCACAGGCTCTCGTAATCGGGGAACGACCGCCCGCGATAGCTGTCGAGCCACGCCAGGTAGCGGCCGATCCGGGTGCGCTCCCGCACGTCGCCGGGCGGCTCCCACAGCACCCTGCCCCTGGCCGGCTCGCTCACGCGGGCCACCGTAGTGGGGTGGCTCGTAGCGCTCAGGCGCCGCCCGCCGGGACGACTTCCACGACCCCGCGCATGCCGTACTCGTAGTGCCCGGGCAGATGGCACGCGAACTCGAACGTGCCGGGCTCGTCGAACCGCAGGGTCGTCACCCCCACCTCGTTGGGGCCCACCGACACCTCCCCCGGTATCGACGGATGCCGAGGCTCGGAGCCGAGCGCGTGACGGGCGTGCACCTCGGGCCCACCCACGATCAGCTCGTGGTTGATCGGATCGTCGTTGTCGAGGACGAACCTCAGCCGCGTGCCCTCGACCACCCGGATCTCGGTCTGCTCGAACAACGAGTGCTCGACATGGAGCGCCACGGTCACGTCGCCGGGACCCAGCGCCGGGTCCGGTGGATCCTCGGTCGCGGCGGCGACCGCGAAGCCGGCGGCCGCAACACCGGCCGCGACGGCCGCACTGGCCACCAGCCAGGGCCACCACCGGCGCCGCGGCCCGCCACCGGGCCGCCGGCCCGCTGTGGCCGGGGCGGTCGGGGTGGACCGCCCCGGCGCATCGGCGATCTGCCGCACGCCGACCGAAACCTTCACGGGGCTCATGTCCAGTGCGGGCCGGGTACCAGCCGGTCCCGCCGCCACCGGAGCCAGCCGACGATGAGGACCGCGGCGCCGGCCGCACCCCCCGCCGCCAGCGGCCACCACGCCCGGCCCGCGCCCCCTGGCCCCACGGGGATGGCCTCGGGCTCGGGCACCCCGGCGTCGACCAGCGACGGCGTGACCCCGGGGGTCGCCGACACGGCCAGGTCGTAGTCGAGGTCGGCCGCCGGGGCGGCGAGCTTCAGGTACGACAGCCACATGTCGTCCGGGACCCACTCCATGCCGACGTCGGAGCGCAGGTCCGAGAGCAGCAGGTCGGTCGCCGGCTCGCTCCGGTCGAGCGTGAGCCCCGCCCCACCGGCGAGCAGCTCGGGCTCGTCGTCGGTCAACAGGAACACGTCAGCCTCGACGTTCTGGGCGCCGTCCAGGCCCAGCCCGAGGATCCGGACCGGGACCCAGGGGTCGTCGGTCGGGATCGTGGCCATGATCGGCGTGCTGTCGCCGGCGCCCTGGCCGAGCTCCTGCGCCCGCTGGGCGTCGAAGCGGGCGGCCATGAACACGGGGCTCCGCTCGGCGTAGTAGTCGAGGACCTCGGGTGCGTCGGGGGTGAGGAGGAACCCGTTGTTGACGGCCCACTCGCCCACCTCGTCGCCGCCACCCTTCAGCACCGTGATGTCGAGGGCGTCGATCTGGGTCTCGAGGATGACCTCGGCGCCGCCCGCCTCGGCGACCGCCAGGGTGTCCCCGTCGGCGGCCTGCCTCTCCGGCGGAGCCACCTCCTGGGCCAGCCGCTGGAGGGTCCAGTCGCCGCCCCGCTCCACCTTCGTGGGCACGTCGGGCAGTGGGACGATCGAGCCGACCTCTTCGCCCTCGCCGATGAACTCGAAGGCCGTCACGTAGCGCTCGACGCCGCCGCTGTAGGCGGCCAGCGTCGCGGTGCGCACCAGCTCGATCGTGCCGTTCTCCCCCACCAGGCCGCCGCATGCGCCGGCCGGCGCCGCGCCCAGCACTGCGACCGGCACGGCGGCCAGCGCCCCCACAACCACCATCCGTCTCCGCATCGTCGCCTCCCGGTCCGATTCCCACGTCCGGATTCGGGGGGTTGGACGTCGGCGGCGCCGCCTACGGTTCCCGATCGGCCCGCTGGCGGCGGAACAACCAGCCCAGCCCCACCGCCAGCGGCGGCACGGCCAGCACATGGACCCCAGCCCACGCGGCATAGGCACCGCGCGACACCTCCGCACCCTCGACCACGATGGACCCCACATCACCCGAGAGGGCGTCGACGATGCCCCGGGGACCCAGCCGGAGGACGAGGTCGTCGGGCGCCAGCCGGTCCCAGGCGATGAGCTGCCCCGAGACCAGGCCCAGCACCGCGGCCGCCAACAGCCCGAGCGCGACGAACCACCCAGGCGGCACCCGCACGCGCCTCACGAAGCCGACGCCCAGCACCGCGACCGTGCCGGCGGCAGCGCCGAGGAACATGATCGACGTGGCGTTGTGCGCTCCCCACAGCCAGCCGACGCCATCGGGCCGGTAGAGGAAGATCAGCGGCACACCGGTGGCCGCCAGGCCCACACCGCCGATGACCAGCAGCCAGCCGAGCGCCCGGGTGAGGCCGGCGAGCGACTCGGCGCTGACGAGCGGCTCGCTCCGGCCGTCCGGTTCGGCCGGGCCGGCGTCGGCGTCGGTGTCGGCGTCGGTCACCGCCCGAGCGTAGGACGTAACGTTCAGCCGAGGGCGGGCTCCATAGACGACCTTGGGAGGCACGACATGCCCGCACGCACCGCTACCGCCCGCTGGCAGGGTGGGCTCCGCGATGGCAACGGCACCATGAGCCTGGGAAGCGGGGCCTTCGAGGGCCAGTACTCGTTCTCGTCACGCTTCGAGGAGGGCACCGGCACCAACCCCGAGGAACTGATCGGCGCCGCGCACGCCGGGTGCTTCTCGATGGCACTGTCCGCCGGGCTGGAGGCGGCCGGCTTCACGCCGAGGTCCGTGGAGACCACGGCCAAGGTCCACCTGGTGCCGGGCGATGGCGGGTTCCGGATCAGCCGCATCGACCTCACCACCTCCGCAGAGGTGCCGAGCATCGACCCGGCCGCCTTCCAGGAACAGGCCGAGGCTGCGAAGGCCAACTGTCCGGTCTCGAAGGCCCTCGCCGGGGTCGAGATCCAGCTGGACGCGTCACTCGCGGCGTGACGGATACCTGGCCCCGGCCAGGGCTCACCCGCCCAGCCTGCCGGCTGACGCGATCGCGCCTACAACCGCAGCTCGTAGGCGGGGTTGAGCAGCGCTAGGCGGTTGCGGTGCAGCCCGACCGTGCCCTCGACGAGCATGTGCGCGCCCACACCGACGCCGGCGAGGCCCCGCCGGCCGAGGAACACCACCGAGATGGCAGCGCTGCCGTCGTCGAGGATCAGCTCGAGCACGGGGGCATCGTGCTGGGGAGCGACCCGCAGGGACCGGACGCGACCGCCGATCCGGACGCGGTCCCGGTAGCGCACCTCGGCGATGGGGGTGGCGCCGGGGACCTCGTAACGCCCGCCATCGTCGCCTCCGAGCGGCAGGACCGGCAGGGGCATGTCCGCCACGCTTCCATCGCGCTCCGGCCCTGGGCCAGGCGCCGTGCCCCGCCCGTTGCCCCCGGTCCCGACGATCGCCGACAGCGGCACGCCGGCATCGTCGGCGACGTCGAAGTGAAAGGGCACCGTGGTGACGTTGGCGTGCGGCAGCCGCGACACCTGCTCGGCGATGGCGTCCGCGGTGCGGTCATGCAGGATCCGGTGCCACAGGCCGTTGAACTTGCGGTCGGGCAGGAGGACGCTGACCTCGGTCTCGCCGTCGGCGACCTCGCGGGCGACCGACTCCACCGCCGTGCGGGTGAGTCGGCGGTCGGGGCACTCGACCAGCTCGAGCTGCACCCGGTGCAGTCCGAGCCGGGTCCACTCCTCTGCCAGGTGGCGGGCGGCCTCGTCGTCGATCACGAAGTGCACTGCCCGCAGCTCGTCCGGCGTGAGGGTGCGGGCGTACTGGATCGCCCGGGCGGCGGCCAGGTCGAGGCGGTCGACGAACACCATGACCACGTGGCGGCGGAGGATGGGTGCCGTGGCGGCCGCCGGCACGTCGGCCTCGAGGTGGACGGCCTCCCGCACGTACTGCCGGTTGAGCCGCAGGAACACCACGACCAGGAGCGGGAGGATGATCAGGATCGCCCACGCCCCGTCCTGGAACTTGGTCACGGCCACGATCACGGTGACCAGGCCCGACAGGAACGCCCCGAACCCGTTGATGACGATCCCCTTGCGCCAGCCAGGCTCCCGCTTGCGCCAGTGGTGCTTGGTCATGCCGGACTGTGACAGCGTGAAGCCGGTGAACACGCCGATGGCATAGAGCGGGATCAGCCGGGTGACCTCGGCGCCGGTGATGATCACGAGCGCCATGGCCGCGCCCGCGAGGGCGATGATGCCGTTGGAGTAGACGAGCCGGTGGCCGCGCTTCGTCAGCTGCCGGGGCAGGAAGCTGTCGCCTGCCTGGAAGCTCGCCAGCCTCGGGAAGTCCGCGAAGCCGGTGTTGGCCGCCATGATCAGGATCAGCATCGTGCCGGCCTGCAGCGCGTAGTAGAGCGTGTTGCCCATGGGGCCACCACCGAACACCGCCTCGCCGATCTGGGAGATGACCGTGGGCGTTCCGGTCTCGAACGGGCGGATCTCCATCTTGGCGGCCAGCGCCGACAGGCCGAGGAACATGACGCCCAGGCCGGTGCCCATCAGGACGAGCGTCCGGCGCGCGTTGCGCCACTCGGGCCTGCGGAAGGCGGGCACGCCGTTGGAGATGGCCTCGACGCCGGTCACCGCAGCGCCGCCGGACGCGAAGGCGTGGAGGACGTCGTAGAGCTTCACGCCCAGCAGGAACCCGACACCGCTCACGCCGACGCCCTCGAGGGTGAGCTGGCCGTCCTGCACGACCCCCGAGTAGTCGGGCAGGTCGCCCCCGAGGTACTTCCAGGCCCCGATGCCGAGCAGGAAGGCCATCGTGACCATGAAGAAGTACGTCGGAATGGCGAAGATCCGGCCCGACTCCCTGACGCCGCGCAGGTTGCCCCACGCGATCAGGGCGATGAAGAACAGCGAGATCGGGACGCGGTAGGGGGCGAGTGCGTCGAACGCCGACGTCAGCGCCGCGGTGCCGGCCGACGCCGACACCGCCACGGTGAGGATGTAGTCGACCAACAGTGACGCGCCGGCCACCTGGGCCACGTTGGACCCGAAGTTGTCCTTCGTGACCAGGTAGGCGCCGCCGGCCGAGGGGTACTCCTTGATGGTCTCCCGGTAGGACAGGATCAGGAATCCCAGGACCACGCACATGGCCAGCGTGATCGGCATGACGAGCGAGAACGCCACGGCGCCGGCCACGGGGATGAGGACGTGCAGGATCTCCTCGGTGGCATACGCCGACGACGACAGGTTGTCGGAGGCGAACACCGCCAGGGCGGTCGGCTTGCCCAGGCGTTGGTGCTCCAGCTCCTCGCTGTGCAGGGGCTTCCCCAGCAGCTTGCGTTTCAGGCGGTACGACAGCGAGTCCGGCGGCAGGGACGCCGTCGGCCGTGGCGTCGAAGTTAGCGGGGCGCGCGGGGCTGGTGAGGTGTCGACCGGCACGGATCACACGCTCGCTCCGGCCCACGCACCTGCGCGCTAACAACGCGTCAAGATCAGCCCCGAAGGCGACAAGCGCGGGTTAAGGCGAGCCGCCGGTGACAGGATTCGCCGGTGGTGACGCCAGACCTGTACACCCACGGCCACCACGAGCCGGTCTTGCGCTCGCACCGGTGGCGCACCGCCGAGAACTCGGCCGCCTACCTGCTGCCGCAGCTGCACCGCGGGATGTCGCTCCTCGACGTCGACTACCGCCTCGCCACCGAGGCCGAGCTGGCCGACGTCGCCGGTTCGTGGCGCCAGTGGGCCGCCGAGCCGGACGGCGTGTTCGTGGTGGTGCACGGCGAGGTCGTCGCCCGAGCGTGACAGGCTGGCGGCGTCGCCTCGGACCGGAGGATGCCCATGGCCACCGCCCTCGCCCTCGACCACCTCGTGCTCGTCGTGTCCGACGTCGAGCGGGCGCTCGCGTGGTACGGGCGGCACGCCGGGCTTGCCGGCGTGCGGGTCGAGGAGTGGCGCAACGACGAGGCGCCGTTCCCGTCGCTGCGGGTCGACGACTCGACGATCATCGACCTGATCCCGGGAAA
>Ga0299914_10001247_pt1 | contig 16616 bp, 9 predicted proteins | sample RVTome_10_FD_201361 | JGI IMG/M metagenome (GOLD analysis project Ga0299914, IMG submission 201361) | Soil microbial communities from uranium-contaminated site in the Upper Colorado River Basin, Wyoming, United States - RVT153D57 (version 2) ...
GGCCAGGGCGGCGGCCAGGCGGTCTCGCACGGCCTCGTAGCCGTAGACATCGAGCACCGCGGCCCGACCGGCCTTTGCGCATGCCGTCCAGCGCTCCTCGTCGCGGTACAGGTCGGCCACTGCTGCGCAGAAGCCCGCGGGAGCGTCGGCCACCACCAGGCGGAAGCCGTCGCCCGCGTCGAACCCCTCGGCACCGACCGACGTGGTGACCACCGGTACACCCCGCACCAGCGAGTCACCGACCTTTCCCTTGAGGCCGGCGCCGTAGCGCAGCGGCGCCACCGACAGGCGGACCCGATCGAAGACCTCGCCGAGGTCGGGAAGCCAACCCAGCACGCGCACGTCCGGCGCTCCGCCGACGTCGGCGGGTACGTCGCTGCCGGCGATGAGCAGCTCCACCCCGGGAAGCTCCTCCCGCAGGAGCGGCATCAGGTCCCCCACCAGGTGGGCGATGGCGTCCCGGTTGGGCGGGTGATGCCAGCTGCCCACGAACAGCAGCCCGTGACGATCGCCGAAGGCGGTCGTGGAGGCGGGCGAGTCGTGGACGTTGGGCATCGTCAGGATCCGCGCCGCCGGCTCGAGGGAGGCCATGAGATCGCGCTCTCGGTCGGAGATGGCGAAGGTGGCGTCGCTGTGGCGGACCAGCGTCCGTTCGAGCTCGCTCACCGCCTCGGCTGCACTGCCCTGCGCACCCACGGAGTGGCCCCGTTCGGCTCGCAGTCCGTGGAAGTCCACCATGTCGTAGACGACGACGGCGGCCGGTGCCCGTTCCCGCACTGCCTGCAGGGTGTTGACGGCCACGATGGGACGCGACAGGACCACCAGATCGAGATCTGCCCCCACCTCGTCCAGGTAGGCCTCGTTCTCGACGGAGCCGTGAACGACCTCGATGCCCATCTGCTGGAGGTGCTCACCGTAAGAGGCGTGGAGGAAGCGGTTCATGGGCAGGAACCGCACGCGCCAGCCCAGCTCGGCCAACATCTGCAGCAGGAGCGACATCCGCAACGATCCCGAGTCGCGGTCGGGGGCTGGGACCTGGTTGTCGACCACCAGCACCGAGGGCCCGGTCCGGCGATCCGATGCCCTACGGACTCTGGCCGGATCGGGTGGGTGTTGGAGGGCGAGCTGGGGTGCCCACTTGTCGACGAAGGCACCGCGGTTCCGTACTTGGTTGGCCTTGCCTCCCGACTCCTCGTCGGTGCCGTGGGACACACCCTCGTCGTGCACGACCACCGCTGCGGGCTGGTAGAGGACTCGGAAGCCGGCCTGGCGGATGGCGAAGCACAGATCGGTGTCCTCGTAGTAGGCGGGCGCGAAGCGCTCGTCGAAGCCACCCAGACGGTCCCAGAGCTCGCGGCGCACGGCCAGGCATGCGGCCGAGCAGTAGTCGACCTCGCGCACATGGCCGTACGGGTAGCGGTGGGGGTCGTCCCCTCGGCCGTAGTTCCAGCCCGAGCCGTCGCTCCACACGATCGAGCCCGCTTCCTGGAGCCGCCCGTCGGGGTACAGGAGCCTCGCCCCCACCGCTCCCACCGACGGGTCCTCGAAGGGCGCGAGCAGCGCGTCGAGCCAGCCCGGGGTGACCTCGGTGTCGTTGTTGAGCAGGACGACGAAGGGGCTGTCCCCGCTCGCGGTCACCCCGGCGTTGGTCGACCGCAGGAAGCCCTGGTTGGCGGAGTTGGTGACGACGTGAAGGCCCGAGCATCCCGCCAGGTACTCCGGAGTGTCGTCGGGGGAGGCATCGTCGACGACCACCACGCGCTGCGCGACGTCGCCGCCGGCGCGGGCGACCGATTCCAGGCAGCGGTGCGTGGTGTCGCGCTGCCCGTAGACAGGGATGACCACCGTGGCGGCCACGTCTGTCGGGTCGGCGAGCGCCACCGCGGGTCGCGCCGGGGATCGATTCGGCTTGGCGCCCCTCATCCGCTCGGCCGCGATCGCCAGGCCGGCGATGCTGCCGCTGTACGCGCGGCGCCGGCGCGTGCCCGCCGGTAGTGCCTTGTTGACGCCGGACCGGAGAGACCTGACGGCTCGATACGCGGTCGAGCCCGACTCGGCATCGATGGCCTGTTGCAGCATGAGGGCCTGTGCGCGCCATTCGGCGCTTGCCATCTCGGCGGCCGCAACTCCAGCGCGCATGTGCTCTATGTGGTCGGTCAGGCTCGCCACCGTGGTGCGCTCCTGGTGCAGGCTCGACTCGAGAGCTGCGATGCGCGAGTACAGGTCGGCTTGCTCGCCCTCGAGCCGGTCGATCTCGGCCTGGGCGCGCTTCTGCGTGCCCTCGAGCTCGTGCTGTAGGCGGTCCACGTGGCCGTGTGCGGTGCTGTGGGCCACGGCGAGGTCACCCTCGAGACGATCGATCTCTCTCCGCAGCCAGTCGACCACCTCATAGGCATGCTCTCTGTCGTCGATCAGCGGACCGTCGACAGCACGTATGGCAATAGCGGCATCGGCTCCGGGTGTCGGCGGACCCGGTGCGGGGAAGTCCTGGCCACCGGTCATGTCCAGGCGATCCAGGACGCCGAGCAGCTCGGCCTGCGCGTCACTGAGCGTGCCGTCCCCGGAGCGTCGGTGGTGGCGGACCTCGGGGTCCACGGCGGCGGCCGCGGCCTCGGGGACCGGGCCCCTGACGAGACCGCGCTCGGCGAGGAAGGCGTGCAGGGGACCGACCGCAGCCGCAGGATCGGCGACGAGCTGCTCGTAGCCGAGCACGAACGAGGTGGCTCCGTCCCCGTGCACCAGCACGTCGCGCATGTACCGCTCCCACAGGAGCGCTCCGTACCCGAGCGGCAGCCCGTTGCGGCGATTAAGTGATGCGGCGACCTCGCTGGGGTGGCGGTACACGACCACCGCCGCGTACGACTGCACCAGTGGCGCCCAGAAGGGAAGCAACACGCACAGCCGCGGGTCCTTCCAGAACCAGCCGTCCTCTCCGAGGTGCTCGGCCAGCAGGGCCCTCGCCTCAGCGGTTCGTCCCAGGGCATCCAGCCGCTCCACCGCCTCCGGGGTCACCTCCGGTGGCCCCGACCAGTGACCGTCCAGGTCCGCCAGAAGGCGGTCGTTGAAGTCGGTCAGGGCACGGACCTCGTAGTGCCCGTAGGGGTTGCTGGCATCGGATCCGATCAACGATGGTTCCGGTGCGGTCGGCACACCGAGGGCCACCAGCAGGCGCCCGACGGCGGACGTCCCACTGCGATGCATTCCCAGTACGAGCAGTCGCAATTCGGATCCGTGACTCCTGGCGGGTCGGCAGGACCCGGTGGTGGTTCCGCCCTGGCTCCGCAGCTGACGGTCAGGCGAGCATAACGAAGGCATGCCGCCATCCCGTGCCCGCCCCTTGTGCCGAGAACCGGCTCGGCGCCGAGACGTCGAGCGATGTCCGCAGGCTGTGTCCCAGGGGCTGGGCCGGCGTGGCGCTCGGCGCCGCTGGGCTATCATCTGTCGCTCAGCGTGACGGCCTCGGCCCCATCTTCAGCGTTGGACGAGGAAGGCTTTCAGCTGTGGCATTTGGCGTCACGTCGTGACGGAGCCGAGAAGCACAGCTGAACGGAGTGGTACGGCCTTGACGACTGAGACCGGTATCGATCCCGCTGGATCGGTGCTTGCCGTGCCGACAACGGGCGATCGTGGTGCACCGAGACTCGTAGATCGGCTTCTGGCATCGACTGGGGGGCCAGGACGAGTCGAGTGGGCCGTCGTGCTGGGTGTTCTCGTGTTGGGAAGCGTCTGGCTCCTTCTGAGCTCGCGTGACCTCTGGTTCTACTCCGACATATGGCCCTCGCTCGGTGCGTCGATCGGCAGCCTCGAAGACCTCAATCGTTCCCACGGAGGGCACTGGCAGCTCACCAACGTGGTCACGGTACGCCTGCTGCACACAGCCTTCGGGATGGAGTTCTGGCCGTGGTTCCTCCTCCCTCGTGTTGTGCTGTACGGCGGTTTCGCCCTGGCGTGGTGGCGCATCGCCCGTTGGCGCGGCACGGCACCGGTGCAGGCCTTCGCCTTCTTCCTGGTAGTCCTCTTCCTTGCCACCAGCGGATGGATCGTCTCGGCTGACTACAGCGGCGCCGTGATCGGCCACCTTTGCGCCCTGGGGGCCGCAGTCATCATGCAGTGCTCCCGGGACGGCCGGTCGTACCCAGTGATCATGTTCGGCCTGCTGACTCTGGCTCTGATGTCGACGGCGTCGAGCACTGCGCTGTGGTTGGCGGTTGCCGTCGTCGTCGCCCTGAGCGGCTCATGGCGGAAGCACATCGCTCCGCTGGCCGGCTCACTGGCGGTCTACCTTCTGTGGTACTGGCAGTACGGCAGAGACACACCAGATCAATTCCGCCCCAAGATCCAGGCAGTGTCATCGCTCGTCGATCTTCCGGGCGATGCATTCGTGATGCTCCGTACCGCCATGGAGAACCTGCTCGGTACGGCGATCGCGCTGCCAGAGAGCGCACGGATGTTCCCGCTCAGCGAGTGGGTGGGCGCGCTCGGCCTGATCGTGTTGGTGGCTGCGTTCGCCTATGCCTACAGGCGGGGTGCGCTGGCACACTTCGAGGCGGTCCTCTTCCTCACGGGCGCCCTGCTGATCGTGGTGACCGTGACGGTCAGGGCCGATGCAGGGTTCTCGGTCACCGCAGCCAGCCGAACCCACCTCGTCACCGTCTATCTGGTCCTTCCGGTGCTTGCTGCCCTCGTGCGCGTCGTACCCAGGCGCTTCGCTGCGCTCTCGGTCGCCTGCCTGCTGATCCTGGCAACCGTCAACGCCATCCGGCTCGAGGACAACATCGATGTCCGTGAAGCCGTTCGTACCATCGCCAGGTCCCGGATCGAGACCGCCGCTGCCCTCGTCGCCGCCGGGGAGCCCGCGCTCCCATGGACGGCCGTGTCGCCCCAGGCACATGTGCAGCTCTTACAGGACCTCGTCGATGACGGGTGGCAACCTCAGGTCAGCTCCGATGTCGACCTCCGCTCCGACATCGGAGCCCGGCTACGTATGGCAGTACCTCTGGCCGAGCCTCCGCCCCAAGGCGTCTTGCGAAGCCCGGACAGCCGCGACGGGTGTGTGACCGTGCAGCCTGGCCAACAGCTCGACGCAGTGCTGGCGCAATCGGGGTTCACCCGTCTGGTGGCCCAGCCGGGCGACACCTTCACGGTCCGCTGGCTCGAACCCCGCGGGCGGTACGAGCGGGCCGGTGCTGTCCCCGCCGATGGCACGGCCACGCTGGCCTTCGCCGTCCCCGATGCCGACACTCGCATCGAGCTCACCGGTAGCTGGGCGTCGCCAGCCGAGCTCTGCGGGTTCGCGGAGGTCCGCTAGCCGGTGGTCGATGGTCCGGCGAACCCAGCCCCGGACGGAGACGCTGTCGCCGCGACTGCAGCATCGGCGCGTGCCCTGTCCGACACGCTGGTCACCTACCGGGATCTGCTCGGCGGGCCCGAGTTGGTCGCCGATCTCGCGGCCAGGGCCGACGTGCCCGAGGAGTGGTTGCGACACCGTCTGGGAACGTCCCTGGAGGAGGCGGCCCAGGCGATCCGGTTCCTCACTCGCCACCTCCGCCCCGGTGTCCAGATCCTCGAGGTCGGCGCGGGACTGGGCCTGACGTCGGCGGTGCTCGCATCGTCAGGGTTCGCAGTCACCTCGATCGAGCCCGGAGGGGAAGGGTTCGAGGAGTACCGACGCCTGAACCCGGCGCTGCGTGAGAGGTTGCGCCTCGCCCATCCACACCACGAGGTGACAATCCAGGACATCACGCCCGGAGTTCTCGGCTCCTTCGACGTCGTGTTCTCCAACAACGTCCTCGAGCACGTCCATGACGTCGAAGACACCCTGATGCGCCTCGACGCGCTTCTGGTACCAGGGGGCGTCATGGTGCACGGTTGCCCCAACTACACGGTTCCCTACGAGCCGCACTTCGGTATCCCACTCGTCCCTGTGCGACCGCAGTGGACGGCGCGGCTCCTCCCCTCCAGCATTCGCGACACCGGCCTGTGGCGGTCCATCAACTTCGTCACCGCCCAGGACGTGCTGAGGGTCGCCGGCCGCGTCGGTCGCATGGTCGAGCTGGACGAAGGGATCCTCGCCGATGCCATCTCCAGGCTTCGTGCCGACGCCCACTTCGCCGGACGACACCACATGATTGCCCGTGCTGCCGCCCTGCTCGGCTTCCTGGACGGACCGTTGAGGAGGCTTCCGCCAGCCGTGACGACACCCATGGTGTTCCGTTGGTATCGACCGCGATGATCCCCGGACCGGCCCCACCGACCACGGGTGACCGTCGCTACGCGGCGAGGGGCGGCATCTAGTGTCAGCGCCCGTGCGCGCCGCTGTCACCCGCCTTCTCGAGGTGCCGAGCCTCTATGGGTTGCTGCAGCGCAGCATCGCGCCGGAGAGCAGGAAGCGGATCTTCGTCGACGAGTACCTCCGTGCCTCCCCCGGTGATCGCGTGCTGGACATCGGCTGTGGGCCCGGATACCTCGTCCGCTACCTCCCACCGGTCGAGTACCTGGGGTTCGACCCCAACCCTGACTACATCGCATCGGCCCGATCGAACTTCGGGGAGCAGGGTGAGTTCATCGTCGGCGGGATCGATGACGTGGAGCTCGCCGGCAGGGCCCCCTTCGACATCGTCGTGAGCAAGGGCGTCCTGCACCATCTGGACGATGACCAGGTCATCGCTGTGGCAGATCTGGCCAAGAGCGTCCTCGGACCTCACGGCCGGCTCGTCTGCCTGGAACCCTGCTTCGTACCGAACCAATCCCGGGTGTCCCGGTTCCTGGTGAGCCACGACCGTGGGGAGCACGTACGTCGCGCCGAGGACTACCAAGCTCTCCTGGCCCGGCACCTGCCGTCAGTGGCCGCCGTACATCGAACCGACCTCCTGACGGTCCCCTACACGCATGTCATCCTGACTGCCAGCTCCTGAAGCGCCGCTCTCCACCGCTATCCGCTTCCGGGTCGTGACCAGCCATGCTGCGATCGCCCATGCCAGCGCGGCGCCGACGACCAACAACACGGCTCTTCCCAGCGTGTCGGTTCGAAACTCCGTGGAGTACTCGTACCGCCCGGGCTCGAGGATCCATGCACGGAAGGCACCGTCGTGCTGAACAGGGGTGACGCGGTCGTCACCCGACCTCCAGCCCGCGTAGTTGACCTCGTTCTCGATCACGAGCACCCGCTCCTCGAGGTCGACCCGGTAGTCGATGCGGTCCGTGTCGTAGGTGACCGTCTCCACCTCATCGCTGGGATGCCACAACGAATCGTCGGGCAGCGACGAGATCTGATCGCAGTCGATGCGTTCACAGCTGACGATCCAGGCCGTCCACGGCTGGACGAAGCGCTCGGTCTGGCTCGGGTCGTTGAGAGCGGTGTACTTCGCTTCGGTCTGGAACCCACCATGGCCATGCGCCCAGTAGCCGAGGGCCAGGTAGCCGAGAGCGTCGCGGGGGGTGCCCTGACCGCGAATCGGTATGTTGACCGGCGGATTGCGAGCCGGCCGCGTGGCCGGAGGGTCCCCGAGCTCAGCGGCAAGGACTGCTGCGGCCGCATCCCTGGCTGCCAGCTCGTCGGTCGGATGTCGGTAGTTCCACGCGCTCATGTCCCCCGCCGGGAGCTCTGCGACCTGGTCGTCGGCGGCGCGCAATCCATCTCCGACGGACAGCAGTCCCACGAGCACGACCAGTGGAAGCATCCCGATGCGACGCGCCAGCAGGACAAGCCCGAGCGAGGCGACGACGACGGCGAGGATCAACCACTCGTGGCGCGTCGCTCCTGGTCCACCGATGTCCGAGCCGGCCCAGAGGCCTCCGGCGATGACCAGGCCCGCGAGTGCAGCTCGCCACCTGAAGACCCTCGGCTGTGCGAGCAGATTGCGCCATCCCAGGGATCCGAAGAAGGCGATGGCGAGGACGACACCGATCTTGTAGTCCGCAGCGGCGAAGCGCGAGGTGAACAGGGGCCCGGCGGCAACCATGACCCGACCGGCAGGTTCCCAACTCGGCAGAGACGCGAGCAGCAGGGCAACGGCCCCCATCACCAGGACGGCGCTGTGGCGGCGGATCAGCTGTGGGGTGACGCCGGCGAGACCGATGAGCATCGGGATGGCGATTGCCCAGGCCTTGTTGGCCCCTCCGCCGATGGCGAAGGGGTTGAGGAACAGACCGAGGAGGTCGTCTGCGCCCATGGCGGCGACAGCGCGCTGGGCTGCAGTGCCAGGACTGGCGCGTGTGATCTCGGTCTGGCTGGCGATGAAACCGCCGTAGACGGCCAGCAGGAACAGCAGGCAGGCGACGGCGACGGCACCGAAAGCAGCGATGGTGCGACGGTCGGCCTGGGAACGACGCGGCATCCACTCCGCAGCCAGGTAGGCGATCATCAACACGGGAAGGCTGATGAGCTGGCCCGGGTAGATGCTGGCGGCGGCGAGGTAGGCGAGCCCGGGTAGGGCCAGCAGCCGGTACCACCTCGCCTCGTCCCGGGGTGCGGTGATCGACCACAGGAGCCACGGGAAGAGGGCGAAGCCGCGTACGAAGTTGGCGTGCTGAGCCTGGCCGAAGAACACGCCGCTCAGGACGAAGGCCATGGCGGCCAGGACGCCCCAGCGCCACCCGACCTTGCGTGCCCGCATCAGGGCGACCACGCCGACACCGCCGGCGATGATGTGGACCACCTGGACCTTGGCGAAGAAGTTCAAGGTCAGGTCCATCGACAGCAGGCCCGTGATCCACCACACCGGGTAGTAGGCGCCTGAGCCCGGGTCCTCTAGGATGGGAACCCCCGATGCGGTTCCCGGAGCCCAGCGCGGGATCACTCCGTTGTCGATCGAGGCAGACACGAATGCGGGTGCCGTCGTGTACTTGCCTGTGAAGTCCCACGGAAAAGCCGCACCGTCGAACACCTGCGGCGCGAAGGCCAGGGCAGCGACACCGGTGAGCAACGCGACGACTAACGCCCATTGCACCACCGTGGGCGCATCCCGGAACCAGCTCGATGGGCGCGTCACCAATGTCGCCGCCCGTGCGAACGACGACGCCCGCTCAATGGTGTGGAACTTCGTCGCCGTCGCCGTTGGCCATCTCCGATCGGAGTCAGGGATGGGGGACCGACCGCTGGATAGATCGCTGCAGGTCGTCTCCGTTCGACGACTCCGACCGGCCCTCCTCGACCCGCCCCCACGTCCTCGGGCTCTGCGCGATCTCACGGATCGACCAGCGCGGCTGGTGGCGGACCTCACGCACGATCAGCTGGATGTACTGCCCGACGATCCCCAGACCCAGGAGCGTCGTGCCCCCGAAGAAGAGGGTGGCCACGAAGACCGACAGCCAGCCAGCAGGCGCGTCGTTGCCGTCCACCACCCATCTCACGATGAGCACGGCGGCGAGGACCAGGGAGACGACGGCGACCGCGAGCCCGAAGAAGGTCAGGGCGTGCAGGGGCGCGACCGACCCGTGCCCGAAGTTCGTCAACGCCCGCTTGATGCCGGCCGTGAAGCGGAAGTTGGAGGACCCGTAGGGGCGCTCGGCGTGTCGGACCTCGACGTTGTGGACCTCGGTCGCCACCCGGGTCAGCATCGGGCCGACCACCGGGGAACGGGTGCCGTGGGCGACCAGGGCATCGACGGCGGGGCGCCTGATTGCTCGGAACGCCGTGTGGTGGAACCCCGTCCTGGTCGACCAGGCGACACGGTCTGCCGCCGCGTGCATCCTGCTGCCGAGGTTGCGGAGGGCGCCCCCGTCACGAGGCCAGCAGCCGACCACCGCATCCCATTCGGGGTGGCTGTCGAGGGCGTCGAGCAGCACGGGAATCTCTTCGGGAGGTTGCTGAAGATCGTCATCCATGGTCACGACGATCGTGCCGCTGGAGTGGGCGAGCCCGCACATGGTGGCCGCCGGTTGGCCATGGTTGGACAGCAGATCGATGGCGATGACGCGGAAGTCCAGCCTCGCCATCTCCGCCAGCTCGTCCCAGGTGCCGTCTGGTGAGGCGTCGTTGACGACGACGATCTCGTAGTCGTCCCCGCGCTGTTCGAGGACGCGACCGACCCGCGTGACCAACTCCCCTATCGAGGACTCGCCGCGATAGGTCGGGATGACAACGCTGACGCCGGTCAACGGGCGTCCTCCAGGGGCGGGACGTACGGCGCGCCGACGCGGCGCTTGCCGATGCCGTGATGATACCGAAGGGTCGGAGCGCGGCAGGGTCGTGGTCGACCCGGCCGCGGGCACGACCTACTTCGGAGCGGTACGGCTGGCATTGTGCGCTTGTGGATTCGGGCCTGGACGAGCACACCGCGGCGTCGTCGTCGGCGTGGGGTGCGACCGTCATCGGCGGGGGCGCGGCCGGCCTCATGGCCGCGGCCGTGCTGGCGGCGTCTGTGCGCACGGTCCTGGTCACGGACCGTGGCTTGGGGACATCGAACTCCGTCATGGCGCAGGGTGGGCTGCAGGTACCCACAGGGCCACACGAGGCCGCCCAACAGGCGATGATCGACGATCTCATCGCATCGGGTGGCGCCGAGACCGATCCCGATCTCGTGCGCCAGTTCGTGGAGGACATCCTCCCCACCGTCGAGCTGCTCGAGAAGTGGGGGCTCCGGCTGGACCGGCACCCCGACGGGCGCCTGGTGCGCCACCGCGCCGGTGGGCTCAGCGAGCCTCGGATCGTAGGCACGGCCGATCAGATCGGTCCGGCCGTGATCAAGGTCCTGCGTTCCGTCGTCGCGGGCAGTGGCATCGAGGTACTCACGCACTGCCCAGTGGTCGACCTCGCGCCCGGCCCCAAGCACGTCGTCGTCACCACCGCGACCGGCGAGCAGCTGCGGTGCGAGGCCGCCGTCGTGGCCACCGGCGGCAGGACGTTCGAGCACGCCACCACCACCGGTCAGCGCTCGACGAATCCAGCCAACGCCAACAGCGTCCTCACGCCGGTGCTGTCACGTCTCGGCCTGGTGCGATCGCCTGACCGCTTCCAGTACCAACCGTTCGGCCTGGTGGAGGTCTCCGGCTCAGGGCCGGGAAGGTGCGTGCCCGAGAGCATCATCGAGCACGGGGTGGAGCTGATCGACGGCTCCGGCCAGATCGTGAGCCGTGTGGATGTCGGCCGGGCCCGCCTGACCGCAGCCATGTTCGAGGCCGAGCGTCAAGGTCGGGCCATCCGCTCGTCCACAGGTGAGGCGGGCTTTCGTCTGACCCTGTCGTCGGTGCCGCCCGATGCCCTGACCGAACAGTTCCCCAAGCTGGCGGCGACACTCGAACGAGCCGGGATGCTCGGCGCGGACGTGCTGGTCTACCCCTTCCTCCACTACGAGCTGAGTGGCTTCCGTATGGCAGTCGACTGCTCCACTCCCCTGCCCGGTGTGTTCCTGGCCGGCGAGGCGGCCACGGGCGTGCACGGGAGGAATCGCCTCATGGGCGCGGGTCTGATGGACTCGCTGGTGCACGGCCGCCGGGCGGCCCACAGCGTGCTCGACTACCTCGCCAGCGGCCGCTCGTCGGCGGAAGCTCTGGAACCCACGACGGGTTCGGCTCCCGAGAGCTCGGCCGGGTCGGGCCAGTAGACGAGGTTCGCTCCGGAGGGGTCCCGCACCTCCAACCCCGCGTAGACACCATCGGCCCGCTCCACGACCGAGGACCGTGACGAGCCAGTGACCACGAACCAGCCGATCCTGCCCTGGCCGTCGACAACCCGGTTCTGGCGGAACCCGGGCTGGTGGTACCAGCCGCCTTCGGTGACGTGCTGCCCGGCAGCTCCTCCCTCCACGGGCGAGAAGGTGCTCAGCTCCCCTTCGTGAGCCACGACGAAGTTCACGATGCCGTGCCGCAACGGACGATCCCGGCGGATGTCGAAGCCGAGGCCGCGGTTCGGCCGCCCCAGGCACAGAGTCAGGGTCAGCTCCACGAGGTCGACACCATGGGTGTGGCGGAACAACGCCGGTTCGTGGCCTCCACCGACCCGGGCCGAGCCCTCCACCACTCTGATGCCGTCCTCTCCGACGATCATCTGCACGTAGAGGGGACCCTCACGCATCTGGTATGCGGCCGCCACACGATTCAGGATCTCGCCCACCTCGCCGTAGCTGCCCTCTGCATGGACACCGGGGTAGACGTGACGGAGCGCGATGCCCAGCCTCGGGGCAGGGTTGTAGGTGACCCGGTCCAGGACACCCAGGAGGTGCACCTCACCACCGCTGACCCAGGCGTTGGCCGTGACCTCGGGCCCGACCAGGAACTCCTCGACCACCGCTGTCCCCTCCCTGGACGCGGCCTGAGCCTCCTCCACGGCGACACGCAGAGCTCGTGGATCGGTGACCACGCAGGTAGCTCGCTGACCCTGCGCATCGGCCGGCTTCACCACCAGCGGAGGTGTGAGGGCACCGAGGACGTCGTCGGTCCCGTGGCGGGGGACGACGACGTGAGCGGCCACGGGGACGCCGTGGTCGGCGAGGACCCGCTTCATGTGCACCTTGTTGGTGGCCGCTCGGGCACCTTCGGGTGTCAGGTGGCAGGGCAGACCACAGCCTTCGGCCACGTCGGCCACAGCCGGAAGGGCTTGGTCGGTCCCGATCGTGGTGACCGCGGTCACCTCGTACTGGCGGGCGATGGCGAGGTTCACCTCGGAGTCCAGGGTGTCGCCCAGCACGGGGAAGTCGGCCAGGGCGCGACCGGGGGCATCGGGCAGGTAGTCCGAGGTCACCACCTCGGCACCACCTGCCTTGGCCGCCTTGATGAGGGGAACCTGATGACGCCCGGCGCCGAGCACCAAGATGCGCTCCCCTGCGTAGGGGGCGCCGGTCATTCGAGGTGGACCGGCAGGAGGGTGTCGGATCGCAGGCCCAATCGGAGCGTCTCCAGGGCGAGCACGTCGGTGACCGGGATGTTGCCCAGGTTGGCGTTGGGGCCCAGCCGCTTGAGCATGAACGTCTGGCTGGCCTTGTTCGGCGCTTCGAAGATGAGCCGGTCGGGATCGATGCCGGCATCCAGGATCTCCTCGATGAGACCCATCCGGATCTCCCCGCTGGCCCTGTACAGGCCGGCGGTCCCCGACTCACGCCCCTCGAGGATGACGTACGACGACCCCGCCTCCAGCTCCTGTTGGATCGCCGCCACCCATCGCGCCGGGGCGACGATCTCGGTGGAGTCCTTCGAGCCGACCTCGGAGTAGACGGTGAAGTCGCTGCAGAAGTCACGGATGATCTGCAGCTTCTCCTGCGGCTTCATCTCCAAGGTGCCGTCGCTGATCTCGACGCAGTTCACGCCCAGGTCGACGAGCCAGCGGCGGTAGGCGTCGAGCTCGCCCTTGAGGTAGCAGAGCTCGAAGAGCGTTCCCCCCAGGCACACGTCGACGTCATGAGCGGCGAGCAGTGAGATCCTGTCCTCCAGGCAGGGGTCGACCATCGCCGTCCCCCAGCCGAACTTCGCCAGGTCGACGTAGGTCCCGCTCACACCCAGTAGGTCCTCCAGGGCCTGGATGCCTATCCCCTTGTCGAGGATGGCCGTGCGACCGATCCGGCGGGGCTTGTCCGGTCGATCGGGCAGGCCCAGCTGCGGGGGAATCACCGTCGGGCCTGCGGGCGTGGCATGGACTCATCTCCGACGAGGTTCATTGGCGCTTCTCCTGTGCCGCGAGCCGATCCAGCTGCGATGCGACCTGACGCTCGAAGGATGCTCCGAACAGCTCCGGATCGTAGGGCGCGATCGTCGACCGCAGCGTCTCTGAACCTGCTGTGCACGCATCGAGCATGGCGGTGACGGATGTGGGGGCTGCCCCACCTGGAGTGGTGCGCAGCGCGATCAGCCGACGCGGGTCGAGCTCGTCGGCCACGTCAGGCAGGGTTGAACCCAGGTCGATCCCCAGCTCCGCCGATGCGTTGCTGAGGTCTGCGGCCGATACCGCACCTGCTCGCGCCTCGGCCATCGCCACCGCCTTGCCGACCACACGATGGGCCTGGCGGTTGGCCAGTCCGGCGGACAGGGTGAGGTGGTCGCAGAGGTCGGTGGCGTAGGGGTGACCCACGGAGGCCATCTCCTCGAGGCGGCCGGAGTCGAACTCCGCTTCGGTCAGCACCTCACCCACCAGCGCCGTGCTGGCGGTCAGCTTGTCGAGCATGGCCGGGACGGCCTGGTAGGCGGTGGTGCGGTTGTCGGGCTGACCCGTGGGCGTGAGCTGGGTGAGCGTCACGCCTAGGGCGTCGCCCAGCAGCCGCCGGGCCTCGCCGCGGACCTGGGTCAGCGAGTAGGGATTCCGCTTCTGGGGCATGATGACGCTCGTCCGGCAGTGGGCGTCCGCCAGGCGGACGAAGGCGAACTCCGACGAGGACCAGATCTGTAGCTCCTCCACGAGGCGGTCGAGTGTGACCGCAACCGATGAGGCCGTGCTGCAGAGCTCCATGGCGACGTCGGGTGCCCACATGGCATCGCGGGTGTGGAGGCGGATCCCGTCGAAACCCAGCAACCGTGCGAGCAGCTCGCGGTCGATGGGCAGGCGGGACCCGTTCACGCTGCCCGAACCGGCTGGGCTGAGGTTGGCGCGAGCGAGGGCAGCCCCGATGCGCTCGCCGTCGCGCAGCAGTGGGAAGGCGAAGCCGAGCAGGTAGTGGCCGAGCGTCGTCGGCTGGGCGTGGTGCAGGTAGGTGAAGTCAGCCATGACCGTGGCCGTGTTGGCGGCGGCCACCGACACGATGTCCTCGACGAGTCCGGCCACTGCCAGTCCGAGAGTCGTCAGCCGGTCGCGGCACGCCAGTAGCCAGGCCACGGTGGTCGCCTCCCGCCTGGCTCGACCGGTGGCCAGGTGGTCGGCGATGGCCCCGACATCGGTGGCCAGCAGCGCTTCGCGGTTGTTGTAGACGTCGCCCACCGAGGGATCCCAGGCGATCTCGGCCGCCGGCCGGGCATCCAGCCGGCGCAGCCCCTCGATGAGGAGTCGTGCATCACCCAGCCGTACGAGGCCCGCATCGGTCAGGGCCACCACATGAGCCACGTCGGCGAAGTACAGGTACGGGTGAAGAACTGGGGCGCCCTCGAGCTCGCCGCCGAAGCCGACCCTCGCCATGGCGGCCGACGGTCCGGATGTGAGCCGGGACCCCAAGCCGAGGTACGGCTCGGAAGGGCTCATGTCGCCTTACCCGGATCGACCACGGCGACGTAGGTTACGACCGCACCGATCCGGCCAAGGCGCAGGTTCCCCGCCGGACTCGTGGTCAGGTGGCAGGTCGCTGTGGGCCCTCGGAGCGGCCACAACGCACGAGGACGTGGTCGTCGGGGTGGAGTCCGGCGAAGGAACGCTCCACGTAGTTCTCCTGGAGCCAGCACCACACACGGGGATGGGTACGGCTGAAGCGGAGGTCGTCGCGATCGTCGACGATGCCGTTGCGCACCACGGCCACCGTCGGCACGGTCTCCTCCAGGGAGGAGATCATCGCTGCCTGCTCCTCCACCGACGCCGGGTAGACGCAGAACGTGTCGTACACCGCCGAGGTCCGACCGACGATGGGCAAGAGGCCGGCCAGCATCGGGACGGCCAGGACAGGCTCGCCGTCGCTGGATCCACAAACGGCCGATCGGGCTGCATCGACCAGGTGAGCCGAGCGACGGGTCATCCAGACCGGGTCGTCCCCGACCCGACGGATGTCGAAGAGATCGGGACGCCGGTGCCGCTGATAGCGCGGGTGGGCAGGCACGACGACCGCGGCGGTGGCGAGCGCGGCGAGTGCGGTGAGCGAGCCCTGGATCAACACCTCGCCGGCGGCCACCGTCGTCGCCACGACGATGGCTGGTGCCATCACCTGGGCGAGGTGGGGGACATCGGATCGTCCCCAGGCGTGGTGCAGCGCGGGCAAGCCGAGCAGCGCGGCCACGACCGTGACGGGCCGGTCGTCCACGACCGCAGGATCGATGACAGCCCAGATCACCACCGCGACCAGGCCGGCGGGGACCACGAAGAACAGGGCGCGCACCGTCGCCCGGGTGACCGGCCGGTAGCCACGCAGTTGAAGCGGCGCGGGTCTCCACGGGAGGGGCGTGGGAAGAGGCAGCGTGGTCGGGACGGGACCATGCCGGAACGGCACCTCGATCCGCCAGTGCCACCAGGTGGCGAACAGGCCACGACAGCCCGCGAACAGGATGAGCAGCGGCACCACGCCGGCGAGACCGCCGGCGACGAATGCCAGGAGCGGAGCTGCTTGCAGCCCGTCTGCGTCACGCCACGTCGCGAGCACGGTCACGGCCGCGAGGGCCGCACCGCCGTAGAGCGTGAAGTTGACTGCGAAGACGGCCGTCACCCCGACGGCGGCTCCGCCCAGTAGGCAGGTGGCGACCTCGGGCTGGACGGCGATCCCGGTGCCGGCGAGAACGAGCATGAGCGTAAGCCCCGGCTCGAACAGCTTGTGCTGGGGATGGGCCCAGGCTCCGAGCAGCACAGCGACGACCACGACCGTGGGCCACGAGTGGTCGGTGAGCCCGAGAGCGACCAGACCGCACGTCAGACCGATGGCATAGAACGCGTGCACCCCCAGACGAAGACCCCGCAGCCCCGGGCCCGACAGGGCGGTCGTGGCCCGGAGCCACCAGTAGCGGCCGGGCTCGTAGGAGCGGAAGTCGCGCTGGGGCACGAGCCCCTCTCGGGTCCGAAGCAG
>Ga0299914_10001248_pt1 | contig 16612 bp, 16 predicted proteins | sample RVTome_10_FD_201361 | JGI IMG/M metagenome (GOLD analysis project Ga0299914, IMG submission 201361) | Soil microbial communities from uranium-contaminated site in the Upper Colorado River Basin, Wyoming, United States - RVT153D57 (version 2) ...
CTCGGCGAGGGTCGCGCGGATCGCCGCCGCCCGCACGCGCGCGCTGCGCCCTCCGGGCCGTCGCCGGCGCGAGGGCGAGCGCCCGCCTCTCCGGGACGGGCGGGACGACTTCGCCGAGGCCATGGGGGCAGACCATAACGCAACCAGTAGTTGCGTTTGTTAGGGTGCCGGTCGTGGAGAGCTACCAGCGGTCGCGTCCGTTCCACCGCGCTGTGCGCAGGACCGCCGCGACGCGGCCGATGGCGAAGGTCTACGGGGTGATCCAGCAGCCGCTCGACCGGCTGGCCTTCAGGCTCACCCGCGGGCGGACGACCGCGTCTTCGTGGCTCGCCGATGTCGAGATCACGATGCTGACGACCACCGGCGCGAGGACGGGACGCCCGCGGACGGTGCCGGTGCTCGGCCTGCCCGACGGCGGCGACGTGATCCTGATCGCCTCCAACTTCGGCCGCCCCCGCAATCCGAGCTGGTACCACAACCTCCGCGCCGACCCGCGGGCCACGGTGGTCTTCGACGGGGTGACACGGGAGCTCGTCGCCCGCGAGCTCGACGGCGCCGAGCGCGACCGCGGCTACCTCCGCGGCGAGGAGGTCTACCCCGGCTTCATCCACTACCGGCGCTGGACCGACCGCGAGATCCCCGTTCTCAGGCTCGAGCCTCCGCGCTGACCGCCGCCCGCGCTCGGTCGGCGAACCGCGCGGCGAGCGCGCACCCTCAGGTGCAGCGGAACGCCTCGAGCGCCGCCGAGCGATCGCGCGAGGGGTCGTTGAGCGTCGCCCTGATCACGGCGAGGACGGTGACGACGGGGAGCGGGGCGGCGGAGACCAGCATCGCGGGATCGGTGACGGCGACCGGGTGCCACCAGGCGCCGTCGGCGGTCAGCGCCGGCTCGGGCCAGAGCGTGTCGAGCGTCATCGGCACGCCCCGGTCGGCGAAGCCGGCGCGCGCGACGCGGCGGACGAGGCGGTCGCCGGGATCGATTCCCTCGTCGTCGAGGAGCCGGTGCAGGCCGGCCTCCTCGACGGCGTCGGCCTCGTCGATCGTCGCCGCGACCCGAACCGTGAACCCGAGCCGGCGCAGGAGGGCGATCCCGGCCCGAGCGCGCTCGAAGCTCCCCGTCCCCCGGTGGCGGTCGTGGAGGTCGGGGGTTCCCGAGTCGAGCGAGACCTGCATCCGGACGCGGTCGCGGTCGAGGCTCTCGAGCAGCCGCCGCCGCGACCCCCGGGCGAAGACCATCGCGTTGGTGAGGATCGTCACCGGCGCGTAGCGTGAGCTGACCTCGCACAGCGCCCCGAGCTCGGGGTTCAGGAACGGCTCGCCGCCGGTGAGCAGGATCTCGCGGCCGCCGAGGCCGGCGAACTCCTCGACCGCGCGCTCGGCGACCGCGACCGGCAGGCCGCGGGCCGTCGCCTGCGGCGAGGACTCCGCGCAGCAGTAGTCGCAGGCGAGGTTGCAGTTGAAGTTGGTGTAGAGCCAGAGCCTCGACCCCAGCGGCACCGCGCCGGGCGGGTGCGAGGGGGACTCGGTCGGGACGGTTGCGCTCGCGGGGGTCAACGCGGTCGATCGTCGTCGTCGAACCTTTCGGCTTCGTTACCGGAGCCATTCATGGATTCGTAACCTCGCCCGCCGACGCTTCGGCCTCCCGACTCCCGAGGAGGTCCGATGTCAACCGCCGCCACCGTTTCACCCCTGCCCACCGATGCGATCGCGGTCGAGGCGCCCGCCGTCGACCGCGACGGCCGGTTCCCCGAGGAGTCGATCGACCTCCTGCGCGAGCTCGGACTCCTGTCGCTCGCGATCCCCGAGTCGGACGGGGGAATCGGCGGCGGCGTCCTCGACTTCGTCTCGGTCGTCGAGCGGCTCGCCGGGGCCTGCGCCTCGACCGCGATGGTCTACGTCATGCACGTCACCGCCGCCCAGACCCTGCTCGCCGGGCTCGGGTCCGAGCGCGACGGGCCGACGGCCGAGACGCTCGCCGGGATCGCAGCCGGCGAGCATCTGAGCACGCTCGCCTTCTCCGAGCGCGGGTCGCGCGGGCACTTCTGGGCCCAGGTCTCGCGCGCCCGACGCGACGGGACCGGCGTCGTCATCGACGCCGACAAGACCTACGCGACCTCCGCCGGCCACGCCGACTCGTTCGTCACCGCAACCGGCGCTCCGGGATCCGACGATCCGATCGCGACCGAGCTCTACCTCCTTCCCGCCGACTCGCCGGGTCTCGATCGCTCGGGCCGCTTCGACGGCCTCGGCCTGCGCGGCAACGAATCCGGCCCGCTGACGCTGCGCGGGGTGCGGGCTGCCGACGAGCAGCGGCTCGGCGACCCCGGGTCGGGCTTCGCGCTGATGATGGGCGCGACGCTGCCGTGGTTCAGCCTCGGGTCGGCCGCCTCCAGCGTCGGCATCGCCGGCGCCGCGCTCGACGCCGCGGCGATCCACGCGAGCGGCGTTCGCCTCGAGCACCTCGGCGGCACGAGCCTGGCCGAGGTCGAGACGGTCCGTGCGCACCTCGCGGCGGCGAAGGTCCGCCATCTCCAGGCGCGGGCCCACCTCTACGAGGTCGCGCGCCAGGTCGCCGAGGGCGACGAGGCGGCCCAGCTCGGCGTGCTCGCGGTCAAGGCCGGGGCGGCGGAGACGGCGCTCGCGGTCACCGACGCCGCGATGCGGGTCGGTGGCGGCGCCGCGTACGCCCGCAGGCTCCCGATCGAGCGCCACCTCCGCGACGCGCGCGCGGCCTCGGTGATGGGGCCGAGCACCGACGTGCTCCACGACTTCGTCGGCAAGGTCGTCACCGGCCAGGACCTCCTCTGATGGGCGCCTACCGGCTCGGCGCGGTCGTCTACCACCCCAAGGTCGAGCAGATCTGGGAGGCGTTCGGGGCCTGGTTCGCCGAGCAGGGCTTCGCGATCGACGTCGCCTTCTTCGACTCCTACGACGAGCAGGTCGAGACGCTGATCGAGGCCCGCATCGACGCCGCCTGGAACACGAACCTCGCCTTCGTCCAGACGCTCGAGCGCACCGACGGTCACTGCCGCGCGATCGCGATGCGCGACACCGACATCGGCTGGCGGAGCCTGATCGTCACCGCCGGGAACGGTGGCATCGAGTCGCTCGACGACCTCCACGGGAGGCGAGTCGGGTTCGGCGACCTCGACTCCCCGCAGGCCTACATCCTCCCGGTCCACGCCCTGCGCCGGGCCGGCTTCGACCCGGCCCGCGACTGCGTCGCCTCGCGGCTCGACCGCGATATCGGCAAGCACGGCGACACCGGAGGCGCCGAGCTCGCCCAGCTCGCCCGTCTGCGGGCCGGCGAGCTTGACGCCTGCGTCGTCTCGAGCGTCACCTACGAGGCGGTCGGCCGGCTCGGCGACGCCTCCGGCCTGCGGGTCGTATGGACCTCGCCTCCGTTCAACCACTGCAACTTCACCGTCCTCGAGGGCTCGAGAGCCGACCACGACCGGTTCGCCGAGCTGCTGCTGTCGATGGACGCCGCCGACCCGAAGCTCTGCGAGCCGATGGAGCTCGAGTACGTCAACAGCTGGGTCGACGCGGACACGTCGGGCTACGGCGACCTGATCGCGGCGGTGCGCGCCGACCCGGTGCCGGTGGGCTGACCGATGGCGGCACCACTGGCGATCACCCTCCTGCGGATCTACCTCGGCGCGCTCTTCTGCACGGTCTTCTTCGAGAACATCGCCTTCAACCGCTACACCGCCGACGGATACCAGCGGCTGATCGATCGCTACGCGGCCGAGAACGACGCCCCCGGCTTCTGGTCGGACGGCGTGATGGCCTTGTTCGCCGACAACAGCGAGCTCTTCGCCCCGCTCCAGTTCGTCACCGAGCTTGGCTTCGGGGTGCTGCTGGTGCTCGGCGTCGCCACCGGCGCGGTGGCGCTGGCGGCGGCGGGGTTCCTGCTCAGCCTCTGGATCTCGGAGCTCGGCCTGTTCTGGATCTGGGAGCTGCTCTCGGTCGTCGCGATCGCCGCCGCGGTCGGGCTGGCGACGCTGCCCGACCTGCTTGCCCCGGGCGAGCTCAGGCGGCGACTGCTGGGGGTCAGGGCATTCGGAGGGCTCGGCACGCTCGCCCGGGTCGCGCTCGCGGTCGCCGGCGGCCTGCTGCTGGCCGGCGCGATCCTCGCCGCCGGCACCGGCAGCGGCGAGAACTCGACCGTCGCCTGGCGGGCGGGGGCGCTGTTCGGCGTCCTGCTGCTCGCCTGTGGGTTCCTCGACCGATTCCGCCCCGCCGGGTCGGCGGGGGCGACGGACGGCGACCGACACTGGCGGTAGTCGGGCGAATGGTCGTCGGTGAGCCGCAGCTCAGGCGGCCGAGCGTACGCCGGGGTCCGGCGCCGCGGCGCCGCCGGCGCTGGTGATCGCCGCCAGACGCTCGGCGTCCGCGCTTCGGAGCTCGGCGGCGTAGATCGTCAGGATCTGGTCGCCGTCGTCGGGCAGCGGCAGAGCCTCGTAGTGGACGGTCAGCGCGCCGGCGACGGGGTGGACGTAGCGCTTCGAGCCGTGGTTCTTCTCGGCGACGTCGTGGGCGTCCCACCAGCCGGCGACGCGGGCGTCGGCGGAACGGAGCTCGGCGACGAGCTCGGTGAGGGCCAGGTCGTCCGGGTGGCGGGCGGCGGCGGCGCGCAGCAGGGCGACGGTCTGCCGCGCCGCCTCCTCCCAGTCGGCGTGCAGCTCGCGGGTCGCGGGGTCGCCGAAGACGAGCCGGGCGTAGTTGAGCTCGCTGCCGAACGGGCCGAGCAGGGCCTCGCAGGCCGGGTTCCAGCAGAGCAGGTCGAGCCGCCGGCTGAGGAGGACGGCGGGCGAGGGCTCGAGGCTGCGGACGAGGAGCTCGATCCCCGGTCGCACCTCGGTTCCGGCGCCGCGGTCGCGAGCGGGCTCGGCCGCCGCGGCCAGCCCGAAGAGGTGCCGGCGCTCGGCGTCGTCGAGGAGCAGCGAGTCGGCGAGCGACTCGACGATCTGGGGCGACGGGTGGCCGACGCGGCCCTGCTCGAGCCGGATCAGGTAGTCGACGCTGATGTTCGCGAGCCCGGCGAGCTCCTCGCGCCGCAGGCCGGCGACGCGGCGCCGGCTGCCGCGGTCGAGGCCGACGAGCTCGGGCTCGACACGGGCGCGTCGCGTGCGCAGGAACTCCCCCAGCGTCTCGGCCCGGTCCACGGATCGATTGTCGCGCATCGGCCGCGGCTGGTACTCGCGGTCCCAGGAACCATCGACACTGGATGCGCGCGCCGCGGCGGCGCACAATCGGGCGCATGAGCGACACCGATCCGTTCCTCCCCGACGACCCCGCCAACCTCCTCGTCGCCGATCCGTCGCGGCGCGAGCCGATCTCGTTCGACTCCGGGGGCGTGACCCTCGCGGGCCATCTCTACCGGCCCCCGGCATCCGAGCCCGGCGAGTCGACTCCCGGGATCGTGATGTGCGGGCCGGTCTCGAGCGTCAAGGAGCAGACGCTGCCGCACTACGCGGAGCGGTTCGCCGACGCCGGCTACACCGTGCTCAGCTTCGACCCCGCCGGCTTCGGTGAGAGCCGGGGCGAGCCGCGGTTCCACTACGACCCCTGGCTCGTGGTCTCCAACTACGTCGACGCCTGCGCCGAGATGATCGGGCGCGATGACGTCGACACCGAGCGGGTCGCCGCGGTCGGCGTCTGCATGGGCGGGGGCTACGCGCTCGCGACCGCCGCCCGCGAGCGCCGCCTCGCCGCCTGCGCCAGCGTCGCCGGCGGCTTCGACATCGGCGGGACGTTCCAGGGGATGATGGGCGCCGAGGGCCTCGCCGCCTACCTGCGGACCGCGAACGAGGCGCGCGATCGCGAGCGCCGCAGCGGCGAGACCGAGTACATCCCGACGATCGCCCGCGAGCTCACCGAGTCGGAGCCGCTCGCGATCATGCCGCTACCGGAGGCCTACAGCTACTACGACCGGACCTCACGCGAGTCGGCGCCGACCTGGTCTCCGCGGACGACCGCGGCGTCGCTCGAGCCCTACCTGACCTTCAACGCGATCTCGCAGGCGCCGCTGGTGGCGCCGACGCCGCTGTTGGTCGTCCACGGCACCACTGACACCGCGCTCCTGCCCGAGAAGGCCCAGGCCGCCTACGACGCCGCCGGCGACCCGAAGGAGCTGGTCTGGATCGAGACCCACAACCACATCGAGCTCTACGACCAGGACCCCTACGTCGGCGAGGCGGTCGGACACGTGCTCGGCTGGCTCGAGCGGGTCCTCTAGCGCGACCGGCGTCTTCGGGGTGCGCCCCGGGCGCCCCGCCCCGGCTTTTCAGCATCGGCGTCGCTCCGGCCGCGTCGATGCTGAGCAACGCGCCGCGGTGCGAGGATTCCGTGCGTGGCTCGCATCGTCACGGTCGGCGTCTACGGGTTCGACCTCCGCGGCTTCCTCGCCGCCCTCGGCGCGGCGGACGTCGGCCACCTGATCGACGTCCGCCAGCGGCGCGGCGTCCGGGGCCGCGAGTACGCGTGGGCGAACTCGAAGCGGCTGCAGCAAGCGCTCGACGAGGCGGCCATCGGCTACGAGCACCGTCCCGACCTCGCTCCGACCACGGAGTTGCGCGAGCTCCAGTACCGGGAGGACGAGCGGCTCGGGGTCGGGCAACGCTCGCGAGTCGAGCTCGCGCCGGAGGTGCGGCGTCGGTACCTGGTCGAGATCCTCGACCGCGCCGATCTCGCGGCACTCGTCGAGGCCGTCCCGGCCAGCGGCGCGACCGCGCTGCTCTGCGTCGAGCGCCGCCCCGCGGGTTGCCACCGGTCGTTGATCGCGGCTCGGCTTGAGCGCGAGCACGGGATCCCGGTCGACCACCTGACGCCGCGCTGACCGTCCGCGCCTGCGCCTTTGTTGGCGTGGTGCCAATAGTGTAGGCTGCCTCCGCCGTCGTCCTTCCGGGAGGGAGGGCACCAACCCACGGACGGGAGGCCAAGCCGATGAACCCGGAGTCGCTCCAACCTCGAGCGGACGTCCAGGGCCGCGAGCGCCGCGGCGCCGGCCGCGTCCCCGTCGTCGTCCTCGTCGTCACCTTTCTCGTGCTCCTGCTCGTCGCCGTCGCCGGTGCCGACGCCGCGACGCTGCGGGGGACGGTCGAGAGCGCCGGCAAGCCGATCAAGCGCGCGCCGGTGACCCTCTTCGAGGCGACCGCCAAGCGACCGCGGGTGCTCGGTCGCGATCGGAGCAACCGCCGCGGCCGGTTCGCGATCCGCTACCGGAAGCCGGGCGGCACCGATGCCGTGCTCTACGCCGCCAGCGGCGTGCCGGGCACCAACCGGCGCCGGGCGGTGCGACTGGCGACCCTGCTCAGCACCGACCGCCACGAGTCCAAGCTGACTCTCAACGAGCGCACCACCGTCGCGGCCGGGTTCGCCGAGGCGCAGTTCATCCGCGGCTGGCGGATCCGCTCGCGGGCTCCCGGGACTCAGAACGCGACGATGATGGCCCACAACCTCGCCGATCCGAGGACGGGGCGGGTCGCCGACGTGCTCTCGACGGCACCGAACGGGCGGCGGACGCCGACCAAGGCGACGTTCAACTCGCTCGCGAACGTACTCGCCGGCTGCGCCCGCAGGGAGGCGAGGTGCGGGCGCTTGTTCGCGGCGACCAAGGTTCGCGGCGAGCGGCGCCCCAGCGGTTCCCTCGAAGCGTTCGCGACCGTCGCCCGCAATCCGGGCAAGAACGTGAACCGGCTGTTGAGGCTCTCCCGGTCGCGCCCGCGGCCGTACCGGCCGGCGCTCGATCCCGGTGAGCGGCCCAACAACTGGCAGCTCTTCCTGCGCTTCGTCGGCGACGGATCGTCGCTCGACGGACCGGGCAACATCGCATTCGACGCCGACGGCAACGCGTGGGTGGCGAACAACTACGAGTACAGCCGCGATCCCGAACAGGCGGTCTGCGGCGGCAGGATCGTCGCGGTTTTCCGGCCCGACGGCAGCTACGCGTCGTTCTCGCCGATCGACGAGGGCGGGATCAGCGGGAGCGGCTACGGGATCACCTTCGACCCGGCCGGCAACATCTGGGTCGGCAACTTCGGCTTCGCCGCCCCGCCGCCGGGGTGTGCGACCGAGGACCAGCCGCCCCACGACACGGTCTCGAAGTACGCCCCCGACGGGACGCCGCTCTCGGGCCCGGACGGCATCGACGCGGGCAACCTGAGCTGGCCCCAGGGCACCGTCTCGAACGACAAGGGCGACATCTGGATCGCGAACTGCGGCCCCTACGACGACCCGCTCAGCGAGACCGAGCCCCACGACAGCTTCACGATCTACCCGGGCGGCGACACGAGCGAGGCGAAGAGCATCCGCGACCCCAATCTGGACAAGCCCTTCGACATCGCCTTCAACCGCAGCGGCAAGGCGTTCATCAGCGGCACCCTCAGCGACACCGTCGGGATGTACCACCCCGACGGCACTCCGACCGCGCTCTCGCCGCTCACCGGCGGGGGCCTCAACTTCCCGATGGGCGTCGCCGCCGACCGCCGCGGCAACGTCTGGGTCGCGAACTCCGGAGTCATCAACCTGCCGTGCCCCGGGAACACGATCGACTTCGAGGACCGGGGCGGATCGGTGACCCTGATCGGTCGCAAGGGGCAGGTGCGAAGCCCCGACAGCGGCTTCACCGGCGGTGGCGCGAAGGTTCCGTGGGGGATCGCGGTCGACGGCAAGGACAACGTCTGGATCAGCAACTTCGCCGGGAGGCGGGTGAGCGAGTTCTGCGGCGTCCGGGCGAAGAGCTGCCCGAACGGCAAGCGAACCGGCGACCCGATCTCGCCGAAGAAGGGCTATCGCTTCCCCGGCCTGCAGCGCAACACGGCGGTCGAGATCGACCCCTCCGGCAACGTCTGGATCACCAACAACTGGAAGCTGATCCCGATCCAGAACAACCCGGGCGGGTATCACGTCGTGATCATGGTCGGCGCCGCGGCGCCGGTCGAGACGCCGCTGATCGGCCAGCCGAAGCCGTTGAAGTAGGCGTCGTGCCCGGGAGTCGCCGGACAGACTGACTCCGGTGCCCGCGACGACGCGAAGACGCCTCGACCCCGATCAGCGGAGGAACGAGATCCTCACCGCGGCGACGCGCGCGTTCGCGCAGCGGCGCTACGACGAGGTCCATCTCGACGAGATCGCCCGCGACGCCGAGGCCAGCAGGGCACTGATCAACCACTACTTCGGCGACAAGCGCGGGTTGTTCGTAGCCGCCGCGCGCGCGAACCTCGAGCGACTCCCGGCGATTGTGAGCACCGGCCGTGACCTCGACATCGAAGACACGGTCGCCGCCAACACCTCCGCCTTGCTCGACCTGGTCGAATCGGGCCGCGGCTCGTTCCTGATCCTGCTCGGGATGGGTCCGTTGGGGCGCGATCCCGAGATCGAGGCGATCCAGGACGACCTCCGCGACCGGGTTGCGCTCCGGATGCTCGCCAACCACCTCGGCACCACCGATCCTCCGCCGGAGGCTCGGATCGCGATGCGGGCGACGATCGGCCTGATCGAGCGCGCCCTGCTCGACTGGGCCGCCGGCAAGGGCGGCACCCGCGAGCAGACCCAGGCCCTGGTCGCCGAGAGCATCCTGTCGACCGTCCGCAACGTCCTGCCGGCGGTGGTGGCGGCGGGACGGGCGGACGACTCGAGGTCCTGAGCGCGATCGGCGTCCGTCTCGCCGGGGTCACGGTCCTCCTCGCCGGCGTCGCCGCGATCCAGCTCTCGTGACCGGGCTCCGGGGCCGGCGCCGGTTGTCGGGTCGCCGGCCGGGTAGGTGGGCGGAGCATGCCGAGCCTCGTCCTCGGACCGATCCTTCGCCACGTCGAGGCGACCGAGGCCACTGTCTGGGTCGAGACAGACACCGTCTGCGAGGTCGCGATCCTCGGCACGGTGGCGCCGACGTTCCAGGTCGAGGGCCGCCACTACGCGCTCGTCGCGCTCACCGGCCTCGAGCCCGGCGCGATCCGTGAGTACACGGTCGAGCTCGACGGCGAGCGGGTTTGGCCGGAGCCCGGATCGGATCTCCCGGCGAGCGTCCTGCGGACGGTCGACCCCGGCGGCCAGGTCGAGATCGTCTTCGGCTCGTGCCGGGTCTCGCTGCCGCATGAGCCGCCGTACGTGCTTCAGGAGCCCGAGCACGAATACGCGCAGGGGATCGATGCCCTGCGGACGCTCGCCGTCCGTCTCGCCGAAACTCCTCCGGAGACCTGGCCCGGGTGCCTGTTGATGCTCGGCGACCAGATCTACGCCGACGACCTCTCGCCGTCGATGCGCGAGGTCACAGCCGCCCGAGTGTCCGCCGACGACGCGCCGCAGGGCGAGCTCGCCGACTACGACGAGTACGCCCTCGCCTACCGCGAGGCGTGGTCGGAGCCGCTGATCCGCTGGCTGCTCTCGACCGTCCCGACGGGGATGATCTTCGACGACCACGAGATCCACGCCCAGTGGAAGACCTCGAAGGCATGGGTCGACGAGATGCGGCGGAAGCCCTGGTACGACCGCCACATCGCCGCCGGTCTCGCGGCCTACTGGGTCTACCAGCACATCGGCAACCTCTCGGTGGCCGAGCTCGAGGCGAACGAGCTGCTCGGCCGCGTTCACGAGGCGGAGGACGCCGGCGAGCTGCTGCACGCGGAGATGCGGGACGCCGACCGCCAGCCCGGCCACAGCCGCTGGAGCTTCTCCCGCGACCTCGGCGGCGTCCGGCTGGTGGCGATCGACACCCGCGCCGGTCGCGAGCTCGAGCCCGGGTCGCGCCAGATCATCGACGCGGGGGAGTGGGAGTGGGTGACGGGCGAGGCGAGCGGCGACTTCGATCATCTCCTGCTCGCGAGCTCGGTGCCGTTCTTCCTGCCGCCCGGCCTCCACCACGCCGAGGCGTGGATCGACGCGGTCGCCGACGGAGCCTGGGGCCGGCCGGCGACGGCGGTTGCGGAGCGGATTCGGAGGGCGGCGGTGATGGACCACTGGGCTGCGTTCCGGCGCTCGTTCGCGCGGCTCGGGGAGCTGCTCGAGGACGTCGCCGCCGGTCGCCGCGGCGTGCCGCCGGCGTCGGTGATCATGCTCTCGGGCGACGTCCACCACTGCTACCTGGCCGAGGTCGAGCCGGCGCCCGCGAGCACCGGACGGACCTCGGTTTGGCAGGCGGTCTGCTCGGCCTACCGCAAGGACCTCGACCGGCGTGAGCGACTGGCGATGAAGCTGGGGAGCTCCCGGCTCGGGGCCCGGCTCGGTCGGACGCTCGCCCGGCTCGCCGGCGAGGATGAGCCCCGAGCGGCCTGGCGCCTGGTCGAGCGACCCTGCTACGAGAACCAGGTCGCGACGCTGAGCCTCGCTCCGGGGAGGGCGCACCTCCGCGTCGAGACGACCGCCGGCGCCGACTGGCGGCGACCCGAGCTGCGGCCCGTGTTCGAGCATCGCCTCGTCGACGAGGTCGTGCCCGATCGGCCGGCGGTCTCGCCCGAGCGAGCCGCGCGCTGATCGTCAGCCGGCCGGCCCGCGGCCGCGGTCGGGGGCGTCCGGGCTCAGGCCGGCTTGAAGACGAGCGCCGGGCCGAGCTTGCTGCCGCCGGCGAAGGTCGTCACCCGGCGCCGCTTCTTGCCCTTGCTCGGGTAGTTGCGGTTCCAGTTGATCCGCGCCAGGTAGACGCCGTCACCGTCGTTGCGCAGCCGCCGGCGCTTGCAGCGGCGCGGCTTCGGTCCCTTCGGGTTGACGCAGAACCTCGCCTTGCCGCGGTGGGCGAAGGTGACGAGCTTGAGGAAGTAGCGTCGGCCCTTGCGGGTGATCTCGGTGCAGTAGTCGCCGGTCTGGCTGCAGTAGGTGTCGACGGCGCGCTCCCCCTGTGCGGCCGCCGTCGCGGCGAGCGGGCCGCCCAACAGCAGCGCCCCGACGACGCACAGCGACGCTCCGAGGAGCGTCGCGACGACGCGGGTCGCAGGCACCCCGTTTGCGCTCGTCATCCCCGCCACCGGCGCCAACCCTACCGCGCCGCCGTCGCGATCGGTCGGCCGCCGCGCTAGCCGATCAGCTCCAGCACCGCCGCCTCGATTCGGGTGCGGCCGGCGGCGGTTCCGCCCTCCTCGGCCGCGGCGAGTCCGCGCAGCGAGGCCTCGATCGTCTCGCCGGCCCGGAAGCGGTCGATCACCCGGGGGTCGACATACGAGCGCCGGCAGACCGCGGGCGTGTTGCCGAGGTGCTCGGCGACCTCCGCCACCGCCTCCCTGATCGCCCGCTCGCGGGCGGTCTTCGAGCCCGGCTGCGGCTCGCGGGCGGCGAGCTTCACCGCCATCAGGACGGTCGCGTTCCAGGTCCGGAAGTCCTTGGCGCTGAAGGCGCCGCCGCCGATCAGCTTCAGGTGGTCGTTGAGCCGGTCGGCTCGGACCTCGTGCCATTCGCGCCCGTTCCGGTAGGCGAACAGCCGGCGGGGGGCGCCGCGACGCCGCGCGAGCGCCCGCAGCGTCGGCAGCACCAGCGGGTCGGCGATCTCCTGGACGAGGCGCTCGCCGCCCTTGGCCGGGTAGGCGAAGACCGCCCGCCCGCGTTCGAATCGGAGGTGGCGCCGGCGCAGGGTCGCGAGGCCGTAGGTGCCGTTCTGCTCCGCGTACTCCTCGCCGCCGACGCGGAAGAGGCCGAGGTCGAGCAGGCGGATGCCGCAGCCCAGGACCCGCTCGCGAACGAGCCCTCGCCGCCGGAGGTCGCGCCTGACCCGTCGGCGGATCGCGGGGAGCTCGCGGGCGAAGGCGAGCGCCTGGTCGAACTTCTCCCGCTCCCGGCGCCGTCGCCAGCGCTCGTGGTAGAGGTACTGCTTGCGTCCGGCGTCGTCGTGGCCGGTCGCCTGGACGTGCCCGAGGGGATCGGGACAGATCCAGACCTCGGTCCAGGCGGGCGGGATCGCGAGGGCGCGGAGCCGCTCGAGCTCGTCGGCGTCGGCGAGCGTCCGCCCGGTCTCGTCGACGTAGCGGAACCCGCGGCCGCAGCGCAGCCGCCGGATGCCCGGATCGGTTGAATCGACTCGACGCAGGCGCGCCACGGTGAGCGCGGCTTACCCGCCGACGGCCGCCGCAAGCGTCGGTCGTGCCCGCTGGCTTCAGGCTTGTCAGCATCGACGTCGCCCGAGCCGCGCCGATGCTGAGGAACCCGCGTGCCGGGCGCGCCTAGAGCCCTCCTTCGACCTCGGGCGGGAGCGCCTTCGGGCCGTCCGGGTAGCGCCAGCGCAGGTCCTCCTCCGACATCTCGCGGGTGCTCGCGGGCTCGGTCGGCGCGCCGGCGATCAGCCACAGCTGCTCGGAGTCGGTGTCGTTGAAGACCTGGCGAACCGACTCCGGGTCGACCAGGAGCGCGTCGTGCGGGGCGAGGGTCAGCAGCTCGCCGTCGACCCGCACCCGTCCGGTGCCCTCGAGCAGGACGTAGAGCTCCTCCTGGTGGCGGTGGCGGTGGCGGGTCGAGGCCTGTCCGGGCTCGAGTCGCCACAGGCGGGCGCCGAGCCGGGTCGCGCCGAGCTGTGCGGCGAGGTCGGTGTTGAGCAGGTCCATCTGGTTCGAGCGCCGCCAGTCGGCGTCGGTCGCGGCGAGCTTGCGGTGGGCCATCGGTCGTCCTCCTGCGTCGGTTTGGCGATCGCGGGATCATCTCGCTTGTGAGGCTCGCGCTGGCCGGCGACGTGATGCTCGGCCGCGGCGTTGCCGAGTGGCTCGCCGCGGCCCGAACGCCGCCGCCGTTCTCGGCTGAGGTGATCGAGGCGGCGCGGTCGGCCGATCTCTGCGTCGCCAACCTCGAGTGCTGCATCGCCGCCGGCGGGCGTCCGGCGCCGGGCCGGGTGTTCCACTTCCGCGCCCCGCCGGCCGCCGCGGGCGTGCTCGCCGAGCTCGGCGTCGACTGCGTGACGCTTGCCAACAACCACGCCCTCGACTACGGACCGGATGCGCTGCTCGAGACCTTCGACCACCTCCGCGCGGTCGGGATCCCCTGGGTCGGCGCGGGTGCCGATCGCGACGCCGCGCGTGCCCCGACCGTGCTCGAGGCGGGCGGCGAGCGACTGCGGGTGCTCGCGGTCTCCGACCACCCGCCGGAGTACGCGGCGCGGGCCGACCGGCCCGGGGTCGCCTTCGCCGACCTGCACCGGCGCGCCCTGCCCGCGTGGCTCACGGACGCGATCGCGGCGGCGAGCGAGCCGGTGCTCGTCGCACCCCACTGGGGGCCGAACATGACCCGGGCGCCGGTGCGCCACGTCCGCCGCGCGGCGGCGTCGCTGCGGGCCGCCGGCGCCGCCCTGGTCGCCGGACACTCCGCGCACGTGCCGCACGGAGCCGCCGCGGGGGTGCTCTTCGACCTCGGCGACTTCGTCGACGACTACCGCGTCGACCCGGTGCTCCGCAACGACCTCGGGGCGCTGTGGCTCGTCGACCTCGAGCACGGCGCGCCGGTGCGCGCCGAGGCGCTGCCGCTGAAGCTCGACTTCTGCCACACCCGCCTCGCCGACGGTGACGACGCGGCCTGGATCGCCGAGCGGCTCGTCAGCGCGAGCGTCGACCTCGGTGCGCGGGCCTGGCTCGACGCCGGCCGGGTGGTGATCGAGCTCGGCGGCTGAGCCGGGGCCGCTTTTCGGGTGGCGGGCGGGGCGTGTGGAAGCCTGTCCGAATGCGCAACGGGATCTCCGAAGCGGTTCTCGTCGCCTCGCGCCGGCCGGCGGTGCAGGTGGCGGTGCTGGTCGCGGGCATCGCGCTGATCGGGGCCAACCTGCGCCCGACGATCACCGTAGTCGGCCCGCTGATCGAGCAGATCCGCGCCGACACCGGGATCTCGGCGGCGGTCGCCGGCCTGCTGACGACCCTTCCCGTGCTCGCCTTCGGCCTCGTCGCGGGCCTGGCCTCGATCCTCGGGAGGAGGCTCGGGATCGAGGCGGCGCTGCTCGCCAGCATGGTGATCCTGGCCGGCGGCATCGGGGTCCGCGCCCTGCCGGGGATCGCGCCGCTGTTCCTCGGGACGCTCGTCCTCGGCACGGGGATCGCGGGCGCGAACGTGCTCCTGCCGGCGCTCGTCAAGCGCGACTTCCCCCGGCGCCTCGGGTTGATGACCGCGCTCTACTCGAGCCTGCTCGGCGGCTTCGGGGCGATCGGCTCCGGCGTCGCCGTTCCGCTGGCCGACGGCACGGCGCTCGGCTGGCGCGGCGCGCTCGCGATCTGGGCGCTGCCGGCGTTGATCGCCGCGGTCGTCTGGGCGCCGCAGCTCGCCCGTGGTCGCACGGCTCGGGAGGTGCCGGAGCCGCTCGCGGCGCCCGGCGATGCCTGGCGCTCGCGGCTCGCCTGGGACGTGACGCTGTTCTTCGCCGTCCAGGCGTTCGGCTTCTACGTCACGATCGCGTGGCTGCCGACGATCCTGGTCGACTTCGGGCTGCTCGAGGCGCGCGCCGGGCTGATGCTGTTCGTGCTCCAACTCGGCGCACTGGTCTCGATGCTGGTCTTCCCGCAGCTCGCCGACCTCGCCGCCGACCAACGGCGCCTGGTCGGGGCGATGAGCCTGCTGGGGCTCGCCGGCGGGCTCGGGCTGCTGGTCGTCGGAGGGACCGCTGCCGCCGTCTGGGTCGTGCTGCTCGGTCTCGGCCAGGGCGCCGGGATGGCGCTGGCGCTGATGTTCTTCGTCCTCCGAAGCCGCGACTCCCACCAGGCGGCCGAGCTCTCGGGGATGGCGCAGGGCGTCGGCTACACGCTGGCGGCGTCCGGGCCGGTGCTCGCCGGGCTGATCCACGACGCCACCGGCGGCTGGAAGCCCGTTCTCGGGATGCTGATCGCGGTCGCGGTCGCCCAGCTCGCGTTCGGGCTGCGGGCCGGGCGCGCGGTCGTAATCGGCGACGTCGCCGAGCCCGAGCGGCGCTGAGGCGGCGCCGGGAACCGGCGCCTCGCCCACGCGCCGGAGGTATGTTCAGCGGCGGGTTATGGGCAGTCGGGTGGCCGGCAACGTCCCGGGGAGGGGCTTCGGGCTCGCGGGAGCGGCGATCGCGCTCGTCGCGATCGCCTCGGCGTGGCTCGCCGTGCCCGCCGCCGCCGGTCAGTCGACCGCGACCGAGGCCAGCCGCTACTCGCTCGCCGGCGGTTGCTACGCGCTGCGCTCGGAGGGGCTCGGCGGCTTCGTCGCCCGTGACGGCGGTGGCTACCGGGCGGACGCCGCCGAGTCCGACGCCGAGCGGTTCCGGATGCAGGCCACGGCGCTCGGCCGTTACCTGCTCTACGAGCCTTCGGAGCGATTCGTCGCCGTCGCGGCCGACGTGCGGTCGGCGGCCGAGCCGAGCAACGCCGCCGACTTGACGGTCGCAGAAGCGGCGGGAGGGGCGTTCACGATCGCGAACGGGTTCGGCGGCCGTCAGCTCGCCGCCGGCGCCGGCGGGGCTCTGATCGCGGTCGCCGCCGGGGAAGCGGGCGCCGACCGGCGGTTCAGCTTCCATCCGGCCGACGGCTGCGCCACCTATCCCGAGGTCGAGGTCAACGTCAGCGGCGAGCCGTTCACCGGCGACGTCCCGTTCGGCGAGGTCGCCGGATACTTCGAGGGCCACATGCATCAGATGGCGTTCGAGTTCCTCGGCGGCAGGGCCCACTGCGGGCGCCCCTGGCACCGGTTCGGGGCGCCGTAC
>Ga0299914_10001249_pt1 | contig 16611 bp, 12 predicted proteins | sample RVTome_10_FD_201361 | JGI IMG/M metagenome (GOLD analysis project Ga0299914, IMG submission 201361) | Soil microbial communities from uranium-contaminated site in the Upper Colorado River Basin, Wyoming, United States - RVT153D57 (version 2) ...
CGCTCGCCGAGGTGCGCGTCGCGGTGGGGCTCTCCTAGCCCATCTGTTCCAGCAACTCCGTGGGGAGCAGGAGCACGAAAGCGGAGAGCAGGTTCCACCCCGAGTGGAGGAGGATGGCGGGCCCGAGCCGTCCCGTCTTGAGCGTCAACCAGGCGAGCACGATGCCGAGGATGAACAGCGGCGGCAATAAGACCGCCGTCGAGAGCCAGAACTGGTCTCTGTCGAGACCGGTCATGTGGATGATGGCGAAGACGGCAGAGCTGGCCACGATGGCCAACCACCTGCCCTTCCTCTCGAGGGCGCGGAGGAGAAGCCCTCGATACATGAGCTCCTCGGTCACCGGGGCGAAGACGACGGCAGCCAAGACCAGCGAAACCTGAACGAAGAGCGTGTCCGCCGAGGCGATGATCTCGGCGATGTCCTGCGGGGGGCGGCCCTCGGGGAAGAGGAGCTCGTTGAGCGGCAGGAAGATCACGGCGATGGCCACCTGCAAGACCAGGCCCAGCGCGATGTAGAAGAAGTCGCCGCGTTCGATGGCAAGACCGATAGCGGATGCGTCTCTTCGCCGTGACAGGAACCAGAAGACCCCGAGATGGCCTACGTACAGCCCGGTCAGCGGCAACACGATGAGCCAGTCGTCGTCTCCCGCCGCCAATGCCAGAACGACGAACGCGGCAGTGCCGAGTTGGCCTCCGAGCCAGACGATGACGAAGTCGACCACGGACCAGGATCGGGAGCTGGGACCGCCGGACACAGGACGGGGAGCCTACAACCGATGCGTCACAACTCACTGTTACCCTGCGAGCCAGGTGGCCCACAGCCACTGAGCGCTGCACAAGGATCGGGTAATGGAAATCGACATCGGCATCGGAAAGTCGGGTCGTCAGGCGTTCGGCTTCGACGACATCGCAATCGTCCCCTCCCGTCGCACCCGGGACCCCGACGACGTCGACATCACCTGGCAGCTCGACGCATTCAAGTTCGACCTCCCGATGATGGGCTCGGCCATGGACTCGGCCATCAGCCCGGAGACCGCGGTGACCATCGGCCGACTCGGTGGTCTCGCCGTGCTCAACCTCGAGGGTCTATGGACCCGGTACGAGGATCCCCTTCCCTACTTCGAGGAGATCGCCGAGCTCGGTGACGAGAAGGCCACCCGCCGGATGCAGGAGATCTACCTGGAGCCAGTGAAACCCGACCTGATCGGCCAAAGGGTCGAGGAGGTCAAGTCCGCCGGCGTGGTCACCGCTGCCAGCCTCACCCCCCAGCGGGTACGCGATTGGGCCTCTTTGGCCCTCGACGGCGGTCTCGACATCCTGGTCATCCAGGGCACGGTGGTCTCCGCGGAGCATGTCTCCAGTCGTGAGGAGCCGCTCAATCTCAAGGAATACATCGCCCAGTGCCCGGTCCCGGTGATCGTGGGCGGTTGCGCCAGCTACTCGACGGCTCTGCACCTCATGCGCACCGGCGCGGTGGGGGTGCTCGTCGGTGTCGGGCCCGGTGCGGCCTGCACCACGAGGGGCGTCCTCGGAGTGGGGGTCCCTCAGGCCACCGCTATCGCCGATGCCGCGGGGGCGCGCATCCGTTACCTGGACGAGACCGGCCGCTACGTCCACGTCATCGCAGACGGCGGGATGCGGACCGGAGGCGATGTCTCCAAAGCCATCGCCTGCGGTGCCGATGCAGTCATGATCGGATCGCCGCTGGCGTCGGCGACGGAGGCCCCGGGCAAGGGCTATCACTGGGGCATGGCCACATTCCATCCGACCCTCCCCAGAGGGGCCCGGGTCAAGGTCGGCGACCGGGGCAGCCTTCAGGAGATCCTCGTCGGCCCGGCCCACGAAAACGACGGCAAACGCAATCTCTTCGGAGGCCTGCAGATGTCCATGGCCACCACCGGTTACTCCGATGTGAAGGAGTTCCAGAAGGCAGAGGTCATGATCGCCCCGTCCTTGCAGACCGAAGGCAAGTCCTTGCAGCGCTCGCAAAGAGTCGGGATGGGATGACGACCGCGGTGACGCGCTTTCGAGGACCTTTGGTCTCGGGGCTCCTCGTGGTCGTCGGCCGTGAAGGTGGGCCCGATGTCTGACGACACCGGGGTCCCGGGAGACAGTGTTTTCACGTCAGCCGACAGCATCCTGGTTGTCGACTTCGGTGCTCAATACGCCCAGTTGATCGCTCGCCGGGTCCGAGAGGCCCACGTCCGTTCTGAGATCGTGCCCAGATCGATCACAGCCGAAGAGGTGAAGAGGCATCGGCCACTTGGCCTGATCCTCTCCGGTGGGCCCGCATCCGTCTACTCCGATGACGCCTATCGGATGGACCCCACCATCCTGGAGCTCGGGGTCCCGATCCTCGGCATCTGCTACGGGCACCAACTCCTGGCCGAGATGGCCGGGGGAGAGGTGGCCAACACCGGTACCGCCGAATACGGGAAAACCGAGCTCGAGACCGTTGCCGACTCTCTGCTGTTGGCCGAGCTGCCGATGTCACAGCGGGTGTGGATGTCGCACCGCGACCAGGTCACGTCCCCCCCTCCGGGCTTCATTTGCGTCGCCTCCACCGATGGGGCGGCGGTCGCGGCGATGGAAGAACGGGAGCGACGTCTCTACGGGGTCCAGTTCCACCCCGAGGTGGCCCACACCCCGCGTGGTAACGAGATACTCAAACGCTTCCTCTACGAGGTGTGCGGGGCCTCGCCGACATGGACTTCCCATTCCATCATTGAGTCCCAGGTGGGGGCGATCAGAGAGCTCGTGGGAGAGGACCGGGTCATATGCGGTCTGTCCGGGGGCGTGGACTCTGCAGTGGCGGCAGCGATAGTGGCCGAGGCGATCGGTGACCAGCTCACCTGCATCTTCGTCGACCATGGCCTGCTTCGGGCGGGCGAAGCCGAACAAGTGGAAGAGACTTTCCGGTCGCATTTCGAGGTCGACCTGGTTCGCGTGAAGGCCGCAGATCGTTTCCTCGAGCAGCTGGAAGGGGTCACCGAGCCCGAGGAGAAACGCAAGATCATCGGTGAGACTTTCATCCGGGTCTTCGAGGAGGCCGCCGCCTCCGTGGGAGATGCCACCTACCTCGTGCAGGGGACCCTGTATCCCGACGTAATCGAGTCGGGCTCCGATTCCGCGGCGACGATCAAGACCCATCACAATGTCGGTGGCCTCCCCGACGACATGCAGTTCGCCCTGATCGAGCCACTGCGGGATCTGTTCAAGGACGAGGTGCGAGCCGTGGGGGAGGAGCTCGGCCTCCCCGAGGAGATCGTCTGGCGTCAGCCGTTCCCGGGCCCGGGCCTGGCGGTGCGGATCATCGGCGAGGTGACCCTGGAGCGGCTCGAGATCCTCCGTTCCGCAGACTCGATCATCCTCGAAGAGATTCGTCGCGCCGGTTTGTACCGGGACATCTGGCAGGCCTTCGGCGTGCTTCCCGCCATCAAGACCGTCGGAGTCCAGGGTGACGGCCGCACCTACGCCTACCCCCTGATGGTCAGAGCCGTCACGTCCGAGGACGCGATGACGGCCGATTGGGCGCGTATCCCCTATGAGGTGCTGGAGAAGATCTCATCACGGGTGATCAACGAGGTTCCCGGGATCAACCGGGTCGCCTACGACATCTCCTCGAAGCCCCCCGCAACGATCGAGTGGGAATAGCGTTCACCGCAACGTCGGGGACCGGCCGCGTCGGCTCGGCCGGACCGACGCCTCGCCACACCGAGACGATGATCGGTCTCGCCGAGATATCGATAAGTTAGGCGTCGGCCCCTTAGGGGAACCCTGCTATCTGCCGATAGTGACAGTGTTGGCTAGGGATATCTCAGTTGGATTCGATTACTCCTGAACTCACGAGGATCTTTCGTGAGGAGGTAGACGAGCGCTCCCGTCGTTTGGTCGATGGAGCCCGCGCCCTCTCCGAAGGAAAGTTGGCCACCAACACGGTGGCCGACCTGGTTCGTGACGCCCACACCATCAAGGGATCGGCCGGTCTGCTCGGGTTCGAGTCGATAAGGGACGCCGCAAGCCTTCTCGAGGAGACATGGCGTCAGATCTCCGAGGGCGAATCACCGGATCCTTCGGCTGTGGTCGCTCTGGAGGCCCTGGCAGGCAGACTCTCATCGGCTATCGACGACCCGGGCGACCCGGAGCTGCGATCGCTGCTCGAGAGAGTCGATACCGGTTCGGTGGAGCCGACGACCGTGAAGCCGGAGATGGTGACCCTGCGAGCCCCGGAGGTGGGGAGTCTCGGTGGTCTTCTCACATCGGTATCCGAATCCCTGCTCGGGGGGGCCACCAGAGTCGACACCGCAGACCTCTACAAGCTGATCAACCGCATCGTCGAGGTGGCGCTCGACGCCGAAGCCATCGCCGATCTGTCTCTCGTGTCCATCGAAGGCGCCGACCCGGAGCTGTTTCGGCGCTCCTGGCGCTCCCAGCTCGCTCGACTCAGCGAGTCGATCACCGACATCCAGGATCAGGCGGTGTCCCTGGCCAACGTCTCGTTCTTCGAGGCTGTCTCGACCTTCCCGCAGTTCGTCCGATACCTGGCCCGCCGTTCCGGCAAGGACGTACGTTTCGAGATGACCGGTCACGATGTGCAACTCGACCGTCAGATCGTCGACCTCGTCAGGGAGCCGCTACGCCATCTGTTGGTCAATGCGGTCGATCATGGAGTGGAGCCCCCGGACGAGCGAGTCGCCAAAGGCAAGACGGCCACGGGTGTGATTCGGGTGTCGGCGAGGGTGGTGGACGACAGGGTCGAGGTGAGCGTCAGTGACGACGGAGCAGGAGTCGACTGGGTCCGTGTGGCCGAAGTGGCCCGCGAGTCCGGGCTCCAGGTGACACCCCCCGACCTGTCACCGCTGCTCTTCCACCCCGGGTTCTCCACCCTCGAGGACCCCACCGAGTTCTCGGGCGCCGGTGATGGGTTGTCCGAGGCCGCCGAGTCGGTAGCTCATGTCCATGGTTCGGTGAGTCTCGAGTCCGAGCAGGACAGCGGAACCTCGGTGACGTTGACACTGCCTCTGTCGATGGTCCTCCAGAACGTGGTGGTGGTGGCGGAGGGAGACCAGTTCTGGGGCATCCCGGAAGCTTCCGTCGAAGCATCGATGCCGCTGTCGACCGCCGAATTCACCACGAAGAACAATGGCCGCGAGGTCAAATTCGAGAGTGCCGCGGTACCGGTGCTTTCCCTCTCCACCGCAGTCGGCGCAGACGAGCCATCCGACGCTTCCGAAGTGCTGGTCGTGCACACCCGGTCCGGGCTCATGGCAGTGACCGTCAGCGAGATCATCGATCGACGCCGGGTCGCAGTGAAGAACCTGGGGCCGATCATCGAAGGCAACGGGGCGATCAAGGGGGCGGCGTTGCTCGGTGGCGGTCAGGTGCTGGTGGTGCTCGACCCGGACTTCCTTGGTCTCGTGGCCCGCCAGCGCCCCCATCTGGTCGATGACAAGCCGCGTGTGCTCGTGGTCGACGACTCCGCCGGGGTGCGTCAACTCCTCTCGGCGACCCTGAACGGCGCGGGGTTCGAGGTCGAGGTTGCCAGCGGGGCACGTGAGGCCATGCTCGCCATGGCCCGCGACTCCTTCAACGCCATGGTCGTGGACTACTCGATGCCCCGATCCAACGGCGTCGAGCTGGTGCGGGCGATGCGTGCCGCCGACGTCCGCATCCCAATCGTGATGGTCTCCGGTGTCGCCACCCAGGAGGAGAAGGACGCTGCCTGGGCGGTAGGCGTCGACGCCTACCTCGACAAGTTCGACCTGCGTCAGGGAGTGCTGACCAAGACCCTCCGCCAACTCATCGGTGTCGACGACGCCAACACGGCCTGATCCAGCCAGGTGCCTGTCAGATGGGTGAGACCTCGCCCGTCCATGAGAAAAATAAGGGCGGTGGGAGGGGTTCAGAGCCACACTGGAGGGGCCGATAACGGAGATAGGGATGCCTGACTTCACGCGCCTCGACGATTGGTGGATGGTCCTGCCCGCGCTCGTCGGCCTGATCACCGTGTTCTGGGCTTGGCGTATCACCGCCCAAGGTCGGCAGCGGGAGAAGGAGGTCCGTCGTCTCTCCGAAGAGGCCCACACGATCAAGAACGACTTCGTGGCCCTCGTCAGCCACGAGCTCCGCACCCCGCTCACCTCGATCGCCGGCTTCTCCGACACTCTCGCCGAGTCGTGGCGGGACCTGCCCCCCGAAGAGGTCGACGAGTTCATCTCGATCATCCACCGCCAGGCCAACTATCTGGGAGACCTGGTCGAAGACGTGCTGGTGATCCCGCGCCTCGAAGCGAACCGTCTCAGTCTCGACCCCGAGCTCTTCGACCTGGGTGATCTCATCGAAGACGTGGCCCAGATGGTGTTCCCCAACGGCGGCCGCAAGTCGTCATTGGTTTCGCTGCCCGACGGTGTGCGGGTGTTCGCCGACCGTCGCCGGGTCCATCAAGTCATTCGGAACGTGATGGAGAATGCCCGCAAATATGGGGGCGACCAGATCTTGGTCGAGGGGTTTGTCCTGGGAGATCAATACCTGATCATCGTGTCGGACAACGGGCCGGGGGTGCCCGACCAGGAGACGCTGAAAGTCTTCGAAGACTTCGAACAGCTCTCCAAGGGTGATGCGCGCGACTCCAGTGGGATGGGTCTCGGGCTACCCATTGCGCGTCGTCTCGCCCGTGCCATGGGGGGCGACGTGTGGTACGAGCGCCGCTTCCCCACCGGTGCCCGTTTCTGCTACTCCCTGCCGCTCAACCGTCGCAACGTCCTCGGTGGCGACGGCCCTCGCGAACTCGACGATCGCGACCGGGTCAGGGTGGAGCTCCCGGAGACGGTCGAGCAGAGCCCCTGACGGTTTCCCAATGCTGTAGATCCGGTATATCGGACCTGGGGTCGAGAGAGAGCGGACTCGATCGGTCCCCGCCGGGGACGGCGCCGGGTCTGATCGGACGGGTCTGATGACATACATGTGATTCAGTCGCTGACGATCAGTACCATCGGCTACCGATGACTCAGCAGACACAGTGGTTTGTCGACGATGTCCCCACCGAGTCTCCGCTCTTCGCCGATCTGAACCCATCCCAGCGGGAAGCCGTCGCCGCCACCGAAGGTCCGGTGCTGGTCGTGGCCGGGGCCGGCTCGGGCAAGACCAGGGTGCTGACCTACCGAATCGCGCATCTCATCCGCGACCTGAATGTCGCCCCCGACTCCATCCTCGCCATCACCTTCACCAACAAGGCCGCCAACGAGATGAAAGAGAGGGTCGGCCTGCTGGTCGGTGGCATGGTGAAGTCGATGTGGGTGAGCACCTTCCACTCCGCATGTGTCCGCATCCTGCGGCGTGAGGCCACCCGTCTGGGCTACAAGTCCGGTTTCTCGATCTACGACGATGCCGACTCGCTGCGTCTGCTCCGCATGGTGATCAAGGATCTCGACCTCGACGCCAAGAGGTTCCCCGAGAAGGCGATGAAGGCGGTCATCTCAGCGTCCAAGAACGAGCTAGTCGACTACGAGTCCTTCGCCGACCAGGGAGACGGGTTCTATCACGAGCAGGTCGCCGACGTCTACCGGCTCTATCAGCAGAGGCTCGTGGAGGCCTCGGCGATGGACTTCGACGACCTGCTCATGGTGACTGTCGAGTTGTTCGCCGCCTTCCCCTCCGTCCTGGATCACTACCAGCAGCGGTTCCGCTACGTGTTGGTCGACGAGTACCAGGACACCAACAAGGCCCAGTACATGCTGGTGAAACAGCTCACCGACTCTCACCGCAACCTCTGTGTGGTCGGTGACTCGGACCAGTCGATCTACAAGTTCCGTGGTGCTGACATCCGCAACATCAGGGACTTCGAGAAGGACTACCCCGACGCCCGTGTGATCGTCCTCGACCAGAACTACCGCTCAACCGAGACCATCCTCGAGGCGGCCAACTCGGTCATCGCCAACAACACGAAGCGTACGCCGAAACACCTATGGTCCGACCGGGGAACCGGTGTCCCCATAATCCGGTTCGAAGCAGAGGACGAGCACGACGAAGCCGGATATCTGGTCGACGAGGTCGAACGTCTCCAACAGGACGGTTACAACCTCGCCGACGTGGCCGTCTTCTACCGAACCAATGCGATGTCCCGGGTCATCGAGGACGTCTTCGTGCGGCGCGGGATCCCCTACTCCGTGGTCGGGTCGGTCAAGTTCTACGATCGCAAAGAGGTCAAGGACGCGGTCGCCTACCTGAAGATGCTGGTCAACCCGGCGGACGAAGTGTCGGTGAAGCGTGTCATCAACGAGCCACGCAGGGGGATCGGAAACACCACGATCGCACACATCGACCGCTTCAGCCAGGGTAGAGGGATCTCCTTCTTCGAGACCCTCACCATGGCCGAGGAGATACCGCAGTTGAATGCGCGGGCGAAGAGCGCGGTGGCGGAGTTCGTCGCACTCCACGGGCTGCTTCACGAGAAGGCCGAAGAGGGGGGTGTGGAGGCCGTGCTTCAGGCGGTGCTGGAAGACACGGGGATGGTGGCGAACTACGAGTCCGAGCGCACCGTGGAGGCAATGGGCCGTGTCGAGAACTTGCGAGAGCTGGTGGGTGTGGCCGCCGAGTTCGAGACTTCCAACGAAGGAGCCGTCATCGGGGACGAGCCCTTCGACTCACTCGACAATCTGCGCCGTCTGGAGATCTTCCTCGAGTCGACCGCGCTCGTCGCTGACATCGACGAATGGGACGAGGGTGCGGGAGCGGTCACCCTCATGACCCTCCACACCGCCAAAGGCCTGGAGTTCCCGGTGGTCTTCATCGTCGGAATGGAGGACGGGGTCTTCCCCCACATGAGGTCGCTCGGGGACCCAGATGAGTTGGAGGAGGAGCGTCGCCTGGCCTATGTGGGCATCACCAGGGCGCAAGACCGTCTCTACCTCACGTCTGCGTGGCAGCGAATGCTCTTCGGCGGGTCCAACTACAACCCCCCATCCCGCTTCCTCCAGGAAGTGCCCGAAGGTCTCATGGAGAAGGCGCCGAAACGGCAACGCAACCGTCCCTCCGATCGCGCTGCCGCAACCGGCCCACGGAGCACGGTGGCACCGGGCCAGCTCGAGCCGGGTGATCGGGTGAGACACGACAAGTGGGGTCTGGGCACCGTCCGTGAGATCGTCGGTGAAGGCGACCGGGCTGAGGCCGAGGTCATGTTCGACACCCAGGGAAAGAAGCGTCTCCTGCTCGCATGGGCCCCGCTCGAGAAGGCCTAATGACCCCGGATCGACACTCGACCTCGAGCTCAGGCTCTCTCCACTTGCTCCAATAGCTCCAACCAACTCGCGGTGAACTTCTCCACGCCTTCTCTTTCGAGGGTCGCGACCACGTCGTCGTAGTCGACTCCAACGTCGGCCATCTTGTCCAACTGGTCGTTCGCCCGGACGATATCCACGGCGTCGAAGCTCGCCGGCTCGGGATCACCGTGATCTTGGTAGGCGTCGATGGTCTCCAGGGGCATCGTGTTGACCGTGTCGTTGGCCACGAGGCTCTCCACGTAGAGGAGGTCGCTGTAGGCGGGGTTCTTGGTGGAGGTCGAGGCCCACAGAGGTTTCTGGGGTCGCCCGCCCTGGTCGGTCAGAGACGCGAAGCGCCCATCCGAGAAGGCTTCGAGGAAGAGACCGTAGGCGGCCCTGGCGTTGGCTACCGCCAGCTTGCCCTTGAGATCGTCGGCGTCGTTGCTCCCCACCGCGTCGAGACGTTGGTCGGCCTCGGTGTCGAATCGAGAGACGAAGAAGGATGCGACCGAGAACACCGATGAGAGGTCGCCTCCCATCTCGTGGAGGTCCTCCAGCCCGTCGAGGTAGGCGTCGATCACCTCTCCGTATCGCTGCAACGAGAAGATGAGCGTGACGTTCACCGAGATGCCCTCTCCGATGAGAGCGCGTATCGCGGGGATGCCCTCTGCGGTGGCGGGGACCTTGACGAAGAGGTTGTCTCGATCGATCTGTTTGACCCAGTCCCGGGCCTCGGCGATGGTTGCCTCGGTGTCGTTGGCGAGCGTGGGGGAGACTTCCACCGACACGAAGCCGTCGCGACCTCCCGTGGCGTTGTATACGGGCGCCAGGACGTCGCAGGCGCGCTTGATGTCCCCGGCCATCAGGGTCTTGGCGATCTCCTCGGTCGGCAGCCCGGCCGATTTGAGGTCTTGGAGGTCGGTGTCGTAGTCGTCGGAGCCTCCTATCGCCCCTGCGAAGATCGTCGGATTGGAGGTGACGCCGGTCACCGCGTCCCGTTCCACGCGGCGGGCCAATTCCCCGGACTCGAGCATCTTCTTGGAGATCTGGTCCGACCACACACTGACCCCGGCTGCGGCCAGTCCGTGGAGATTCGAGATGGGCATGCCGCCATGGTAGGGGTCTGTGGGAGTGTGGTGGCCGAAACCGCGACTTCGCCCGGGTTCCTGACCGGTGTGGTCGCCCACTAGCCTTCGGCGCCGGTCATGCCACTCCGAATCCTGATAGCGAAACCAGGTCTCGACGGGCATGATCGCGGAGCCAAGGTGATCGCCCGTGCCCTGCGTGACGCCGGTCACGAGGTGATCTATTCCGGTCTCCATCAGACTCCTGCACAGATCGCGGAGACCGCCGTCCAAGAGGACGTCGACGCGGTCGGCCTCTCCTCCCTTTCAGGAGCCCACAGGACCCTCTTCCCCCAGGTTGTCTCGGAGTTGGCCCAACGCGACGCATCCGAGATCATCGTGTTTGGGGGTGGGGTGATCCCCCAAACCGATATAGCGGTTCTCACAGATGCCGGCATCGCGAAGATCTTCACGCCAGGGACACCGTTGGAGGAGATCACCACCTGGGTGGACGGCCACATCACTAGCTACGGCTAGCCCGTTAGGTTCGGTGGAAGGAATCAATGAAGATCCATGAGCATCAAGCCAAGCAGTTGATGGCCGCACGGGGGATTCCCGTGCCACTTGGCCGTGTGGCGCGATCGGTCGACGAGGCAGTGGCCGCGGTTCGGCCCCTCATCGAGGAGACCGGTAATCCAGTCGTAGTGTTGAAATCCCAGATCCATGCCGGGGGCCGGGGCAAAGGGACGTTCAAGGAACATCCCGACGTCCGTGGTGTCAGCGTCATCCCCGATGGGCTCGAGGGCGGGGCCTCGGCCACTGAGGCGAAGGTCAGGGAGTTGGCCCAGCAGATGCTGGGAAGCACGTTGGTCACCGTTCAGACCGGGGATGAAGGAAAACAGGTCAACCGCCTCTACGTGGAGCAGGGCATCGACATCGATCGGGAGCTCTACCTCGCAGTCCTCCTCGACCGTGCCACCTCACGCAACATCGTGATGGCGTCCACCGAAGGTGGGGTGGAGATAGAGAAGGTGGCAGAGGAGACTCCGGAGAGGATCCTGCGGGCAGAGATCGACCCCGCCATTGGCCTGGCAGCCTTCCAGGCGAACGAGCTGGCCCACGGTCTCGAGCTGAGCGGTGACGCGGCGAAGAACTTCGCGAGATTCGTCATCGCTCTCGCCCAGGCGGCTACCGAGCTCGACACCGACCTGATCGAGATCAATCCTCTGGTGGTCACCAAATCGGGTCAGGTGATGGCTCTGGACGGGAAGATGGCTTTCGACGACAACGCCCTCTACCGGCATCCAGAGATCGCCGAGATGCGCGACGAGACCGAGGAAGACCCGGCCGAGCTCGCTGCCAAGAACGCGGGGCTCAACTACATCAAGCTCGACGGGACCATCGGTTGTCTCGTCAACGGCGCCGGTCTGGCCATGGCCACCATGGACACGATCAAACATGTCGGCGGAGAGCCGGCGAATTTCCTCGACGTGGGTGGCGGCGCCACCGCAGACCAGGTCACCACGGCCTTTCAGATCATCACCAAAGACCCCAACGTCAAAGGCATCTTCGTCAACATCTTCGGGGGGATCATGCGATGTGACGTGATCGCCACCGGAATCGTCGAAGCTGTGGAGCGGGTCGGTCTCGAGGTCCCCCTGGTGGTCCGTCTCGAAGGCACCAACGTCGAGGAAGGAAAGAAGATCATCGAAGAGTCTGGTTTGAAGGTGACCAACGCCGACAGCCTCCTCGACGGAGCGGAGAAGATCCTCGAGCTCACCGGTGCGGTGTCATGAGCGTCCTGGTCGACAAGAGCACACGTGTCGTGGTCCAGGGCCTGGGCAAGACCGGGCAGTTCCACACCGACAAGGCAATCGCTTATGGCACTCAGATGGTCGCTGGAGTCCACCCGTCGCGAGCAGGCACCGTGTTCCCGTTCGAAGGCGAGACCGACCATTCGGGTGTGCCCGGGCGGGACGATTCCTACTCCGTGGAGCTGCCCGTGTTCGCCACGGTGAAGGAGGCAGTGGCGGAAACGGGCGCCAACGCGTCCGTCGTCTACGTGCCGCCGCCGTTCGCCGCCGACGCCATCATGGAGTCGGCGGCCGCCGGCCTCGAGCTGGTCGTGGCGATCACCGAGGGGATCCCGGTCGCCGACATGATCGTCGCCAAGCGGTATCTGGAGGGAAAGCCGACGAGGTTGATCGGGCCCAACTGTCCCGGTGTGATCACGCCCGGAGAGTGCAAGATCGGGATCATGCCCGGATACATCCACTCTCGGGGTCGGATCGGGGTCGTCTCCCGGTCAGGCACCCTCACCTACGAGGCGGTCCATCAGCTGACCCTGCTCGGACTGGGCCAGACCACGGCGATCGGCATCGGTGGCGATCCTGTCAACGGCACGAACTTCGTCGACTGTATGAGGATGTTCCAAGACGACGACGAGACCGAGGGAGTCGTCATGATCGGTGAGATCGGGGGCACCGCCGAAGAGGAGGCAGCTGAGTTCGTCCAGTCCGAGATGACCAAGCCGGTCGCCGGGTTCATCGCCGGCACCACCGCACCGCCGGGAAAACGCATGGGCCATGCCGGCGCCATCGTCAGTGGGGGCAAGGGAACCGCGGAGGCCAAGATCGAGGCGATGACATCGGCAGGGATCGTGGTGGCGGAAACTCCGTCCGGGATGGGGGAGGCGATGATTCGTGCTCTCGGCTGAGAACCTCGCCGGGATCGAGTCGGAGGGCCGCCGTCTCGGGCAGGCGGCTCGACGGGATCCTGGTCGGCACGTGCCGCAATACCCGGGGTGGACACTGGCCGACCTCGCCTCGCATACAGCTTCGATCCACGGCCGCACGGCTCTCATCTGTCGGGAGCTGCCGGAAGAGCGGATCCCGGCTCCAACGCTCCCGGAGGGCCACGACGTCCTCGACTGGTACGACGAGAGCCTCGAGGATCTGCTCGCCGCCTTGACCGAAGCCGATCCCGCCTCACCGTGCTGGGGCTTCGGTTCGGAACCGTCTGTTGGTTTCTGGGAGCGACGCATGGTCATCGAGACCGGGGTGCACCGCTGGGATGCCTACCAGGCCCATGGTGAGGAGGACCGTCTCACGGACCTCGTCGCTCGCACCGGTCTGGAAGAATTCGACGACGTTTGGCTGCCACAGTTGGGGGATGTGCCGACTCTCCAGCTGACCGCCACCGACATGGGCGAGACGTGGGTCTACGGGGCCGGCGCTCTCGCGGAGTCTGTCGAAGCGACTGCTTCCGACCTCTATCTACGTCTCATGTCTCGCCCTGCTCCGGTGAAGCTCCCCGACGATTGGGTCACCGCCGTGGACGGGCTGGCACCACCCCCGAAACGCTGACTACGGGGAGTGATCCGGTTCCCGCTATGTTCGCGGGCGACCTCTACTGATGGAGTGACTGTGAAAGTCGCCTATGTGCTCAACACCCCCCGGGCCGCCAGCTACAAGGTCGCCCAGATGATCCTGCCCCAGCTCGAGGCAGGCACACATGGTGTCGAGGTCGTCGGCATCTTCTTCTTCGACGACAACGTCTGGGCTCTGCGCAAGGGAGATCCGATCGGCGAGCGTCTCGCCAAGGTGGCAGCCAACACCGGCATGCTGATCATGGCGTGTGACAACTGTGCCATCGAGCGCAACCTGGCCGAGGGGGAGCCCCGCTGGTGTGATCCCCGGACCGGTGAGGGCCGCACCGACCCCGCCGAATGTGAGCCAGTCGACATGGTGGAGGGAGCGACCGTGGGCTGTTTCCCCGATCTCTACACCGCACTCTCGGGGAACATGCCCGACCAGGTGATCTCGCTGTGATGATGGCCGGCCGACTTTGGCCGGTTGCCTCCTCGGCGTTGGGGCTTTCGCATCCTGGAGGGCTCCACCCTCACTGACTTGTCAGGGGCTTTCGGCCAAACACACGCTGGTCGGGCACGTCTTCCGCCGTCTCCGTCCGATGTGCCGACGCGGTGGGATGGCTCCTCCTAGGATCTTCCCTCATGGAGTGGATCATCGTCGCCGTCTTAGTCGTCCTGATCGTCGTCGTGGTGGCGATGTACAACGGTCTCGTGCGCGACCGGAACCGGGTGGAGAATGCCTGGTCCCAGGTCGATGTCCAGCTGAAACGTCGCTACGACCTGATCCCGAACGTGGTCGAGACCGTGAAGGGGTACGCCACACACGAGCAGCAGACCTTCGAGCGGGTCACCCAGGCGCGCAGTGCCGCCCAGGCCGCCGAGGGCCCCGCCGAGCAGGCGGAGGCTGAGAACTTCCTCACCTCGGCGCTGCGCCAGTTGTTCGCGGTCGCCGAGGACTATCCGGAGCTCCGGGCGTCGGAGAACTTCCAGGGTCTCCAGGCCGAGTTGAGCGAGACCGAGAACCGGATCGCGGTAAGTCGCCAGATATACAACGACACCGTCCTCACCTACAACAACAAGGTCCAGCAGGTGCCGACGAACATCGTTGCGTCGACGTTCGGATTCGACGAGCGGGAGTTCTTCGAGGCCGGTGACGAGGCCGAGGAAGCACCGGCGGTCGAGTTCTGAACTCCAAGTGAGACGTCTCCTCTGGCTGACCGCCGTCGTCGCCCTGGTGGTTCTCCCGGTCACGCCGGCCCTGGCCAAGTCCTACCACATCGTGGAGGCGGACGTAACCATCGAGGTGGAACAGGACGGCACGCTCCTCGTCACCGAACGGCTCACTTTCGACTTCGACGGTTCGTTCTCGGGTGCATACCGGGACATACCGTTGCGAGGTGACGAGACCTTCGAATTCGTCTCCATCAGCGACGAGGTGATCACCTACGACTCGGGTGGGTGCGCCTGGTTGGGCTGCTCCTCGCCGGCGGGTACCTACGGGCTCGACGAGCAGTCGAGCTTCGCCAGAGTGGTGTGGCACCACGCATCGAACAACGAGCTACGCACGTTCGAGCTCGTCTACCGGATGAGCCGCGTGGTCACGGTGTACGACGACGTGGCCGATCTGTTGTTCAAAGTCTGGGGTGAGCAGTGGGAGGTGAGAGCCGATCTGGTGACTGCAGAAGTGATCCTGCCTGCTGGCGGTTCCGACGGAGAGGTGAGGGTGTACGGCCACCCATACGGGATCGACGGTGAGACCTCCCTCGGTGAGGACGGGCAATCCCCGGGTCTGATCGCACGAGGAGTGCCACCGCATCGGTTCGTCGAGATCCGGGTCCTGTTCCCGCCGGCCCTCCTCACCTCCTCGGACGGAGTGACGGTCATCGCCGGGGCCGGCCAGGATGTCATCCTCGGCGAGGAGGAGGATTGGGCGGACCGGGCCAACGATGCCCGCAGCGCGGCGCGCAATGGCCTCGTCGCCGGGGCGTTGGTCTTCGTGGGGTTGGTAGGTGGTGCCGGCGGCCTCGTATACCTGAGGTACGGGAGAGAGCCGCGAACGGGTTATGACCGCGAATACGAGCAGTTCCCACCGTCGGAGCTGAAGCCGGCCGAGGTCGGAGCGCTCGTCAGCCAGGGTGCGGTCAGCGAGAAGCAGTTCACGGCCACTTTGTTCGATCTCATCCGTCAGGGCGTGATCACCGCCGAGCCGACCCAGACGACCAAGGTCACCTGGGGAGGTCTCCGCTCCGAGGAGATCACCGATCTCGTGATCGGGCTGACCGACCGGGAGACCGGGCTCAGGGACTTCGAGCAATCGGTGCTCACCGTCCTCCGGCGGGCCCTCGCCGACGGTCCCATGCCCCTTCACGAGCTCAACGACGCCATCAGGTCGGACGCCGCCGCCAATGCCAAGACCTATGAGACCTTCCGCGAGCGTGCTCTCGGAGCGGTTCGAAGGGCCCGGCTCCTCGACGATTCCGGCTCGTCGGTCGCCTGGCTGGTGCGGCTGGGCGCCATCGGTCTCGTGGTCCTGGCCTTCTTCTGGCTGCCCCGTCGATTCGCCGAGCGTCCCGAGCAGGAGGCTTTCGTGGTGCTCCTTCTCATCGGTGCCGTCGCCGGGGTGGTGATTCTCTTCGTGCTACTCAGTTTTCGTCGGGTCAAGACGAGACGTACCAGGAAAGGCGCCCTGGAAGCGGAGCAGTGGATTGCCTTCCGCAGGTACCTGCGCGACTTCTCCCGACTCGAGGAAGCCCCACCGATCTCTCTCGCCCTGTGGGACCAGTTCTTGGTCTATGGCATCTCCTTGGGGGTTGCCGAGCAGGTCTTGGAGCAGGCCCGTCTCGTTGCTCCGGTGGAATTGGAGCAGGCCTCCTCGCTCTACTGGTACGGCAACAACGGGTATGGCGGCGGGCCCACTCAGA
>Ga0299914_10001250_pt1 | contig 16608 bp, 11 predicted proteins | sample RVTome_10_FD_201361 | JGI IMG/M metagenome (GOLD analysis project Ga0299914, IMG submission 201361) | Soil microbial communities from uranium-contaminated site in the Upper Colorado River Basin, Wyoming, United States - RVT153D57 (version 2) ...
TGGCGGCAACAGCACCAGGCAGTCCGGGGCGCTCGCCTATCACCTGCGAAGGACCAAGAGCCGCGACGGGCATTGGGAAACGGACCTCTTGCTGGCCGACTACGCCCCACGAGAGCTCAATCCCGTCGGCTACGCCGCCCCAAACCCGCCGAAGCGCGTCGCACGCGTAATTGCTGGTCGGGGCGATGGAGCACCACGCCTCCTCGATGCTGACGGCGTCGAGATCCAGCCCGCGGCTCCGACCTTCGAGGAGCCGAAGCCGCTGCCAGGATACGCGATCCGGCCGGTAGCGCCGCTCCCTACGCTCCCCGCACCGCGGCCGCCGAGCGGAAGGAGGATCGCGGCCGATACGTCGCGCGCCTGGGCAGACCACTTCTTCGTGACGCCTGCCGCGACAGCGCGGCTTCGCGGACGACTGGAGGCCGGTGGGGAGCGCGCGCCGCACGGCGTCGGCAAGTCGCGATACGCGCAGCGCCGAGGCGCCATGGAGGTGGAAATCATCATGGACGACGCGACGGGACGCATCATCGAAAGTCGCGCGATTGAGCACGGGCGCGTGCGCTCGACCACCGAGCTGGCCTATACGGAGGTGGAGGACGGTGTGGCGGTCCTGCGCTCCGAACGCATCAGCAACTTCCCCCCTGACGCCGGGGAATCTCCGCGCGTCATGGTCGTCAACTACGTCAACATCCGCCTCTCACAGGAGCGATGATCATGCGACACAATCGACGGAGCGCGACCTCGCTGGCGCTATCGTTGCTCCTGCCGGTCAGCCTTGCAGTTCCTGGTAGACCAGCCGGCGCACAGGATACGGCAGTCGTCTTCCTTCACGGGATAAACTCGAATGGCGAGACTTGGAATTACCACGCGGATTCACTAAGTCGGGCGTTGCGAGTAGCGCCCGTGAAGCCGACGGTGGACTGGACGCAACGTGAGTATGACCAAGCAACGCAACTCGCGGGTATCCTGAATGGAAATCCGCTGACGAGCCATCCGGCCCGGAGAATGCCTTTCGTGGCGCACAGCAACGGTGGTGTAGCCTCGCGCGAGTACCGCAGGATCGGTGGCCGGCTGCGACAGATCGCGACCGTCGCCACGCCGCACCGGGGCTCGCTTCTGGCCAATAACTGGCTGAACGGAATCGTCTGGGCCGACGGCCAGGCGTTCGGGAATGCCCTCTACGATCCCTATGCGTTCACGTTTAGGAACGACCCCGAGCCGCCGGGGTCGCTGGCGGACACATGGATGGTGGTGCGACCCATCGCATCCTTCGTGCGCACCATGGACGGCCTGCTGTGTCCCACTCTCGGGTTCTGCCTCATCGCACCGCTGACGAATATCGCCATGCCGTTCGTCGGTGACGTCACCGAGGGGTCTCCGGTGCTCGAGACGCTCAACGGGGGCTCGAACATCGCGGCTGAACAGGGTGCAGTCGACAGTCGCGTAGGCTTATGGTCCGCGATCGCCAGCAACGACGCGATGTTCTACCTCCTCACCCCGACCCCGAGCGCGTGGGCGACGACTCGCCAGGTGGCGTACGGGTGGTACTTCCATTGGTTCACGCACTACCGATACCATCACGATTGGTTTCTCAGGACGCAGGGCGCCCCCCGTTGGCTGGACGGCGCGATCGCCCTCGCAACCCTGGATATACAATGGCAGTCGTGGATCGGCGCGCTGAATTCGTGGTACTTCCAGATCGATCTGGAGACCGGGGCCGCGTTCAGCATCATCGACATGGTTCCCAACGACGGCCTGATCATCAACTCCTCGGCGGTGTATCCGGGAGGCACGCGTAGCGCGCAGATGCCGGGCTTCCTGCCCCACACGTGGCAACTGAGCCAAACGTCCGTCACCCGACACCTGGAGCAAGCATTGAGCGTGGACTTCGGCATTCCCTTCAGGGGTCCCGCGCCGACGCTGCCGCAGCCTCCCGGTTATTCCGCGATCATCACCGGACCGACAGAGATGCGGCCCGGCCAGACCTGCAACTGGATGGGATCGTCGACCATCGTCGATCCCACGTACGAGTGGAAGGTCGGGAAGTTTCTCGTGCATACGGGACAGGAGCTGTATTACAGCGCCAGCTCGAACTTCACCTTGACGCTCGTCGCGTCGAACTCCCAGGGACACAGCGCTTCCGCCTCGACGCCGGTTACCGTATCGAGTCAAAGTGCGGCTTGTGCTGTTCAGTAGACGAAGCTCGATTTTGACGATCGACCGGCAGGGGGCGCGTCGGTTTCCGACCAGGTCGGTGGCTGCGCGCCACGGTCGATCGAGAAGGGGTCTGTAGGATGCTCGCTCGCGGAAAACGCAGCTATCTGACATTGGCGATCGCGCTGGTCGCGTCGGGATCGTGCGATGATCTCTTCGGGCCGCGCGGCAACGGGGGCGCGGTACTGTGGATGGTCCCGTCGGGAGCACCAACCGATGGGACGCCGCACGATCCAGTCGCGAACGCCGATCTGAGCATGGCGTACTTCGTCACTCCGGACTACCGGCTGAGGAAGATCCGGGGTTCGGATGGTTGGGTCATGTGGGACGTGCCGGTCGGCGGGGCGTTCGTGACGGTCCCTGGCTGGAACGCCGTGCTGGCCGGCGCGATCGTGGCTGTGGTGAAGGTGGACGTTTTCGCGTTCGACACGGTGGCTGGCGTGGCCCGATGGACTTACGTCGCGCCCGACCTCGAGGAAACCGGCTACAGCGCGCTCGCGTCCGACGGCGAGACGGTCTACGCGGCGGGGCGAACGGCGCGCATCCATGCGATCAATGCGAGCAGCGGCATCGCTCGCTGGGTGGCCGATCTGCGAGAAGGACAGGGCGACGTGGGAGCTTTGAATCCCACCTACGCCGACGGGGTGGTGTTCGTGTGCACGCGCACGTTGGCGATCCCTATCCGCGGCACCCTGTGGGCGCTGGATGCCGCCACGGGCGCCGTCCGTTGGTCCTATCGGTTCCAACCGGAACTGCCCCAACAGGGCTCATCGTGTTACGGTCCCGCGGTCGCCTGGAACGATCTCGTCATCGTGCCACAGGAGGACGGACGAGTCTTTGCATTCGACCGGGAGAGCGGCGCAGTTCGATGGACCGCGCCCAGAGTCCACGACGTCGCCCAGTCGCTCGGCGACCATCGATGGGCCGCGATCGCCGGGAACACTCTCCTGGTGACAAATTCCTCCACGCCAGCGATGCTCGTGGCGTACGATCCGGCCAGCGGAGCCGAGCGTTGGCGTGCCACTCGCTGGGGTGGGTCGTTGTATCCGCCGGTGATGGACGAGAGCGTCGCCTACGTGGATCACGGTTGGATTTTCGTGTCCTACGACGTGGCTTCGGGAAAAGTGCACTGGCAGACGGGGCAGTCATTCGCCACTCCGGATCCACCAGTCATTGGCCGGGCGGTCATCGCGAACGATCGTATTTACGTTGGCGGCATGAACGGCTCATATGCGCTGAGGAAATAATCCGTCGGGAACGGAGCGAACAGGTGAGAGCCTTGGTGCGCAGGTTTGGGGCAGCTGGCGAGCTGGATCCCGGCGCGCCGGGCATCCCGCGTGGATCCGGCGGTCGCATTGCGGGCGGAGTAGCGCGTGTCGGGCCCGATGCCGGTGCGCAAAGGCTCAGGCGAACGCGCTGGGAATACGCGCGGGCGGCTCCCTGTTGAGGCGTGCGAGAAAGGGAGCCAGCTGACGCGCCGGCGGGGACAGATCCAGCCGCCACTCTGACATGTACCGGCCAACGAATGCGTTGGCTGCCACGGATCCAACCGTGGTCTCGATGTAGCCCGCGTAGATCGCGGCGGGCCAATCATTGTGCAACCCTGCCCCCATCAGCATGTCCCCAAGCGCCTCGGCGACAGCCGACATTTCGGCGTCGCTGAGCGCGTTGCGCGGGCGAAGCATCTGGGCGCCGAGCAGCGCCGCGAGCGCGTCCTGCCTCGCACTGGGCCAGAAGGTGATGATGTTCTCCAGTCGCGGAAGAAGCCGAAGCGCTTCCTGCCAGTCGCCGGACTCGACCGCCAGTTGGGCGCGTTGGAGCGGTACTGTGATGCGGTAGACCCGGTCCGAGCTGATACGCGATGCAGCGTCCTCGATTGGCTCGAGGAGGCGTCGCGCGGTATCCAGGTCCTCATACAGGAAGGCGAGCATGAAGAGAACCGTATGCGCTGCCGTGGAAAGCACGTGGAAGTGGGCATCGCGGGCGACGCGAACGGACTCCAGTGCGGTGCGGCGGCACTCCGCGAATTCTCCGCACGATACCGACATGATCGCATACATCCGCAGCGCCACGGAGAGGTTGAACGGATCGCCGCGTTCACGTTCGACAGCGACCCAATCACTACAGACCGCCAGACCACGCCGATAGTCGCGGGTGTCCATCGTGAAGATCCGGATCACTTCGCACGTGGTACGGTGGCGTTGGTCAGCGGGGGTCACGGCGCTCAGATGCGCCGTCAGCGCAGTCACGCGTTCGCACAGATGTCGGTCAAGGAGTTGCAGCGCGTACCAGACAGCAACGTGCGCGGCGTGCCACCGGTGGGCCGTGTCGCAGCGTTCGTCAGCCACGCAGCTCAGCAGTTCCTCCGCGCCTGCCGGACGTGCCGTGGGGCGGTTGAGTATGGCGACGTGCCGCAACAGCTCCACCTCGTTATGGGTGTCATGCGCGGCCGGGATCCGTTCGGCGAGACGCTGGTGTGCTTCGGCCTCCTCCTCGAGCGCAGGCCACGCGCCGATGGGCCGCAGCAGCTCGACGCGGCGGCGCATGAAGCCAAGTCGCTGCGAGTCGTCCGCGGCAGCGGCGATCGCGCGCGCATATGCTTCCGCCGCCTCGGCGTAGAGGCCGTTGCGCACGAGATGCTCCGCGCCTCCAATGATCGCCGCAAGCTCCTGCTTTGTGTCGCCCGACTCGCCCCAGTGATGCGCGATCTCCCACAGGAGCGTGACGGTGGCATTCGTGGCCATCTCCCACTCGAGGTCTTCCGCGATGTGCCGGTGCAGAATGCGCGATACCGACAGTTCCAGCTGCGCCGCTGCAGCCTCGGCCCAGAGCGCGTGGTTGTGCGTGGCGCCGGCGCGATCGGTCGTCAGAATTCCCGAGCTCTCGAGCTCGGCGACGGCATCGATGAAGGCAGCACGCGGAAGCTGGAGCACTCGCTCGAGCCGCGGCAAGGCAGAGTAGCCTCCGAGGAGGGCTGACACCTGGAGCGTGCGTTTGGCCCCCGGGGAGAGTCGTGCGATCCGCGCGTCGATCATCGCGGCGAGAGTGACGGGGATGTGGGCCAGATCGCCGCTGCTCATCCAGTGCTTCGCCAGTTCTTGCAGAACGAGTGGAATGCCGCCGCCCCGCTCGACGAGCACCGTGCGCACGGGCTCGCGCTCATGGCCGTATTGCGCGGGAAGCAAGCGCTCCATGAATTCCTGCGACTCGGTGGGCTGGAGGCCGTGCAGCCAGTCGATAGCGACGCATCCTCTCGCAGCTTCCGGAACGAGTGCAGCGGCGGCGGAGAGGTTATCCGCTCGCGCGGTCAGGACCCACAGCACGCGTTGCGAAGCGCTCTGCGGAAGCACGGCTTCCCACAGCCAGCGAATCCCGCGCGACGCCCATTGGAAATCCTCTAGCTGAATGACGATGGTCTGTTCAACGCCGATGGCTTCGAGAAGCTCGCAAAGCCCGAGTGCCAACCACTCCGCCGGCTGCGCGTGGGGCGGCACGGGCACGGGCGCGGGTGCCGCGCCGGGAGCGTGTTCCATCGCGCAGAGCTGGGTCAACCGGCCGTACGTCAGGGGATCGCAACCGACGGCGCCAGGAACTTCGAGCAACTGCGGCAGCAGATCGATGAGGCCCGAGAGCGGGCGGGCCGCGTCTCCGGGGCGGCATCGGGCAGACACGACTCGGGTCTGAGCCAGGTTGTCAACGAATGCCGCCGTCTCTTCCATCAGCCGCGTCTTGCCGATGCCGGCGGGGCCCGCGAACATCACTGCCCCTCCTCGACCGGCGGCGGCGCTGGCCAGCATTGTGTGGAATCGTTGCAGCGAGTCGCGGCGCCCGATGAACGGCAAGGCTGACCCCGTAATCGCCACCCCGTGCGCCGGCATCGTGATGCGTCGCCTGAGCAATTCGGCAGGCAGGCGAAGGTCGACCTTGTCCTCGTAAAGGTCGGCAAGGTACTCGTCCAACAGGGCCAAACCGCGCGCCTTGTCGCCTGTTGCACAGAGGGCCTCGGCGCAGGCGAGTGTCGCCTCTTCGTGGCGCGGCGCGATTCTGAGCATCGCCCGGGCGACACGCTCAGTGACTGTCCATTCACCCCGGGCGCGCGCCTGTGCCAGCCTGGCTCCCAGCCCGGCCAGAAGCTCATCCGTCATCGCGTCATGCCGCTCGTCGAGCCAGCGGCGATACTGTGCCGAGACATTCGGAGCATAATCGGCAAGGACGGGCCCGATGTCGTCGAATGCGTCGCCTGGCGCTCGCACGTCGTGAAGACGCGCCAGCGCCACGGCGTAATCGAGCTCGATCATCGAGGCAGCCACGCTCACATCGGCGCTCGACGCGGCAATCGGCACGCCCAGCCCGCGCAGCTTGCTGAGGAGCCAACGCACGCGCTCCGCCTGCCGCGAGGCCGGCGCGTCCGGCCAGAGCAACGTAGCAAGACGCTGACGGGTGAATCGATGACCGGGGGCGAGGCCGAGCGCCAGCAGCGTGGCGAAGACATGCGTCGCGTCGGGAGCGATCGGCCGTCCCGACACGCGCGCACTGGTCTCGCCGAGCACGTGAATCTGAAGCAATGCGCTGCTCATCACGACTACAATCCTGCCGAAACGCCGTGCGCGCAAGGCGCAGCGCGGCGCCGAGTGCCGCTGCTCACGGCCTCACTTCGTTGCGCTCACGCCTCGCTCACGCCTGTGCCTACGCTGCCCGACAGGCATGACGCGATGACGCGTGCTGTCGATCAGCGTGCGAATGGCCAACCGCCACACTTTCAAGGAGCAATCGCCAATGCAGTGTCCTGTCGCAAGGCCATGCAACGTCAGCCCGCGTTCACCGCGCAGGCTACATCAGGTACTCGCCGCATCTCTGCTTGTCGTGACGACGGCCTGCCATGATGCGGAGCCGCCTACCGCTGCCGAGCACCCGGGGACGGTGACGGCAATTCCCGCCGAGGAACTAGCCCGCTTGAAGGCCCGCGCCAAGCGGGAGCACGCCACCGGGGAAGCCCATCTCCATGAGCTCGCGGCAGCCATTCCGGGATTTGCGGGTGTGTATTTCTCCACTCCGACGGAGCTGACCGTGCTCGCGACGGGCGAGGTGGACGCGGCGTACGTGTCGCATCAGGTGCGCGACGTCCTGATGCGCAGCGGACGGCGCCCGGTGCGTGGCGACTGGACATTCCGGGTGGAGAAAGCCAGGTACACGTTCCATCAACTCGCTGATTGGCGCGATGCGGTGGCGGAAGTACTCCTGTCCGTGGGCGACTTGAGCAGTCTGGATCTCAACGAACGAGACAACCGCATCGATGTCGGCGTTGCGAAATCCGGCGCCATGGCCGCGGCCGCGCGCGTGTTGAAGGACACGGACGTACCGGCCGATGCGTTTCATGTCCAGGAGCGGTCCAGGGCACACGAGACGCGGGGTTCGCTGGAGGGCCGCATGCGCCCGCTTCGGGGTGGGATTGGCGTGGGCCCCAGGGGATGTACGATGAATTCGATCGCGCTGTGGGGCGGGGTGCCGCGCGTGGTGATCGCCAGCCACTGCTCCGCCACGCCATTTGGACTCGACCCGGCCACGCCTTACCTGAAGCAACCCCGCCTGGCCGAGGAGCGCTGGGGCGTCGAGATTTGGGATTCGAAAGGCTACGCGTGCGGCCCGCTCGACCTCGACCGCTGCCGCAGAGCGGACGTCGCGTTGTTCACCGCGAACCCGAACGTCTACGGCGGCGAACAGCCGTATGCGTTTGGCGAACTGGCGCGGCCGCTGAATCGAGTTCCCGGGTACGCGAACACCTCTGATGGGAACAAGCCGCTCGACCCGAACAACGTCCGCCTCCGCATCGTCGGCGTCGTCGAGGCTCCATGGCAGGGGGAGATCGTCGACAAGATCGGGTGGAATAGCGGCTGGACGTATGGTCCCGTGCTGGAAACGTGCGTGAATCCTATCATTCAGTTGCTGTCCTTTCCCCTGCGCGCGCGCGTCATGGTCTGTCAGCAGCGAGCGGAATACAATTCCAACGAGGGAGACAGCGGCGGCCCGGTGTTCATCTATCTGGGGGGCGACTCCGTGCTGTACGCGGGCATCAACTGGGGCAACAGAGACGGAGAAACGGGCATCGACGGCTATTTCTCGCCCGTGGCCCAGATGCGCGTCGACTTGAGCCAGTACTCGTTGCAGTTCTACTACCCCAAGCTGGGCCCGCTGCCTCCGTATATCGTCGGTCCGACCCAGCTGCTGGCGGGGGAGTGGGGCACGTGGTCTCCCAGCACGGGAGGGTCCGTCTGCGACTGGTGGGTTGACAACCAGCGGATCGTTGCGGCAGGCAAATGCAAGTTCAGCTACACCTTTACCGAGTATCCTCGAACCTATTCCATCACCGTCGTGGCCGACGGCGTCACGATTGATGCCACTCACGTGTCGGTAACCGGTGAGGACGGCGACCGGAGCGGTCTGCCTCCCGACCAAGCATCGGATCGCCGAACGAGACATGGAGGGAACCGGTCGCCGCGGTAATGCGGCCACAATGAAAACCGTGACCCTCATGCCGGCCGGCATGAGGGCACGCGGCGGTTCGGGCGCGGGCTACTGGCCGGATAGATTGCAGCGATGACCATCATCCGCGCACTGACGCTGCTCCTGTTCGTGGCGAGTGCTCTGGCCGCGCAGGGCACCGGGGGGGTTAACGCGCCCGAGCAGCGCGACAAGCCGTACGTCATTCTCGTCTCGTTCGACGGGATGCGTACGGAGTATCTCGACCGCATCCATCTGCCGAACTTCCGGCGCGTCATCGAGCGCGGCGTTCGCGCCGAGGGGCTGCTCCCCGTCTTTCCGTCCAAGACATTCCCGAATCACTACTCGATCGTCACGGGGCTGTACGCGGAGAACCACGGCCTGGTGGGGAACAGATTCCGAGATCCCGCGAGGGACGCCAGCTACGGGATGGGCGACACGGCCGCAGTTCGCGACGCGTCCTGGTATCGGGGCGAGCCGATCTGGGCGACGGCCGAAAAGCAGGGGATGGTGGCGGCATCCTATTTCTGGGTCGGATCGGAGGCGCCCATCGCCGGGGTGCGCCCCACGCACTGGAAGCGGTATGACGGCCGCGTGTCGAACAACCGGCGTGTGGATTCAGTGCTGGCGTGGCTGGCACTGCCCGCGGACCGCCGGCCGCACATGATCACCCTGTACTTCAGCGATGTTGACGGCGCGGGGCACAGCCACGGTCCGCTCTCGACGCAGGTGGACGAGGCCGCGAGGCGCGTGGACTCGGCGCTCGGCCGTCTCCTCGACGGAATCGACGCGAGCAGCGTGCGCGACCGCTTGACGCTCATCCTCGTGTCCGACCACGGAATGTCCGAGACCGGCCCGCGCTGGTACGTGGCCCTCGACACGGTGATCGACCTGAGGAACGTCGTGATCGCCGACGCCGGGCCCAACGCCAATCTGCACGTGCGTGAAGGGAAAGAGCGCGCGCGCGTCCTGCGCGACTCGATCAACCGGCGCATGCGGCACGGCCAGGCATATCTGCGCGAGGAGATCCCGGAGCGGCTGCACTATCGCGCCGACCCTCGCATCGGGGACATCCTGATCTTGATGGACGACCATTTCACGGTGGGCAGGTCGAACCGTCCGCCGCGCGAGGGCACCGCGAGCCATGGGTGGGAGCCGGTACGCCGGAACATGCAGGCGATCTTCGTCGCGATGGGCCCCGGCATTCCCGCGGGGAAGACGATCCCGGTATTCGAGAACGTTCACATCTATCCGTACATCGCCGAGGTGCTTGGACTCCGCCCCGCCCGCGTGGACGGCCGCGCCGGATACCTGGGGAACCTGATCCGCCGGTAGGCTTGCCTAGACTGGCTGCTGAAAAGGTACATGAGGAAAAGAACTGAACCGCGGAGTACGCGGAGAGCCTTCTCTTCACCCCTAGACCGGTGTCGCGGGCTCCTTGTGCCGGGCGCGGAGAACGCGCTCGACCTCGCGCTGCCCTGCCAGGAGACGTTCGACGTCATCGCCGAGGGCCAGAGCCGCGGCGAGATCGTGGGTGACGCTCTCGATGCCGCCGGCGCCGGCTCGCAGACGTAGAAGGTTGAGCCGCAACGTTTCGAGCGCGGTCACGACTTCCGCCAGGCGCTGCTCTGCCTGCGCGCGCGCCGCCTCGAGGTCGCGCAGCAGCTCCGATTGCACGGCGCCGGCATCCGCGCGTCCGGAGGCACGCCGGGCGTCCATGATGGATGCGTCGAGCTGCGTGATCCGTGCGCGCATGGCGCGCGCGTGTGTCTCCAGGGAGCGCAGCACTCCGGGAACGTCGCCCACCGACTTGCGTACCTGCTTCGGCAGCTCGTCGAAGATCGCCTCGGCGTTCATGGCGATGCCCAGCTCCGTCGGGCGGTCCGCCGGCATGGCGCGCTGACCGAGGCGGACCCCCGCGATTCGCCCGAGGAACCGGCCGGGGGCACCGTCCCAGAACTTCGCGAGCAGCGGCTCTTTGCCCTTGCGCAGTCGCTGCCACCTGATGGTGACGATCATCCCGATGGCCGCTGCGTAGCTCGAGAGCAACGTCGCGGCGATGACGGCGTCGGGCGCGTCGGGAATGAGGGTGATCGCGCCCAGGGACGCGGTGAGGCCGGCAACTCCGCTCCAGCCGACCACGCGGAGGACGGTCTCCCTGCGCGACCGCTTGGGGCCGAACTCGTAGAGGAATTCCTCCTGACGTCGCTCGACCATGGTGCGCAGCGCGCCGGCCACGTCGCCTGGGCCAAAGCCATGCCGCATGAGCTGTCGCAGCCGACGCGTGAGCACGATGACTGGGCCGACCATCATCAGCCCGCCCACGGCAGCGGCGAACCCCACGCGGGCCGTGATCGGCACGCCGCCGCGCGTCATGGTGTCGATCATCGGCATCAGCATCATGAGGCCGAACAGCGGTGGAGCCACGACCGCCGACATGCGCCTCCGGTCGAGAAAGACGCGCAGCGGCACCGGAAGCTCCTCTTTGCGTTGGAGGTTCGCGGCCAGCGCGTCCGCGAGCTCCTCACCCGTGCCGAATCGATGCGCGGACTCCTTCATGAGACAGCGGTCGATGGCGGCGACGAGAGATTCCGGGGCGGCGCTGGCCGCGAGCGCCAGCGACGGCGCCGGCTTCGTGATGTGCTGCGCCAGCAGCTCGCGCGGCCCACCGGTGAATGGAAGCGTTCCGGACGCGGCAAAGTACCCCACGAGACCGAGCGAGTAGAGATCGCTGCGCCCATCGACCGCTTCGCCGGCGCACTGCTCGGGCGACATGTATTCCGGCGTGCCCAGCAGCTCTCCCGCCATGGTTTCGCCGGCGACGCTCGCGACGCGGGCGATGCCGAAATCGGTGACCATCGCGCGGTTCGTACCGCTCTCCAGGAGAATGTTCGCCGGCTTCACGTCGCGGTGCACCACGTCCTGGGCATGCGCGTACGCGAGTGCCCAGGCCACCTCGCGGAGGATTCTCGACACGTCCGCCGCCGGCAGGGGACCACGCGCGCGCACGCGCTCGCCGAGCGTCTCCCCGTCCACGAACGCCATGACGTAGAAGACGAATTCATCGACTTCGTCGACGGCGTGAATCGGAACGATGTACGGATGCGAGAGACGCCCCGCGGTCCGCGCTTCCCGCAGGAATCGCTCGCGCAGGTTCGGCTGGGCGGAGAGCTCCGGCGGGAGCAGCTTGATCGCGACCGGACGATCCAGCCGCACCTCGCGCGCGAGGTACACCACGCCCATCCCGCCGCGCCCCAGCTCGCGCTCCAGTGAGTAGCGTCCGGCGACGGCCTGCTGGAAGGCGAAAAAGAGCGGATCGATGGCGCGGCTCGGCATCCGGGGCTGGCCCTAGTACCGGACGAGGTGTTGGCCTACGCGGACGTCGCCGGTGAACCCGCCTGCGCGGATACCGGCAATGAGCTCCTCATCCGTCGCGCCGGCGCGCACCACGTGCGTCAGGAGGAGCAAGCGCGGTCCGGCGCGCCCGGCCAGGCGTCCCAGCTCCACCGACGACGTGTGGTAATGGCGAAAGTACGTCGAGTCGGTGTGCCCCAGGGACGCGGGCTTCGCCACCGTTTCCCACTCGGGATAGATCGAGTGCACGAGCACGTCTACGCCGGTCGCGAGCCGGAGCAGCGCGTCGCTCGGACGCGTGTCGCCGGAAATCACGACGGACCGGTCCGGGCCGTCGACGCGGTAAGCGAATGCGTGGGGCCACTCGCCGTGCGGCACCTTGACGGCCGTCACGCGGACGCCCGCGCTGTCATAAACCACGCCGGGGCCTACTTCCTTTACGTCGACGCGCCAGCCGTTCAGCGAATTGCGCTCCAGGCCGAAAGTCCTGATGCGGATGTCCTCCGCCCACGCCTCCGCGAGCTTGTTCACCATCGCGGCGATCCCCGGGGGGCCGTGGATCGCGAAGGGCTTCTCCCGCTCCATCACCCACGACGTGAAGATCACGTCCGGAAGGCCGACCGTGTGATCGCTGTGCAGGTGCGTCACGAAGAGCGCGTGCGGGCCGCGGATGCCGAGCTCGGCGCTCGCCATCTGGTGCATGACGCCGGCGCCTGCGTCGAACAGGAAGGTGCGGTCACCGACGACGACGGCGGTGGATGGCCCGAAGACGTCGGGTGCGGGGCGCGGCGTACCGGTGCCGAGAAGGATCACGGTCTGCGCCGCGACGCCCGGCGGCGCGGCCATGAGGCACCAGAGTGCGGCAGCGGCTGACATTCGCATTCGGTAACCTACCTCCCGTCACCGCGAGTCGTGAAGGCCGCAGGTGACCGTGTCTCCCTCCTCGAGAGTTCACAGATCATGAAGACCGGACGAGCGCCGCTGCTCATCCTCGCTCTCCTTCTCACCGCCTCCGCGTCGCAGGCCCAGAGCGGTGGCGCGCGCGAGGATGCACTGGGGCTTTCCATCGGCTACTCGTGGGTGTCGTCCCAGCAGTGGGGCATCATCCAGAACCGCCATGTGACCATGGTCGGCGCCCGCATCGAAACACAACTCGTGCGATGGCACCGGACCACGCTGGTTCACACCCTCGAGCTGCCGGTGACGATCGTCGCGCGAAAGAGCTCGCGTGTCACGAACGCGTGCTGGCCGCGCGACCCGCGAATCTGCATGCGCGACACGTCATCGAGCGCGGCGGCCGGTCTCGGCGTCCTGCCGCTGGGGCTCAAGCTCTACATGGGGGCGCACGGCATGAGCCGCCTGTTCGTGAATGCGGCAGGCGGCGTCTCGGCGTTTTCGGGTAACGTGCCCACCACCGACTCGCGGCGGCTCAATTTTCTGCTCGAGGCCGGGATAGGGGTCGAGCTGCCCGCGCCTGGGCGGCGCCGCGTGATCTTTGGCTACAAGTACGTGCACGTTTCCAACGCCGACACGGCGCCGAGCAACCCGGGACTCGACGCGAATCTGGTGTACGTCGGACTGACCTACCGGGCCTCGGCGAAGTAGGAAAGCTCGTCGGGGTGGTTCGATTTGCTGGCCTAAAGCGCGCCCGCCAGCCAACGCATGACGTTCAGCGCGAACTGCTTGTCGTCGCTCCCCGGGTGGTTCATTCCCATCAGCAGCTGCGACTGTCGCGCCTCGGGATTGCCCCCCGCGATCTGCGCGGACATCATCGCCGCTTCGCCGAGAATCACCACGCGTCCGCGTCCGTAGCGCAGCGCGATGCCCAGCGCGCGTCCCGCGACTGAAGTGCCGCCGTACTCGCGCAGCGATTCGCGCGTCGGCGCCTCGCGGGCCCTGGGAGACAGCCGCAGGAGCACGCTGGCGCGCGCCGGGATGCTCATCGACTGTCCCGTGAAGGCGATGACGCGGTCAATCCGCTCGCGCGGATCGCGACCCGCGAGGATCGGATGGTCGCCCAGTAGCCGGTTGTCGCTGCTGAAGACCAAAATCGAGGCCACCGCGGGAAGGTTCTGCGCGCCCAGCGAGGTCAGATAGTTGGCGGTGTCGTAGACGAAGCCGTCGCCGAAGTCTACGCCGAAGCGCGCCGCCAGGATCTCCGCCGCGCCGCCGAACGGGGCGTGGTCCGCGATGAGAAGCAGCGCGCCCCCCTCGGCGACCCACTCGCGCACCGCGTCCGCCTCGGCGGCGGCGAAGGCGGAGGACACCTTCTCGGCCTGGACCGTCCGGTCGGCGGGAAGCGCGTTTGCGATGACGAGGATCTCCGCCTTGCGCAGCCCGTTGGCAGTGAACGGCGCGCGGCCCGACGTCACCCGGAAGCCGTCGTTCCGCAGGAGATTCACGAACGGCAGATAGCGTCCGCTGGCCGTATGGAAGTTGTTGTGCGCCTCGTCGAGCACCACGCGGGGCGCGCGCGCGCCGAAAGCGGGACGCGGCACGGAGACGTCGAAGGCCGTGTCGGGCACCTGTTGGCCGAGTAGCGGGCTGGCAGCGAGGACAAGAAGCAGGAGGGGGCGCATCGTAATTGAGACGGCGGGAAACGAAGGGCGGGAAACGAAGGGCGGGAAAAAGAAGGGCGGGAAAAGGAAGGGCGGGAAAAGGAAGGGCGGGAAAAGAATCGGCTATTTCGCGATTTGCACTTTGGCCACAGTTTGGTGCCGATGCTGACCGACGACCAGATCCACGAAATCGCGCAGGGCCACATCAAGAAGTTCGGTGGCGACCTCATTCTGTCCAGACCCGTCGTGTTCACCGACCCCGACGGCATCTTCTTCAAGGTGGGACGTCCGGTGAGCGACCGGAGTACCAACCTCGTGAGTCCCTTCCTGGTGCTGCGGGAATCCGGCGAGATCGTGCCGGTGACCGCCGGCGACGTGATGCCGGGCATCGTCACCAAACTCTGGGGCTGGCAGGCGCTGCGCGCCGATCCCGACCTCCAGATGGCGGTGGTGGATCCGGACTTCGCCAAACCCAGGCACGTCGAGGCCTGGGCCGCCATCGTGAAGGAGATCATGGCCAACCGCAGGGCGTCGCAAGCACCTCCTGGATGAGACTCGGCCGATACGAGCTGTATCGGAGCGAACGACAGGCAGTTGACGACCCGTCGCTGTACATGGCGCGGCTCGACCAGCTTGCCGGCATCCTCGATGGGATACCCTGGGTGCTCGCCGGCGGGCTCACCATCCCGCTCACGCTCGGCGCCTTCTATCGGCGGCACTACGACGTGGACGTCGCCTTCCCGGTCGAGGCGTTTCCCGCCATCGAGGGGGCCATGCGTCGCGCGGGCTACTACCTCTCGACGTACTTTCCGATGTCCTGGTTCGGGCGCCTTCGATTCGCGCTGAGCGTCCCCGTGCGCGCGAATGGCTGGCTGGTGAGACGCCGCCCCCGCAAGCTGAAGTTCAAGGAGAAGGGTGGGGGGCACGGCGCGCCGCATCTCATCGCGTCCATCGATGCGCTGCCGTACCGCATCACCAGCGGCCGGTTCGTGACCTGCGACGGCCGTTTCGATTTCCCGCTGGTGCGTCCGCTCGTCGGCCATCACCTGATTACGCCGACGGGACACGACATCGCGTGCCTGCATCTGCATTACGTGGGCGCCATCAAGGAGACGATCGCCGAGCCGAAGCACTCGCTCGACCTCGAGGTGATCGCGGGCGGCGGGCCCGCTGCGGCTCAGTTGGCGACGAGGTCGAAGCCGACGTAGGCGGCAAAGAGCAGGGAGACGCCGATGACCGCTCGCATCACCCGGCTGGTGTGGCGCGAGTGCTCGCCGGCCAGCCAGATCGTCGCAACGCCGAGCACGGACGGCCACAGCCAGCGCGCATCGCTGGACAGCTCGTCTCGCAGGTGCACGAGCGACACGACGGTCAGCACGTAGAAGTAGCTCCCCAGCATGTAGCGCACGTGGCGCCGGTAGAGCGCCCACGGCGACAGGCCTTCGCGCCATTCCCGGATCTCCATCACGATGAGCGCGATGCCGATGGCGCTGAACACGTGCAGCGGCGTGTTGCTCGCGGAGAGCGCAAGCGCCGTCATGGAGATGACGAGCACGACGAGGACGCCCAGCAGCACGCGGTCGAGCAGTGCCGGACGCGGCACGTCCGGATGGTTTCGCAGCCACATGGAGCGGAAGCCGTGCAGGAGCAGGGAGTAGCCGAGCAGGTTGAAGACGACGTTGCGACCGAACTCCCAACTGGCCCACTCGTGCCGCGTGAGGGTCAGCGCTGTGCCGGTGACGTAGAGATACGTCATCAGCACGACGTACGCCTTGCCAGCCCAGCGATGCCCCGGCGCCCCGGCGAAGGTTGCGAGCGCGAGCGGTGCCACGACGAACGCGAGCGGATACCCGACGACGCGGTGGATCAGCTCGATCGCGGCGTCCGCCGTGGGCGGTAGACTCACAGTCTGTCCGATCTCCCTGGCAGCCGCTGCCGCCGGATCCAGCTTCGGACCTCTGCGTCCAGCGGTTCCGTCGCCGCG
>Ga0299914_10001252_pt1 | contig 16602 bp, 18 predicted proteins | sample RVTome_10_FD_201361 | JGI IMG/M metagenome (GOLD analysis project Ga0299914, IMG submission 201361) | Soil microbial communities from uranium-contaminated site in the Upper Colorado River Basin, Wyoming, United States - RVT153D57 (version 2) ...
TATCCCCGGATAGAGGAAGGCTCGGAGGGCGCCCACATTTTCCTTCCCCACCGCCGGCGCACGCGTCCACGTCCGGCGGAACCGGTCACCCCGTGACCGGTTCCCGCCAGCATGATCAGGCGACCGTACGGGAACGATGAGTTATCCGTTCTCGAGGGGTCGAACCCCCCGGACCACGAGAAGGAGCAGGCCATGAGGCGCGAGAGTTCACGACGCACCGGCGGAGCGGCGGCGACGACCCAGACGAGGCAGCGGGGTGTGTTCATCCGGCTCGGTCCCTGGTGCCACGACCATCGCAAGAAGGTCTTGGTGCTGTGGCTCGCCGTTCTCGTGCTCGGTGGCGCGATCTCGGGGGCGGTCGGTGGCGCGTTCCGTGACGAGTTCAACCTGCCCGACGTCGAATCCAAGACCGGCTTCGACGTTCTCGATGCCGAGTTCGGTGGACAGGGCACCGGCGTGATCGGAACGATCGTGTTCCGTGCGGAGCAAGGCGTCGACGACCCGACCGTACGTGCCGAGATGCAGGCCTTGTTCGACAAGGTCGCCGCGACCGAAGACGTCACCCTCGTCGAGAGTCCCTACGCAGACGGCGGTGATCGACTCATCGCCTCCGAAGGCGACGACGCCGGCAGGATCGCCTATGCCAACGTCGAGATGCCCGACGACATCGACTTCCCGCGTGCAGAAGAGATTCGCGAGCAGATCATCGAGGACTACCCCGACATCGACGGTCTCGAGATCGAGCTCGGCGGCTTCATCTTCGCCGAGTTCGAGGAGCCCTCGTCGGAGATCCTAGGCCTTGCCTTTGCGATCGTGATCCTGATCCTCGCGTTCGGTTCGGTGCTGGCGATGGGCTTGCCCGTCGGTGTGGCGCTGTTCGGCATTGGCATCGGCACCGCGATCGTCACGCTGTTGAGCAACGCTCTGACAGTTCCCGACTTCGCCACGTTCCTCGGCATCATGATCGGCCTCGGCGTCGGTATCGACTACGCGCTGTTGATCGTCACTCGATATCGCGAGCAACTCCACGCGGGGCACACCGTCCGCGAATCGATCACTATCGCCATCGACACCGCCGGTCGATCGGTTCTGTTCGCCGGCCTGACCGTCGTGATCTCACTGCTCGGCATGCTGGTGATGGGCGTGACCTTCGTGCAAGGGCTTGCGGTGGCCGCCGCTTCGGTCGTCGCCGTCACGGTGGCCGCGTCGCTCACGCTGCTGCCCGCGCTGCTCGGGTTCGCCGGCGAACGGATCGAGCTGACACGCTGGCGCGGGCTCATCGCCGCTGGACTGGCGGCCATCGCACTTGTCGGCGTGGGCCTCAAGATCACCCCGCTCACGATCGGACTGCCGCTGGCTGTCATCGTCCTCATTGCAGGGTTCTTCGTGCGTCCCCTCAAACGCGAGGTGCCCCGTCCGACGCCCAAGCCCCTGCGCGACACCGTGGCCTACCGCTGGAGTCGTGTCATCCAGCACCGTCCCTGGACGGCCGCCCTCGCCGGGGCCGCGATCCTGCTCCTGCTCGCGGTGCCCGTGTTCGGCCTGCGGCTCGGCTTCTCCGACGAGAGCAACTTCGCCGACGACACGACCACCAAACAGGCATACGACCTCCTGGTCGAGGGCTTCGGCGAGGGCTTCAACGGTCCGATGCTCCTGGTGGCCGAGGTGCCCGCGGGCGCCGACGTCGCCTCACTCAGTGGCATCGAAGCCGCGGTCGCGGCCGACCCTGACGTGGCGTTCGTCTCGCCCGCTCAGCCGAACGATCCCGACAACCCGACCGCGGTGGTGTGGAATCTCGTACCGACGAGCGGTCCACAGGCCCGCGAGACCACGGAGCTCGTGGACCGGCTCCGTGACGGAGTGCTGCCGCCAGTCGAGAATGCGACGGGTGTCGAAGTCTCGGTGACCGGCGGCGTGGCCGTGAACGTCGACTTCGCCGACTACCTGTCGTCGCGCCTGCCCTACTTCTTCGGGGCAGTGCTCACACTGTCGTTTCTCTTGCTGATGGTCGTGTTCCGATCACTTCTCGTGCCGCTGAAGGCCGTCGTCATGAACCTGCTGTCGATCAGTGCGGCCTACGGCATCGTCGTCGCGTTGTTCCAGTGGGGTTGGCTCAGCGACATCACGGGCGTTCAGCCGGCGCCGATCGAGCCGTGGATACCGATGATGCTGTTCGCCATCGTGTTCGGCCTGTCGATGGACTACGAGGTGTTCCTGCTCTCACGGATTCGCGAGGAGTGGCGCCGCACGGGTGACAGCCGCACGTCGGTCGCCGATGGCTTGGCCGCGACGGCAAAGGTCATCACCGCCGCCGCCGCCATCATGGTGTTCGTATTCGGCAGCTTCATTCTCGAAAACGATCGTGTCGTCAAGCTGATGGGTGTTGGACTCGCAACCGCGATCCTGCTCGACGCGACGATCGTTCGCATGTTGCTGGTCCCCGCGACCATGGAGCTGCTCGGCGACAAGAACTGGTGGCTGCCGCGTTGGCTCGACCGGATCCTGCCCGACATCGACGTCGAAGGTCATGCCGATGACGACCTCGAGGTCGACGTGCGCGACCGCGAGCCCGCGCTCGCCGGCCATGAGTGACCGCTCGGGAGCGTATGGACCAATGCCGTTCGAGGTGGTGGCGATAGGTCATGTCGAATCACCGTTGACCGACCCCCAATCGGCACCGAAGCAAGGTGACGAGGGCTCACCAGATGCGTGGCTCGTCTTCGAGCCCCGCATCTGGGACGGCCTACGGGACATCGAGGAGGGCGATCAGGTCATCGTGCTCACGTGGCTCGACCAGGCCCGTCGTGACGTGCTGCGGGTGCATCCGCGCGACGATCTGACGACGCCGGAGCAAGGAGTGTTCAGCACGCGGTCTGCTGATCGTCCGAACCCGATTGGGCTCCACCAGGTAGAGGTCGTCTCGATCGGGCGACGCATCAAGGTGCGAAATCTCGAAGCTGTCGACGGCACGCCCATCCTCGACGTGAAACCAGTACTGCGCACTGACCCCGACCGATAGCACTCACGGTCCGTCAGCATCGCCGCCTCGTCGCACCCCGGCGACCGATGACGCGGCCGAGCAGTCTGCCGGTAGCCTTACCTCACGATCCCTTGGTGAGTCGCCTGGTTTGGGCAGGACGGCATTTCACGCCCGTCGCCCCGTACAGGCTCGACGTCTCGACCGAGTTGTCTCTAGGAGAGCACTTGCGTTCGGACGAGAATGTCGATGTTGCCGGCCCAATGCGGGCCACTGTCAATAGGTCGTACGGCGTACTCTCGACGTACCCCCCGACACCCTGCGGGGTAGCCACCTTCTCGGCCGCACTCTGCGAGGGTCTGGTCGCGGCGGGCGCCGAGGCTCGCGTGGTCCGAGTCGGCCATTCGACGGACCACATGAACAGCCGCGTCGTCGCCGAGCTCGACGACAAGCACTCGACGCCGTCACCCAACGTCCTCGGAGCCTTGAACGAATCCGACGTGGTGATCGTGCAGCACGAGTACGGCTTGTACGCCGGTGTGGACGGCGAGTCCGTGATCGGGGTTCTCGAGGAGCTCAGTGGTCCAACTATCGTCGTCGCCCATACCATCCTCCAGGCCCCGACCCCGCACCAGCGTGCTGTGTTGGAAGCGGTCGCCGGGCTCGCCGAGGCCGTGGTGGTCATGACCGAGGCGGGACGCGAGCGGTTGTGCGTCGGTTTCGACGTGGACCCGGACAAGATCCACGTGATCCCTCACGGGGCCGCGGTCGCGCCGGTGCGCAACCGGCGTCACGACCAACGTGTGGGGGCATTGTTGACATGGGGCCTGCTCGGCCCCGGCAAGGGGATCGAATGGGCGATCGACGCCCTCGCGATGCTCGACGACGTGCGGCCGCGTGCCTCCTATCGCATCGCCGGTGACACCCACCCGAAGGTTGTCGCCGCCCACGGTGAGGCGTACCGCGAGATGCTCGAGCGCCGCGCCGCCAGTGCCGGAGTCGCTCGCTTCGTACGATTCGATGCCGGCTACCGAGGCCTAGCTGCTCTCGCCGAGCTCATCAGCGCGTGCTCCGTGGTCGTCCTGCCGTATGACTCGCCGGACCAGGTGACCTCTGGCGTGCTGGTGGACGCAGTCGCCGCCGGACGGCCCGTGGTGGCCACCGCGTTTCCGCACGCGACGGAACTGTTGGCGAGCGGCGCCGGATTGATCGTGCCACAGCGTGATCCCGAAGCGCTCGCCGACGCGCTGCGGCGAGTGCTCACCGAACCAGGCCTCGCGGCGCGGATGAGGGCCGAGGCCGCCCGCATCGCGCCGGCGCTGGCGTGGCCCGCCGTCGCGGCTCGCTACACCGCACTGGGCGACGCCCTACTGGCCCACCGGGAGGCCGTGGTCGTGTGAACGCCGCCGCCCCCTCGTTCGCTCACATTGCTGCCATGACCGACAGGTACGGGACCTACGAGCACGCCGAGCACGCGACTCCCCGACGCGAACATGGCTACTGCACCGACGATGTCGCACGTCTGCTGGTCGTCGCGACGCGCGAGCCGACACGATCGGCGACCGTGCTGCGGCTGGCTCGCGGCGCGCTCCGCTTCCTCGCAGACGCACAAGGGGTCACGGGCCGAAGCCGCAATCGGCGGACCGCCGACGGACGCTGGCGCGGCCGCCGTACGGTCGAGGACTGTTGGGGGCGCAGCCTCTGGGGGCTCGGCACCGCGACCGGGCACAGCAACCGCGGACTCGCCCAGGCTGCGCTCGCCTACTTCGAACACGGCGCTCAGCAGCGATCACCGTGGCCGCGTGCGATGGCGTTCGCCGCGCTGGGTGCCGGCCCGGTCGTCGCCGCCGATCCCGGGCATCGGCGAGCGCTCGCGCTACTCGACGACGCCGTCGAGATCATCGGCACTCCGACCACCGGCCCGGATTGGCGCTGGCCCGAGCCGCGTCTCACCTACGCCAACGCCCTCCTGCCCGAGGCCATGATCACGGCTGGCACGGCGCTGGACCGCCCGGCGCTCGTGCGCGACGGGCTCGAGCTGCTGGGTTGGCTGCTCGACCGAGAGACGGCGAGCGGACATTTGTCGGTCACGCCGGTCGGCGGTGCCGGCCCGCACGACCCGACGCGGGGCTTCGACCAGCAGCCCATCGAGGTGGCCACGATGGCTGACGCCTGCGCTCGTGCCGAGTCGGTCACGGGCTCGCAGCACTGGGCGAACGGGGTACGCATGGCCGCTGCATGGTTCGATGGCGACAACGACTCTGGGACAGTGATGTGGGACACCTCCACCGGCGGCGGCTACGACGGCCTCCACGCACACGGGCCCAATTACAACCAGGGAGCAGAGTCGACTCTCGCGCTCATCTCGACTCGCCAGCAGGCTCGTGCCCTCTTGGTACCCGCAGCCGCATGAACACGCGGGGCCTCGCGTCGCGCGGCGAGCACCGGCTGCGGCCTGATCCGTCGCGGGTCGTCACCCGGCTGTTCGTCGCCGGCCAAGAAGTGGTTGGTGGCGGAGAATCACGGGCCTCCGGCGTCGTCACGCGCCTCCTGGCCCTGGACGAGGTAGACGTCAAACGTTCGCTGGACGAGCTGCTCGAGCGATTCGGGCATCGCCACCGCGACGTCATCGCCACCTTCCGGCATCATGCCGAGCGCATCGGGAACCGGCTGGATCCCGATGCGGAGATCAGCGAGGAACGGTGGCTCCTCCTCGGCGCCGCCTTCACCCACGAGTTCGCGTTCGAAGCAGCGTCGGTGTGCAATCCGAGCATGGTCGTCCATCCCGACCAGTCGACGGCCCGTGCTGGTGAACTGCGGTTCGCCATGAGCATCCGGGGAATCGGCGAAGGGCACCGCTCGAGCATCGGGTTCCGAGCCGGCACCATCACCGCCACCGGCGAGGTGACGGTCGACGAGCCCGAGCCCTTCGCGACGTTGGGCTCGGTGCGCAACGGCGTCTTCGACAGCGATGTGTTCCACGCCCGGCTCCAAGCGCTGGGTACAGATGGAGAGACGGCGGCTTACGTGCTCGACTACCTCGGCGACACGTTCACGACCGACCAGCTCGAATCGAGGCTCACAGTCTTGGCCGCGCAGAACGACACGCGGTTCAACGCGTATGCGACAGCTGCGCAACTCCGTAGCATCGCCGCCTGCAGCTACAGCACATACTTTCCCGCCGACACGGAGCTGTCCGAGCGCGTGCTCTGGCCGGCGATGCCTGCGGAGTCCCACGGCATGGAGGACGCACGGTTTGTTCGCTTCGTCGAAGACGACGGCGAGGTGACCTACTACGCCACCTACACCGCGTTCGACGGGACCACGATCAGCCAACAGCTCCTGCAGACCGACGACTTCGTCAGCTTCGCGGCCTCACCGATGGTCGGCCGCGCCGCCGCCAACAAGGGACTCGCGCTGTTTCCTCGCCGCATCGGCGGGCGATTCGCGGCCATATCCCGACACGACGGAGAGACCAATGCCATCGCCTTCTCCGACACCCTGGGGCACTGGGACGGTGTGGTCAGCTGTCAGTCTCCCGCTCGGGAGTGGGAGATCATCCAACTCGGGAACTGCGGCTCGCCGATCGAGACCGAAGCCGGCTGGCTAGTCCTCACACATGGAGTCGGTCCCATGCGGACCTACAGCATCGGCGCGCTGCTCCTCGCCCTCGACGACCCGACCGAGGTGGTCGCGACGTTGCCGGAGCCGCTGCTGACTCCCCGCGACGACGAGCGGGATGGCTACGTTCCCAACGTCGTGTACTCGTGCGGCGCGCTCCTTCACCACGACACCCTCGTCGTCCCGTACGGAATCGCCGATACGGCCGTAGCCATTGCGACTTTCCGATGGCCCGACTTGCTGCATGCGATGGTGCCCGTGACGTAAGGACGTCCTGCCGCGACGGCAACGGGCGGGCGCGCGACGACGCGCCTCTGCTTCGTGATGATGATTGTGACTTCTACGACTCGTTCGCAGGAGGGAGTCGATCGAGGGCTGATGCGGTCAGTACGCCGTCGATGACATCGCGGGCAACGTCCGCCAGGCGGAGGTTGTGGTTGCGGGCGTGACGACGCAGTGCGATGAACGACTGCTCCATGTCCAGACCTTCCCGCTCGGCCACCATCCCCTTGGCTTGCTCGATGACGATTCGGGTGTTGAGCGCATTGTTGAGCTGTTCGTTCAGGACATGAGCCTCGAGGGCGGCACGATGCTGGAGGACGGCGATGGTCGCGACGTCGGCCAGAGCCTGGGCGGCGTTCACATCGCTGTCCCGCATCCTCCCCGACTCGACATGGAACAGGTTGAGTGCGCCGAGAACGTTGCCGCGTAGACGCATCGGCAATGCGTGCACCGAGTGGAAGCCAGCGGCGAGCGCTTCAGCCGCGAATCGCGGCCAGCGGCCGTCGACCTCGGCGAGATCCTGGTTCACGACTGGCTCGCCTGTGCGATAGCAGTCGAGGCACGGCCCTTCCTGGGCCTGGAGCTCGAACAACTCCAGCACCCGCATGGTCTCGCTGGAGGACGCCATCACCCGTAGGTCGCCATCCGGTGCGACCAGCATGAGGCCGGCGGCTCCAACGTCGAGCACGTCGACGCAGCGGTCCGTGAGCAGGGTCAGCAGGTCCACCACGTCGAAGTCGGCCACGAGCGTGTCGGCCAACTCGACAAGTGCTTTCGCGAGCATCCCTTCTCTCGGCATCGGCCCTCCAGTCACTCCGACCCCGCGGCGTTCTCGTCATTTTGGTCGAAACGAAGTTTTCTGGCTACCACATCCTCGGCCACCTCTGCGAGGCCACGGTCATTGCCGAAGGCGTACGCCCTTAGCCGTATCAGGGCTTGACCGACGCTGACGCCGAGCTGGACCGCGACCATACCGGACGCCTGGTGCACCACGTACTGGAAGTCTGCGCCTGCCTCCAGCTCGGTGGCCAGCTGCCCAGGAGGAGCCTCGGCCTGCAACACGAGGACCGAATGGGCGGCGACGTCGGCCATCACCAGCGCATCCGCGTGCTGATCATCGCGGAGTGGCCCGGCTAGGTCGCGAAACAGGTTCAGGGCGCCGAGACGGACGGCTCCTACCTGGAGAGGGAAGCCGAACACCGCGCGCACCCCCGCGTCTATGGCCGGCTGGCTGAAGGCCAGCCACCGGGCCGTCTCGGGGTGCACCAGGTCGGGTTCGAGAACGGGACGATCCTGCTGGTACGCGTCTACGCACGGCCCCTCTCCGAGTGCGTACTGCAGGTGCTCGATCAGCGCGCTGACGGGGCCTGTGGTGCACACCGAGCCCCGGGGCACGTCGCCCGACATCAGCATGATCCCGGCGCCGTTCATGTCCGTGATGTCGGCACACACGTCGCACAGCCGTTTCGTCTGGAGCTCGGTAGCTCCGTTGTCGATGAGCTGGGCGAGAATCCTTACCCGTCGTCGGCCTGCCACCGCTCAAAGCTCGGAGCCAACGGCTGCGAGGACCGGGAGGTCGAGATCACAGAGATCGAGAACGCGTCGTGCACGTGCGGACGGGGACCGCAACACGAGGAATCCCGACCGCTCTTGGAGGAGCTTGTGAATCCGGATGATGAGACCGACGGTCGCGGCGTCCATGAATTGCACGTCGCTCAAGTCGACCACGAGATCAACGCCGCCCAGCGCTATCGCCGAAGCCACGGCGTCCGACACGACAGCAACCGATGACGTGTCGTGCTCGCCCCGAAGGCAGACGACGGGGCAATCAGCTCGGCCGGCCTCGACGCTCACCAGACCTTGAAACGACAACGCGGGCGGAGCGGACAGAGCCACGGGGCTCTCCTGCCAGTAGGTGCTTCGGATGAAGCGCTACCAGGGTCTGGAGCATCGCTCCCGAGCCAACGTTGGCCCGACACGTGAGGGATGTTGTCGTGTCAGGTGCACCGTACACCCCAGACGGTCCGACCGCTCATAGGAGTCCGATCAGCTGAGTGGCCTCAGAGCACCCGCGCCGCGATACCCGGATACTCGAGCACCAATCCGGCCTCGTCATAGGTGAGCACGCATTCGAAATCGAACGCGGGCGACAGGTAGTCGAATCTCTGGTGCACGCCGTCGTCATCGATGCGCATGTACTGCTGTTCGAGGCGTTCCACGTCGAGGCCCAGTGCGCGCACATACACCGCGGGCGCCTCGACCCGCTGACCGACGTCGAGTGCGAGGCGGTGCACCGGGATCATGTTGGTGCACGACGACGATTCCAGATCGACGTCCCAACACCCGTCGAGCTCCGGCAGATGCGACCCGTCGAGCCACCACACGGCCTCGTCTTCGGACTGCAGCAAGAGGTCGCGTTGCCCCGCATGTGACCAACCCTGAACATGCGCGGACCTCGTGTGCCAGTGCTCGTCGAGCTCGATCGAATACCGAACGGCCCACGCGCGTCCGGCTTCAACGGCCGCCGTGTGCCCGATGAGCTGGCATCCCGTTCGGTGGCTCTCGAAGAAGACCACCTCGAACCCGTCGAGAGCATCCTGATGTCGCCACGCGGCGCTCGCCGGCAGCTCAGCGAACATTGGCACTCCGAATTCTCACCCCGCTACGACCGGGTTCTCGAGAACGCCGAGCCCGTCGATCTCGATGCGCACCACGTCGCCGGGCACGAGCCACCGAGCCGGCTGGCGCGCCACGCCCACCCCTGCGGGTGTGCCAGTCGCGATCAGGTCGCCGGGTTCGAGCGTGCACATCGTCGACAACACCGCGATCTGATCAGCGACCGTGTAGATCATCCCCGCGGTCGTGCTGTCTTGGAGAAGCTCGTCCGACACCCACGTGCGCAGTCGCAACGCCTGAGGGTTCGGCACCTCGTCGGCCGTCGTGAGCCACGGGCCGATGGGTCCGTGTGTGTCGAAGCCCTTGCCGAGCGTCATGGTCGGCGCGCGGAACTGCCAGTCGCGCACCGAGACGTCGTTCACGACGAGATAGCCGGCCACTACGTCGAGCGCGTCGTCCGCCGGTACACGGCGGCAGCGCCGCCCGATCACCACGCCGAGCTCACCTTCGTAGTCCACGAGGCTCGACTCCGGTGGCACTTCGATCCCGTCGCCTGGGCCGATCACGCAGGTGGTCTGCTTGTTGAAGAACACCGGATGTTCCGGCTCGGACGCGCCGGTCTCGGCGATGTGGTCAGCGTAGTTGAGACCGATGGCGAGGAACTTCGGTGGCGTCACGGGCGCGAGCAGGCGCACATCGTCGGTCGCCAGGCGTTCACCGGTCTCGGCCGCGGTGCCGGAGGTGGCACCGACCACATCGGGCGTATCGAGCAACAACGCGGCATCGCCGTCGAGGCGTGCAACCGCCGTACGTCCGTCGGCCAGTGCAACGCGCGCGATCTTCATGAAGCCGACCCTATGCGCCCCGGGCACGAATCCAGGATTTGTCGAGGCACCAGCACGGAGCACGCTGGACGGGCAGACTGCACCGATGCTCGAGACGACGCCGTTCGAAGTCCGCATCAGCCGCGAGGAGGCCGCCGAACTGCAGACGCGGCTCGCCCGCACTCGCTGGCCGGACGCCGAAACGGTGGACGACTGGAGCCAAGGCATCCCGCTCGACTACGTGCGCGAGCTCTGCGAGTACTGGGGCGATCGATACGACCTCGGCGCGGCCGAAGCGCGCTTCAACGCATTCCCGCAGTTCCGGACCGAGATCGATGGCATCGACCTCCATTTCCTCCACGTCCGCTCGCCGCACGCTGGTGCACTGCCGCTCGTGCTCACGCATGGCTGGCCAGGCTCGGTCGTCGAGTTCCACGATGTCATCGGCCCGCTGATCGACCCTGTGGCGCACGGAGGCGCGGCCGAGGATGCCTTCGACGTGGTGTGCCCTTCATTGCCGGGCTACGGCTGGAGCACAAAGCCGACGACGCCGGGGTGGGGAATCGAACGAATCGCGGCGGCGTGGTCCGAGCTGATGGCCGGGCTCGGTTATGAGCGCTACGGCGCGCAAGGGGGAGACTGGGGTGCCGGTGTGACGACTGCGCTCGGCTTGCACGACCGTGAGCATGTAGCCGGCGTCCATCTCAACTTGGTCGTGGCGCTGCCCGATCCGGAGACCTTCGACGACCTGACGGACGCCGAACGCGCGTCTCTCGATTCCATAGCGTTCTACCAGCAGTGGGACTCGGGCTATTCCAAACAGCAGTCCACCCGGCCTCAGACCTTGGGCTACGGGCTCGTCGATTCACCCGCCGCGCAGTGCGCGTGGATCATGGAGAAGTTCTACGCATGGTCGGACTGCGATGGTCATCCCGAGAACGTGTTCGCGCGCGACCGGCTGCTCGACAACGTCATGGCGTACTGGCTCACGGGGACGGGCGCGTCGTCCGCCCGGCTCTATTGGGAGAGCTTCAATCGCGCCCGGCTCGACTCCGTGGATGTTCCGATCGGGTGCTCGGTGTTCCCGAAGGAGATCTTCCGCCCGTCGAGGCGCTGGGCCGAGAAGCAGTTCAGCGACATTCGCTACTGGGGTGAGCCCGAGCGAGGCGGGCACTTCGCCGCCTTCGAGCGTCCGGAGCTGTTCGTGAACGAGGTGCGCGCTTCGTTTCGCTCGATGCGGTGATCGCTGATCATTCAGCGTCGTGGAAGATGAGCCCGAGCGTGTGGCGCTCACCGGACCGCACGACGCTGACGCTGTGACGCATCGGGGCGTTGGCCCAACCCCGTTTGGTTCGGACCGGTCGATCGCGTGTGGTGAACACCACACCCTGGCCTCGTGCGATCGTCGCCGCCGTCGCACGCGATTGGGATCGCGGTCGCTGCTCGACCACCACGAACTCGCCGCCCGTGTAATCGACGCCCGGCGCCTCCAGCCCGATCGTGACCTGGAGGGGGAACACGAGCTCTCCGTACAGGTCACGGTGCAATGCATTCCAATCCCCTGCGCCATACCGCAGCATCAAGGGCGTGGGCCGCGTCTGCCCCGCGGTGTGACACACCTCCAACCAGTCCTCGAACTCGTCGGGCCACGGCGAGGGCTGACCGCGCCGAACAGCCCACTCCCGCGCAACCGGCAGCAAGTGCGGCCAGAACGCGACCCGAAGATCGGTGACGAGATCGGGCAGGGGATGAGCGAAGTATCGGTACTGGCCTCGACCAAAGCGATGGCGTGCCATGTCGACGGTCGAGCGAAACCGGTCGACTTTGTCGTAGGTGTCGATCAAGGACCGACACTCGGCTGCGCTCAGCACCAGACCGATGGGTGCGATGCCCAGGTCGTCGAGATCGTCGACGATGCGAGCCCAGTCGAGCCGGTCGACTCGTGCCGCCGCGGTTCCGCTCACGTGGCGGCCTCCAAAGCGAGCAGGGCGGCCTTGACCTCGGGACCGCCGAGGTATTGACCGATTGACCCGTCGCTGCGTACCACGCGATGGCATGGGATCACGAACGGGATCGGGTTGTGCGAGCACGCGCTGCCGACGGCACGCATCGCCTTGGGATTGCCGGCCGCGGTCGCGACCGTGACGTAACTCTCGGTCGTTCCGTAGGCGATCTCACGCAGATGACAAAGAACCGTGCGGCGAAACCCGACGACGAGTCGCAAGTCGAGCGGCACATCGAACGACCGCCGATTGCCGGCAAAGTACTCATCGAGTTGGCTCGCGATGTCATCGGTACGCCGATCCGACGGCAGAATACGCGGGCTGATCTTCGAGGCGAGGTTGGCGAGCACAGTGTCGTGTACCTCGCGTTCGAAGGCCACTCGCACCAACCCATCGGTTGTGGTCGCCACGAGCAGCGCGCCGAACGGGCTGTCGACGATCCGGTAGGCAACGTCGAGGAGACCCTCGGCGTCGGCGCGTTCTGCAAGGCGCGCCCGCAACCGATCGACATCGGCGGTAGACGGCCCGAGCGGCCCGCCTACCAAGCCCTTGATGAGCGGTAGATCGCGATCGTCCGTGTTCATCGTTTCGTTCCTCTCACATATGAACGGCGTAGGTTTGCGATTCCATCGGCCGAGCTGCGCCTCGCCGCGGCTTCGCTGCTGTCGATCAGAGCGCCGACCTCGGCGTAGGACAACCCGGCGATGTGGTGGTAGATGACGGCCTGACGCTGCTTCGGCGGCAACTTCTCGAGGGCGGCACGAAGGTCTTCGTCGACCGGCTCGGGGTTGCCGTCGGTCGAGGGTGTCTCGGCGGCACGTTCCATGGGACGGGGCGCTCGATCGATTCGCCGGGTCTGATCGATCGCTTTGCTGTGCGCGATCGTGACCAACCACGCCCGCACGTTGCTGTCAGGCCGGAGGTTCGGATAGCCGCGCATCGCGGCCAGGAATGTCTCCGACCAGGCATCGTCGGCGTCGGCGGGATCCAGCACGGCTCGGCAGACCTGCCAGACGATGACGCCGTGCTCGGCGACGACCTGGTCGAACGGCTTCATGGGCACACCTCGTTAACGATTCTCGCCCGCTATTCGTGAGGTCGAGGCGAGAGCGCCGACATGACGCAGCTGGGTAACGATGATTCTCGGAGGCGGCAACGGTCAGCACCAGCAACGGCCGACGAGCCGGCGAACCGACGACAGGAGAACAGAGATGCCCGACATCACCCCAAACCTCTGGTTCGACACCGAAGGCAAGGAGGCCGCCGAGTTCTATGTCTCGGTGTTTCCGAACTCGAAGGTCACCAACGTCACCTACTACGGCGAGGCCGGTCCGCGTGAGGCAGGCACGGTTCTGACCGTCGACTTCGTGTTGGACGGCCAAGCCTTCACCGCTATCAACGGCGGCCCCCAGTTCACCTTCGACGAGGCGATCTCCTTCCTGATCAACTGCTCCGACCAAAAGGAGATCGACTACTACTGGGATCGGCTCCGCGAAGGCGGCGGCCAAGAGGGCCAGTGCGGGTGGGTGAAGGACAAGTTCGGGCTGTCATGGCAGGTCGTTCCCATCGGCATGGACCAGCTGCTGAACGATCCCCATGACGGACCGGGTCAACGCGCGATGAAGGCGATGCTCGGCATGAAGAAGATCGACATCGCTGCGCTCGAGGCGGCAGCCAACCAGGCCTAGCCCGCGACCATGTATCCGCCGCACGACTGGAATACTTCGGGTCATGGCTGACGATGAGGCCCCCGCCACTTCGGATGTCGACGATCTCGCCGATCAGCTGTACGCGCTCGAACCAGAGCAGTTCGTCCCCGCCCGTGATCGGTTCGCCAAAGACCTTCGGCGCGATGGCGACATCACCGCCGCCAAAGCGTTGAAGGCCCTTCGTCGGCCAACGGTTGCGGCGTGGGCCGTGAACCAACTCGTGCGCCGTCATGAAGGCACGGTGGACGAGCTTCTCGAAGCGACGGCGGCGACGGAAATGGCGCAACGGCAATCACTTGCCGGCAAGAGAACCAACCTTCGAGGTTTGAGTGAGCAGCGTCAGAAGCTCATCGACGAGCTGTTGGCGCAGGCGGAACACATTCTCGAGGAGGCAGGACGGTCATCACCGGCACACCAGGATGACATCGTGCGCTCGCTTCAGGCATCCAGCGACCCCGACCTCGCGCGCCAGCTTCGCCAAGGCCGACTGGTCACCGCACTCGAACCGGTTTCGTCTCTCTCCGGTTTGACCGCATGGTTCGAGGACAGCGGTGCCGCCGAGACGGCATCGAAACGTGACCGACAGCGGCGGCTGGAGCAAACGAGACGGCAGGCGGAACAGGCTCTGGCCGAAGCGGAACGCGACGTGCAGCAAGCCGAGTCGGACAAGGAACGCCTGCGACGTGACCTGGCCAAGGCGGCCCGCCGTATCGCGCGACTCACGCAGTTGCGAGAGCAACGCCGCGTCGAGCTCGAGGCGACCCGCCGAGCCATGTCGGAGATTCAGTCATGAAGGACGTCCTCGGTCAGCCATGACCCCGCCGGCTCAGGAAGCGAAGTCGGGGACGTTGGCGCGGGCTGATTCGCTGCGGCCCGTTGGTTCCTCCCAATCCTCCTGCCGTCCGAGGGCGGTGTTGTCGAGGAAGTAGTACGAACCACCGGTGCTCTCCAGACCCCGCGCGTAGACGGAGTACGTGTGGAACACCCGGCCGTCGACCTCGAGAAAGCAGCTCTGGCCGGGCATGTCGTACGGCTGCTCGGCGGTCTTCATGCTCTCGTGGCCCATGGCGGCGAATTCGTCGAGCGTGCGGAAGTTGTAGGTGTCGAAACCACGGGACGCGTCGATGGTCACACCGAAGTCGTAGTTGAAGTTGCCGTCTCCCGACGAGTACCACGGGAGAAACCAGCCCTTCTTGGCCTTGTAGCGTTCGAGCTTGGCCAAAGGCGCACGGGACACCAGAGCGTAGGTGGTGTCGCGAGTCTGGAGATGCTCGACAAAGCCGCGCGACACCTCATCGACGCCAGCGGTGCAGCTGGGGCATCCGTCTTCCCAATCCGGGTGGAACATGAAGTGGTAGATGATCAACTGCTTCCGGTTCTCAAACAGGTCGGGAAGTCCGACCTGCCCATCCGGGCCGTCGAACTTGTAGTCCTCGGTCACCTCGACCATCGGCAGGTTCCGCCGCTCCGTGTTGAGGCCGTCACGCTGTTTGGTGAAGGCTTTCTCCTTGACCAGCAGCTCCTTGCGTGCAGCCAGCCACTCCTCTCGCGACGCGATCTTGGGCAGGCTCATGGCGATCTCCTCGAAATGGGCGTCGAATGGTTGCCTACCCCCTCTGACCGAAACAGGTGCCGAAACTCATCGCCCGCACCGAACGGGCAGCGAACCAGATGAAGAAATTCGGCCAGGGCGCGCTCAGTTCTCAGCGCTCTCCCGGTCAGAGAAGAGAACCGACCGTTTCAACCAGACACATCGGAGGCATCGATGGCCTTTCATGCGTATCTTTTCTTCGGCGGCAACTGTCGCGAGGCGTTCACTCGTTACCAGGAGATCTTCGGTGGCGACCTCGTGCTGCTACCGATGAAGGACGCACCTTCAGAAGAGACGGTGCCGGCCGATCAGGCCGATCTGATCATCCACGCGGCATTGACGGTGGACGGAAACCTCCTGATGGCATCCGACGATCCCACGACCGACAGCTTCGGACCCGTGCAAGGGATGATGGTCAGCTACACGGCCGCCGACGTCGACGAGACCAAGCGGGTGTTCGAGGCTCTGGCCGACGGTGGAGAGGTGACCCAGCCGCCCACCGAAACCTTCTTCTCGCCGATGTTCGGCATGTGCATCGACCGTTTCGGGACACCGTGGATGATCAACACCGAGGCACCCGCGGAGCCTTCGTGAGAGGCTCTCGGCCGCCAGCGGGTTCATTTCCCGGCTAGGTGAGCACATGAATCGGACGTTCCACTGACACCAACATTTGGCCGTACTGGCACAACCATTGGATCATCAGTGGTGCTCGGCGGCGTCCGACTCAGCCTTGGTCGCATGCACGGTGCCGTGTGGGTGCTCGGGCGGTCCGTAGAGCGCGTACAGCTTCATCGGGTCTTCGCCGATGTTCGTGACGTCGTGCCACATGCCGGCGGGAACAAGGATCGCCCAATCGCCTTCGACATCGCGGTCGAACGGCAGGTCGTTCTCGGCGGGGCCCATCTGGACGCGACCCCGGCCTGACTCCAGACGGAGAAACTGATCACGGTCCGGATGTACCTCCAGCCCGACGTCGTGG
>Ga0299914_10001254_pt1 | contig 16598 bp, 16 predicted proteins | sample RVTome_10_FD_201361 | JGI IMG/M metagenome (GOLD analysis project Ga0299914, IMG submission 201361) | Soil microbial communities from uranium-contaminated site in the Upper Colorado River Basin, Wyoming, United States - RVT153D57 (version 2) ...
GTGTTCTCGGTCGTTCGATCGCCGGGTGCGCGGGTGCTCCGGGTTCGACGGCGGCCATCAGCCCTCCTCGCGGTACCGCCGCTCGCCCGACCCCGGATCGAGCCAGACTCGCATCGGCCGGTTGGACGTCGGGTCGACGAACCGCTCGTCGGTCGCGTGGAACGACGGGCCGAGCGGCGCGTCGAGCGGCTCGCCGCCGCCCGGTCCGGGCGGAGCGTCCGACCGCTCGGCTGCCGCGGATCGGTAGCGCTGGCGTTCGATGATCGTGGCAACGACGACGACGAGCCCAACGACGACCGCGTACAGCCCGGGAAAGATGGCGTCGCGATCGACCGCGATGAGCCCGAACCCGGCAAGGGCGATGAGTACGCCCCCGGCGATGATCAGCCCGCGGAGCATCGTGAAGCCCACCGTCGGATCACTCGATGGCCTGCGGGGCGCCCGGGTCCGGCTCCGCGACGACGGCCGTGCCGTACGCGACGATCTCGCTCATCGTGCCGCCGATCTCCGAGCTGTCGAAGCGCATCGAGACGATCGCGGTCGCACCGGTCAGGGTCGCGTTCTGGACGAGCCGGTCGAGTGCCTGGCGGCGGGTGTCCTCGAGAAGCGAGGTGTACTCGTGGATCTCGCCACCGGCGATGGTCCGCAGGCTGGCCATGAGGTTGCCGCCGATCCCGCGGCTCCGAACGACGAGGCCGAACACCATCCCCTTCGTTTCGACGATCCGGTGTCCGGCAAGGAATGGGGTCGTGACGATGATCACGCGTGTTCTCCGTGACGGCTGAGGACCGAGGGGCTGCCCGGACGCGCATCGCGGCGCGCCGTGCAGGCGTCGCACGGGCAGCGGTCACGGAGCAGGCTGAACGAGTAGTACCCGGTACCGTGACCGTCGCCCCAGCTCGGGCAGATCGCGTAGTTGCCCACCAGCTGGAGACTGACGAGGCGGGTCTGTTCGTCAGTGAGGGTCGGCGCCGAGTCCAGCCAGCCGGGCATCCCCGCTTCGCCCCGGCAGTAGGCGCACGGGCACAACCAGCGCAGCGCGACCGTGTCGAAGACCGTGCGATGGCCGTCCGCCCAGTCGATCGCAACCGTGCCCGCGGTGCGATCCGCGTGGATCCCCGCGGCGATGGTGGTCGACGGATCGGATTGACTCTGGTTGATCACCTGCGCATTGTCGCACGGCCTGCCTCGGGCTCGGGATCGAGCAGCAAGCGAGCGGGCCCGCCGCTACATGCCTGCGAGCGGTCGCACCTCGACCGGGGATCCGGGACTCTCCGGGACCTGCCGCGCGATCTCGATGGCCTCGTCGCGATCGCGGCAATCGACGATGTAGTAGCCGCCAAGCTGCTCTTTCGTTTCGGCGAATGACCGTCGCTGACAGATCCCCCGCGACGGACGACCGCGGCGTCCGCGGCGGACGTCAGCGCGTCGCCACCGAGCAGCTTGCCGGCCGCCCCGAGGTCACGCGAGAACGCCTGGTGGCGCTCGACGATCGCCCGCCGCTCGTCCGCGGTCAGCGCGAGCTCGGCGGCCTCGTCGCCGTAGAGCAGAAGCAGGAATCGCATCGGAGTCTCCTGGAGCTTGTTCCTGACCGTTTGACGAACGGACCCGGCCGAGGTCGACATTCCTCGCCCGGACCATCGGGTCAGGCCGGGCGGAGCGACAGGCGGACTATGCTGCAGCATGTGAGTCTCGAAATCGACCGCGTCACCAAGCGCTTCGGGGGCACGCTCGCGCTCGACGGGATCGAGTTCGCGGTGCCCCGCGGTTCCATCTTCGGGTTCCTCGGCGCGAACGGCGCGGGCAAGACGACGACGATGCGAATCTGCCTCGGCATCCTCGAAGCGGATTCCGGCGAGGTGCGCTGGAACGGTACGACCAGCGGGGACCTGCCGCGGCGGACGTGGGGCTATCTTCCGGAGGAACGCGGCCTCTACGCGCGGTCGACCGTGATCGACCAGCTGGTCTACTTCGCGTCGCTGTACGGCGCGGCACCCGAGACCGCGCGGCGCGACGCCCTCCACTGGCTGGCACGGTTCCGGATCCCGGAGTATGCCGATAGGCGGGCAGAGGAGCTGTCGAAGGGCAACCAGCAGAAGGTCCAGTTCATCGCGGCGATCCTCCACGGTCCGGAGGTCCTGCTGATGGACGAGCCCTTCACCGGGCTCGATCCGGTCAACCTGGCCCTTCTCCGCGAAGCGTTCCTGGAGCTGCGTGACGAGGGTCGGACGGTCGTTTTCTCGACGCACCAGATGGAACTCGCCGAGGCGATGTGCGAATCCATCGCGATCGTGGATCACGGCCGGGTGATCGCGCGCGGCGCGGTCCGAGACCTGAAGCGCGCGAGCGTTCGGCGGTTTGTCCGGATCGGGCTGGACGGGACGACGGACCTGCGCTGGCTCGACGGACTCGAGGGCGTCGTGGTCAGCCGGCCCGGCGTGGACCGGACGGAGCTTGAGCTCACCAACGGCCTGGAGCCGGGCGCCATTCTCGCGGCGGCCGTCGCGGGCGGTGTGCGGGTCACCCATTTCGAGGTCGCCGAGCCGACCCTCGAGGCGCTGTTCATCGAACACGTCGGGCGGGCGCCGGACGACGAGGAACGGAGCCTGGCTCCCTGATGGCCCGCCGCGATCCACTCCTTCCCAACGCGTTGATCGTTGCCCGCCGCGAGTATCGCGACCGCGTCCGCAGCCGGCTCTACATGGCATCGACGGTCGTGCTCATGGCGCTCGCCCTGGGCGTCGCTCTCGCGCCAACGGCAATCCGCTACTTCGACAGCCAAACCGTGACCCGGATCGCGATCGTGTCGGCCGACGCGGAGCTGGCCGAGCGGGCGGTCGGGATCGTCGAAGGCGTCCTCAACAGCCGGCCGCAGGGAGCGGACCCCGACACGTGGCGCAAGCCGTTCCGGATCGAGCTCGCCGGGACGGGCGGTGAGGCGGATCGTGACCTCGAGCGCGGCTCCGTCGCGGGAGTGCTGGCGATCGAACGCGGATCCGATGGCGGGATCGATGCCACCTACCGGACGCAGGGCCTGCCGGACGCAACCCGTACCCAGCTCGTGCAGATTGCGGTCTTCGGCCTCGGCGTCCTCGACTGGACGGCCAACCTGCCCTCCGGCAGCGAGCTCGGCGCCTTCCGGACGCCCCTCTTCGACCTCGAATCGACCACCGGCCCCACCGTCGACGGCCAGCCGGTGAGCGCGCAGGAGATCGCGAGTCGGAGCTTCATCGGAACGGTCTTCATCGTGCTGATGTTCATCTCGATCCTGATCTACGGGATGTGGGTCGCGACCGGTGTCGCGACGGAGAAGAGCAGCCGGGTCATGGAGCTCATGATCAGCGCGGCGTCGCCGCGGCAGCTGATCATGGGCAAGGTCCTCGGGATCGGCGGGGCGGGTTTGACCCAGTACGTGGCGATCGTCATCCCGGCGCTCCTCGTGCTCGCCTTCCAGGACCGGATCGCCGACGCCGTGCTCGGGCCGGGGGGCGCGGCCGCCGCGCCGGTCGTCGGGCTGACACCGGCGCTGCTGCTGGGTTACGGGACGCTGTTCCTCCTCGGGTTCAGTCTGTACGCGTTCGTCTACGCCGCCGTCGGCTCGTTCGTCAGCCGCCCGGATGACCTGCAGACGTTGTCGCTCCCGCTCAGTCTCGTCGCGATGACCGGCTACCTGGCGTCCCTGCCGATCCTGATCGGCGGTGGGGGAGCGTTGTCGCGGCTCGCCTCGTTCATCCCGCCGTTCAGCCCGTTTGCGATGCTCGCGCGATTGATGGTCGGCCAGGTCGAGCCATGGGAGGTCGCCCTGGCGGTCGGGCTGCTCCTCGTGACGACGATCGCGATCGCGGTCATCGCGGTCCGGATGTATTCGGCCGGCGTCCTGCTCTACGGGCAGCGACCCGGACTACGCGCGTTCTTCGCAGCGGCACGCCGGGCGGCCTGATCCCCCTGACGGCCGTCTTCCGGCCGGGCCTCCGACCTATGTCGCCGTGAGCGACAACTTTCAACGGCACGCGGCGACCGCGGTCATTGTGAACGCCACAACTGACGCCTTGGTCGCCATGGGCGATCGAAACGCCCGTAAGTGGGTGCCGCGCGGGTCGTGCAGGGTCGGTGGGAGCCTTGGACGGGCGGCAGCCCGGGCGATCGATCGTCAAGTGTCGCCGTCACCGACAAGCAAGCCCCACGACATCGCGAGTGGGCTGATCCTGTCGCCGTGAGCGACCGAGTCGACCGAAGCCACCTGGTTGGAGGCCAAGACGCACCGCCGAGGCCGCGACTCGCCCCGTCGCGGGGCCCTGACTCAGCCCTCGAGGTCGAGCGGCAACCGCTCGATCAGCGCCAGGACGGGTCCCGCCGCGGGCGTCTCGATGTCTGCCCCGGGTTCGGACGTTGCCTCGTCGCCGGCCGTCTCGCCGAGCGCCGCGCCGGTCGCCGGGATGAACCGCCACAGGCGGCTGCGCACACCCGACAGGTACGGGCTCGAGCGCTGCCGCGCCAGGATCCCGGCAATCCCCTGGGCGACCGCGGCGTCCCACAACGCCCGACCCTCGTTGGCGATCGCCGGCACGGCGACGACCTCATCGCCGGGTCGCAGGACGCGACGAAGCGCATCGTGTCGGCGGAACAGCGGCTGTCCGAGCAACGAGCGACCGTCGAGGTGGAGCAGGTCGAACGCGAGGAACGCGACCGCGCGTCCGGCCCGGCCGTCGAGGCGCGCAGCGAGCGCCGGACCGTCCGCGCGACCCGCCGAATCCACGACGACCAGCTCGCCGTCCAGCACGGCGGAACGTGCGTCGATCCGGACGGCCAGCCCGGCCAGCTCCGGGAGTGCCCGGGTCAGGTCGCGCCCGGTCTCGTCCTCGATCCGCACCTCCCCGGTACCTGGCGCGTCGGCCGGTCCGACGTAGACCAGCGCCCGCAGCCCGCCCCACCACGGCTCGAACAGGTGATCGGCCGAATCGAAGGCCTCGGGCAGCGGCCGTGGCAGCATCGGGCGCAGCTCGGGCAGGCGCGGCAGGACCGGTCGCTCCGGTTCCAGGCGGAGCGAGAGCTGGTCGGACATCGTCGGGCGAGCATAGACCGCTAGACTCTCCCCGTCGCCCCGTGTTGACCCTCCACACCCGCCCGATCCACCATGGAGGTTGCCAGTGCCCCGCGCACCCCGACCGGCAGACCTGTCCCGGCTGCGCATCGCCACCGATCCGCGCCTCTCCCCGGACGGTCGGCTCGCGGTCGTCACGCTCAAGACCGTGGCACCCCGTCACGACGGCTACCGGACCGCGATCTGGGGTGTCCCGATCGATGGGGGCGATCCTCGTCAGCTGACTCTCGGCAGCAGGCACGACTCGCATCCGCGGTTCTCGCCGGACGGCCGGACCCTGGCCTTCCTGTCGGACCGGCGGACCACCGTCGAGGAGGAGCCCGACCGTCCGTCCGACCCGTCGGAGCGCGAGGACGGGACGCAGATCCACCTCCTGCCGCTCGACGGTGGCGAGGCCCGCCGGCTGACCGATCTCCCGCGCGGCGTCGATGGCTTCGCCTGGTCGCCCGATGGTCGATCGCTCGCGGTCCTGTCGAGCTCGGCAGCGGCGACGCACGCGGAGGACGCCCGCAAGCGGGGCAAGGCGCTCAAGCGCGACCCGGGTAGCGCGCCGGAGTCGGACTTCCGCTACATCGACCGCCTCGATTACATGCTCAACGGGGCGGGTTTCACCTATGACCGGGCCTCCCACCTGTGGATCGTCGACGCCGAGACGGGTGCGGCACGCCGCCTGACCGATGGTCCGACGGGCGAGGAGGGACCGGCCTGGTCGCCGGACGGTCGACGGATCGCCTTCTCGGCGAGCCGGCGACGGGACTTCGACCTGCGCTTCCGGCGCGACATCTTCGTGGTCGAGGTCGCCACCGGTGAGATCACCGCGGTGACCGCCGGTCCGAAGTCGGTCTTCTTCGTGCCGACGTGGTTGCCGGACGGCCGGAGCATCGCCGCGCTCGGCCATCGGATCCCGGCCGGTGGCGGGAGCCGGTTCGACATCTGGCTATTCGCCGCGGACGGCACGGACGCGCGGGCCGACGGCGGCCGCAACCTGTCCGGCACGCACGACGTCATGCCCGGTTCGTCGATGAACAGTGACGTGACCCCGGGCGAGGAGGCCCGCCTCGCCGCCTCGGCGGACGGCACCTGGCTGACGTTCAGCGCCCCTGTCGGCGGGTCGTACGAGTTGTGGCGGATCGGTGTCGCGGACGGTCGCCTCGAGCGCCTGACCGAGGGCCGCCACTACGTATCGGGCTGGGACCAGGTCGCAGGCCGTGGCCGCGGCCGTGCCCGGACTGTTTACCTGCGATCGTCCGCGACCGAGCCCGCGGACCTGTGGCTGCTCGACGGCCGCGAGACGCGCCGGCTGACCTCATTCAATGCGGCCGTGCTCGACGAGCTCACCCTGCGCGAACCCGTGGAGCGCTGGGTCTCGGCCGACGGTTTCTCGATCCAGGGCTGGCTTCTTCCCGCCGGCACGGGCAAGCGCCCGGTCGTCGTCGAGATTCACGGCGGTCCGCATACGCTCTATGGCTGGTCGCCGATCTGGGAATTCCAGCTCCTGGCCGCGAACGGCATGTCCGTTTTCTACTGCAACCCTCGGGGCTCCGAGGGCTACGGCCAGGCGTTCAACGCCGCGAACTACCGCGACTGGGGCCCCGGCCCGACGCGTGACGTCCTCGCCGGCGTCGAATCGCTCGTCGCCGATGGCCTGGCCGACCCGGAGCGGCTCGGCGTGACCGGTGGCTCCTACGGCGGCTACCTCACGAACTGGATCGTCGCCCACGATCAGCGGTTTCGCGCGGCGATGACCTGCCGAAGCGTGTCGGACATGGCGATGCTCAACCTGACCGGCGACATCAGCGGCGTCGAGTGGGCGCGCCAGGAGTTCGGCGTCGCCCCGTGGGAGGACCCCGGCCTGTACCGCGAGATCTCGCCGCTCACGTACGCGGAGGGCATCAGGACCCCGCTGCTCATCCAGCATTCCGAGAGGGACATCCGGACGACGATCGGCCAGGCCGAGGCGCTGTTCACGATGCTTCGGTCGCTTCGGCGGCCGGTGCGCCTGCTGCGGGTCCCCGAGGAGACGCACGAACTGACGCGCTCGGGAACGCCGTTCCGACGCGTGGAGAACCTGGAGGTCGTGCTCGGCTGGTTCCGGCACTTCCTCGTCGACGCCAAACGCGGCCTGCCGCCGGTCCCGAAGATCCACGGCGGCCGCTGACGCTACCGTATCGGCCAAGCTTGACACGCTGATGCGCGCGACTGATGCTTTGATGCATGAGGACCACGATCAAGATCGATGACGATCTCCTGCGCGAGGCGAAGGAGATCGCCGTGAAGTCCGGACGGGGACTCGCCGACGTCATCGGTGATGCGGTCCGGGAGTCGTTCGCCCGCCGTCGGAAGGCTGCCTCGTCTGCCGAGCCACTTCGTCTGCCGACGTACGGCCGGAGCGGCCTGCGACCCGGCGTTGACCTCGATGACAGCTCGGCTCTGCTCGACGTCATGGAAGGGCACGGAAGCTGATCCTCGTCGACGTCAATGTCCTGGTCTACGCCTCGCGCTCGGACGCCGCAGACCACGGCCGCTATCGCGACTGGCTTGAGAATCGGCTGTCGTCCGAGGAGCCGTTCGCGGTCTCGGACCTGATCCTGAGCGGCTTCGTCCGGGTCGTCACCCATCCACGAGTGTTTGCCGATCCAACCCCGCTCGATGTGGCGCTCGCGTTCGCTGATGCCATCCGGACGCGTCCGAACGCCGTTCCGATCGAGCCCGGACCCCGTCACTGGGAGATCTTCTCGAACCTGTGCGTCGCCGCAGGTGCGCGTGGCAACCTCGTGGCCGACGCCAACCTGGCAGCTCTGGCCATCGAGACCGGTTGCGAGTGGATCACCACCGATCGGGACTTCGCCCGTTTCCCGGGTCTCACCTGGCGTCATCCGCTGTTCGGCGCCTGACGCGCGGCGCTGCGCGACCGGAGGTGTATCCTCTCCGTCCCATGGTCGCCACGCACCGCCCCGACAGCATCGCCCGCGAGCACGCCAACGAGCTGATCCGCTCGTGGGATTCGCGCCCGGGGCCGATCGGCAGCCTGCTCGGGCGGGTGACCGCGGTCGACCAGGTCGGCGTCGAGGAGCGGGTCGATTCGCTCAAGCGCCGTTCGATCAAGAAGGCCTCGAAGGTCTGGGCCCTCGAGCTGGCGATCCGCATGACGGACCTGACGACGCTCGAGGGCAAGGACACGCCAGGCAAGATCCGCGCCCTGTGTGCGAAGGGGATGCGCCCGAAGCCCGGTGACCCGTCGATTCCGTCCGTCGCCGCGATCTGCGTGTATCCCGCGCTCGTCGCCGAGGCGAAGGACGCCCTCAAGGGTTCGACCGTCAAGGTCGCCAGCGTCGCAACCGGGTTCCCGTCCGGACAGACGTTCCTCGACATCAAGCTGGCCGAGACGCGCCATGCCGTCGAAGCCGGAGCCGACGAGGTCGACATGGTCATCGACCGCGGGGCGTTCCTGTCGGGCGACTTCCGGACCGTGTTCGACGAGATCGTCGAGGTCAAGGAAGCGTGCGGACCCGCGCACCTCAAGGTCATCCTCGAGACCGGCGAGCTCGAGACGTACGACAACGTCCGGCGCGCGAGCGTCCTGGCCATGGCCGCCGGGGCGGACTTCATCAAGACGTCGACCGGCAAGGTGACGCCCGCCGCGACGCTCCCGGTGACCCTCGTCATGCTCGAGGCGATCCGCGACTTCGAGAAGGCGACGGGACGGCAGGTCGGGATGAAGCCGGCCGGAGGCATCCGGGTCGCCAAGGAGGCGATCCAGTACCTCGTCGTGCTGTACGAGACGCTCGGGCCGCGCTGGATGAGTCCCGACTGGTTCCGCTTCGGGGCCTCGTCGCTGCTCAACGACATCCTGATGCAGATCGAGTTCCAGCGGACCGGCCGCTACCAGGACCCGGACGACTTCACGCTCGACTGAGGTCGCCGCGGGCGGGTCGGGGCGCGGACGCCGGCCGCGCACTTGCGCGTGATGCACGTGTCGCGCGACGTCCACCGCCCTCGAACCCGATCGATGACGCTGGCGTGCACCGTGAGCAAGTATCAGGGTTTGAGCGCGGCTCCCGACGCCATCACGCCACGGCCGAGCCGGTTTCGTGCGTCCTGCGCAAGTTCCCGGTGCCGATCGGGCCGCCACCCTGCGACACGTGCGTGGGACGCAAGTCACTCCCGGGATCTTGCGCCTGGCGCACGTCCGGTCCGGCGGACACTCCCGGGCCCGGCTCCATGTGCGTCGATCGTGCGTGGTCAGTGCCGACGGGGCATGGCTCGCGACTTGGCTCCCGCGAAAACGGGCGGCCGCTGGAGGAGGAAGCGGTCCGCCCGATTCGGGCCGGGATCGTCGGTTGGGCGTCCCCGGATCACTGATGAATGCTAGTGATGGCCCCGCCTCGGGTCAAGCGAATAGAAACCCGCCCCGGCCACGGGAGCGCCCCGGCCGCGGGCGGGCCCCGGCGTGGCAGCCCCGGCCCGGCCGAACCCGGCCCCGGTCGACCTCGGCCTCGAGATCAACCCTTACGTCAACGTCAAGGTTTGGTACGCTGCACGGGTGGGCACGCTTCGGAACGACCCGGCCGGCACGGCACGGCTCCTGCGCATCCAGGAGGTCGCAGCCGAGGTCGGCCTGACCACCCGTGCGATCCGCTATTACGAGGAGATGGGCCTGCTGGAGCCGGCGGCCCGTTCCGAGGGTGCGTACCGCCTGTTCGACACCTCCGACCTCGAGCGACTGCGGTTCATCCGCGGACTGCGCGACGACGCCGGTTTCTCCCTTGCCCAGATCCGCCAGCTGCTCGAGGACGAGGCGGCCCGCGAGCGCAACCGTGAACGCTTCCGATCGACCGACGATCCGGCCGAACGGCGCGCGATCGTGGTCGACGCTCTCGAACGTGTCGACCGGCAGATCGAGACCCTGCGCCAGAAGGCCGACAGGCTCGCCCGCATGATCGAGGACGCCGAGACGCGCCGACGCCACCTGACCGACCACCTGGCCGGGATCGACCACCCCGCCCGATGATGCTGCGCGACCGGCGGGCGGTACGCGCCTTCCGTCACCGCAACTACAGGTTGTTCTTCGGTGGCCAGCTCGTCTCGCTCATCGGCACCTGGATGCAGCAGGTCGCCCAGGCCTGGCTCGTGCTGTTGCTGACCGGCGATCCGTTCTGGCTGGGCGTCGTCGCCGCGGCACAGTTCCTGCCGGTCCTCGCCTTCGGCCTGTTCGCCGGGATCGTTGCCGACGTCCTGCCCAAGCGCCAGACCCTGATCGTGGCCCAGGCCGCGATGATGGCCCTGGCGGTCATCCTGGCCGTCCTGACGGTCACGGATCTCGTCGAGGCCTGGATGATCGTGCTGCTCGCTCTCGGGCTTGGGTTCGCGAACGCCATCGACATGCCCGTCCGCCAGTCCTTTGTCGTCGAAATCGTCGGTCGCGAGGACATCGGCAACGCGGTCGTCCTCAACTCGGCGATGTTCAACGGCGCGCGCGTCGTCGGGCCGGCAGTCGCGGGACTGACCATCGGCGCGTTCGGGCCGGCCATGGCCTTCACGATGAACGCGGTCAGCTATGTCGCGGTGATCGCCGGTCTGGTCGCGATGCGGTCGGAGGACCTGCGGACCCCGGCGCTCGTCGTCCGGCCCCACTCGGCCGGCGAGGTCGTTGCACAGCTGCGCGAGGGGATCGGCTACGTCCGCCACACGGCCCCGGTCTGGTTGGCGGTGGTCGTGGTCGGGCTCGTCGCGACCGCCGGCATGAATTTCAATGTGATCGTCCCGGTCATCGCTCGCGAGATCCTCGACTCCGATGCGTCCGGGTTCGGTTTCCTGATGACGATGTCCGGCCTGGGTTCGCTGGCGGCCGCGCTCTGGCTGGCCATGGCCGGCGGCGCTCCACGACCGTCGCGCATCGTCGCGGGGGCGATCGTGCTCGGTGCGGCCGAGCTCGCCCTCGCCTTCTCGCGGGTCTTCCCGCTCTCGATGCTGCTCATGTTCGCCATCGGTGCCGGGGGCCTGACGATGGCCGCGGTGGCGAACACGACGATCCAGCTGAGCGTCCCGGACGGGCTGCGCGGCCGGGTGATGAGCGTGTTCACGACGGTCTTCGCCGGGTCGCAACCGATCGGAGGGCTCCTCGTCGGCACGATCGCGTCGGTTGCGGGGATCGCGGTCGCGGTCGGGATCGGCGGGGCACTCTCGCTGGCCGTCGGGATCGCGGCGCTTGCGTGGGTCCGGCGACAGCCGGATGCCGTTCTGCGTCCGGTGACGGCGACGGCGCGGCCGCCTGCCGAGGGCCAGGTCAGGGCTGCCCAGGCGATCGAAAACGCAGCAGTCGCCGAGCCGCTTGGACGGCGCGTCTCCGGCCCGCGCTGACCGGGACGGCCGTGCGCCAGGCTCAGCCGGCGGCCGTGAGCCCGCGTGCGGGCACGTCGCTCGCGGCCGGGCCGCTTCCCGGCGTCGATTCGACGCGGTTCCGGCCGTTGGCCTTGGCCGCGTAGAGCGCCGTGTCGGCCGTGCGGAGCAGGCCGATTCCGTCGGTCCCGTCGAACGGGGCCACGGCCACGCCGATCGAGACGGTCATCCGGGCCGTGACGCCCGGACCGATGGTGGCGATCGTCGCCTCGGTCCGGTGCCGGATGCGTTCGGCGATCGTGCGGGCGGTCGCGGCATCGGTCGCCGGCAGGAGCACGGCGAACTCCTCGCCACCGTAGCGAGCGGCCAGGTCGTTCTCGCGGATCGATGCGGTGAGGACGCCGGCGAAGACCCTGAGCGCCTCGTCGCCCGCCGGATGGCCATGCGCGTCGTTGAACGCCTTGAAGTGATCGAGGTCGAGGAACAGGACTGCGACCGGCTCCTCGCCGATCCGGGTGGCGAGCGTCGCCTCCAGCGTCTCGTCGAACGCACGGCTGTTGGCCAGCCCGGTCCGACCGTCCGTCATCGCCATGCCCTGGAGCGCCTTGACCAGCCTGCGGTTGCCGATGGCGAGTGCGCTGTGTTCGACGATCCGTTCGCTCGCAGCACGCGAATCGATCGACAGCGCGTGTGGCTCCTGCCAGTGAAGATGGACGACGCCGACCGGCTCGCCGGCCACGACGAGCGGCATGCAGGCGACCGTGCCCTGCTCGGCCCCGAAGACGGGACAGCGGGCCACCAGCTCGTCGGTCACGTCCGGCGTGATATACGGGCCTCCGCGACGGACGCCCGGGCAGGTCCCCATCGCGTGCAGGGTCAGGACGTCGGACGGTGGATCGCCCCGCACGGCCTCGACCGTGGCCCTGTCGCGCGAGCGATTCGCGATGTGGACGACTGCGTGATCGGGACTTGCCAGCCGGCCGAGCGCGGCGAGGGTCGCCTCGGCCACGTCATGGTCGGCATCGAGCAACGCGGTGACCTCGGTGAACCGACTCAGGACGGCAGACCGGGCGGCATCGGCCCGGGTGCTGATCTGGCTGGCCACGATCGTCCCGCGCATCCGTTCGAGAGCGCCGGCAAGGTCGCCGATCTCGTGGCGTCCGAGAGTCGGGAACGGCGTGTCCTCGCCGGCCTCGACCCGACGCGCGATGCTGACGAGCTGGCGCAGCGGCGCGCCGATCCAGATGTTCAGCGCGAGGGCCGCGAGGGCGAGCATGACCAGGACGATGCCGACGATCCACCACAGGACCGTCATGCGAAGGTCCGTGATCGACTGGGCGCGCTCGAACAGGGAGTGGTCCCGGTCGGGGACGGCGAGGGCGTCCATCTGCGCGCGCACCCTTGAGAACAGTTCCTCCCCGAGGCCCTGGAGCGGCGCGGTGTCCGGGTAGTTCAGGACCGGATAGGCGTACCGCCCGCGCCAGTCTTCGGCGGCGGCACGGACGTCGTCGAGCTGGCCGCCAAGGGCGACCCCGGAGGCACGCAGCTCGACGAGGTTGTCGTAGTGCTCCCGCTCATTGGCGAGTGCGTCGTTGAACGTGTTCCGACTCAACAGGGCACCTTCGATCCGGAAGCGCCGGACCGCGGCCTCCTGCTCGATGAGGGACTGGCTGAGCTTCAGATGTTCCTCTGCGACGCGCAGGTCGGCGGCGCTCTCCGAGGTCATCTCGGCGAGCAGCGGCGTGGTCAGCATGACCGGGGTCAGGACGGCCGCGATCGCGACGACGGCCATGACGCCGATCACGCCGAGAATCCTGAGCCGGACGGAGAGACCCATACGGAGGATCGTGGATCCGCCGGCGAGGCGTCGCCATGACCCGTTGGTCCCGCTCCGGTGAACCACCCGCATGGCGTCACGCGGTACGGAAACCGACGCAGCGTCCGCGACTTCGGCCGCTTCCGCGGGCTTAGCTGGACAAATCCCCTTGAGCCGTGACCGCACCCAGCACCAGCGCCGCGTTCAACCCACCGAAGCCGAACGACGTCGACAGCACGTTGCGGTAGGCGCCTGGCCGGCCCTCGCGGAGGAGGCCTGGGAGGAGCGCTCCCGAGTCCGGGTCAGGCCGCTCGAGATTGACCGATGCCGGCGCCCAGCCGTCACGGATCGCGAGGGCGCAGATCGCGGCTTCGATCGCCCCCGACGCACCGAGCGGATGGCCGTAGAGCGCCTTCGTGCCGCTGACCGGGACCGTCGCCGCGCGCTCGCCGAGCGCGGTCGCGATCGCGCGTGCCTCGGCCACGTCGCCGATCGGCGTCGACGAGGCGTGGGCGTTGACGTAGTCGATCTCGGACGGGTCGACGCCCGCGTCGTCGAGGGCGATCGTGGCGGCACGGGCAGCCTCCCGTCCGTCTGCCCGGGGCTGGACCATGTGATGGGCATCGGATGTGGCGCCGTAGCCCAGCAGCTCGGCGTACGGTTCGGCGCCGCGAGCAGAAGCCGCCTCCGCATCCTCGAGCACGAGCCATGCCACGCCCTCCCCCATGACGAACCCGTCGCGTTCGGCATCGAACGGCCGCGCGGCATGGCCGGGGTCGTCGTTGTGGCCCGACGAGAGCGCCCGGATGAGGTCGAACGCCCCGAACGCGAGCGAGCTGAGCGGCACCTCGCAACCGCCCGCGATCGCGGCGTCGATCCGGCCTTCGCGCAGGTCGCCCAGCGCCTCGCCCAGTGCCACCGAGCCCGATGCGCACGAGTTGGCCGTCGAGAGGATCGGGCCGCGAACGTCGAGCGCGATCCCGAGGTTGGCCGGAGCCGCGCCGCCGAAGACCGCCAGCGCGAGGTTCGGTGCTACCTGGCGGATGCCCTTTTCCATGTATCGCTCGTGCTGCTCCTCGGCGTATGCGATCCCGCCGAGCGCGCTGCCGAGGTAGATCCCGATGCGCTCCGGGGATGGCGCACCGGGAGCGCCCGGTGACAGGCGAGCGTCCTCGAGGGCGAGCCGCCCCGCGACGAGCCCGAACTGGCTGAACCGGTCGAGCTGGCGCGCCATCTTTGGCGGCATCCAGGCGATGGGGTCGAAGTCGTCGACGGTCGCCGCGACCTGCGACCGGAAGGCGGACGGGTCGAAGCGATCGATCCGGCGGACCGGCGAGCGGGCCGCCCGGAGCCCGGCACGGAACGCATCGACACCGGTTCCGATCGGGGTGATCAGCCCGATCCCGGTGATCCAGACACGGCGGCGAGCAGTCACCGTGACGCGTCCGACAACCCGTCCGTGACCGTCGGCTCGGCCGCCGCCGGCGCGTGGATCGCCTCCGCGATCGACTTGAACGTGGCCAGCGTCCGACCCGCGATCGGGCGGGTGAAGAGGCGCTCGATGAACGCCGCCCAGCCCGGGATCCGCGGGCGGAAGTCGTGCTCGATCGAGACGCGACAGCCCGTCCCGGTCGGCTCGATGTGCCACGTCACGTCCATCCCGTTCGTCGCGCCGCCCTGGTGGACGAAGCGCAGGCGCAGTTCCTCCGCTTCGGCCCATGTGCGCGACCGCCAGGCGACCGGCAGCCCGAGGCCCAGGACCGGCAGAAGATCCCGGCGGGCGACCATCCGGGCGACGAGGCTGCCGTCGCTGCGCCACTCGAGCGGGTGCACGGCGACGTAGTGGGGAAGGAGGCGCGGCCAGCGTTCGATGTCGCGCGCCAGGGCGAAGACGAGCTCGGCGGGTGCCTCGACGTCGATCGAGATCGTGCTCTTCATGCGAGCACGCCCGGCATGACGCGCTCGATCGCGTCCCGGGCGAGGGCCACGACCCGGACGCCGCGGATCTCGTCCGACGACAGCCACGCGCACCGGTCCGTCGATCCGTCGAGCTCGTCGGTCAACTCGCCGCCGGTGATCCGCACTCGGTAGAAGATCCCAAGGAAGTGCAGGTCCGCGCCACCTGCGTAGGGCGACTGCCGGTACACGCGCGAGAACACGCCTTCGACCCGCTCGATCTTGCCGGTCAGCCCGGTCTCCTCATGCAGCTCCCGCAGGACGGTCGCGTCGGGATGTTCGCCGAAGTCGACGCCTCCCCCGGGGATCGTCCACGCCCCGGCCTGGACCTCGTCCGCGGACAGGCGGCACATCAGCAGCCGGCCGTCACCGTCAAGGCAGATCGCATACCCGCCCAGGCGCGTCCGGCCCGCACCGAGCGGCTCAGTGACGGCCGAATCAGCCGGAGCCTGGTCGGTCGAGGTCACGGTCGCAGGAGAGCGACGAGGTAGCGCGGGTCGAGCGCGCGGGACGCGGGGACGAGATCACCCATGACGAGGCCCATCGTCTCACGGACGGCCGACCGTGCGGCGAGCCTTCGGGCGGCGTACTCGAACAGCGCCGGCCGGCCGAGGAAGCCCTGGACGAGCCACGAGATCGCGTCCTTCCCGATGAACCTGCGACGCATTGCCCGATCGTACCCGGCGAGGGCATCGCGGCGGCCGGCGAGGAAGTCGTGGGCGGCCGCGGCGGCGAGCTCTGCCGACACGATGGCGCGGTGGAGGCCCTCGCCGGTGAACGGATCGAGGAACCCGGCGGCGTCGCCCACGAGCAGCCAGGCGTCACCGGCCCGACGTGTCACCCGGTGGCCGATCGGGCTGGCGCCCGCGATCGCGTCGAGCCGCCGGCCGCGGCGCCAGGAACCCGGATCGTCGGCCGTCGGCGGGATGGCGGCGACGATCGCATCGGCGACGCGGGCTGCTCCGTCGCGGGCGAGCGAGGGAAACCAGCTCCGGCCGAGCACGATCCCGACGTTCACCGCCCCGCCCGGGACCGGAGCGACCCCAATGTAGCCGTCGCGGAGGACGCGCATCCGGGCATCGGCCGGGCGGTCCCCGGCGGCCGGGCCGCTATCCGCGTCGAGATGGTAGGTGATGCCCACGCGAGGAGCGAGCCGCGCACGCCGCGCAACACCGGCCGACCTGGCGACGAGCGAGCGCCGCCCATCGGCCCCGATGACCAGGCGGGCATCGAGGCGATCGGGCCCGGCCGCGGTTCGCAGGTCGATTCGTGCCCCGTCCGACCGGAGCTCGATGCGCTCGACGCGGGTGCCCGTCCGAACCCGGGCGCCGGCAGTGACGGCGAGGTCGACCAGGGCCGGATCGAGCGCGGAACGCGCGAACCCGA
>Ga0299914_10001255_pt1 | contig 16591 bp, 11 predicted proteins | sample RVTome_10_FD_201361 | JGI IMG/M metagenome (GOLD analysis project Ga0299914, IMG submission 201361) | Soil microbial communities from uranium-contaminated site in the Upper Colorado River Basin, Wyoming, United States - RVT153D57 (version 2) ...
GGCCGATCGCAACGTATGCCTGGAGTGCAGACGTCGATAATCCTGCAAGCATCGTGCTCTCCGCCGCATCGGATTCGGTCGGACGCGTCACGATTCCGGACGGCGCGCCGGATGGTGAGTACTATTTCGACCTTCTCGTGACGGACGTCGCGGGCCGGCAGGGCGCGGCGCGAACCTTCGTGACGCTCGACGAAGAGGGCGTGTCCGCCTTCGATATCGACGAGGATCACGCAGCCTGGATCGATCGCGCGATCATCTACGAGGTCACGCCGTACATTTTCGAAGCGAACGGAACGTGGAGCGACGTGACGGCGCGCCTTCACGAAATCGATCGGCTCGGCGTCAACACCCTGTGGATTCAACCCGTCTTCGAGGCGCAGCTCGAAGGCCCGTCCACATCGGGCCAGGGGTACGGCATCACGAACTACTTCGACCTCCGAACCGACCTCGGAACGGAGGAGGACCTTCGTGAGCTGGTCCGAACGGCTCGTGAGGAGTTCGGGATGCGCGTCCTCTTCGACTTCGTGCCCGGCCACACGTCGATCGAGCATCCCTATGCGCAAGACGTGCTGGAACACGGGGCGGCATCCCATTACTTCGACTTCTACCTGACGGAGACCGACGGTGCCCGCTACTCGTCGGAGTACAACAGATCCGCCCAGGGTCCCTTCTATTACTATTTCTGGGACCGGCTCGTGATCATCGACTGGAGTCATGCCGAAGCGTACCGCTGGATGATGGAAGCGGGTCGAGCGTGGATCGAGGACTACGACGTCGACGGCTACAGAATCGATGCGGTCTGGGGCGTCGATGCCAGGACGCCGGAGGCGATGCAGAAGTGGCGGTTCGATCTAAAGCGGATCAAACCGGAGATCATGCTGCTCGGCGAGCGTGCAGCGGCGGAGGACATGGCCTTCGAGAACCGCTTCGACGTGGCTTTCGACTGGTTCGATGCCTACGATGAAGACGGATGGGTTTCGCACTGGACGTGGCAGAGGCAGTATTCGGAAGCCGCAAGTCTCACCGTTTTCAATGCACCGGAGACTTCGAGAGCGAACCTCCTTCGCGCGGCCGTCACGAACAGGGGCCTGGGATTCCACCCCGACGCAAAAATCTTGCGGTTCATGGAAAACAACGACACAGAACGCTTCCTCGCCTGGCACGACGTCGAACAGACAAAGATGGCCGCTACGCTGCTGTTCTCGCTTCCTGGCGTCCCGATGCTCTACAACGGCCAGGAGATCGGTGCGAGCGAGCATCCCTACGAGACGAGCGCCATCTTCGCACAGGGCCGGTCGATCCGGTCTCTCGATCGGTACGGTCTTCACGATCATTATCAGTCGCTTGCCGCGCTTCGCAGCGCTCTTCCCGCGCTCTCGAGTGATTCCTTCAGCGAGATACAGGTTTCGCCGGAAGTCTCCCGGGAACGCATCTTCGCATATCGTCGCTCGCACGAGGGCGTGCACGTCCTGGGGATCGTAAACATGGCCGATGAGACCCTGACGGCGGAGCTGCGCCTGCCGCTCGCCCGGATGGGCATCGAGCCGGCGGACGTCTACTTTGTGACCGATCTGACGAGAGGCGACGTCACGACGGCGTCCGGATCCGATCTGGATACGGTCGTTCGAGACGTGCCGGGCTTTACGACGGAGCTCGTCGCCATCTCGGGCGAGGAACTCATGCTGCCGGTAGCGGCCGATGAGCCCACCGAGCTTCCGGGGAGCCTCTCTCTGCAGCAGAATTTTCCAAACCCGTTCCGCGCGTGGACGACCGTAACCTTTACACTGCCCCGGCTCGAGCGCGTGTCGCTTCGCATCTATGACGTCCTCGGGCGCGAGGTGACGACGCTCCTCGACACGATCGTCGAAGCGGGACGTCATCACGTACAATTCGACGGAGGACGCCTCGCAAGCGGCATCTATTTCTATCGACTCACCGCAGGTGATCGGTCCGAGTCCCGGCGAATGATCCTTGCCAGATAGCATGAAGCGACGCGATGGAGACCAGTCGGTGGACGTCAAGCCTCTCTCGAGCGAGCATTTCGCGCGGTTCGGCCGCGTCGCCGTGCGGCCCGATACGGAGCCGCTCGCGTCCGATCACACGTTCGCCTTCTGGTCGGACGTCACCCACCTCGAGCTTCACGGCGGCGCGGAGATCGGATACTGCACCGTCTTCGCGCAGGACGCTGGCGTCGTCGACTGGATGGAGAGGCACGAGCGGACCCCCGAGCTGCTCATTCCGATCGATGCACCGATCGTGCTGCCCGTTATGACCGAGCAGTACGAGGTGACGGCATTTCGCATCGAGATCGGGCAGGCCGCGGTGATACGCAAGGGAGTCTGGCACAGCGCCTGCTTACCAGCAGGAGCCGATGAGGCGACCTATTTCGTCGTATTTCGTCGCGGCACGCCGGGCGACGATGTTGCGAAGATAGGTATCGAACCAAGGTATGTCGAGCGTCTATGATGCATGTGTTGTACGGCACGGCGAGGTGAACGGACCAACAGTATGGAGATCGGATTCTTGACAGCATGCCTGCGCGGCATGCCCTTCGACGAGATCGTCGCCTGGGCAGCCGGCGAAGGCTTCGCATTCATCGAGCTCGCCGCGTGGCCGGTCGGCAGCCGCCGGAGCACGGAAGCGGGGCCGTTCGACGTCGCGAACCTGACGAGCGACCAGGCCGCACGGGCGCGCGAGGTCCTGGCGGAACACGGCGTCTCGATTTCGGCCATGGCCTATTACGAGAACAACCTGCACCCCGATCGCTCGCGCCGGCGCCGGCATCATATCCACCTTCGCAAGGTGATCGACGCCGCAGAGATGCTGGAGGTACCCCTCGTGGGCACCTTCGTAGGGGCATCTTCCGACCTGCCGCCGGTGATCATCCGCGACGCAGGTATCCTGTTTCGGAATCTGGTCTCGTATGCTTCCGATCGGGGCGTTCGCCTGATGATCGAAAACTGTCCGATGGAGAACTGGGTCCGCTGGGGACTGCCCGGCAACTATGCGTATTCCCCGGAGCTGTGGGATGCGCTCTTCCATGAAGTGCCCGAGCTCGGGCTCAACTTCGACCCTTCGCACCTGTACTGGCTGCATATCGACCACCTGCGCGCGGTGCGTGACTACGCCTCCAGGATCTACCACGTGCACGCAAAGGATGCCGAGCTCGTCTCCGACGGAACATATCGGTTTGGGGTGCTGGCCGAGCAGCTGCGCGGCAACCCCTGGCGCTCCGGCTGGTGGCGCTATCGGATGCCAGGACGTGGCGGCGTCGACTGGCGCGCCTTCGTCGAGGTCCTTCGAGAGGCCCGATATCGGGGCGGGCTGTCCATCGAACACGAGGATCCCGAGTATGAGGGCACGGAAGAGAAGGTAAAGGAAGGCCTTCGCCTCGGTCGCCGGCATCTTGCCGGCGTGGTCGACGAGATCGGAAGCGGCTGAGGCGGGGTCCGCACTTCCGCCCCGAGCCCCCGTCCCCGCCGATCATCTGCCGCCGAATGCGTGCAGGCGGTCGGCCGGCTTTGTGACGAGGTCCTTCGCCTTCGCGCCGTTCGAGTTTGCCGGCACCGCGGCGAGTCCGGACGACAGGACGTGGAGCGAATTCACGCAGCCCATGACGGAGGCAATGACGGGATCTTGCGCCGCATCCTCCTTCGCTTTCCGCCGCGCCGCGCACGGACGGCTCGCGCCGCGTTCGCTCGATTGACATACAGGGTGAAATGCGGTAAACTCCGTCCGCACAAACGTTTGCGCAGTGATCATGGCCGCCGCACCGGAGCATCTCCAACGCTCACCCGCCGCAGGGATGCGCGATCTTCTCAGCAGCAGCTACTTCCCGTTCGGTTCTCAATATTACCGCGCTCCGTCACCGCGGCCGGAGGACTGGGAAGGCGACCTGACGAAGATGGCGGCGCTGGGATTCAACACGGTCAAGTTCTGGGTGCAGTGGCGGTGGAATCATCCGGAAGAGCATCGCTACTACTGGGACGACATCGACCGGCTTATGGATCTGTCGGAGCGGTGCGGACTTCGGGTCATGCTCAATACGATCGTGGATGTCGCGCCGGCGTGGATCTACAGGACCTACCCGGATGCGTCGATGCGGACGCTGGATGGCCGCCGCGTCGGACCCCAGACGCAGCCTCATCGGCAGATCGGCGGGCTCGGGCTCTGTCTGAACCACGAGGATGCGGTAGGGCACATGATGCGGTTCCTCCGCGCAACCTTCGAACGATACAGCGATCATCCGGCGCTCGAGATCTGGAATTTCGGCAGCGAGCCCGAGCTCACGCAGTCGATGTCCCACCTGCGGCGCTGGGCGGAGGACGCCGACCGGATCGGTGATATGATGTGCCACTGCGATCGCTGCGGCTCGGCCTTCAGACGGTGGCTCGAGGCTCGCTACGGCAACATCGACCAGTTGAACCGTTCCTGGAATCGGAACTACGTTTCCTTCGACGAAGCCGAGCTGCCGCGCACCCGCAACACGTTCAATGACCTCTTGGACTGGCGGATGTTCTTCGTCGACGTGCTCGGGGCGAACGTCCGGCGCCGCCATGAAATCTGCACGGAGGTCGACGCAGGCCGTCATCCGACGATGTGCCATCACGTCTTCATACAGGGCTTTCCGGTCACGTCCACGGCCAACGATCCCTGGAACGTGGCACGATATGGTGATCTGCACGGCTTCACGCAGATGGACGATCCCATGATGCACGACATTCTTCGATCGTGTGCGCGCGGAAAGCCGATCATGTCGGCGGAGATGCTCATGCTGATGGGATATACGCTCGACCTGCCCGAGTCGATCGACGCGTGGGACGTGAAGCGCCACATCTTTACGGGGATCGCCGCCAATCTGAAGGGCTTCATCTTCTGGCAGTATCGCCCGGAGACGCTCGGGCGCGAGGCTCCGGCCTGGGGTCTTTCCCACCTGGACGGCGCGGAGACACCCTGGATGCAGGCGTTTGTCGAATGCGGTGCCGTACTGCAGCGCGAGAAAGACTTTCTGTTCGAGGCGGCGCCGCCGCAGGCGAACCTCGCCATCCTCTACAATCCGGAGAACCAGATTTTCGCCTGGGCGGCCACGGGCAATGAAAAGAGTGCGACGGACTCCCTCCTGGGAGTCCATCGTGCGCTGTACGAGCGGAACTACCGCGTTGATTTCGTCCACCCCGGGGACATCTACGACGGCAGGCTGGACGACTACGACGTGGTCGTCGCGCCGATGGCGTACCTCATCGATACGAAGGTCGCCGAAGCCCTAAAAATGTGGGTCGCGCGCGGAGGTACGCTCGTCGCTGAAGCTTACCTGGGCGGATGGAACCGCGAAGGCGGACGGCACGAGACGACGGTGCCCGGCTACGGTCTCCACGAGGTCTTTCAAGTTAGACAGGCCGCCGCCGAGCCGGCTGCCGAGGACGAGTACCTGTTCGTGACCGGGCTAACGAGGGATCGCGAGCGGCTTGGGATTCGCGCCGGGATTACGGATGCGGACGGATTCGTCGGCGCCCGGACCATCGACGTGTCTGAGGGGATCGGCCGCGTCGAGCTGATCACGAGCTGCCCCCTCCCCGGCGCACCGGCCGGTTCGAAGGCCTACGGCGCGCTCGTGAAGGAGACCTATTTCGTGGAAGGCGCCGAGGTCATCGCGACGTACCGGGATGGCCGGGCAGCCGTGACCCGGTCCACGTTCGGTTCCGGAAAGACCGTCCTCATCGGTTCCTACCTCGGACTCTCTTACTTCCGTCACGGCGATCCGTCGACGGGCGCCCTGCTCGCGGCGCTGGTAGATCAGGGCGCGGGCATCACGAGGCCGTCGGTCAGCGGCCGCGGCCGTGTCCGCGTCGATACGCTGACGAAGGACGACGACGTCATGGTCATCATCCGAAACCTGGAAGAGGAGCGTTCGGAGGTCGCCGTTGCGATCGATGCGATGCTAGGTCCGCTGCGCGACGTCTTCGGTGGGCCCGGCCTGACGCCCGGGCATGGTGCGGGAAGGTCCACGTTTGTCGTCGAGCTCGAACCCCGGGAAGTGCGCGTCTATCGCGGATGACGTGCGTGCGTGGAGTACGCTGCGCAGGCGTGGAGCACCGTACAGGCCTGGCGGGGAGGCCGGACGTACCGGGCATCCAGCTAGAGGGCATCATAAACGATTGGGGAGCGTGCGCCATGACGACCCGCAGAACCTTCATCAAGCAGAGTGCGATCGGGGCCGCCGCGCTCTCCGCCGCGCCGTGCCTGTGGGCGCCGACACGCGTGCGTACGGATCAGGTGTTCCGGCCGTATCCCCATGCACTTCAGGAAGGCGTCGAGTGGTCGTATCTGACAGACGAGCTCGGGGATGCCTTCTCCGCGCCCGTCGACGTAACCGCAGAGGGCGTCGTCGTAGCGCAGAGCGTAGACCGTCCGTTTACGCTCAACGCGCGCTGGTTCGTAGAGGGATTCGGGAACGTCTGGCTCGAGGCGGACAACGACGGGGAGATGTACCGCCCCGGCGAACTCGGGGCGGCGGGAGCCCTGAACCTCAATTTCGAGTTCGCGCGCACGAAGGTCGCCCAGAATCGCGACCGCCTGGAGAGATACGCAGGGTCCCCCTTCGGCACGGAGACCGTCGAGCTCCACGCCCTTGCGGAGGAGCTGCTCGACGACGCGGCGACCTCGACGGCAGAGCGGAGGGCCGAGCTCGCAGATCGCTCGCTGCTCTACGGGTTGTGGGCGGGAGAGATGATCGAGCTCGACAAGGCACGATCCGACCTGGTCCGCTCGCCGCGCGTCGATCCGTTTTACTTCGGCTGCGAGACGCGGCAGTATATCTGGGCGAAATCAGTAGACATGGTGGACCGGTTCGTCGAACTCTTCGACTATGCCACCATCACGCACTACAATTACGACACGTGGTATCCCGTTTTCGAGCCCTACGAGGGCGAGCACAGATGGGGCATCAAAGACGAGATTCTGGCGTGGCTGAAAGAGCACGAGATCACGCCCGAGGGCCGGCCTCTGTTCTGGTTTCACCCCTGGGTGATGCCGGACTGGCTTCGGGAGAAAGGCTATTCGGAGCTGACGGACTACGTGCGGCGCCACGCGGAAGCGCTGGTGGGCCACTACGGAGACGACGTGCTCCACTGGGAGGTCGTGAACGAGTATCACGACTGGGCAAACGAATTCGGGCACACGCCGGATCAGATCACGGAAATCACGCGTCTTGCCTGTGAGACGACCGGCGAGGTGAATGCGAGCGTCTCGCGCCTTATCAACAACTGCTGCCCGTTCGCGGAGTATGCGGCCCAGGGAAACACCGCCTCGGGCCCGTCGGACCGGCCGCTGAGAACGCCGCGGCGGTTTATGGCCGAGCTCATCGAGGCGGACGTGCCGTTCGAGGTGACGGGCCTGCAGATGTACTTCCCGGGGCGCGATCTCTCGGCCATCGTCCGTCTGGTGGAGCGATTCGCAGCGCTCGGAAAACCGATCTACATTACCGAAACGGGGGCGCCTTCCGTTCCCGGCGAAGGCATGATGTACGACTGGCACCGGCCATGGGATCAGGAGCTTCAGGCAGACTGGCTCGAGCAGGTCTACACGATTCTATACAGCAAGCCATACGTTCACAACATCTCGTGGTACGACTTTGCGGATTTCCGGACGTTCATCGAGGGGGGCGGCCTTATTGAGATGGATGGTACCCGCAAGCTGTCGTTCGGCCGCATGGAGTCGCTGCTGGAGAGCTGGAACCGCCTTCCGGCGCTGCGCGATCGCAACGTAACGGGAGGCCCGAGATAGCGCTCTGCATCGACGCCGGCGTGCCACGTTCCGTACCCTTCCATTCAGGCAACGCACAACTATGGAACGCTCAAATCCCGAGGGACGACCCCGCGTCGTCATCGTCGGCGCCGGGTTCGGCGGGCTTCGCACGGCGAAGGAGCTTGCCGCCGAGCCCGTCGAAATCGTCCTGATCGACAGCAACAACTATCATAGATTTCAGCCGCTGCTCTATCAGGTCGCCACGGCCGGACTCGAACCGGATGAAATCGTGCATCCGGTGCGCAATATCTTCCGGAAGCAGAAGAACGTTCGATTTCTGCTCGGAACCGTCAGCGCCTTCGACGGCGATCGCCGCCGCCTCATTCTGAAAGACGGCAAGGAGGTGGCCTACGACTATCTCGTGCTCGCAGCAGGGGCTGCGACGAACTATTTCGGCATCCCGGGTGCGGCCGAGCACGGGTTTCCTATGCAGGGCATCCCGGAGGCATTGAAGCTCAGAAACCACATTCTCCGGCAGTTCGAACGTGTCGAGCGCGACGTCCTGGAGCTCGACAAGGGGGCGCTCAATTTCGTGATCGTCGGCGGCGGTGCGACCGGGATCGAGATGGCGGGGCAGCTGGCGGAGCTCTTTCGATGCGTACTGAAGGAGGACTATCGAAACGTCGATACGTCGGCGGCGCGGGTCATACTGCTCGAGATGCTTCCCGAGCTCCTCATGCCGTATGACGGCGCGCTGCGTGCCTACGCTCGCAGGGCTCTGGAGAAACGGGGGGTCGAAGTCAGAACGGAAACGACGGTCGAACGCGTGGAGCCGGACGCCGTGCACCTGGAAGGAGGCGAGCGGCTTTCCACTCGAACGTTGATCTGGGCGGCCGGCATCCGAGCGAACACGCTGGCCGCATGCATAGGAAGCGAGCAGAGGAAGGACGGTCGGCTCGTCGTCGGCAAGGATCTGAGCCTGCCGGCTCGCCAGGAGGTGTTCGTCATCGGCGACATGTCGGGTGCGGAGAGCGACGAAGGAGAGCCGTACCCGCAGCTCGCGACCGTGGCCATCCAGCAGGGGCGGCACGCGGCGCGTCAAGTGGCGCGGCTGATCCAGGGGAGCGACACCGAGGCATTCGCCTACAAGGATCCGGGCATTATGGCAACCATCGGGCGAAACGCAGCGGTCGCGCAGCTTCCCGGCGGGATCCGGCTAAAAGGCAGTGTGGCGTGGCTCATGTGGGCGTTCGTGCACATCTACAAGCTGGTGGGCTTCAGGAACCGGATAGACGTCTTTCTTAACTGGGTGTACAACTACGCGACCTTCAATTTCAGCGCTCGCATCATACTGGACGGTGTTCCAGCCGTATCGGATGATGAGGACGGCGATCCGGGCAGCGACGGGCGCCCGCGCTCGCACGGTGCGGAAGCCGTGGGCAGCGAGTAGCGCTCCGGCCTCAGCGCAGAGCGCCTACTCTTGTGGCGCCTTCGCATCGGGACCGTCCTTCTCAATGGACTGAGGGACTGAATTCGAGTGCGGAGATCCCGGGAGGCGGGCTTTGCTGCATCTTCAAGTTCGTGCGGGAGAACGGTGCCTGGCGAATGGCGATCTGCGCCGACAGCTCCCACCTTCAAGAGCGCGTCGTCGCGAACGGATGAGGGTCCGCGTTCGGCGGTGCCCCGCGGAGCCTGCCCGCGTGCTTCGGCGAGTTACGGGCGTCATGTAACACTGTATCGATTACCCTCCCGTCTCGAAACTCTGCCTGGTCGTGTCGGTGAGGACCATGAGCGCACGTCCGATGGCGTCCTCCGTCCAGCGCAAGCGAACCGCATGCCGTTCGGCGAGGCGGACTTCCACGCGGCCGCGCGCCACTGTCGACTCATCGAGAAGGATCCATGGCCGAAACGAAGAAGAACGGCGTCCGACTGCAGGTTGCCGGTGCGAACGAGCGCGACGTTGGGAAGGGAACGGCGCGGCTTGCGAAGACCGCCTTTCAGGAGCTCGGCCTCAAGCAAGGACAGATCATCGAAATAGGGGGGCAGCGGTCGACGGCGGCCGTGGCCCTGCCGCCTTATCCGGAGGACGAAGGGCTGCCGATTATCCGGCTCGACGGGCTGATCCGCGCCAATGCAAACATCAGCATGGGTGATTACGTCGACGTCCGCCCAGCGGAGGTCGATGCCGCGAAGAAGGTAACCCTGGCACCGGCGACGAAGAACGTCCGATTGATGGGATCCGGTCAGGCGCTGCTCCGAACGCTGCTGCAGCGGCCGCTGGTCGCGGGCGACGTCGTATCGACTTCCGTATATCGGCGGACGCAGGATATGGATCAGAACCTCTTTCCGGAGGAGATCTTCCGCCGTTTCTACGAGCAGCGTGCCTTCGGGCTTCAGGAGATCCGGCTGCTCGTGATCTCTACCGTGCCGCGCGGCATCGTGCAGGTTGCACGAGAAACCGAGATCGAGCTCAAGCCCCAGTACGTCGAACACGAAGAGCCTCGCACCACGGACGTCACGTATGACGACATCGGCGGGCTCGGCGACACGATCGACCAGGTGCGCGAAATGATCGAGCTGCCTCTGAAGCACCCTGTTCTCTTCCAGCGGCTGGGCATCGATCCCCCGAAAGGTGTGCTCCTCCATGGACCCCCGGGCACGGGAAAGACCCTGCTGGCGCGCGCCGTGGCGAGCGAGTCGGAGGCGCAGTTCTTCCACATAGCCGGCCCGGAAATCATGGGACGGCATTACGGGGAATCCGAAGAGCGGCTTCGCGGCGTGTTCAAGGATGCCCAGCAGAGCGCGCCTGCGATCATCTTCATCGACGAGATCGACTCGATCGCACCGAAGAGGAGCGAGGTAAGCGGAGAGGTGGAGCGGCGTATCGTCGCCCAGCTCCTAACGCTCCTCGACGGTCTGGAGCCGCGGCAGAACGTGGTCGTGATCGGGGCGACGAACCGGATCGATGCCATCGACGAGGCACTGCGCCGACCCGGCAGGTTCGACCGGGAAATCGTCATCGGGGTGCCCGATCAGGAAGGCAGGCGGCAGGTCCTCGGCATTCATACACGTGGTATGCCCCTTGCCGACAACGTCGATCTCGACGAGCTCGCGCGCATTACGTACGGTTTCGTGGGAGCTGACGTGGCCGCCCTCGTTCGCGAGTCTGCGATCGAAGCACTGCGCCGGAATCTTCCCAAGATCGACCTCAGGAAGTCGGAAATCCCCGACGAGGTCCTCGACAATCTCATCGTGACCTCGGACGACTTTCTGAACGCGATCAAGCGGATACAGCCCTCGGCCCTCCGGGAGATCATGATTCAGGTGCCCGACGTCCACTGGGACGATGTGGGCGGTCTCGAAGAGGTCAAGCAGGAGCTCCGCGAGAGCATCGAGATGCCGCTTAAGAACCCGGAGGCCTTCAGGCGAATGGGGATCCGACCCGCCAAGGGATTTCTGCTGTACGGGCCCCCGGGCACGGGAAAAACACTGCTTGCCAAAGCCGTCGCGAGGGAGGCGGAGGCCAACTTCGTCGCAACGAAGTCGTCGGATCTCCTGTCGAAATGGTACGGTGAATCCGAGAAGCAGGTCGCACGCCTCTTCATGCGCGCACGCCAGGTCGCGCCGACGGTCATCTTCATCGACGAGATCGACGCACTCGTGCCGAGCCGCGGCGGAAGTCTCGGAGAGCCGGCCGTCACCGAACGGGTCGTGAACACGATCCTCGCGGAACTCGACGGGCTCGAAGAGCTACACGGCGTCGTCGTGATCGGCGCCACGAATCAGCCGACGCTTCTGGATCCCGCCATTCTGCGACCGGGACGCTTCGATGAGCTCATCTACGTTCCCGTCCCCGAGGAAGAAGGCCGGCTCAAGATCCTGCAGATTCATACGCGGAATATGCCGAAGGCGGAAGACGTGGACCTGGCCGCCATCGCGGCAAAGGCGGAGGGGTATACGGGTGCGGATCTGGAGAATCTCGTCCGGCGTGCAGGCCTGCTGGCGCTGCGTGAGGACCCTGAAGCGGGCTCCATACCCATGAGGTTCTTCGAAACCGCGCTGACGGACACGCGGGCGTCCGTCACGCCGGACGTGGAGAAAGAGTACAGGCGGATGAAGGAGCGTTTGAAACAGGAGCGTCCCAGCCGTCGCCGACGTCTCGGCTTTACCGTCGACGGGGAGGACTGAACGGCGGGCCGGATCGCCGCGCGCCCGAACAGGCGGCATGGTCAGACGGTCTGCTCGACAGCCGCGTCGCGACGGCGGACGTGCATACGGGAGCCGGCGTCGGCGAACCGCCGAGCCTCCCGTTCTGAGCGGGCACGCACCATCAGGACGTGCTCGCCCGCAGCAAACTGAATGAACCAGGAGCCGTCCTCGCGGAGGCAGTCGATGCGGTCCAGGCATTCGTAGGGATGGACGCGCAATCTGTAGCCGATCGCATCGTTGTTCAGACAGAGAACGCGACGGTCCGTAGCGGCATAGATGCCGTGTTCGACGGAGACCAGCGTCGCCAGCACCGCCTCATGCGGTTCCAGATGCCCCGTCAGCCGGTAATTGAGTTCGACTTCGTAGTCCATGGGTGCGACTGCCGCGTGAGCCCGGCGGCTCGTAATCATCTAGGTCAGGCCGCGCGCTCCGGCCGTGGGTGGTCCGGTCAGGCCACACCGACCTGTGCGCTGTGACGCCGGGAGCTCGACGGCGCGGGACGTTCCAGCCGCTTCTGGATATCTCCCACCTCATCACGGAAGGCAGGCTCGAGGTCGAGACGGTCGCCGATTGCGTTACAGGCGTGAATGACGGTCGAGTGATCGCGTCCGCCGAATCGCAGACCGATGCTCTTGAGGGAATGCGTGGTCAGGTGCTTGCAGAAGTGCATGGCGACGTGACGAGCGGTCACGACTTCGCGCTTTCGTGTCTTCGCCGAAAGCAGCTCGGCGGAGAGGCCGTAGTACTGCGCGACGGACCGCTGGATGTCCTCGATCTCGAGCCGCACCTGGACGTCGTCGATCATGTCCCTCAGGATTTCCTTCGAGGCATCGACGTCGATCTCGAGATCGTAGAGCTCTCCGTGAGCAGCCAGGCGGAGCAACGCACCTTCCAGCTGACGTATGTTTGCGCGAATCCGCTCTGCTACAAAATCGATGACGTCAGGCCGCAAAGACACGTCCTGCTGGGCGGCCTTGTGCTGCAGAATGGCAATGCGCGTTTCCAGGTCCGGCGACTGAATGTCGGCGCTAAGACCCCACTTAAAACGCGAGAGGAGCCGCTCCTCAATGCCGGAGATCTCCGCGGGAGGCCGGTCGGCGCACAGGATGATCTGCTTGCCCGTCTGGTGCAGCTCGTTGAAGACGTGAAAGAACTCTTCCTGCGTCTTTTCCTTGCCTCCGAAGAACTGCACGTCATCGACGATGAGCACGTCGATCTGTCGATAGAATGTAGAAAAATCCGAGACCCTGTTCTCCTGGATCGAGCGAACGAACTGCGAGGTGAACTGCTCGCTGGAGACGTACAGCACACGCTCTGCTTTCCGCTCCCTGGTGACGTAGTTGCCCACTGCCTGGACGATGTGCGTCTTTCCGAGCCCGACGCCTCCGTAGACCATGAACGGATTGAAGCTCGTCCCACCGGGATTCTGCGAGATCGCGACGGAGGCACTCCGTGCGAGTCGATTGCAATCACCTTCGATAAAGGAATCGAACGTGTACTCCGGCTTGAGACGGCTGTCGACCACGGGGGGGCGGGCGGAGAGGGTCTGCCGTGCCGTTCGTGCCTGTTGGACCGTGGCCGCTCGCCGGACAGCAGGGGCGCTTCGGGCCGGGTGGCCGGGTGGATTCTCACGTGCCGTCCGCAGCGCCCTTCCCGGAACGTTCGGTGTCCTGCGTCCAGGGGGCCGGGAGAACAGATCTGGTTCGGCTTCTCCTGCGCCGGGCTTTACCTCGTAGGCAATGTCCGTGCTCTGACCGACGACCTCCGCGGCGACCTGTCGAAGGACCTGTGCATAGTGGGATTCGAGCCACTCGGTGTGGAACGCATCGGGGACGGCCAGCCTTAATCGGGCCGTCTCACTGTCACGTTCGAGCTCGATCGGTGTAATGGGGGCAAACCAGGTTTGGAAGGACTGCGTCGAGATCTGGTCGGAAATTTGGGTGAGGCAGTTTTCCCAGGTTTTCTCAGCAGCGGTGGGGGGCATATGTAGGGAAGCTGATGGGTGATGAACGCACTGGCATCGGGATAAAAAAGAAGTGCCCACGACTGCGTCCATTTTATAGGCGGCCGGCGCTGATTGCAAGGAAAAGTTGACTACAATTTTCCAACAGGCAATGCACGATTTACCATGGTTGTCCACCAGTTATCCACATTGTTGATGTATGCTGCCGGACCCCCCCGTTCACGCAGGGCGAGGCGCGTGGGCCGGCAAATTGGGGTCGTGCGGCCCGGGCATCGCGGAGCGGGATCCGGGATGTTTAATACACAGCTAAATACAAGTAACATAATAGATTATGCAGGGCAGGTTTGCGGAATCTGGAAGGGTCATACGGCGGGTGAGGCGGGTTTCGACCGATCGGCGGTGTGCTACATGTGCGTGCGTGGCAAATGCGCTTTGTTTGGCCCTATAGACCAGTTGTTCACATATGTATGCTGCTCCGGGGCAGGTTCCGGACGCGCTCGCTGAAGGGCGCGTCGGAGGAATGGTGCGTCTCAGCCCGGGTTCTCGACGGGCGCTCTTCCGAACGGGGAAAGCAGCGTAACGTAATGAGAGCGGCCCTTGAACGACACATGTTTTGCACCTATACTCAAAACGCCTCAGGATCTCGAGAAGGGTGCGTCGTGCTGCTTGCTGCCTCAAGCTGCTGCGGCGTATGCTCGATCATTTCCGATATACCCACCCATGCAGTTCGGCTGCCTCTATATACCCGCTTTCCCAGCGTGGGTCTTCGAGCACGCGGATCCCGCTGCCCGTACCGCTCCCGTCGTCGTGATCGCTTCCGGAAAGGTCATCGCCGTCAGCCGGCGGATTCGCTCGACGGGCATTACGGAAGGTATTCCCGCCGAGCGTGCCGAGCGGCTGGCGCCGGAAGGCACTCTTTTGCGCCACCGGGACGCTTCGCTCGAGCAGGCCGCCTGGGAGGACGTGCTCCAGGATATCAATACCTACACACCTTTTCTGGAGCCCGACCTCCCAGGCCGTCTCTATGTCAAGCCGTTCGCCGGGATACGTGAGGTGACGTGCCGATTTCGTGCGCAGACCGCGCTCGCCCCGCATCGGTCCACGGCGCTGCTGGGAGCTCTGCGGGCGGGCGAGGGCCACATGCTGGCCATACGGTCCCGATACGTGCGCATCTTTCTCGACCGGTTCGACGTGGAGCGCCTGGCGGGGCTGCATTTCTCGGAGGAATTGATCGAGCAGCTTCCGATGTTCGGGTTCGACACGCTGGGTGCGGCTCTGGGGCTCGCTCCTCGACATCTGCGTGCGCAGTTTGGAGAAGAAGGGGAGCGGTTCTACCGGCTCATCCATCCGAGCGATGAGACGCCGGTGGCGCTCTACACGCCTCCGCCCGCTATCCGGCGCGCCTACGAATTCGACCACCCCTGCTCCGAGCCCGGGGAGTTGCTTCCTGCCCTGGAATACGTTCTCCGCCAGGCGGCCGCCGAGCTGAAGGGTCACGGCGCGCAGCGAGTGAAGATCATCCTGCACGATCGCCTGCGTCCCTCCGCATGCACGTGCCGCGTGCTTCCCGAGGCTTCGAACGACCCGCGCCGCCTCCTCAACACCGCGGCGATGCTGTTGGAACGCATGCTGGAGCCGGGGAGCACCGTGCAGGTCGTCGAGCTGGAGCTCGGCTCGCTGCGTACGATGCAGCCGGCGCAGGGCGTCCTCTTTTTTCAACGTCCCCCTGTGGAAAAAGCCGTCCGCACCGTCCACCGCCGCTATCCCGACGTACTGCGCAGGCCCGCAACCGCTCCCGATGCCGTCTTTGAGGAAGATCGCGCCTCTTTCGAGCCTTTTGAGTGAACCGTCTGCGTCGTCGCCGCCCTCTCTGGAGTTTTTGAGATGAAGTCTATCAACGAGCCTATCACGGTCGATGCACGCAACGGGGTCCCGCTCCGGTTCCAGTGGGGCAGGCGCACCTATCCTATTCGGAAGCTGCTCGACTACTGGATTCTGCAGACCCGATGGTGGGGATGCGAAGAGCGCCGCATCTATTTTCGTCTCGAGACGGATGCAGGAGTGGTGGACGTCTACCGGACTTCCCATGCGCCCAGCGAAGAACTGGAAGAAGCGGGCAGCTCGGTTTCCAGCGGCCGCACGAAGGAAAGCACCCGAAGAGAGCGGCCGCCGCTGCCCCTCGAGGGGGACACCCACACCCGCGAACATCGCCGTACCGATGCGATCTATCGGCCCGACGTGAAAAGGAGAGAGGCCCGGACGCAGGTGCGCATCCGCACGAAGCCATCCCGGTGGATGCTTTCGAAAATGGTCGATTAGAGGCCGTTGATAACCGCCGGTCCCGCCAAAGTTCGGATTTTCAACAGGCTTTAGTTTAGTGCCTCCTATGTTTGCTCACCTTCATGTCCGGAGCTGGTTTTCCTTCCTCGCGGGCGGGTCGGCGCCGGAAGACTACGTCGAGCAGGCTCGAGGGATGGGGATGCGGGCCATGGCCCTCACCGACGTGAACGGCGTCTACGGCGTCGTGCGTTTTCAGCAGGTATGTAAGGAGGCGGGCATCAAGCCCATTTTCGGAGCGGAGATGCGCGTGGCGGCCGGTTCGCCGACGACCGGCGCAGCGGAAGCGGAGGGGCCGCTCGTGCTGCTGGCCGCCTCTCGAAAGGGCTACTCCAACCT
>Ga0299914_10001257_pt1 | contig 16574 bp, 10 predicted proteins | sample RVTome_10_FD_201361 | JGI IMG/M metagenome (GOLD analysis project Ga0299914, IMG submission 201361) | Soil microbial communities from uranium-contaminated site in the Upper Colorado River Basin, Wyoming, United States - RVT153D57 (version 2) ...
CATTGGCGTCGCTCGTGGCGGCGCGTTGCTTCATGATCTTGTAGTTCTGCCGCAACCGGCGCTCTTCGGCTTCCCACCGCTCGAGCGCGGACGCTTGATCGGCATGACGCGCCCGCCTCGCGGCGTCGTAGGTCGCGAACCGCGAGGCGTGTGTCCACGCTCCGAATCCCTCGAGCGTCACCACCGTGTCAGCTACGGCCGCCAGGAACTCGCGATCGTGCGTGACGAACAGCATCGTCTTGTTCGACGCGGTGATCTCACGCTCGAGCCAACGCTTGCCCGCCAGGTCGAGGAAGTTGTCGGGCTCGTCGAGTAGGAGGATGTCGAGATCGGAGGCGAGCAAGGACTCGAGGACCAGCCGCTTGCGCTCACCGCCCGACAGTTCGGTGATCGGTCGATGCGCCGCCTCGGCCAGCGGTTGGCGCAGCACGTGCTGACAGCACGCGTCCCAGCGCGCCTCTTCGAGGTACCCGCCGACTTCCGCCCACGCGCCGACGGCCTCGGCCAGCGCGATGCCGCTGCGCTCGGTGTGGTCCTGCTCGTTGCTCGCTTCGGCGTCGGACAGGCGCGCCGCGGCAGCCGCGATGGGTGGCGACGCGAACCGGGCGAGAAGCTCGCGGACCGTCGTCGTGGCGTCGTCGGCCACGCCGATGGCCTGCGGCATCCGGCGCACCGAACCGTCGACCCGCACCGAACCATCGCTCGGCGCCTGCTCGCCGGAGATGACCTGCAGGATCGTCGACTTTCCGACCCCGTTGGCGCCGACCAGAGCCACATGACGGCCACTAGGGACGCGAAAGGTCACATCGGAGAAGAGCTCGCTGCCGCCCGGATGGGCGTACGCGACACCGTTGACCTCGACGATCGCCATGGCGAGACGATGCCAGGCCGAGGAGAGGGGGTGCGAGCCAGTTCGCGCCTGGACCGCGCGATCAGTCGACCTGCACTCAGTCGACCTGCACTCAGTCGGCCTGCGGTCAGTCGGCCTGCGTGCCGACCTTCAGGTCCTTGAAGGGCAAGTCCTTGTCGAAGCGGGGTTCGGAGGGCAGGCCGAGCACGCGCTCACCGATGATGTTCTTCTGGATCTCGTCGCTACCGCCGTAGATCGACACGGCCGGCGCGAACAAGGTCATCTCGGTGATCATGCCGTGCAGCGGGGCTGACTCGCCGGTGAGCTGGCCGTGCGCACCCAGGATCCGAGGTCCGAGGTCGCGCGACAGCTTGGTGATCCTGCTCATGGCCAGCTTGGCCGTGTTGGCCTCCGGCCCGGGACCCCGACCGGCTGCCTTGGCCGCTTTGGCGCGCAGGTTCGTGTACCGGGCGATCTCGTTCATGGTGTAGAGCCGCATCAGGTCCTGGCGGATCGTCGCGTCGGTGATCGCGCCATTGTCCTTGGCCACGTCGATGAGGAACGTCGATCCCCGAGTGGCCAGGGCGCCGCCCGCTCGCGATCGACCGCGGCCGTCGGTGAAGTCGCCCGCCCGTTTCTCGAGGTAGCCGGCTTTGGTGCCCGGTATGGCACCGCCGACCGCACCGCCCCCACCCGCGCCCAATCCGGCGCGCTCGTTGGCCAGGGTGGTGTTGGCCACGGCCCAGCCGTTGTTGAGCCCGCCCAGAAGGTCGGCGTCGGCCACGCGGCAATCCGTCATGAAGACCTCGTTGAACAGCGCCCGACCGGTCATCTCGCGCAATGGCCGGATGTCGATGCCCGGCTGGTGCATGTCGAGTGCGAAGTACGAGATGCCGCGGTGCTTCGGTACGTCCGCGTCTGTGCGGGCGAGCAGCATGCCCAGATCGGCGGCCTGCGCACCGGACGTCCAGACCTTTTGCCCGTTGACGATCCACTCGTCGCCATCGGCGACGGCCTTGGCCTGCAGCCCGGCCAGGTCCGAGCCCGCGCCCGGCTCACTGAAGAGCTGACACCACGCCTTCTTGCCGGTGACGATGTCGGGCAGGAAGCGCTGGCGTTGCTCATCGGTGCCGTGCGCCACGATCGTGGGGCCCGCCAGCAGGAGGCCGAGCCCCGCGGGCGCGGTCAAGGCCCCGAACTTGGCGATCTCGCGCCCGACGACGTTGGCTTCGTCGCGGCTGAGTCCGTGCCCGAACCACTGCTCCGGCCAGGTCGGCGTGGCCCACCCCGACAGGCCGAGCAGCTCCCACCACTCGCCGACGGCGAGGTCGGGGTCCCAGTTCTGGTCGAGCCAGGCTCGCAGCTCGTCGAGGAGCTCGTCGTAGCTGTCGGTCGACGCGTCGGGAGCGGTGACGGTCATCGGAAACCCCCTTGGAAGTAGCCCGCATATGAGACCAAGAACTTGACTGCCCGGTCAAGTTTCGGAGGCCGGCAGATCGGGCACGGGACCGCGGGTCGGCGGATCGGGGAAGGCCGACAGCTTGATCGGATTGCCGGCCACTGAGAAGCCCGGCAGACGACCGTCGTCGACGCTCACGACCATGTTGCGGGCGCGCACCTGGGGATCGCTCAGCACCTGGGCCACGTCGTTGATCGGACCACAGGGGATGTCGGCCTGCCCGAGCCGTGCCAGCCAGTGCTCGACCGTCGCACCCGCGAGCGCGGCTTCGAGCGCGGACTGCAACTCGCTGCGATGGTCGGTGCGCGCCGGATTGGTCGCGAATCGATCATCCCGCGCGAGATCCGGCTCTCCGAGGACGTCGCACAGTCGACCGAACAAACGGTCGTTGCCGGCCGCGACGACGAGCCAGCCGTCACCCGCGCGGAAAGCGCCGAACGGCGCGATGGAGGGGTGATGCGCACCGAGGGGACCCGGCGTGACGCCCGTCGCCATCAGCCGGGCGATGGCGTTCTCGAGGATCGCGACCTGGCAGTCGAGCATCGACACGTCGACCTTCGTCGTTTCGCCCGTCAGGGTCCGATGGAACAAGGCGCTCACGATTCCCACGGCCGTGAACAAGCCTCCGACGATGTCACCGATCGACGTTCCCACCCGCGTCGGGTCTCCGTCCTCTTGCCCGGTGATGCTCATCACGCCGCCCATCGCCTGCACGACCATGTCGTAGGCGGGTCGCTCTGCGTACGGGCCGGTGTGCCCGAAGCCGGACACCGCGGCATAGATGAGCTTCGGATATCGAGCGTGCAACGTGTCCCAGTCGTAGCCGAGCCGATCGAACGTTCCACCGCGATAGTTCTCCACGACGACGTCAGCGGTCGCGAGCAGCTGCTCGAACGTCTCGCGGTCGTCGTCGGCTCGCAGATCCAGCGCGATCGACTCCTTGCCCCGGTTCAACGAAGCGAAGTAGGCCGACATGCCGTTGACGAACGGTCCGATGTGACGCGCATCGTCGCCGAGGCCAGGGCGTTCGACCTTGATCACGCGCGCGCCCAGGTCCGACAACGTCATCGTGCAATACGGTCCGGCCAACACGCGGGTGAGGTCGATGACCGTCACGCCACTCAGCGGGCCGGATGGTGGCGTCATTGCCTCAGTCATCGCCGCGAGGTCAGCTGCTCGATGAGCGCGTCCACGACGACCTTGATGGGTGGCGTCGGCGCCGCCTCGATCGATTCCAGCGTGCAGAACGCCTCGGTACCGTTCGAGCGACCTTGGAGCGTGATCAGGAACGAACACGACGGTCCACCCTCGAACCGGACGATGGTCTCGAGGATGCCGAGTTGTCGATCGAAGTACGCCGTGTGCCCGATGCGGCTGGTTGCCTCGAAAAGAGCTGCGAAGGCCTCGTTCAGTGGAGCCCAGAGAACGATGGTGTCGCCCGCCGCGAGCTCGGCGTCGATCGCATCGTCGTACGCCGAGCGTGTCGGTGGCGGGGGAGGTGGGGGAGCGGGCACCGGCTGGACGTCGGTCACGGTGATCGTGTCGCTACCCGTCTGGTGTGCGGCCCGGCGCAGCAACGCATAGGCCTCGGTCAGTCGAGCGGCCTGTGCGGTCTCGGCCGCTCCAGCGACGTCGGGATGGTGCTGGCGCACCAGCCGCCGGTATGCCGACCGCACGTCGGTCATGGCCGCGCCCGACCCGAGCCCGAGCACCGCGAGCGCCTCACGCGTGTCCACTCGAGCACGTTACGTGGGTCGGGTGGCGACCGCTTTGGTCGCGAACACGGGCGCGCCGGCGCCCGAGCCGACCAGCATGATGGTGTGCACTCGTCCGTCACACGGGAGCGGGATCTCGTAGGTGCCACTGGTCTGCGCCGCGGGTCCGGACACCGATGCGCCGTCGACGGCGAAACCGATCGCGGTGACGTCTCTGGTCGTGTACGACACTTCGACCACCGCCCCATCGGATGTACATGCGACCTCCGTCGGCGCCTCGAACTGGACGACCTCGGGACCGGGGCCGAGCGCGGTGTCGCCGGTGGCCACAGTTCCGTGCGGGCTCGTGCTCGTGACCGAAGGCCTGGCGCTGCCACGTGACGCTTGTTCGCCGTCCTCGCTACAGCCTGCTGACGCCGCGATGCACACCAACAGTGGAACAAGCAGCCCTCGGACCTGGCGATGCACGGCGTCATCCTAGGGGGACGCCCGATAGCCTCCGGCACCGGTGAGCACGCGTTCGTCGTCGTTCCACACCCTTCTCTCGCTCGATCCCGAGGCGCTCGCGATCGACGACCTCACGCGCGCCTTCTCGTGGGCCGAGCTCGACCATCGGGTCGCTCGGCTACGCGGTCTGTTCGAGGCACTTGGACTCGGACCGGGTTCTCACGCGGCGATGCTGATGGGCAATCGCGCCGAGTTCGTCGAGTTGGTTCTGGCCGCTCTGTCGAGTGGCGTGTGGCTGACGCCGGTCAGCGCGCATGCAACCGCTGACGAGATCGCGTACGTAGTACGCGACTCCGGCGCGTCGGTGGTTTTCGTCGATCCTGCGTTCGCGGCCGTCATCGGTGCATCGAACGCCAGCTGCACGGTCATCGAAGTCGGTGAGGCATTCGACAACGAGCTCGAGACACATCGCGCGATTCCCATGGACGCGGCCGGCGAGCCGGGCGCCACGATGGTCTACACATCGGGCACAACCGGACGCCCGAAAGGGGTGCGACGCAGTCGACAACCGGACCTCGTGACCCAGCTCGACGCGTCGAGGCGGGCTGGGCGGGTGCTCGGACTCGACGGCCGGGGTCCACACCTCGTGACCGGGCCGCTGTACCACGCGGCACCGTTGGGGTTCGCGGTGATGGATCTGCTCAACGGTGCACCGATGATCGTCATGCCGAGATTCGACGAGTCGCGCACGCTGAGGCTCATCGACGATCGCCGTGTGCGCAACACTCATCTCGTGCCGACGATGTTCGTCCGCCTGTTGCGCTTGCCGGCGGCGGAACGTGAGGCATTCGATCCCGTCGCGCTCACCACGGTCCTGCACGGTGCCGCGCCGATCTCTCCCTCGGTTAAGCAGTCGATGATCGACTGGTGGGGTCCGGTGCTCGTCGAGTACTGGGGCGCGAGTGAAGGGGGAGTGGTCACCCTCGTGTCGTCACAAGAGTGGTTGGATCGACCGGGCACCGTCGGCCGGCCGATCGCGAACCATCAGGTCTTCGTGACCGACGAACACGGACACGAGCTGGGCCCGGACGCGGACGGCTTGCTGTGGTGCCAGAACACTTCGGTCGCGGAGGTCTTCGGCTACCACAACGACCCCGACAAGACCGCGCGAGCATTCCGCGGCCCGGGCACCTACACGATCGGCGACATCGGCCGTGTCGACTCCGACGGCTACGTGTATCTGGCCGATCGGCAGTCGAACATGATCATCTCCGGCGGGGTGAACATCTATCCCGCGGAGGTCGAGGCGGTCCTGTTGGAACATCCGGCCGTGGGCGACGCCGCAGTGTTCGGGATCCCGGACGACGAGTGGGGCGAGTCGGTACGAGCCGCGGTGGAACTTCGGTCACCGGCCGGCGACTCGGCGGTCCTCGAGACCGAGCTCATCGCTTTCGTACGCGAACGCATCCCACCGTTCAAGGCGCCGCGGTCGATCGAGTTCCATGAACGCCTGCCGCGCGCACCCACGGGAAAGCTGGCCACTCGATTGCTCCGCGAGCCGCATTGGCGGGATCGGTCGCGCCGTATCTGAGCCCGGTAGTTCGGTACCCTGGCCCTTCGTGCACGTTCGGTTCCGTCTCACGCCTCGCCAGGTGGCGATACAAGCGGGCGCTGTCGGGTTCGCCTGGCTGGTCCTGGTGCTGGCCAACATGCGGGTGGGAGGGGCGAATCGCGTCTTGCTGCTGGCCTACGCCGTCGCCTTCGCCTCATCGGTGATCGTGTCGGCCCGATGGCGCGGTGTCGAGCTGACACCTGACGGTGCGGTGGTGCGGCGCAACACGAAGCGGTTCGTGCCCTGGAGCGAGGTCACCGACGTTCGACCCGGCACGCTCCTGCTGACCCGCCTCGTCGTGCTCGACACGGTGCGCGGGCCCGTGCGCTGTTGGGCTCCGGTTGCGGGCCCGCTCGCGCCCGATCGCGACTTCGAGTCGAAGCTTGCGTACATCCGTCAGTGGTGGTGGAGCGGCCGGCCGCAAGCAGCCGGGAAACCGCTGCTGTGGCCGAGCTCGAATGCAACCGGCTGGGGCATCCCCGTCGTGGCCGGCAAGGATGCGGCGACGGACAACTCAGCAGTGTGACGTGGACGGCGGGACGTCAAGCGCGGGATTGCGGTCGAAGAACCCTGTCGGCACCAGCCAGAATCCGGTCGACTCGACCGGCATGACCGGCCAGTCCTCGAGCCGCGCCAGATGCGTGAGGCCGAAGGTGTGCCACACCACGACCTCGCGATCGATGATCGGACGATCCTGCTCCGTCCAGGCTCCGAGCCCATCATCGGCCGCGCTCTGGTTGGGGTGCTCGCCCGCCGCTCGGCGCTCACTGGGTTCATAGGGCGTGACCCACAGGTTGTGACGGGAAAAGGCGGCCCGGCGAGCAACGGACGACTGCTCGTTCGCCAGCAACGTCGGCGACGCCGCCGGGATCAGTCGGTACGCAACAGGTTCGCCCATTCGGTTGGTCGACGAAGTGTTGACGAGATGCCAAGTGCGGCTGCGGCTGGGATCGACCTCGCGGCGCGCGGCCCTCTCAGAATCCAACGGCGTCGCCACGGAACGGAACCCGTTGGCGTATTCGTTGTCCGGTCCTGGCGGCATGGACTCGACGTCGACCTCGACGACCGTGTTGTTCGGACCGTCGACGGCGGGATCGAGGCGCACGCAGAACAGATGCTGATGGTGGGGCGCGGCCAAACCGGGTGCCAGCATGTTGGCGTTCGGAGGCCGCACGCCGGGCAGAACCCCCTGGGTCTGCAAGATGCCGGTCAACTTCACCTCGAGCTGCATGGATCCGTCGAGGTAGAAGTACCAGTAGAAGCCGTACTCGTAGTTGCCCACCGTGTAGATGGCGCTCACGACCAGACGGCGCTGCCGTCGCACCTCGGTACGGAACGAGTGCAGGTCGTGATGCTTCCAGAGGATGCTGTAGTCCTCCTCGTGCATGCAGATCGCGTTGATGACGACATCGGCGTCACCCTGTTCGGTCGAGCGCACCGCGTCGAAGTAGTGGATCTCGCCCAGGCAATCACAACCGAGCTCGAGCGAGTTCACGAATCGGCCCAGGCCCCATTCTCCCGCGTCGAACGCGTTCTTCCAGCGGTGAGCAGGGTCGGTGCTTCCGTACGGTACGACCATCTCGGACAGCGCGGCCCGATGCAGGATCGGTCGTAACCTGCCGGCGGCGGGATCGTCGTAGGCCACTTGGTGCAACACCAGACCTTCGATGGGGTCGAGCGAGACGCTGAGTTGCCATCGCTGCCAACGCACGAAGTTGCCGTCGACCGTGAAGCTCGGGCCGTCGGGTTGAGTGATCTCGATCGGTTTGAGATCCGTCCGCAACGCGCCGACGTCCTCGGGGTAGTAGCTGGCGCGTTCGGGAGGCAGTGGCACCACGCCCAGGTCCTGGAACTGCACGATCTCGCCGGTACCGAGATCGACGTCGACGATCACGCCCTCGATCGGCCGCGCGTAACCATTGTCCTCCGGAGTCTCGCGGAGATAGGAGACGACCCTCGTGAGCCGGCGGCCTTCCTCGTGGGCGAGTCCGAACGTGCCGGCCGGCCACGGATCCATCTGCACGCGATCGAGATCGTCGATGCCGCGCTCCTTCATGGCGCGCTGCCACCGAGGGTCGTCCATGACTGCACCCGCGGCTCGCAGAATCTCATCGAAGAGGAGCGCGGGTCGCGCGTCGTCGTGCACCGTGTCGGACAGCACGAGCTCGCGTTCGAGCGAGATCACGGCGTGACGCAAGGCGCACGGACCGTCGATCGCGACCACTCGCGCGCGGCGTTCGATCGGCGTGCCCGCGGCAAAGGCCTCGAGCTCGCCACGTGTGGGTTCTTCGAGGGTGATGGTCGAGAACAAGGCGTCGCCGAATTCCCGTCGGTAGATGCCGGCCGCGCCACGGATCTCGTCGGGTGTGAGCGGGTCGAGCGGGTGCAGCCTGGTCATGCCGCGGTGAGGAAGGCCCAGAGGGCATCGACGAACCAGGCGGGGTCCTGCGTTCCGCAGAGTTCGCGCGCCGAGTGCATCGCCAGCTGGGGGATGCCGACGTCGACGGTGGGCACGCCGAGCCGCGCGGCCGTCACCGGTCCGATGGTCGAACCACACGGCATGTCGGTTCGCGAGACGAAGCGCTGCAGCGGAACGCCCGCAGCATCGCAGGCGAGCTCGAATCGCGCGGCCGTGCCCGCGTCGGTTGCGTACCGGACGTTGGCGTTGACCTTGAGCACCGGACCGCCGTTGACGAGGATCGGATGCGTCGAGTCGTGACGCTCGGGGTAGTTCGGATGGGTCGCGTGGGCGCCATCGGCGCTGACGCACATCGACGTGGCGAGCGACCGATGAAAGCCGTTGCGATCGACCTCGGCATCTGCGCAGATCCGCTCGAGCACGGTCGTGAGAAACGTTCCGTCGGCGCCGGTCGCCGACTGGCTGCCGATCTCCTCGTGGTCGAACAAGCTGATCACGGGAATTCCCGGCGCATCTCCCGACCAATCCTCGATGTCGATCTGATCGATCAGCGCCCGGGTCGCGGCGTGGCAGGACGCCAGGTTGTCGATGCGCGGAGAGCTGACGAACTCGTCGTCCAAGCCGAGTACCGCGCCGGGCGCGAGATCGTGGGCCATCACGTCCCAGGCCAGCACGGCATCCTCCGTGGTGCCGAGCTCCTTGGCGAGGAATCGGCGGAACTCGCCCTCGTCGGGTGGACCGAGCGACCACAGCGGCGTGAGGTGTTGCTGCGGGTTCAGCTTCACGCCCTGCTCGTTCACCCCCCGGTCGAGGTGGATCGCCAGCTGCGGGATTCTGAGGAGCGGCCGGTCGACACGGAGCAACTGGGTGGTCGGACGATCGCCGTCTCGAAGCGACACGCGGCCCGATACGCCGAGGTCACGGTCGAGCCAGCTGTTCAGCAGGGCCGAGCCGTAGACCTCCACGCCCAGCTGTCGAAAACCGCTGCTCCCGGCGTCGGGCTGAGGCTTGATCCGAAGGTTCGGACTGTCCGTGTGGGCGCCGACGATGCGGAACCCGCTGAACGGATGGCTGTCGGGCTTGTTGTCCCACGCGATGAGGCTGGCGCCGCGAATGACCAGGTAGCGGCCCGATTCGGCCGGCCACTCCTCGGACTCGTCGAGCAGCATGAAGCCCTGCGTCTGGAGCCGGCTGCTGACCTCGGCGACCGCGTGATAGGGCGAAGGCGCCAGATCGATGAAATCGATCAGCCTTTGAGCCTCGCCGTGATCGGCCACGAGGTTCGAGAGTACCGGTCTTACACAGCGCAGGCTGGGCTGTTCGGCGCCCACTCGCACAACCGTTCGTCAAGTGGTCAGGCCAGCCGGTCGCTGTGTACGATGCAGCGCCCTGCCGCCCAGGCCAGCGTCGTCCTGGCGGGTCGTTCGTTGATTCGACCTCGCACGCCAACAGGAAGACGAATGCCAGACCCGTCTGATTCGCGCGGTCCTGCAGAGCCTGCGCCGCCGGCTTCCGGCCTGTACGACCCTCGCTTCGAACATGACGCGTGCGGCGTCAACTTCGTCGTGCACATGAAGGGCTTGCGCAGCCACGAGATCGTGCAGATGGGCATCGGCGCGCTGTGCAACCTCCAGCACCGGGGCGCCCTCGGGTCCGAGGTCAACACGGGCGATGGCGCCGGTCTCTTGCTCCAGGTTCCCGACGCCTTCCTCCGCGAGGTCGTTCCGTTCGATCTTCCGGGGGTCGGCCACTACGCGACCGGCATCGGATTCTTGCCACGGGATGGCGAAGTGAGGGCCGAGGTCGCTCGCGGCATCGAGAAAGTCGCGACCAGCGAAGGGCTCCGGGTTCTCGGCTGGCGCGACGTACCCCACGACGACTCGATGATCGGCTCGTCCGCGGCAAGGGTCGAGCCCGCATTCCAACAGGTGTTCCTCGCGGGCGACGGCCTGGAGGGGATGGCGCTCGAACGCCGGGTGTACATGGCCCGCAAGCGCGTCGAACACGAGCTCGGACCGCTCACCCTCGAGGGCGGCGCGTACTTCCCGAGTCTCTCCACCCGGACCCTCGTCTACAAGGGCATGCTCACCACGCCCCAGCTGCCCGCGTTCTTCCCCGATCTGCTGGACGAGCGCGTGGAATCGGCGCTGGCGCTCGTGCATTCGCGATTCTCGACGAACACGTTCCCGTCGTGGCCGCTGGCGCACCCGTTCCGCTACGTCGCTCACAACGGCGAGATCAACACGGTTCAGGGCAACCGCAACTGGATGCGGGCTCGCGAGGCCCTTCTCGCCAGCGATGTGCTGCCCGGTGATCTCGAGCGAATCTTCCCGATCTGCACGCCCGGCAGCAGCGACTCAGCAACGTTCGACGAGGCACTCGAGCTGTTGCACATGGGTGGCTATTCACTTCCGCACGCGGTGCTCATGATGATCCCTGAGGCATGGGAGAACCACGAGTCGATGTCGGTCGAGAAAAAGGCCTTCTATCGGTTTCACGCTTCGCTCATCGAGCCATGGGACGGGCCGGCGTCGATCGCATTCACCGATGGCACGGTGATAGGCGCGGTGCTCGATCGCAACGGGCTTCGACCATCACGCTTCTGGGTCACGAGCGACGATCTCGTGATCATGGCTTCCGAAGTCGGGGTTCTCGACGTGGCGCCAGAGAAGATCGTGCAGAAGGGGCGCTTGCAACCCGGCCGGATGTTCCTCGTCGACACGACTCAGGGACGCATCGTGACCGACGACGAGATCAAGGGGGCTCTCGCCTCGAGCCATCCGTTCGGGCGATGGCTCGACGACAACCTGGTGGAGCTCGATGTTCTGGGGGCTCGAGCACACGAGCCCCCGACCCACGGCACCGTGGTGCAGCGTCAACGCTCGTTCGGCTACACAGCCGAGGAGCTGAAGCTCATCCTCGAGCCCATGGCGCGCACCGGTGCCGAACCCATCGGGTCGATGGGAACTGATACACCCATCGCCGTCCTCTCCAACCGGTCCCGCTTGCTCTACGACTACTTCCAGCAACTGTTCGCGCAAGTCACGAATCCGCCGTTGGATGCGATACGCGAGGAGCTCGTCACCGCACTGGGTGCCTCGCTCGGACCTGAGCGGAACCTGCTCGACCCGCAGCCAGGATCCTGCCGTCAGATCTTCCTCGCCCGACCGATCATCGACAACGCCGAACTCGCCAAGTTGGTCGACATCCATACCTATCCCGGTCTCGAAGACTTCCGCACGGTCGTGACGCCTTGTCTCTACCGCGTCGAGCAGGGCGGCGCCGGCTTGCGCGCCGCGCTGGACGAGCTTCGTCGCACCGTGAGCGATGCGATCCACAACGGCGCCAACATCGTGGTGCTTTCGGACCGTGGGTCGAACGAAGAGCTGGCCCCGATCCCGGCCTTGCTGTTCACCAGCGCGGTGCACCATCACCTGATTCGCGAGAAGACCCGTACGCAGGTCGGTCTGGTCGTCGAGACGGGCGAAGCGCGTGAGGTGCACCACATGTGCCTGTTGCTCGGTTATGGCGCGGCCGCCATCAACCCCTACCTCTCGTTCGAGACCCTCGAAGATCTGATCGCCGAAGGGCTCACCGAAATACACGATCCAGAGAAGGCCGTGGCGAACTATGTGAAGGCGTGCGGCAAAGGCGTGCTGAAGGTGATGTCCAAGATGGGCATCAGCACCGTCGCTTCGTACACCGGTGCACAGATCTTCGAGGCGATCGGCCTGTCGCACGCCCTCGTCGACGAGTTCTTCACGGGCACGGTGAGCCGTCTCGGCGGCGTGGGACTCGACGAGATCGCCGAAGAGGTGCGGATCCGTCACCGCGACGCGTACCCCGCCAACCCGACCGAGCGGGCGCATCGCACGCTCGACGGCGGTGGTGAGTACCAGTGGCGGCGCGAAGGCGAAGAGCACCTGTTCAATCCCGAAACCGTCTTCAAGCTCCAGCACGCCACGCGCAGCAAGCGCTACGACATCTTCAAGGAGTACACCCGGCGCGTCGACGACCAGGCACGAGCGTTGTCGACATTGCGTGGGCTCTTCGACGTGAAGGTCTCCGAGCGAGCGGCGATCGACATCGACGATGTGGAGCCGATCTCCGCGATCATCAAGCGGTTCAGCACCGGTGCGATGTCGTACGGATCGATCTCGGCCGAGGCCCACGAGACGCTTGCGATCGCGATGAACCGGCTGGGGGCGCGCTCGAACACCGGCGAGGGTGGCGAGGATTCGGAACGGTTCGCCCCGTTGCCCAACGGTGACTCGAAGCGCAGCGCGATCAAGCAGGTCGCATCGGGACGGTTCGGCGTGACGAGCGAGTACCTCGTCAATGCCGATGACCTTCAGATCAAGATGGCGCAGGGGGCCAAACCCGGCGAAGGTGGCCAGCTACCGGGCCACAAGGTCTACCCATGGATCGCGAAGACTCGACACTCGACGCCCGGGGTCGGCTTGATCAGCCCGCCTCCGCACCACGACATCTACTCCATCGAGGATCTGGCCCAGCTCATCCACGATCTCAAGAACTCCAATCCTGAGGCTCGCGTGCATGTGAAGCTCGTGGCCGAGGTCGGTGTGGGCACGGTGGCGGCCGGTGTGTCGAAGGCACACGCCGACGTCGTGTTGATCTCCGGCCACGATGGCGGCACCGGCGCCTCGCCACTCACCTCGATCAAGCATGCCGGCGCACCCTGGGAGCTCGGGCTGGCCGAGACCCAACAGACGTTGCTGTTGAACGGCCTGCGCGATCGCATCGTGGTGCAGGTCGACGGTCAGATGAAGACCGGCCGGGATGTGGTCATCGCCGCGTTGCTGGGCGCCGAGGAGTTCGGCTTCGCGACTGCCCCGCTGGTCGTGTCGGGTTGCGTGATGATGCGCGTGTGCCATCTCGACACCTGTCCCGTCGGTGTCGCCACCCAGAACCCCGAACTGCGCAAGCGATTCACCGGGCAACCCGAGTTCGTCGTCAACTTCTTCGAGTTCATTGCGACTGAGGTCCGCGAGTTGCTGGCCGAGCTCGGCTTTCGGTCGATCGAAGAAGCCATCGGCCACGCCGAGCTGCTCGACACCAGAGCCGCGGTCGAGCATTGGAAGGCGTCGGGCCTCGACCTGTCACCGATCCTCCAGATGCCGCCGGTACCCGATGGCGCCCATCGCCATCAGGCCGTGGCGCAAGACCATGGGCTCGACGACGCGCTCGACAACGAGCTGATCCGTCTGGCATCGCCGGCCCTCGAACGAGGTGCCCCAGTCCACGTCGAACTGCCCATTCGCAACGTCAATCGCACGGTCGGCACGATGCTCGGCTACGAGATCACGAAACGCCACGGCGGCGGCGGCCTGCCTGACGACACCATCACGATCGACTTCGCCGGCTCGGCCGGTCAGAGCTTCGGGGCATTCGTGCCGTCAGGCGTCACCCTCAGGCTGCACGGCGACGCCAACGACTACACCGGCAAAGGGCTGTCGGGAGGCCGGATCATCGTGCGCCCACCCATCGGATCGACGTTCGTCGCCGAGGACAACATCATCGCCGGGAACGTGATCCTGTACGGCGCGACCGGGGGAGAGATGTTCCTGCGAGGCGTCGTGGGCGAACGCTTCGCCGTGCGCAACTCGGGTGCAGTCGCGGTCGTCGAGGGTGTGGGCGATCACGGATGTGAGTACATGACCGGCGGGAGAGTGGTTGTCCTGGGTGAGACCGGACGCAACTTCGGCGCAGGCATGTCCGGCGGGATCGCCTACGTCCACGACCCCGACAGCACCTTCGGCAGCCGCGTCAACTACGAGATGGTCGATCTCGACCCCCTCGAGGGCGAGGACCGCATGTGGTTGCGCGATCGGGTTCAACGCCATCGTGACGAAACCGAGTCGACGGTCGCGCTCCGGCTACTCGACACCTGGACCGAGTCGGTAGAGCAGTTCCAGAAGGTGATGCCGCGGGATTACAAGCGCGTGCTGGGCGAAGGACTTCAACATGGGTGACACAACCGGCTTCATGAAACACGCGCGCGAATTGCCGGCGCGACGTGACGTCGAGGTGCGCCTCAAGGATTGGCGGGAGGTGTACGAGCCCTTCCCGCTGCACAAGGTGCGCACGCAGGCGAGCCGGTGCATGGACTGCGGCATCCCGTTCTGCAACAACGGCTGCCCCCTCGGCAACCTGATTCCAGATTGGAACGATCTCGTATATCGCGACCGTTGGCACGACGCCATCGACCGCTTGCACGCCACCAACAACTTTCCCGAGTTCACTGGCCGGCTGTGCCCGGCGCCGTGCGAGGCCGCATGCGTGCTCGGCGTCAACCAGGACCCCGTGTCGATCAAGCAGATCGAAGTCGAGATCATCGATCGAGCGTGGTCCGAGGGTTGGGTCACCCCGCAGGTACCCGCCACCAGGACCGGTGAGCGTGTCGCCGTGGTCGGCTCGGGTCCGGCCGGTCTGGCGGCCGCGCAGCAACTGACGCGAGCCGGTCACGACGTGGTCGTGTTCGAAAGAGCCGATCGGGTCGGGGGGCTGCTTCGCTACGGGATTCCCGAGTTCAAGATGGAAAAGCGCCTCCTCGATCGCCGCCTCGAGCAGATGCAGGCCGAGGGCACCGAGTTCCGCGTCAACAGCAACATCGGTAGCGACGTGCCCGTCAGGGACCTGCAAGCCCGCTTCGATGCCATCGTGCTCGCCGGCGGCGCGACGCAGTGGCGCGACATGCCGGTGCCCGGACGCGACCTCGCCGGCATCCATCAAGCGATGGAGTATCTGCCACCGGCCAACCGGGTCGCGCAAGGCGAGCTCGTCGAGTCGCCGATCAGCGCGGCCGGCAAGAGGGTCGTCATCATCGGCGGCGGCGACACGGGTGCCGACTGCCTCGGGACCGCACACCGTCAAGGCGCGCTCTCGGTCCACCAGTTCGAGATCATGCCGCGCCCGCCCGACGAACGACCCGACACCACACCATGGCCGACCTGGCCGTTGATGTTCCGTACCTCGTCGGCGCACGAGGAGGGCGGCGAGCGGGTGTACGCGGTCAACACGCTCGAGTTCCTGGGTGACGACCAGGGCAACCTACGTGCCCTGCGGGGGGTCGAGGTCGAAAGCGGGATCGTCGACGGACGCCCGTCGTTCGAGCCGATCGAAGGCACCGAGTTCGAGCTGCCGTGCGAGATGGTGCTCCTGGCGATGGGCTTCGTCGGCCCGGAACGAGCCGGCCTGCTCGATCAGCTGGGCGCCGAGATCGACGCTCGCGGCAACGTTGCCCGCGACGACGGCTGGCACACCAGCGTCGACGGTGTGTTCGTCTGTGGCGACATGGGTCGCGGCCAGAGCTTGATCGTCTGGGCGATCGCCGAGGGCCGATCCTGTGCCGCGGCCGTCGACGAGTGGCTCCGCGGCGAGACCCGGCTGCCCGCGCCGATCACCCCCGACGCCGCCCCCCTCCGCTGACCCCCCTCCGCCGACCCCCTCCGCCGACCCCAGGACGAACTTGTCGCTGCTGATCAGTGCGCGGGACGCGGCGGTGCCTCGGCTTACGCCGGGGCACCCATCAGAAACCGCAGAGCTCGGTCAGGCGGCGACTGGTTCGCCGTTCAGCGTGCGATAGGCATACCCGAGCGCGAGGAACGTCACGCCTGACGCCAACCCACAGGTGATGAGGTTGAGCAGCACGACGACGATCATCAGCAACACCACGTTGCCGAAGTTCTCTTGCACGAGGCTCACGCTCGACCTGATGGAATCGACGGGGCTGACGTCCTTGTCGATCACGTAGAAGCCGAAGAAGTAGGTGAAGAACGCGACGATCAGGCCGGGGATGCAACAAAGGAGCAAGCCGACGAAGACCAGCAGCGCGACGATGACCGCCGCCACCGCATACGGTCCGAGCTTCTCGGTCTGGAACAGCATGCTCGGCTCGGGCGCCTGACCTCGTGTGACCGCCAACGCAGCTCGGATCAGTCCCGCCTGCAGAAGGAAGCTCACGAAGATCGAAACCGCCGTGATCGCAAACGACAGCGTGATCCCGACGAAGAAACTGTCGGAACCTGCTTGGATCGCCTGCGAGACGATGC
>Ga0299914_10001258_pt1 | contig 16570 bp, 17 predicted proteins | sample RVTome_10_FD_201361 | JGI IMG/M metagenome (GOLD analysis project Ga0299914, IMG submission 201361) | Soil microbial communities from uranium-contaminated site in the Upper Colorado River Basin, Wyoming, United States - RVT153D57 (version 2) ...
CGTGGGCCTGGAAGGAGGAGTACGACATCACGCACCCGGAGGGCTGGGACCGTGGACCCACGGGCTGGCGCCGCTGGACGCTGGACGGCTGGGCGCCGATCGACCCGGACGAGCCCGCGGTCCACGTTTCCTGGTTCGAGGCCGCCGCCCTCGCTCGCGCACACGAGGCACGGCTGCCCACCGAGGCGGAGTGGGAGAAGGCGGCGACCTGGGACCAGGCGACGGGCGAGGCCCGCGAGTACCCGTGGGGCGACGAGCCGCCGGACGAGCGCCGCGCCAACCTCGACCAGGGGCTGCTCGGCCCGGCGCCGGCCGGCGCCTACCCGGCCGGCGCGGCGCCCTGCGGCGCGCTCGGGATGCTCGGCGACGTCTGGGAGTGGACGGCGAGCGACTTCCGCGGCTACGACGGCTTCGAGGCCCACCCGTACCGCGAGTACTCCGAGGTCTTCTTCGGCGACGAGTACAAGGTCCTGCGCGGCGGCTCGTGGGCGACGCGGGCGCGGGTCGCGACCCCGACCTTCCGCAACTGGGACCTGCCGCAGCGGCGGCAGATCTTCTCGGGGATGAGGCTGGCGTGGGACGCGTGAGCACCGGCACCGGCGAGCTGCGGGTCGATGTCCACGTCGGCGAGCAGACGCCGCGCGCACTGCCGGACGACGTGCTCGACGGGCTGACGAAGCCGTTCAAGGAGCTGCCGCCCAAGCACCTCTACGACGCTCGCGGGGCCGAGCTGTTCGACCAGATCTGCGAGCTGCCCGAGTACTACCCGACGCGGACGGAGCGGGCGATCCTCGACGGCTACGCGGACGCGATCGTGCGCCGGACCGGGATGGCCGAGCTGGTCGAGCTCGGGTCGGGCACCGCGGCCAAGACGCGCGTGCTGCTGGACGCGATGGAGCGCGCCGGCACGCTGTGGCGCTACGTGCCGTTCGACGTCGCCGAGCAGACGGTGCGCGACTGCGCGGCGGCGCTCGCGGAGGAGTACCCGGCGATGAACATCCACGGGATCGTCGGCGACTTCGAGCGCCACCTGCGCGCGATCCCGCGGCCCGAGCGCGGCCGCCCGCGCGTGGTCGCGTTCCTCGGCGGCACGATCGGCAACTTCCCGCCGGGCGCCCGTCGCCGCTTCCTGCGCGCGCTCGCCGGCCTCCTCTCCCCCGGCGACTACCTGCTGCTCGGCACCGACCTCGTCAAGGACGTCGACGTGCTCGAGGCGGCGTACGACGACGCCGAGGGCGTGACGGCCGAGTTCAACCGCAACGTCCTGCACGTGCTCAACCGCGAGCTGGACGCCGACTTCCCGACCGAGCTGTTCGAGCACGTCGCGTTCTTCGATCCCGACCACGAGTGGATCGAGATGCGGCTGCGCGCGCGGCGCGCATGCCGCGTCTCGATCGGGGCGCTCGACCTCGAGGTCGACTTCGCGCGCGGAGAGGAGCTGCGGACCGAGATCTCGGCCAAGTTCACGCGCGACCGCGTGGAGGCCGACTACGCGGCCTGCGGCCTCGAGCTGGCCGAGTGGTTCACCGACGACAACGGCCTGTTCGCGCTCTCGCTCGCCACGCCGGAGTAGCGCGCACCACGCCCATGAGCCTTGACCGGGTGGACGACGACGGGCACCAGATCGGCTACAAGGCGCTGCCGCGCGGCGTGCCCGTCCTTACGGCGGACGGCGAGCAGCTCGGAACGGTCCACCGGGTGCTCGACAACGCGCGCGAGCACATCTTCGACGGCATCGTCGTCAGCACCCCGCAGGGCCGGCGCTTCGTCGACGCGCCGGAGGTCGCCCGCATCACCGAGAAGCGGGTGACGCTGACGATCGACGCGGCCGAGGCGGCCGAGCTGCCCGAGCACCACGGCATGCGCCGCGCGCTGGAGACGCGCGCCAGGCGCGCCGGGCGGCGCTGGAAGCGCCGGCTCGGCGGCTGATCAGCCCGACAGCACGGGGAGCAGCGCGCCGAGCTTGACCTCGCTCTCGGCCAGCTCGGCCGAAGGGTCGGAGTCGCGCACGACGCCGACGCCTGCGTACAGGCGCGCCTCGCGCCCGCGCATCAGCGCGCAGCGCAGGGCGACGCAGAACTCCCCGTCCTCGTTCACGTCGGTCCACCCCACCGGCCCGGCGTACCAGCCGCGGTCGAGCCCCTCGAGCGCAGGGATCTGCGGCGCGGCGGCCGCGTGCGGCTCGCCGCCGACGGCGGGCGTCGGATGCAGCAGCCCGGCCAGCTCGATCGCGCTGCGCGGGTGGGTGAGCTGGGCCCGGATCGGCGTGGCGAGGTGCTGGATGTTCGCCACCTTGACGATCGCCGGCTCGTCCGGCGCCGCCACCCAGACCGCGTGCGGGCGCAGCGCGCGGGCGATCCGCCGCGTCACGATCGCCTGCTCCTCGCGGTCCTTGTCGGACCGCAGGAGCTGCTCGCCGAGGTGATCGTCGACCGACGGGTCGGCCGACCGGCGCGTGGACCCCGCGAGCGCGACGGTCGACGCGCGGAGCCCCTCCCGCCGGACCAGGAGCTCGGGCGACGCGGCGATGAAGGCGGCGTCGCCGCGGCCGGCGCAGAACACGTAGCAGGACTCGAACGCGGCCCGCAGCACGCCGAAGACGGCGGCCGCGTCGTGGTCGGTGGGGGCGTGCACGGCGACCTCGCGGGCCAGCACGATCTTCTCGAAGTCCCCGGCACGGATCTGCTCGACGGCTCGCGCCACCGCCGCCTCGTAGTGCTCCGGCGGGGCCACCGACGAGATCTGGAAGCGCCCGGCCGGCGCCGGGTCCAGCAGCGGCAATGACACGGCGCGCAGCTCGGCGGCGCGGCGCTCGAGCCGGGCGGCCAGCTCCTCGGGCACGTCGTCGGGCGCGGCGAGCACGGCGAGGGTCAGCCGCACGTCGTCGCCGCGGCGGGCGAGCGCGACTTCGGGGACGACCAGGTCGGCCGCCTCGAAGCCGTCCCAGTGCGGCGCCGTGCCGCCGTCGTCGGCGAACGCGAAGCCGCCGACAGCCACGAGGCCGGCGCCGGGCGGCCCGTCGGGCGCATCCGCCTCGGCCGCCCCGGCGAGCTCGCGCCACGCCTCGGCGGCGCGCTCGAAGCGCCGCGGGCCGCGGCCGTCGAGCCGGCTGACGCAGCCGAGCGCGGCCAGCGCCGCCCGATGGCGGTCGGGCTGCTCGAAGCAGAACCACGGCTCGCCGGGGCGACGCGAGGCGAACGCGATCGCGCTCGGGTCCGCCCCCGGCAGCGGCAGCGTCACGGCGGCGAGGACCTCGCGGCCGGTCCGGCGCGCGCGCCGCACGGCTCGCTCGCAGCGGTCGCCCACCTCGGGCAGCAGGCCACGGACGGCGATCGGCGCGCTCACGCCGTGCAGGGTACGACGCGGGCGGCGCTCAGAGCAGCGCGAAGGTACCCGGGCGGCCGGTCGGCTACGCCGTCAGGTCTCGGTACGGCCGCGCGAGATCGCGATCTCGCCGGTGCGCGCCATCTCGACGAGGCCGAACGGCCGCACCATGCGCTCGAACGCCTCGATCTTCTCCCAGGTGCCGGTGACCTCGATGATCAGCGAGCGGCGCGTGACGTCGATGATCTTGCCGCGGAAGATCTCGACGACCTGCATCACCTCGCCGCGCGCCGGGCCGTCGGCCGTGACCTTGAACAGCGCGAGCTCGCGGGCCACCGTCTCGGTCGGCTCGAGGTCGCGGATCTTGATCACGTTGACGAGCTTGTGGAGCTGCTTGGTGACCTGGTCGATCGGGTGCATCGCTCCGTCGAGCGTGAGCGTGATGCGCGAGAACGCCTCGTCGTCGGTCGGCCCGACCGCGAGCGTGTCGATGTTGAACCCGCGCCGCGCGAACAGGCCGGCGATGCGGGTCAGCACGCCGGGCTTGTTCTCGACGAGGATCGACAGGATGTGCTTGCGGCCCGTGCGGACGCCGGTGGTCGCCTCGAGCTCCTCGAGCGTGAGCGGCTCCTTGGTCCCCGGCTCGCCCATCAGATGGTCGACCCAGCGGGCGTGGGGGTCGTGGAATCAGCCATCTAGCCCACCATCTCCCGGGCGGCGGCGCCGGCGGGGATCATCGGATAGGTGTTCTCCTCGCGCGTCACGCGGACGTCGACCACGACAGGGCCGGGCGTCTCGATCGCCGACCTGAGGTCCCGCCTGAGCGTGGTCTTGTCGGTGAGCCGCACGCCGGTGGCGCCGTAGGCCTCGGCGAGCTTGACCCAGTCGGGCCAGCTGCCCATGTCCACGTTCGAGTAGCGCCGGTCCCAGAACAGCTCCTGCCACTGGCGGACCATGCCCAGGTAGCCGTTGTTCATGATCACGACCTTGACCGGGATGTCGTGCTCCCGGCAGGTGGCCAGCTCCTGCGTGTTCATCTGGAACGAGCCGTCGCCGGTCAGCAGCACGCTCGGCACCTCCGGGTTGCCGACCGCGGCGCCCATCGCCGCCGGCAGGCCGAACCCCATCGTCCCGAGCCCGCCCGAGTTGACCCAGCGCCGCGGCTTGGCGAAGTGGAAGTACTGCGCCGCCCACATCTGGTGCTGGCCGACGTCGGACGAGAGGATGCAGTCCCCGCCCGTGGCCTCGTAGAGCGCCTCGACCAGGAACTGGGGCTTGATCTCGGTGTCCGCCGAGTCGGCGTAGCCGAGCGGGTACTGCGCCCGCCAGCCCTCGATCCGCTCCCACCAGGCGGCCAGCCGCCCCGGGTCGGGCCCGAGCGCGCGGTACTCGTTGGTGAGGCGGGTGAGGACGTTCTTCGCGTCGCCCACGATCGGGATGTGGGCGGGCACGTTCTTGGAGATCTCAGCCGGGTCGATGTCGATGTGCACGAACTTCGCGCGCGGCGCGAACTCCGACAGCTTGCCGGTGACGCGGTCGTCGAAGCGGGCGCCGACGGCGAGGATCAGGTCGGCCTCGTCCATCGCGTAGTTGGCGGTCCGCGTGCCGTGCATGCCGAGCATCCCGAGCCACTGCTCGTGCGGGGCCGGGAAGGCGCCGAGCCCCATCAGCGTGCAGGTCACCGGCAGCCGGTCGCTGGTCACGAGCTCGCGCAGCTCCTCGGCGGCATCGGAGTTGATCACGCCGCCGCCCGCGTAGATCACGGGCCGGCGGGCATTGGCCAGCGCCTTGGCGGCCAGCCGGATCTGCTTCGAGTTGCCCTCGGTCGTGGGCTGGTAGCCGGGGAGCTGGACGTCGCCGACCGGCTGGTAGTCGATCTCCGCGCGCGTGAGGTCGACCGGCATGTCGATCAGCACCGGGCCGGGGCGGCCGGTACGGGCGAGGTGGAACGCCTCGTGCACCGCGCGCGGGATCTCGACCGGGTGCTGGATCATGAACGAGTGCTTGACGATCGGCATGGTGATGCCGAACGTGTCCGCCTCCTGGAAGCCGTCGGTCCCGAGCAGGTCGGTCCGCACCTGGCCGGTGAAGGCGACGAGCGGGACCGAGTCCATCATCGCGTCGGTCAGCGGCGTGACGATGTTGGTGGCGCCCGGGCCGGAGGTCGCGAACACGACGCCGACCTTGCCCGAGGCCTTCGCGTAGCCCTCGGCGGCATGCCCGCCGCCCGCCTCGTGGCGGACGAGGACGTGCCGGATGCCCGCGTCCACGAACGCGTCGTAGGTGGGCAGGTTCGCTCCACCGGGATAGCCGAAGACGACGTCGACGCCCTCCGCCTTCAGGCACTCCATCACCGCATCGACCGCTCGCATCATGCTGCGGGAGTCTAACGTCGCGCCATGGTGGCGGACTCCGGCTCGATCGCCGCTTCCGGGAAGTCCATGTCGAGCCCGCAGCGCATGCAGACCTGGTCGTGCAGCTTGACGATCTTGCCGCAGCGCGGGCACTGGCGGCGCACCTCGTCGGCCTCGTTGCGGTACAGCACGGCGGCCAGCAGCCCGAGCACGGGAACCAGCGCCGAGATCAGGAACCAGAGGACGAACGACGACCCCTTCATCCGCCCCACCAGGCCGCCCGCCAGGCCGAAGAAGAGGCAGATGATCAGATAGGCCATCTCAGATGTGACGTAGCGCCCAGATGACGCCGAGGGCCACCGCAGCGAGGATGGCCAGCGTGAAGATCGCCTGGATCAGCCCGAAGACGATCCCGAACGCGAACTTCAGCGCGACGAGCGCCACGAGGACGAGCAGCGCCCAGGCGAGGATCCGGGTGCCGAGACCGCTGCCGCGAGCCGAGTTCTCCATGCCCTCAGGGTACCGCTCCCAGCCGCGCGTCACGGGAGGAGGAGGTGACGCGCGGCTGGGCTGCGGTCAACCGCTGCGCGCCGGGGGGAGATGGCGTGCGGCGGCCGCGGTGGCTTCGCGTCCCGCCAGTCGGAGCCTCGCGAGCCGGTACCGGCGGACGAGCTCGTCACCCCGGCCCGGGGTACTGGAGGCGGGGACGAGCACGAGGCGGCGGGCGGGCTGAGGGACGGTCCTGTAATCCATGCGTCCATGGTCGTCGCCGGCGGGCGTCGTCCACATGGCCCTGCGGATGGAATCCCGCCGCTCGGGTTCGACAATCGGTCGAGGATCGCTCAGCGGCGCGCGGCTGCGCCGGCCGCGTCGAGCGCCGGCCGCAGCGCGGGCGGCAGGCGGCGGCGGACCCGCCACCGGGCGCCGCTGAAGGCGAGGTTGGCCACCGTGGCGAAGCCCTGCTCGTCGCTGCGCAGCGCCAGCAGCAGGTGCGCGATGCGGTCGGCCGACGGCAGCGAGGGATCCTGCGCGCGCACGCACCAGCAGTGCACGCGGCGCCCGCCGAGCCGCACGAGGATCGCGCCCGCCTCGCCGACGAGCCAGACCCCGAGCGCGCCGCGCTCGATGACCAGGCCGGTGCGCGCGTGCAGCGCGCGCGCCTCGTGGCCGATGAGGTCGCCGAGCAGCCCGAGCGCCGTCCGCTCGGCGCCGGCGCCCGAGCGCGGTCGCCGGCGCAGCACGTTGGCCCCGCGCTTGGCGTAGAGCTCGGGGATCACCCACGCGTGGGCGAGGAGGGCGAAGACGACGGGCGCGGTCAGCGGCTCGAGCCACAGCAGCACGCCGGACGCGATGCCGTACGGCACGGTGTGCGCCACGGTGGTCAGCGTCCAGACCCGGCCGCGCCGGCGCAGGCCGCGCTCGTCGACGCGCGGCCGCCAGTAGACGGCCGCGGTCTCGGGGAGCGGTGCCGGGGGGTGCCCAACGGGCCATCGCTCGACACGGAATGGTCCGTCGGGCGGGGCCCCCAGGCTCATCACCCGCCCGCGATCGGGCGCCGCAGGATCACGAGCTCCGCGTCGAGCGGCAGCTCGTCGACCTGCCGAGCCCGGCCCTCGCCCTCGTTCACCACGGCGTAGTAGCCCGCGTCGAGCTGGTCCCGGAACGCGGACACCGCCGCCTCCACGGCTCGCTCGTCGGCCGCGCTCCACTCCGCGAGCGTCGTGTGCCCGCTGCCGTCCATGCGGATCAATCTGGCCATGTGCGCAATGGTACGCTCCGCCCGGATGCCGTCCGTCCGCATCGTCATTACCGCCTGACACCTGCTCAACCGGCAGCCGCCGGTCGCAGGCTCGATTCGTCTTCGGGCCTGCGGCGGCAGGACGGCAGCGTGGGCTCCGAGGACGGAGAAGGGAGCCCCGCCATGCTCGTCGTCCCCGCCACCGCCCGCCTCCAGGCACTCGTCCGGCTCGACCTGGTCGTCTCCGACCGCCCCGACGTCACGCAGCGCGTGATGGCGACCTGCTGCCGCCGTCAGGGCACCGTCGTCGCCCTCGCCCTGACGCGCGTCGGCGGCGGGACCGCCCAGCTCGAGCTGGCCGTCGAGGTCGAGCCGCGGCTGCGGCGCGGCCTGATCGACCGCATTGCAGGCCTCGTCGACGTCCTCGACGTGCGGGTCAGAGGCCGAGCTGCTCTCGAATCAGGCGGTTGACCTCGCCGCCGTCGGCCTTGCCCTTGGTCTCGCGCATGATCGGACCGACGAGCGCGCCCATCGCCTTCGTGTTGCCGCCTCGGATGCGCTCGACGACGTCGGCGTTGTCCTCGATCACCCTCGCGATGATGCCGGCGAGCTCGCCGGAGTCGCCCATCGCGCCGAGGTCCTCGCGTTCGACGATCTCGGCCGGGTCGCCGCCGTCGGCCACCAGCCGGTCGAGCACGACGCGGGCGTTGCCGGCGGTGACCGTGCGCGCCTCGACGAGCGCGACGAGCTTGGTCAGCGCGGCCGACTCGACCGCCGCCGGCGAGTCGGCCCGGGCGCGCAGCTCCGTCACCCAGTTGGCCACCGTGCGGGGCTCGCCTTCGACGCGCTCGAAGTAGTCGCCCCATGCCGGCTCGTATGCGAACAGGCGCGCGGTGTCCGCGGGCAGGCTCCACTCGCGCTCGTAGCGCTCGGCGCGGGCGGCGGGCAGCTCGGGCAGGGCGGCGCGGGCGGCCGCCAGCATCTCCTCGGTGGGCGCCACCGGCACGAGGTCGGGCTCCGGGAAGTAGCGGTAGTCGTGCGCCTCCTCCTTGGAGCGCAGCGGGCTCAGGCCGCCGGACACCGGGTCGAAGTGCAGCGTCTCCTGGACGACCGTCTCGCCGGCCTCGATCAGCGCCGTCTGGCGCTCGATCTCGGCGTTGATCCCCTTCTCCAGGAAGCGGAACGAGTTCATGTTCTTGAGCTCGGTCTTGGTCCCGAGCTCGCTGGTGCCGGCCGGGCGCACGGAGATGTTGGCGTCGCAGCGCAGCGAGCCCTCCTCCATGTTGACGTCGCTCACTCCGAGCTGGCGGAGCGTCTCGCGCAGGAGCGTGAGCCACTCGCGCGCCTGCTCGGCCGAGTGCAGGTCGGGCTCCGTGACGATCTCGGCCAGCGGCGTGCCGCCGCGGTTGTAGTCGACGATCGAGGCGTCGGACCCGTGGATGCGGCCCGACTGCCCGACGTGGACGAGCTTCGCCGCGTCCTCCTCGAGGTGGATCCGGTGCAGGCGCACGTCGCCCAGCCGGCCGCCGCTGCAGAGCGGGATGTCGTACTGGGAGATCTGGTAGCCCTTGGCGAGGTCGGGATAGAAGTAGTTCTTGCGGTGGAAGATCGAGCGCGGGGCGATCTCCGACCCGAGCGCCATGCCCATCATCAGCCCGTAGTGGATCGCCTGGGCGTTGGCGGTGGGCAGCGTGCCCGGCATGCCGAGGCAGACCGGGCAGGTGCGCGTGTTGGGCTCCTCGCCGAAGCTCAGCTCGCAGCCGCAGAACATCTTCGTGCGCGTGGAGAGCTGGACGTGGATCTCCAGGCCGATGACCGGCTCGAGGGTCATGCCCGCCCCGCCGATCCGTCGAAGCCGATCGCCTGTTCGAGCGCGTGCGCCGCGTCGAGGATGCGGTTCTCGCTGAACGCGGGGCCGGCGATCTGGAAGCCGACCGGCAGCCCGTCGGCCAGGCCGTTGGGGATCGAGATCGCGGGGATCCCGGCCAGCGACATCGGCACCGTGCAGAAGTCGTTGAGGTACATGGCCAGCGGGTCGGCGGTCTTGGCGCCGAGCTCGAATGCCACGCCCGGCGCGGTCGGCGAGACGATGAAGTCGAACCGCTCCCACGAGTAATCGAAATCGCGCGCGATCAATGTCCGCACTTTCTGCGCACGACCGTAATAGGCGTCGTAGTAGCCGCTCGACAGCGCGTAGGTCCCGAGCATCACACGCCGCTTGACCTCGGCGCCGAAGCCCTCCTCGCGCGTCCGGGTGTACATCGTGAGCAGGTCGGGCGCGTCGGCGCGGTGCCCGTAGCGGACCCCGTCATAGCGGGCGAGGTTGCTCGAGCACTCGGCGGGCGCGATCAGGTAGTACGCGGCGAGGCCCTGCGGGGCGTGCGGCAGGTGCGTCGTCTCGACCGTCGCGCCCAGCTCGCGGGCGAGGTCGAGCGTCGCCCGGAACGCCTCGAGCACGCCGGGCTCGATCCCCTCGCCGGTCAACTCCTCGGGGACGCCGAGCCGGACGCCCTTCAGGTCGGTCGCCTCGGGCAGCCTCACCGGCTCGGGCAGGCCGAGCGACGTGCTGTCGCACGGGTCCTTGCCGGCCATCGCGGCGAGCAGCAGCGCGGCGTCGGTGGTGTCGCGCGTGAACGGGCCGGCCTGGTCGAGCGAGGACGCGAAGGCGATCATCCCGTAGCGCGAGATCGCCCCGTACGTCGGCTTGAGGCCGACGATGCCGCACAGCGCCGCCGGCTGGCGGATCGAGCCGCCGGTGTCGGTGCCGATCGACCACGGGACGCTGCCGGCGGCGACGGCGGCCGCCGAGCCGCCCGACGAGCCGCCCGGCACGCGCGTGCGGTCCCAGGGGTTGAGCGTCGGCCCGTAGGCGGAGTTCTCCGTCGAGGAGCCCATCGCGAACTCGTCCTGGTTCGTCTTGCCCAGGACGGGCGCGCCGGCCGCCGTCAGCCGCTCGACGGCGGTCGCCGTGTACGGCGGGCGGAAGCCCTCGAGGATCCGCGAGCCGGCCTGGCTGGGGATGCCGGCCGTGCAGAAGAGGTCCTTGACGCCGATCGGGACGCCGCCGAGCGGGGCGTCGCCGTCGATCGCCTCCGGCTCGTCGCGGTCGGAGACCCACGTGAAGGCGTTGAGGTCGTCGGCGGCGGCGCGCTCGCGGTACCCGTGCCACAGGTCGGCGGGGTCGAGCTCGCCCGCGCGGACTCGCGCGGCCGCCTGGGCCGCCGTCAGCTCGAGCAGATCGCTCATCCGGCCCCGGGGCTCGGCACGCGGAAGCCGCCCAGCGCCGCTTCAGGCGCGCTCGCGAGCGCCTGCTCGACCGGTAGCGACGGGCGCGGCTCGTCGGCGCGCAGGACGTTCTCCACCTCGACCACGTGGCTCGTGGGCGGGATGTCTCCGAGGTCGCCGAGCTGCTCGATCGTCTCGATGTAGTCGAGCACGTTCGAGAGCTCGGACCCGAAGCGCTCGATCTCCTCGTCGGTCAGCTCGAGACGGGCGAGCCGGGCGACGTGCAGGACCTGGTCACGGCTGAGCACGGTCAGCGATTCTAGGACTCGGCAGGCAGCTCGGGCTCAGGCCGTGGCGTCACACCGAGTCCCGGACTCGGCCGCAGCTCGGGCTCGACGTCGGGCGGCAGGCCGCGGACGCGCTCGGTGGCGATCGAGAGCCAGCCGCCGGCCGTGATCGCCACGGCGGCGGCGAGGCCGACGAACGCTCCCGCCTGCGCGCCGCCGGCGTCGGGCTGGTCGACCAGGCGATAGAGGACGAGCACGACGCCGAGGAACCCGACCGGCACGCTCAGCACGCCGGCGGCGACCGGCTTCGCCGGGCCGTCCTGCGTGGCCTGCAGGACCCCGAGGGCAATCGCCAGGCCGGCGATCAGAGCGAGCAGGACGTCGATCACTGCGAACGCCTCGAAGCCCGAGGCGTCCCCGTGCCACGGGAGCGCGAGCAGCGACACGATCAGTGCGACCCCGCCCGCCGTCGCCAGCCACTCGCCGGCGCGCAGGCGCCTCACGTCCACGCCGGCTCCCCGGCGTGCGCGCGCGCCGCGATCAACGTGTTCCGCAGCAGCATGGCGATCGTCATCGGGCCGACGCCGCCGGGCACCGGCGTGATCAGCCGCGCGCGCTCGGCCGCGCCCTCGAACTCGACGTCGCCGGTCAGGCCGCCGTCGGTGCGGTTGATGCCGACGTCGATGACCACGGCGCCCGCCTTGACCCAGTCGCCGCGCACGAGCCCGGGGCGGCCGACGGCGGCGATCAGGACGTCGGCGCGGCGGCAGACGGACGCCAGGTCGCGCGTGCGCGAGTGGCACATGGTCACGGTGGCGTTCTCGGCGAGCAGGAGGGCGGCGACCGGCTTGCCGACGAGGTCCGAGCGGCCGACCACGACCGCCTCCGCGCCCTCCAGCGGCACGTCGTGCCGGCGCAGCAGCTCCATCACGCCCGCCGGGGTGCAGGGACGCAGCCCCGGGCGGCCCTTGGCCAGAAGGCCGGCCGAGATCGGCGTCAGCCCATCGACGTCCTTGCGAGGGTCGATGATCTCGGTCATCGCGCCGCCGTCGACCTGTGGCGGCGTGGGGAGCTGGAGCAGGATCCCCGACACGCGCGGGTCGTCCCCCAGCTCGCGCAGCAGGGCCTCGACCTGGGCCTGCGGCGCGTCGGCGTCGAGCCGGTGGTCGAACCCCTCGATGCCGACCTCGGCCGACGCCTTCTGCTTGCCGCCGACGTAGACCGCCGACGCCGGGTCGTCGCCGACCAGCACGGTGGCGAGGCCGGGCGCCGGGTGGCCGGCCTCGACCCACGCCGCGACGTCGCGTGCCACCTCGGCCCGCACCTGCTGGGCGATCGCCTTGCCGTCGATGAGCTCTGCCGCCATCAGGGCGGCAGGCTAGCGCCCGCTCAGGCGTAGGGACTGCCGGGCGAGCCCGCCCAGCGTCAGCGCGCAGAGCCCGGCGAGCAGGAGGTAGGGCGCGCGATCGCCCGCGGCGTCGGCGAGCCGCGCGCTGCCGGCGGCGCCGGCGGTCTGGCCGGTCGCCCACGCGAGGTTGACGAGCGCGAAGGCGAAGCCCTGGGCCACGCCGGCGGCCTCGGCGCCGTCGCTCAGCATCGCCATCGCGGGCGTGTAGAGCATGCCGATCAGCGGCCCGGCGAGCACGATCAGGACGCCGAGCGCCCACGCCGACGTCGGCCACGGCAGCGCGGCCATGATCAGCCCGCCGCCGGCGACGCCGATCACGCTCGGCACGAGCCGGCCCCGCCGGTCGGACAGCCGCCCGATCAGCGGGGCGATGACGGCCTCGAACGCGGCGGCGACCAGGAACGCGGCGGCGATCGCCGCGGTCCCGGCGCCGAGCTCGTCGAGCCGCAGCGGCCCGAGCACGGCGACGGTCCCGAACAGGACGCCCGGCAGCGTCGTGAGCCACATGCCGGCGGCGACGCGGCGGTCGCCGAGCGAGCCGATCAGCGTCCGCAGCCGCGCGTCGCCCTCGGGCTGCTCCGCCCGCATCCGCGCCGACCAGGCCATCATCGCCAGGCCGACGACGGCGACGCCCCCGAACACCGGCTCCTGCCCGAGCGCGCCGGCCGCGGCGCCCAGCACGGGACCGAACAGCGCGCCCGCGACCGCGGCCGCCAGCGCCGTGCCGATGTACTGGCCGCGACGGTCGCGCGGCGCCGCGCCGATCATCCAGCCGAGCGCCCCGGCCCACGACGCTGCCCCGCCGATGCCCTGGACGAAGCGCGCGACGTCGAGCACCACGATGTCGTCGGCGAACGCGAAGGCGACGCTTGCGGCCACGAGCAGCCCGAGCCCGAGCAGCACCGTCGGCCGCACGCCGACCCGCGCAGCCATCCACCCGCCGGGCAGCGCGCCCAGGAAGGTCCCCGCCGGGTAGGCGGCCGCCAGGACGCCCGCCGCCGTCTTGGTCAGCCCGAACCGCTCGGTCAGGTCGGGAAGGATCGGCGTGATCGCTGCGTAAAAGAGGGTGTCGACGAACACCACGACGCAGACGAAGGCGAGCAGGCGGCGCACGGCGCGATGCTAGTGGGCGGATACGGACGCCCGGGTGCGTGACGCCCCTGCGGCACCCGTCGTCGGCGCGGTCCCGGCGGCGTGGGTACGTACGCTTCTGGAAAGCACACTCGGATGGAGGAGAGCTCGTGTCCAGGAGACTTGTGTACCTGCTCTGCACGGCGCTGGCGTGCGGGGCTCTCGCTGCCTGCGGCGAGGACGAAGGCGGCGGCGAAGGCGGGTCTGAGGAGACCGGCGCGACCGAGGGCGCGGAGACGATCGACGTCAACGCGATGGAGGGCGCGACCGGCGACGTGACGTTCTGCCTCGGCAAGGACACGTCGGGCGACAAGACGGCGGCGATCGAGCGGTTCAACGAGGAGAACCCGGACATCAACGCGAACATGCTCGAGTTCTCGACCTCGGCCGACGAGCAGCGCACGCAGTTCGTCCAGCGCCAGGAGGCCGGATCGGGCGAGTGCGACGTGTTCTACTCGGACGTGATCTGGACGGCCGAGTTCGCCTCACAGGAGTGGATCTACGACATGACGCCCTACGTCGAGACCCGCCAGGAGGAGCTGATCGAGGCGACGCTTGAGACCGTCACCTACGACGGGAAGATGTGGGGGATGCCGCAGCAGACCGACTCGGCGTTCCTGTACTACCGCACCGACCAGGTGCAGGACCCGCCCGCGACCTGGCAGGAGGTCTACGAGGTCGCCGACCAGAACGACGGCATCGTCTACCAGGGCGCCCCCTACGAGGGCCTGACCTGCGACTACCTGGAGCTCGCGTTCGCCGCCGGCGGCGAGGTGCTGTCCGAGGACGGCAGCGAGGCCCTCATCGACTCACCCGAGAACGTCGCCGCCCTGCAGTTCATGGTCGACGGCGTCGAGCAGGGCATCGCCGCCAACGGCGTCACCACGTACATGGAGGAGGAGTCGCGGCGCTACTTCGAGTCGGGCCGCGCCACCTTCATGCGCAACTGGCCGTACGCGTACTCGCTCGGCCAGAAGAAGGGCACCGAGGTCTCGGGCAAGTTCACCGTGATGCCGTTCCCCGAGTTCGAGGGCGCCGGCACCGCAGCCATCCTCGGCGGCCACAACCTCGTCGTCTCGGTCCACTCGGAGAACCCGGGCGCGGCGCTGGCGCTGGTCGACTTCCTCACCACCGAGGAGGAGCAGGTCACGATGTTCCGCGACTACTCGCTGGCCCCGACGATCGCCGCGGCCTACGACGACCCGGACGTCCAGGAGAAGTACGACTTCGCCACCGAGCTGCGCGACTCCGTCGCCCAGGCGCGCTCGCGCCCGGTCTCGCCGGTCTACCCGCAGATCTCGCAGGCGATCTACGAGAACGTCAACGAGGCGCTGGCCGGGCGGGTCTCCCCCGAGGAGGCCCTGCAGAACGCCCAGAGCCAGATGCAGCAGGCGCTCGAGACGTTCTGATCTGACGCGCTGCCGGTCCGGCGCCGCTCAGCGGCGCCGGATCGGCGCGTAGTCGGCCATCAGCTTGCGCTCGCTGCCGTCGCCGGCGAACCGCACGACCACCACCCCGCCGGGCTCGCTGCCGATGACGACGCCGTCGCCGAACGCGGCGTGGACGACGTCGTCGCCCATGCGGAAGACCTGGCCGGCCGAGTCGCCGCCGCCCGTCGCCTCGGCGGAGGCGGCGGCCGCGCCCGCCCAGGAGGCGACGCGGCCGGTCGGGAAGCCGGCCCGCTCGCGCTCGGCCTGGTCGGTCAGCTCCTTCGGTATCTCGTCGATGAAGCGCGACCGGACGCCGAACGAGTTGGCGCCGAACGCGTTGCGGCGGCGGGCGGAGGTGAGCGTGAGGTCGCGCATCGCGCGGGTGACGCCGACGTAGGCGAGCCGGCGCTCCTCCTCCACCCCGCCCTCGTCGATCGCGCGCGAGTGCGGGAACACGCCGTCCTCCATGCCGATGATGAACACGATCGGGAACTCGAGGCCCTTGGCGTTGTGGAGCGTCATCAGCGTCACGAGGCCTTCGTCGTCGCGCATGTTGTCGGTGTCGGCCAGCAGCGAGATCTGCTGCAGGAACTCCTCGACCGACCCCTCCTCGGCGGTGGCGTCGTACTCGCGCGCCACCTGCACGAGCTCCTCGAGGTTCTCGATCCGGCCCTGTGCCTCGATCGTCCGCTCGGCCTCGAGCGCCTCGAGGTAGCCGCTCTCGCTCAGGGTCTCCTGGAGCACCTCGCCGACGCTCGCGCCGGACCCGGCCCGCTCGCGCAGCCGCTCCATCGTCGACATGAAGCGGCCGAGCGCCTTCTGCGCGGCCGTGCCCAGCCCCGGCACGCTGCCCGGCTCCTCGGCCGCCTCCCAGACCGGGATGCCCATCGTGTCGGCGTGCGAGAGCACGCGCGACAGCGACGTCTGCCCGAGGCCGCGCTTGGGCGAGTTGGCGATCCGTGTGAAGGCGCCGGCGTCCTGCGGGTTGACGATGAAGATCAGGTAGGCGATCGCGTCCTTGATCTCCGCCCGGTCGTAGAACTTCGTGCCGCCGATGACCTGGTAGCCGATCTGGGCCCGCACGAGCATGTCCTCGAGCACCCGCGACTGCGCGTTCGTCCGGTAGAAGACCGCGATCTCGTTGCGCGAGACCCCCTCGTCGACCATCCGCTGCACCTCGGCGGCCACGAACCGGGCCTCCGCGTGCTCGTCGCTGAGCTCGCGCACCCGCACCGGATCGCCCTCGCCGACGTCGGTCCAGAGCGCCTTGCTCTTGCGCCCGCGGTTGTGCGCCACGACGGCGTTCGCCGCCGACAGGATCGTCTGCGTCGAGCGGTAGTTCTGCTCGAGCTTGACGACGTGGGAGTCCGGGAAGTCCTCCTCGAACCCCAGGATGTTCTGGATGTCGGCGCCCCGGAAGCCGTACACGCTCTGATCGTCGTCGCCGACGACCGCGAGGTTGCGGTGCTCGGAGGCGAGCAGCTGGAGCCAGCGGTACTGGGCGTGGTTGGTGTCCTGGTACTCGTCGACGAGGATCCAGCGGAACGCGGTCGCGTAGCGGTCGCGCACCTCCTGGAAGAGCTCGAGCAGGTTGACCGCGCGGAACAGCAGGTCGTCGAAGTCCATCGCGTTCATGCGGTGCAGCTCGGCCTCGTAGTGCTCGTAGACGTCGG
>Ga0299914_10001259_pt1 | contig 16569 bp, 16 predicted proteins | sample RVTome_10_FD_201361 | JGI IMG/M metagenome (GOLD analysis project Ga0299914, IMG submission 201361) | Soil microbial communities from uranium-contaminated site in the Upper Colorado River Basin, Wyoming, United States - RVT153D57 (version 2) ...
GGCGGGGCCGCGGCCCGGCCATGCGAGGTCGTGCGCGCGGGCGCGAAGCCCGGTCACCTGCACGCGGGCGCCACGGCTGGCATCGGCGATGTCGGCCCGGCCCTCGTCGATCTCGAGCCTGGCGATGCGGATGTCGCCGGAGCGGGAGGGCACGCCGCCGAGCTCGTCGGCGGGCTCCGCCTGCCGGCCGCGCAGCAGCGTCGCCAGACCGATGGTGCCGTCGGCGGCCCGCTCGACCGTGAGGACGGGCTCGGTCACCGTGAGGTGGCCGACGTCGAGCCTCGCCGGCCACCGGTACCGCAGCTCGCCGGCGCGGACACGGCCGGCGCCGGCCAGCGTCCGCACCCCGTCGCCGATCGCGAGCCCGTGCAGGGTCGCGTCGCCCGTGACCGTGAGATCGAGCGGCCCGTCGTGGGCGGCCACCACCCGCACGTCGGCCGTCGCGGTGCCGGCCAGCCGTCCCTCGAGCGGGAGCGACCGTCCGAGGACGGCAAGGGCGAGTCCGCGAGCACGGACGCGCAGGTCGGCGCGCCGGGGGACGGCACCGGCGGTGCCGGTGACGTCCACCTCACCGCCGCCGGGGATGTTGGCGTGTGCCGCGATCCGGGCCAGGCCCTTCATGGGCTGCTCCAGTCCGCTGGCGGTGACGGTGAGGTCGGAGAAGGTGAACGGGCGGGGCGGCGTCTGCGTGGGGTCCAGGACGGCGACGTCCCCGCCGAGGCTGGCGTAGCGCAGCGCCATGGCGCCGGGACGCCGGTGGAGCTCGCGCACCAGGACGTCGAGCCGGGGCGCCGTGATCGTGTCCTCGCGCGTCCCGCGCCGGCGCAGCGTCAGGCCCTCGACGAGGGCGTCGGCGTCGAGGTGCAGGCCGTTCTGCCCGTCGACCACGAGCACGACCCCCGCGCTCAGCCCGCCGCGGTGCAGGTGGAGCGGCCCGTCGTCGGGCAGGTAGAGGGTGGCCAGCCGCAAATCGAGGTCGCGGACGTTGACGTGTGCCCGCAGGTGGGCCGGTGCCAGCTGCCAGTCCTCGATGCGAGCGGTGACGAGCGCGCCGGCCACCGCCACCGAGGCCACGGCCGTGCCGCGCCGCTCGCGGGTCGTGAGATCGCGGGCGTGGAGCCGCAGGTCGGCGTGCCAGGTGCGCGCGGGCTGGAGCATGCGGTCCTCGAACGTCAGGCGGCCGTCGACGAGGGCGAACCGGTCGATCGCGACGTTCACGGAGCTCCCGGAGGACGGCGGGCGTTGCAGCAGGTCGGCGACGTTGAGCTGGTTGGCCTCGGTGCGCACGATGCGCACGTGTCCGTCGGCGAGGGCGACCTCCTGGATCCACACGGTGCCGCGCAGCAGCGCCCACGGGTCGAAGCGGGCCTGCAGGCGGCCGATCTCGGCCAGCGGCCCGCCGTCGTGGTCGACGATCTGCAGCCCGCGCAGCTCCAGCCGACCGTCGGCCAGGCTCACGTCGAGGGCCGCCAGCGTCACCGCCCGTCCGGTGTGGGTCTGCAGCTGCCAGACGGTGACGTGACGCACGAGCGTCGAGAGGTTGAGCCAGGCGGTCGCCAGCACCACGACGCCGAGCACGGCGACGCTCAGAGCGAGCCAGAGGACGCCCCGGCGGGTCACGGCTCTCAGCATGCCTCAAGCGCGCGGCCGGGCGCGAGCGGCTTGCTCCCGGGCCCGGGCGGCCGCTATCCTCGCTGCCATGACCGCCGACACCGTCGATCTCGACACCCTGCGCCGCGTCGCGTGCCTGGCGGGCTTCGCCTGGACGGACACCGAGCTGGACGACCTCCGGCCGCTGGTCGAGGAGACGCAGCACCTGCTGCGAGCGCTGGACACGGTCCCCCTCGGTGACGCCGAGCCCGTCACGCAGTATCGGGCGGTGTGAGATGGTCGACCTCCACTGGGCCTCGATGAGCGAGCTGGCCCGGATGATCGCCACCAAGACCGTGTCGCCCGTCGAGGTCGTCCGCGCACACCTGGACCGTATCGCCTCGCTCGACGGACAGCTCCGCGCGTACATCACGGTGTGCGAGGACGCGGCGCTGCAGGCCGCGCGGGCGGCCGAGGCGGCGGTCGTGTCCGGGCAACCGCTGGGGCCGCTGCACGGGGTACCCTACGCGCTCAAGGACCTCTACGACACCGCGGGCGTGCGCACGACCGGGGGCTCCCGCATCCTGGCCGAGCGCGTGCCGGCCCGGGACGCCACGGTCGCGCAGCGGCTCGGCGCGGCGGGCGCCATCCTGCTCGGCAAGCTCAACATGGCGGAGTTCGCGTACGGCCCCGAGGGACTGAACCCTCACTACGGTCACGCGCGCAACCCCTGGGATGGTGGCGTGCACCGGCTCGCCGGCGGCTCCTCGTCGGGCGCGGGAGCGGCGGTGGCGGCCGGCCTGGCCGCCGGCGCGCTGGGCTCCGATACCGGCGGCTCGATCCGTATCCCGGCGTCGCTGTGCGGCATCACCGGGCTCAAGCCGACCTACGGCCGCGTGAGCCGCGCCGGGGTGCTGCCGCTGGCGTGGTCGCTGGATCACGTGGGCCCCATGACCCGCACGGCGGTCGACTGCGCCCTGATGCTGGGTGCGATGGCCGGTTACGATGCGGCCGACGCCAGCAGCAGCGTGCTGCCGGTGCCGGACTACGTGGCCGCGCTGACGGGCGAAATCAAGGGGCTGCGGGTGGGCCTGCTGGGCGGGGTCTTCCTCGACGGCGCAGCCCCCGGCGTGCGGGCGGCCGTGCGAGCCGCGGCGGCGACGCTGGCGAGCGCCGGGGCCGCCGTGGACGAGGTGAGACTGGAGCGGACCGACCTGGTGGCCGCCGCGGCCACCGCGATCGTCGGGGCGGAGGCGCTCGCCTACCACGGTGAGTGGCTGCGCACGCGCGCGGCCGAGTACGACCCGGCCATCGCGCGCCGGCTACGCGTCGGCGCGTTCATCGGCGGCGCCCAGTACGTACGTGCCCAGCGGGTGCGCGCCCTGGTGCGCGAGGACGTCGACGCGGCCCTGGCCCGCCGCGACGTGCTGCTGGCCCCCGGCACGCCGATCGCCGCGCCCGCGCTGGACGAGCGCCAGCCGATGCTGGGCGACGGGCCGGCCGACGTCCGCGCCGCGCTGATCCGCTTCACGCGGCCGTTCAACCTGTCGGGGCATCCGGCCTGCGCGGTGCCGTGCGGGTTCACCGCGGCGGGGCTGCCGATCGGCATGCAGCTCGTGGGACGTCCGTTCGACGAGGTCACCGTGCTGCGCGCGGCCGACGCATTCCAGCGGCTGACGGATTTTCACGCCCGACGCCCCGTGCTAGCATGACCGCCCGGAGGGAGTCGATGAGCGATCACGACGTGAGCGAGCGGCTGAGCGGGCTCGAGGCGCGCCTGGGCCGGCTGGAGGCGTTGCTGGGCGCGCTGCACGAGCGGCTCGATCGCCCCGGTCCCGGTCTCGAGGAGGCCAAGGCCGGCATCCAGGCCTGGGTGACGGACTACGTCTCCCTCCGCCTGCAGCAGCTCGTGCCGGAGACCTGCGAGCACGATCCCGACGAGGTGGCCGCGGCAGTCGACGGCCCCGTGCTGCCCGGCACCCGCCTGCGCTGCACGGACGATGTGCTTCACCGCCTGGGCCGGATCCCGATCCCCTTCGTCCGCCAGATGGTCACGCAGAAGGTGGCGGAGACCGCGCGGGCCGAGAACGTGCCGGTGATCGACGTGCCCTTCTTCGAGCGCGCAGCGACGTTCTGACAGTGCAAGCTCTCGGGGGAGGATCTCTCGAGCTTCCAGCACTGGGCGCAGCACCTGTCGGCCGGGCCCCGGATCTGATCTGACCGGAGGACAGGCGGTGGACCCCGCGGACGACGAGCCGCCCGTCCACGTGCCGATCGAGGACGCCTTCGACCTGCATCCGTTCGCGCCGCGCGACGTCCCATCCGTGGTCGACGAGTACCTGCGCGAGGCGCAGGCCCGGGGCTTCGCCGAGGTGCGGCTGATTCACGGGCGCGGCATCGGCGTGCAGCGCGCCATCGTGCAGTCGCTGCTCGCCCGCCATCCGCTGGTGGCCGGCTATGCCGATGCGCCCGAGGCCCGAGGCGGCCGGGGCGCCACGCTCGTGCGGCTGCGACCGGCCTGACCACGGGCCCGGCGCCGGGCCCTCTTCTCCTCCCTGGTAGACTGTGATCACCGCTCAACGGGGGCAGCGGAAGGAGGCTTCCATGCCCGTCGCTCGCCCCGCGCGCGTCACGATCGTCGCGCTCGTGCTCGCCCTCGCCAGCAGCCCCGCCGCGCTCGCCCAGGAGTCGAGGCGTGCCTTCAGCCACGTCGGCTCCCTCGGGGACGTCGCGAGCTCGCAGAGCGACAACCCGGGCCGGATCCACGTCATCGGCAAGCTGCGTCTGGACACCGCCGATTACTTCCGAGGGGCGTTCGACGACGTTCCCGAGCGCCTCGACGAGGTGGTCTTCGGCCCCGACCTCAGCCTCACGTTCGAGCTGCTGCCGAGAGAGGTCGGCATGCTGCGCGACCTCACGCTGACGGTGGGGAGCCAGAACGGCCTGGCCGACCAGGTGCAGCCCACGGAATCCGAGAACCAGTGGTGGTACGAGAGCAACAACTTCGCGGGCCTGGCCGCGCGGCTCGACGAGGACTGGCTGCTCGGGCTGACCTACACGATCTACACGAGCCCCAACGACGTGTCACCCACCTTCCAGGAGGTGGCGCTGGCCGGCCGGTACACCGGCCGGCTCCTCGGCGTCGCGCTGGGGCCGCAGCTGAAGGTCGTCGTGCCGGTCGACCGCGAGGACGCGGCGTTCAAGACGGGCGTCTACACCGAGCTGAGCCTGGCACCGAGCCTGCGCCCGTTCGGCAACGTCATGACGCTCAGCTTTCCGCTGACGGTCGGCGTGGGGTTCGACGACTACTACGGCCCCGGCAGCGGGACCAGCGCCTTCGGCGCCGCCGGCGTGACGGTGTCGTTCCCCCTGCGCTTCATGCCCCCGGGCTACGGAGGCTGGGCCTTCAGCGTCGGTGGGGAAGCAGTCCTGCGGGACGACGACATCCGCCGGCTCAGCAGCTTCGACGGCGACGACTCGTTCATCTTCATCGGCCGTGCGGCGATCACCGTGACGTACTGAGGTGGGAAGAGGGTCAATCGCGGTCGGCGCGGACGAGGAGCATGCGGTCCGTGAAGGACTCGACCCGGTCGCCGGCCAGCCGGAAGTCGAACGCCGCCCGGCACCGCTCGGGAGCGGCCCGCACGAAGGTGTCGAGATCACGCCGTCCCTCGGCGGTCATGCGAGTCCGCGCGGTCCATTCCTCCCACGGCCGGCCCTTGGCGACCACCGTGCTGTCCATCAAGGTGAGTCCGGCCGCGCGCAGGAACGCCTTCCACTCGACGGCGCGATACGCCCGCACGTGCGTGGGATCACGCCGCCGCTCCACCTCGGTGAGGAAGGCCGCCGCCTCGGCGTCGTCGTGACCCAGGATGTCCTGCAGGAGGAACGAGCCGCCCGGGCGTAGCACCCGATGGACCTCGCGCACGGCCGCCGCCGCGTCGGCGAAGTGATGGGCGGCGATGCGGCACGTCACCACGTCGAACGCGCCGTCGCGGAACGGCAGGGCCTGGACGTCGCCCGCCACGAAGGCGGCGGCGGCCCCGCGGTCGTGCAGCAGGCCGCGGGCGGCCCGCAGCATCGGTTCGGTCACGTCGTAGGCGGTCACGTGGCGCGCGATCGAGGCCATGGCCAGCGCGGTGTGGCCGCCCCCGGTTGCCATGTCGAGGACCCGGCCGGGAGCCAGGGCGCGGCCCCAGGCGATCAGCCGGTCCAGGTCCTCGCCGGCGGCGTGGCCGGGGCTGGTCACGTACGCCGCCGCGACGGCGCCGAACTGTTCCTGGACGCGCCGGGCCTGGTCGGTCACGCCTGGCGCCCCCGCTCGGCCAGGTGTCGCAGCAGGAACTCGGTGTCGAGGGGGGACAGGTCGAAGCGCCGGGCCGCCTCGTCGACGAGCCGCAGCCGGTCCGCGCCCGGCTCGTCGCGCAGGCTGTCGTCGATCCACGTCACGGCTTGCTTGATCGGGGCCTCGCCTGCCATCGCCACGCTCCCTTCCGCGGTGGGCCGCACCGGGGGTCCGGCCCCGCGGCCCCGATTATACGCGGCCCGGGAATTGGCCGGGGACGGCCCAGCCAATTGGCTCTTGACGAAGACGATCATCGCGTCAAAATGGCTGACGAGGGGGGCCGGGTGAACATTCCGCTCGATCGCGACCGGCCGGTGCCGCTGGCCCGACAGATCCAGGGCCACCTGGAACGGCTGATCGGCGACGGCCTGCTGGCGCCGGGCGTGAAGCTGCCGGCCACCCGGGAGCTCGCCCACAGCCTGCGCGTCAACCGGGCGACCGTGGCGCTGGCGTACGAGGAGCTGGTGGCGGCCGGGTTGGCCCGGGCCCACGTCGGCCAGGGCACGTTCGTGGCCGGCGACCCGCCGGCGCGCCCGGTCCGGGCGGCGCCCCCGCCGGCGCCGATCGACTGGACGGCGCTGCTGTCGCGCAGCGCTCGCACCGCGGCCGCCGACGAGGAACGCCGGCGCGCGCTGGGGACGCTCGCGGGCGCCGGCCCCGCGCTGATCTCGTTCGCGGGCGGCATGCCGGACAGCTCGCTGTTTCCCACCGACGCCTTTCGCCGCGTCCTCAACCAGGTCGTGCGCGAGGAGGGGGACGCGCTGCTGCAGTACTCCGCCGTCGGCGGCTACGGGCCCCTGCGCCGCTACCTGTCCGGGTACCTGCTGCGGTTCGGCGTCGAGGCCGGGGCCGAGGACATCCTCGTCGTCAACGGCTCGCAGCAGGGCTTCGACCTCATCGCCCGCACCCTGGTGGATCCGGGCGACCCGGTGGCCATCGAGCAGCCCACCTATGCGGGCGCGATGCAGGCGTTCCGGTCGTTCGGCGCCCGGCTGCTGCCGGTCGACTGGGACGCCGCGGGGCCGCGGCCCGACGTCTTCGAGCGGCTCTGCGAGCGGCAGGCGCCCAAGCTGTTCTACTGCCAGCCGACCGCCCACAATCCGAGCGGCCTCGCGATCGAGCCGGAGGTCGGCCGCCGCCTGCTGGCGGCCGCCGCCCGCCACCAGGTTCCGATCGTGGAGGACGGGTTCGACGGCAGCCTCTACTACGGCCACCGCCCGGGCACGCCGCTCAAGGCGGCCGACCGGGCCGGGGTGGTGCTGTACATCGGCACCTTCTCGAAGATCCTCTTCCCGGGACTGCGGCTGGGCTGGCTGGTGGCGCCCTCGCCGGTGGTGGAGCGGCTGCAGGCGGCCAAGCAGCTCGCGGACCTGCACACGAGCGCGCTGCTGCAGGCCGCGGTGCACCGGTTCTGCGAGCGGGGGCTGCTCGACCGACATGTCACCCGCGTGACGGCCGAGTACGCCCGGCGACGGGCGGTGCTGCTGGCGGCGCTGCGGCGGCGGATGCCGCCGGGTGTCACGTGGACGGAGCCCCAGGGAGGGTTCTCGCTGCTGCTGACGCTGCCGGCCGGGCTGGAGGCGACGGCCCTGCTGCCCACCGCGCTGGAGCGCGGCGTGGCCTTCACGCCGGGGCCGGCGTTCTTCCTCGACGGGGGAGAGCGGACGCTGCGCCTGGCCTTCTCGTCGGTCGCCGCCGGCCGCATCGACGAGGGCGTCCGGCGGCTGGCGGAGGCGATCAGGACGGTGCAGCGGCGCCCGCGTCCGCGGCGGACCGAGCGCGACATGGTTCCGGTGGTGTGAGCATTCGACAGGGAGGAGAGACGTCATGGAAGAGCTGAGGGGGCTGCGGGTCGCGGACCACAAGCACATCGGGCTGGCCGAGATGCTCAAGGGCGGCGTCATCATGGACGTCACCAACGCCGAGCAGGCCAAGATCGCCGAGGACGCCGGCGCGGCCTCGGTCATGGCGCTGGAGCGGGTGCCCTCGGACATCCGGCGCGACGGCGGGGTGGCGCGCATGTCGCCGGTGAGGAAGATCCAGGAGATCCAGAAGGCCGTCACGATTCCGGTGATGGCCAAGGCGCGCATCGGCCACTTCGTCGAGGCCCAGATCCTGGAAGCGCTCGCCGTGGACTACATCGACGAGTCGGAGGTGCTCACGCCGGCCGACGAGCACTTCCACATCGACAAGTTCGCCTTCCGCGTCCCCTTCGTGTGCGGGGCGCGCGATCTCGGCGAGGCCCTGCGGCGGATCGGCGAGGGCGCGGCGATGATCCGGACCAAGGGCGAGGCCGGGTCGGGCAACATCGTCGAGGCGGTGCGCCACATGCGCGCGCTGGTGTCGGGCATGAAGCGACTCACCACGCTCGGGCCCGAGGAGCTGATGACGGAGGCCAAGAACCTCGGCGCGCCCTACGAGCTGGTGCGCTGGATCGCCCGGACCGGCAAGCTGCCGGTGCCGAACTTCTCGGCGGGCGGCATCGCCACGCCGGCCGACGCCGCGCTGATGATGCAGCTCGGCGCCGAGGCGGTCTTCGTCGGCTCCGGCATCTTCAAGTCGTCCGACCCGGCCCGGCGCGCCAAGGCCATCGTGCAGGCGACGACGCACTACAAGGATCCCGACGTGCTGGTGCGGGTCAGCGAGGATTTGGGCGACGCCATGGCCGGCCTGGAGATCTCCAAGATGGCGGAGAAGGACCTCTTGCAGACGCGGGGATGGTAGCGGGAGGCGAGAGCGCGTGAGGACACCGGAGGCGAGGGTCCGGATCGGCGTCCTGGCGCTGCAGGGCGACTTCGCCCTGCACGCCCGGGCGCTGGCGGGCTGCGGGGCCGAGGCGGTCGAGGTGCGCAAGCCGGAGCAGCTCGAGGACCTCGACGGCCTCGTCATGCCCGGCGGCGAGAGCACCACGCTGCTGAAGCTGATGGACGCCTGGGGCTTCGTGCCCGCGCTCGAGAAGTTCCACGCCGCAGGCAAGCCGATCTTCGGCACGTGCGCCGGGCTCATCCTGCTCGCCCACGAGGTGACGGGCCCCGCGCAGCCGTCGCTCCGCCTCATCGACGTCGACGTCGAGCGCAACGCCTACGGGCGGCAGCGGGAATCGTTCCAGGCGGCCGGCACCGCCGACCTGGATGGCCGCCGGGTGCCGGTCGAGATGGTCTTCATCCGGGCCCCCCGCATCCGGCGGGTCGGTGAGGGGGTCACGACGCTGGCCCGGCATGGCGAGGAGGCCGTCATGGCCCGGCACGGGACCATCCTGGTCGCGACGTTCCACCCGGAGCTCACCGACGACACGACCATTCACGAGTACTTCTGCCGGATGGTGGCCGAGGCGCGGCGCGCGTGATCTTTCACGACGACTACGCCCGGATCCCGCCCGGGGAGGTCGCCCGCTTCGTGGCGGCGCAGGAGCTCGGCCGGCTCATCACGGTGGGCGAGGACGGCACGCCACACGTCGGGCTGTATCCCTTCGTCGGCGATGGCCAGGTCTTCGACCTGCATCTCGTGCGCGAGGACGAGCTCGCCGTGGACCTCGCCGTCCGCCCGCGCTGCGTGTTCGAAGTCGACGAGATCCTGGGCGTGATTCCCTCGTACTGGGTCGCGGCCGAGTACGGCGGCGCGGCCACGGCCTACCACCGCACCGTGATCTTCGAGTGCCGGGCGACCGTCGTCGAGGACGCGGCGGCGGTGGCGGAGCAGCAGGCGCGGCTGCTCGCCCGCTACCAGCCCGAGGGCGGGTTCCGCCCGGTGCAGCCCGACGACCCGCTCTACCGGCGGGCGCTCGACACGCTCGCCGCCGTGCGCCTGCGCGTGGAGCGCACGCGGGTGAAGTTCAAGCTCGGCCAGAACCGGCCGCCGACGACGAGACGGCGGATCATCGAGGAGCTCCGCAAGCGCGGGCGCCCAAACGACGGCCGCGCCGCCGATGCCCTGGCCTGGACGCTCGAGCCCTCCGCAGGCGCCGGCGCCCTGCCGGCGAGCGAGGCTGGTCCTTGACAGCGCCAGGGGCGGGGAGAGTATCTTCTTGTGGTCGGACCACCCGACCAGGCCCAAGCTCGCGCCCGCTCTGAGGAGGAGCCCCGTATGGCAGCGCTGATCTGCGAGGTCGTCTACCGTGGCATCTTCCAGAAGAACCTCGCCGCCCGCATCGCGCGCGGCATCGTCCTCTCGGCCCGCAAGTCCGGCCGCTGGGGCATCGCCTTCGGGCGCTACGGCGACAGCCCGCAGCGTAACGGCATCCCCGCCAAGGACTTCGCGATCGTGGCCGACACCAAGGAAGAGCTCGAGCAGAACATGGCGCGCTACGAGCCCAAGCACACCGACGTCACCATCGTGCTGGACGACACGCTGTCCAAGGGGGTCGAGTCCTGGGCGTGGTACGGTCTGCAGCCCATCAACCGGCTGACCGTGCCCGACGGAACGGTGCTCATGACCTCGGTGCAGCCCTTCGAGGCGCTCCTGAAGGACATCCACAAGAAGGACGCGCCGTACCGGCTCTCGCTGCTGCGCGCCAAGGCGAGCTTCTCGGGTCTCTGGGTCCACAAGGAGGATCACACCGAGGCGCGTATCCTCGGCGCGCTGGCCAAGATCGCGCCCTCCTTCCTGCCGCTGGACGCGGTGGCGCAGGCCATCCAGGAGATGGAGTGGGGCTCGGAGCTCAAGGTGGCCTCGGCCCGCAAGGCCTTCGACCGGCTGGAGACGCGCGAGGTGAGGGTCACCGAGGGCAACGCCGAGATCCCGTACTCGTTCGAGATGCCGAAGTGGTGGGAGATGCGGGAGGGCGTCACGATCCCGGCCATCCCGATCGGCAAGCCGAAGGAGGGCGGACAGGGCTACGTGCCCGAGCGCAACCCATACTTCAAGAAGTTCACGACCCGCACGATGCGCCCGGTGATCGACTTCGACACCTGCGTGAAGTGCAACCTGTGCTGGATCTCCTGCCCGGACTCCTGCTTCGACGTCATGCCGGACGCCACCTTCGACGCCAACATGGAGGCCTGCTGCGGCTGCGGCGTCTGCGAGGCGGTGTGCCCGGTCGAGCACTGCATCACCATGGTCAACGAGTCCGCCTTCGAGGACAACGCCAGCCAGTGGGAGATGTGGCGCAAGGACAAGACCGCCTACAAGGCCTGGCTGACCGCCAAGATCGGGGACAAGCCGACCACGGCCCGCTCGCACGGGTTCCGCTTCCGCGGCCAGTACGAGGAGGAGCTGCGGCAGGACCTCGACCGCGGCGGCGTGGAGATCACGGCCGGCATCCCCGGCGAGAACGCGCAGCACAAGACGGTCTAAGGAGACAACGAGATGGCAGTCGCGACTCCGGCGGCCCCGGCCGCCTCCGACGAGAAAGAGCTCCTCATCTCTGGTAGCGAGGCGGTGGCCGAGGGCCTGGCTCTCGCCGACATCGACGTCGTCACCGGGTACCCGATCCGGCCCTACGACACGGTCATCCAGGCGATCGCCAAGAAGATCTCGGGCGGCCAGCTCGTCGCCGAGTACATCGTGGCCGAGGGCGAGCACAGCCAGTTCGAGATCGTCAAGCACGCCTCGACGGTCGGCGCCCGCGTGTTCTGCGGCTCGTCCGGGGTGGGCTGGGCCTACGCGATGGAGTGCCTGGTGGTCACCCCGCCGCTGCGGGTGCCGATGATCTGCCTGGTCGGCAACCGGGCGCTCGACGACCCGGGCGCCTTCGGCGTCGAGCACAACGACGCGCTGTTCGTGCGCGACCTCGGCTGGATGCTGTGCTGGATCGACACCTCGCAGGAGGCGATCGACACCACGCTGATCGCCTATCGCGTGGCCGAGGACCGGCGGGTGCTCCTGCCGCTGGCGATCTCGGCCGACGGCGCCTTTCTGACGCACTCGCAGGCCCTGACGCTCGTGCCGTCGAAGGCGAAGGTCGACAAGTTCCTGCCGCGCTACGACCGCGGCGACCTGCTCCTGCACCCGGACAACCCCATCACGGTGGCCCCCCAGGCCAACGAGGACTGGGTCATCGAGATCCGCCGGCAGAACGACGAGGCGATGAAGCGGGCCGTCGGGGTCATCGAGGAGGCCTACGCGGACTTCCGCAAGGTCTTCGGGCGCGGCCCCGAGAACCCGTGGTTCGAGGAGTACATGACCGACGACGCCGAGGTCATCCTGGTCGGCATGGGCACGATCTCGCTGCCGATGAAGGTCGGGATCCGCAACATGCGCGCGCAGGGCAAGAAGGTGGGCCTCGTCCGGCTACGCTGGTTCCGGCCGTTCCCGACGGAGAAGCTGGTGGCCGTCCTGTCCAGGGCGAAGGCGATCGGCGTCGTCGACCGCGATTACTCGTTCGGTGCCCCGTTCCACGCCGGCGTCGTGGCCACGGAGATCCGGGCCGCCCTCTACAACTCGGACAAGCGACCCCCGCTCCTGGCGTTCATCTGCGGCCTCGGCGGCCGCGAGGTGACCCTGGAAGACGTCTATAAGGCCACCGACCTGTGCTACGCCGCCGCGACTTCCGGCAAGGCCGATGCCAAGACGCTCTGGCTCGGCGTCCGCGAATAGGAGACCACGCGCATGGCCGAGGCAACCACGTTCAGCAACGCGACGCAGATCCTGGAGCCGTTCCGGGGCATCAAGCGCGTCACCATCGAGGAGTACTTCACCTCCGGCCACCGCACCTGCCAGGGCTGCGAGTCGGCGCTCGTCATGAAGCTCATGGTGAAGGCCTCGGGGCCGCGCACCATCGTGCTGGGCTCGACGGGCTGCATGTACGTCGCCAACACGACGTACTACACGACGCCGTGGGTGGTGCCGTGGATGCACACCCAGCTCGGCTCCTCGGGCTCGGCCGCGCTGGGCACGGCGGCGGGGCTGAAGGCCCTCATGACGAAGGGCAAGATGAAGGCGGAGCCGATCAACGTCATCGCCTTCTGCGGCGACGGCGGCGGGGCCGACATGGGGCTCAACGGCATCTCGGCGACGCTGACCCACAAGGAATACAACTGCCTGATCCTGCTCTACGACAACGAGTCCTACGCGAACACCGACATCCAGCTGTCCGGCTCGACGCCGTACGGCGCCAACACGACCTTCAGCCCGCCCGGCAAGGCCAAGCGGATCATCCACACGCGCTGGAAGAAAAACACTGCCCCGATGCTGGCGGCCGGGCACCCGGAGTGCCGGTACGTGGCGACAGTGTGCGCCTCCTACGCCGTCGAGATGATGAACAAGGTCCGCCGCGCGCTCACGATCGGCGGGCCCACGTTCATCCACTCGCTCGATCCCTGCCCGAAGGGCTGGGACTACGACCCGATGCTGAGCCACGAGCTCGGCGAGCTGGCCATCGAGACGGGGATCTTTCCGCTCTACGAGATCGAGGACGGCCGGCTGAAGTACTACGGCAAGACGAAGGCGATCGTGGAGGGGCGGCCGCGCAAGCCCGTCCGCGAGTACCTGCTCAAGCAGGGTCGCTTCGCGCACTTCACGGAAGAGGACCTCGCGTACTTCCAGGCCAAGGTCGACGAGATGTGGAACGCGTGGGAGGTGCCGGGCGTGGTGCCGTTCAAGCGGCTCGACGCCACGAAGGCGAGCCTGGGCACCTCGTAAGGCGGAGCGTCGGCTGGCCGGTCGCCGGCGGCGGGGCGGGCGAAAGGCGCCCCCTCGCCGCGCCGTCGTCGCACACGTTCGGTGAGGAGGCCCAAGCCATGGTCAGACAGCGTCGTCTCCTGCCCGCTCTACTGGTCACGACCCTCGTCCTGCTCGGCGCTCTTCCGGCGCGGGCGTGGGAGCCCACCAAGCCCATCGAGTTCGTCATTCCGGCCGGCACCGGCGGCGGGGCCGACCAGATGGCCCGCCTGATCGCCGGCGTCGCCGAGAAGCACAAGCTCACGCCCCGGCCGATCGTGGTCGTCAACAAGTCGGGCGGCGCGGGCGCGGAGGGGTTCCTGCACGTCAAGGGCAAGAAGGGCGACGAGCACACGATCATCATCACCCTCTCCAACCTGTTCACGACGCCGCTGGCCACCGGCACTCCCTTCAACTGGCGCGATTTCACGCCGGTCGCCCGCATGGCGCTCGACCGGTTCATCCTGTGGGTCAACGCCGAGACGCCCTACAAGTCGGCCAAGGAGTACCTGGCGGCGGTCAAGAGCAAGCCCGGGATGAAGATGGCGGGCACCGGCTCCAAGCAGGAGGACCAGATCATCACGGTCCTGCTCGAGCAGGCCCAGGGCGTGAAGTTCACCTACGTGCCGTTCAAGGGCGGTGGCGCGGTCTGCGTGAACCTCGTCGGCAAGCACGTGGACTCCACGGTCAACAACCCCGCCGAGTGCGTCAGCCACTGGAAGGCCGGGCGGGTGCGGCCCCTCGCCGTGTTCGACCCCGAGCGGATCCCCGACCCGGACTGGAAGGACATCCCGACCGTCAAGGAGGCGCTGGGCGCCGACATCACCTACAACATGCTGCGCGGCATCTTCGGCCCGCCCGACATGCCGAAGGCGGCCGTGGACTGGTACATCGGCTTCCTGAAGAAGGTGAGCGAGACCCCGGAGTACCAGGCCTACATCACGAAGGGCGCGCTGAAGGCCGCGTTCGCCACCGGCGAGGAGTACACGAAGTGGGTGGCCGAGAACGAGCAGCTGCACAAGAACCTGATGCAGAAAGGCGGACTCGTCAAGCAGTAGGATGCGCGCCGCCGAGCTCGTCACGGCGGGGGTCCTGATGCTGCTGGGCGGCGTCGTCGTCTACGACGCCGTCCGGCTCGGCGTCGGGTGGGGAATCGAGGGCCCGCGCAGCGGCTTTCTGCCCTTCTGCCTCGCCGGCCTGCTGGTGATCGTCAGCGCGGCCATCTTCGTGCGGGCCTGGCGCCGACCGGCCACGCGGCCCTTCGCCACCCGCGCCCAGCTGGTGCCGGTCCTCAAGGTGCTGGTCCCGATCGCCCTGTTCATCACCGTGACCGATCCGCCGGGGCCGCTCGACGGGCTGGGCCTCTACGTCGCGGCCGCGCTGTACATGGCCGCGTACATGCGCTGGGTCGGGGGCCACCGGTGGCTGGTGGTTGCCGGCATGGCGGTCACGGTGCCGATCGTCGCCTTCGTCGTCTTCGAGCAGTGGTTCCTGGTGCCCATGCCCAAGGGCCCGCTCGAGGCCTGGCTGGGGTACTGAGCGTGGGCCTCGACAATCTCTTCCTCGGCTTCCAGGTCGCCATCACGCCGTTCAACCTGTTCGTGGCCGTCGTGGGCGTCCTGCTGGGCACCGTGATCGGGGTGCTGCCCGGCCTGGGCGGGGCCAACGGCGTCGCCATCCTGCTGCCGCTGACGTTCACGATGCCGCCCACGTCGGCCATCATCCTGCTGACGTCCATCTACTGGGGCGCGCTGTTCGGCGGGGCCATCACCTCGGTGCTGTTCAACATCCCGGGCGAGCCGTGGTCGGTGGCCACCACGTTCGACGGCTATCCGCTGGCCCGGCAGGGCCAGAGCGGCCAGGCGCTCACCGCCGCCTTCACGTCGTCCTTCGTGGGCGCCTTCTTCTCGATCGTGCTCATCACGTTCTTCGCGCCCATCCTGGCCGAGGTGGCGCTGCGGTTCGGACCGCCCGAGTTCTTCGCCATCCAGCTGCTGACCTTCTCGTCGTTCGTGGGGCTGGGCGGCGGCAGCCCGCTCAAGTCGGCGGCCAGCATCCTGATCGGCTTCGTGCTGGCCTCGGTAGGCCTGGACATCGTCACCGGGCAGCTGCGGCTGACGTTCGGCTTCGTCGACCTCATGAAGGGGTTCGACTTCATCGTGGCGGTGATCGGCCTGTTCGGGATCGGGGAGATCCTGCTCTCGGTCGAGGAGGGGCTGCGGTTCCGGGGGGCCCGCACCGGCATGAACCTCACGGTGGTCCTCGACACCTGGCGGCGGCTGCCCCGCTACTACCGCACGTTCGTTCGCGGCTCCGTCATCGGGTTCTGGATGGGCTTCAAGCCCGGTGGCGCCACCCCGGCCTCGTTCATGTCCTATGCCTTCGCCAAGCGCTTCTCCAGACATCCCGAGCGGTTCGGCAAGGGGGAGCTGGAGGGCATCGTGGCCCCGGAGACAGCCGCCCACGCGGCGGGGGTGGCGGCCATGCTGCCGATGATCACGCTGGGCATCCCCGGCTCGCCCACGGCGGCGGTGATGCTGGGCGGGCTGATCATCTGGGGGCTGCAGCCGGGCCCGATGCTGTTCGTGGACAATCCCGAGTTCGTCTGGGGCCTCATCGCCAGCATGTACACCGGTAACGTCATCGGCGTGCTGATGGTGCTGACCCTGGTGCCGCTGTTCGCGGCGATCCTGAAAATCCCCTTCGCCATCCTCACCCCCCTCATCGTGGTCGTGTGCGCGATCGGTTCCTACGCCGTGCACAACAGCATGATCGACATCTGGTACATGCTGATCTTCGGGATCGTCGGTTACGTGTTCAAGAAGCTCGACTATCCACTGGCGCCCCTGGTGCTGGCCCTCGTGCTCGGCGACCTCTCGGAGGACGCGCTGCGCCAGAGCCTGATCATGTCGCAGGGCTCGCCGGCGATCTTCTTCGTGCGGCCGATCGCCGGCGCCATCACCGCCGTGGCCGTGTTCTTCTTCGCCCTGCCCCTGATCACGCCGTGGTGGCGGCACTGGCGGGGCGGCGGCGGGGCG
>Ga0299914_10001260_pt1 | contig 16564 bp, 16 predicted proteins | sample RVTome_10_FD_201361 | JGI IMG/M metagenome (GOLD analysis project Ga0299914, IMG submission 201361) | Soil microbial communities from uranium-contaminated site in the Upper Colorado River Basin, Wyoming, United States - RVT153D57 (version 2) ...
ATGATCCCGCGCCGGACGAAGACCTCGATGAGCCGCGCGTTCTCGGCCATGACGACCAGATCGCACGCCAGCACTAGCTGAGCACCACCACCAGCCGCCGTGCCGTTGATCGCACCGACGATCGGCTTCTCGCAATCGAGCATCGAAGCCACCAGCCGTTGCCATCCGAGGCGGATCATGCGCGCCGCGTCGCCCATGATGCGCTCGGGCGCGTCGTCGGGGCGCTCGCGTTCGGGCGGTCGACGCCCTCCGAGTGCGGCGCCGGTGCAGAAGTGGCGTTCGCCGGCGGCCGTGAGCACGACGGATCGCACGGCGAGATCGGCCGACGCTTCCTGGAACAGTTCGGTGAGACGGTCGCGGCGCGCGCCGCTGAGCGCGTTCCCTTGGTCCGGCGCGTTGATCGTGATCCGCGCCACCCCATCTTCGATTTGCCACTGCACTTGCTCGTCGACCGGTAACTCTTCGGCCATGTCGTGTCGTCCTTTCGAACTGCCGGTGGCGCTGCTCTCTCGTCTGCGCCGGTAGGCGTAGACACAATAGGTAGAGCGACGCGTTCGACCAGGTGAAGCCGGGCCGAACGAACGGTCCTGAGCGGGGAGGCTGCATCGGCCCGCCCGCCGCTAATGTGACACGAGCGTCAGGAAACAGCCAACATGCACCGGGGAGCGCCGATGGGATTGTTCGACGGGAAGGTCGCCATCGTCACCGGCGCGGGCCGAGGGATCGGTCGGGCCGAGTCCCTGCTGCTGGCAGCCGAGGGCGCCCAGGTCATCGTCAACGATCTCGGTGGGGCTGCCACTGGTGAGGGCTCGGATCAGCTCCCGGCGCAGCAAGTCGTCGACGAGATCATCGCGGCGGGCGGTGATGCTGCGGCCAACTTCGACGACATCGCATCGTGGTCTGGAGCCGAAGCTCTGATCGGGCAGGCACTCGATCGGTTCGGCGGGCTCGACGTTCTGATCAACAACGCCGGCATCCTGCGCGATCGCATGAGCTTTTCGATGTCCGAGGACGAGTGGGACATCGTGGTCAACGTCCACATGAAGGGTCACTTCTGTACGACTCATTTCGCCGGTTCGTACTGGCGGCAGCGCACGAAGGAAACCGGCGAGCCGGCCGACGGCGTGATCGTGAACACCTCGTCAGAGTCCGGTCTGTACGGCAACGCGGGTCAGGTCAACTATGCGGCGGCCAAGGCAGCGATCGCGGCCATGACGATCGTCGTCGCTCGCGAGCTCGAGCGCTATGGAGTGCGGGTGAACGCCATTGCACCGGTGGCGCGCACGCGGCTCACCGAGGCAGTGGCCGGCGACTTCATGGAGCCGAAGCAGGGCGACTTCGACCGCTTCGCTCCCGAGAACGTCGCCGCGGTCGCGTGTTGGCTGGCTAGTCCGCTCGCACGCGCGATCTCGGGGCAGGTCGTCAAGGTGCAGGGCGGGGTGGTGCAGTTGCTCGAGGGATGGCGGCCCCTGACTGAGGCGACCGCCGACAAGCCATGGACGATCGACGACGTGGAAGGCGTTCGCGAGCTACTTCTGGCCAAGACCGACGGCACCATCCCACCCTTCTTCTTTCCGAGCCCCGAGGATTAGCCGATCGTGCAGCTGGCGTGGGACGAGCGCGACGAAGAATTTCGTGACGACCTGGACGCGTTCCTCGACGAGAACTGTCCCGAAGAGATTCGTGGTGGTCGCGACTTCCTCGGGGGCGATGAGGACTTCATCCCCGAGTGGGCGCGCCGGTGGCAAGCCACCTTGTTCGACAGCGGATGGATGATTCCCGCCTATCCGCCGGAGTTGGGCGGCCGCAACGCCACGCCCGCGCAGACGCTGATCTTCCTCGAGGAGTTGGCCCGCCGGGGCATCCCTCGGTCTGTCCACTTCGGTGGATATGCGATCGTCGGCCCTAGCTTGCTCGAGTTCGGCAACGACGAGCAGAAGGCGATGGCACCGGCAGCGATCCGTGGCGACGTCGTGTGGTGCATCGGCATGAGCGAGCCCAACGCTGGGTCCGACCTGGCTGCATTGCGGACGCGTGCGGTGCTCGACGGCGAGTCCTTCGTGGTCAACGGCCAGAAGGTGTGGACGTCCTACGCCGCCATCGCCCAGAAGTGCTTCTGCTATGTCCGCACGGATCCGACGGTGCCCAAGCACAAGGGCATCAGCGTTCTGATGATCGACATGGACGCATCCGGAGTCGAGGTGCGCCCGCTCAAACAGATCGGTGGATCGTCGGAATTCGCCGAGGTGTTCTTCACCGACGTCGTCGTGCCGAGTGCGAACCTGATCGGTGATCTCAACGATGGATGGCGCATCACCATGGGCTCGCTCGCCCATGAGCGGGGCGGCCTGTGGGTGGAGGGCGTGTTCGGCGCGCTGCGTGCCGTCGAGGGACTCGTTGCCGTGGCCAAGCGCCGCGGCGTAGACCGCGATCCTGTCGTGCGGCGCCAGCTCGGCGAGGCCTACGAACGCGCGGCCAGCCTGCGCGCCCTGGGGTACAAGGGGTTCTCGTCGTTCGCGCAAGGAAGCTCCGCACCCGAGCACTCCTTCATGAAGTTGGCCACGAGCGAGCTGCGCAAGGACCTGTACCAGCTGGCCATGGACCTGCAGGGCCCGTGGTCGGCCGCGCTCGACCCCGAGTGGAGCGAGGAGGCCGGCCGTTGGCAGCGGGCGTGGATCACCTCGTTGGCGGGCACCATCGGCGGTGGCACGTCCGAGATCCAACGCAATGTGATCGCTACCCGCGTGCTCGGGCTCCCACGGAGTTGACGTGAATTTCTCTCTGACCGATGAGCAGGAGATGCTCCGTGATACCGCGCGCACGTTGCTCACGAAGGAGTGCCCGCCGTCGTTGGTGCGCGCCTACACCGGGGACCCGGCCGTTGCCGATGCCTTGTGGGACCGACACCTACGGGAATGGGTGGTGCTCGGCGAGGGGCCGCTGAGCGACCACGCGCTCTTTCTCGAGGAGGCCGGCGCAGTCGTGTTGCCCGGACCGTACTTCTCGACTGCGGCCCTGTTTCTGCCCCTGCTGCGTGCGGCTGAACACGCGCTGGCCGATTCGGTAGCGGCGGGCGAGACCACGGGAACCGTGTCGATGGCCGGGGCCGCGGGCCTGTGGGAGGTCACCGACGAGCCGATGCACTCGTTCGTGATCGAGGCCGATCGCGTCGACCACATCGCCTTCGTATTGCCCGGACCCTCGATCGCAGTGGTCGACGCCGGCTCGGTGGCAACTCGCGAGATCGAGACGCTCGATCCAGCGCGTCGCGTGTTCACCGTCGACGTCCCCAAGGGACTCGACGCAAGACCCGTCGATCCGGTGGCCCTTGCCGCTGTCGTCGAGCGCGCCACGGTCGCGCTGTCAGCGGAGCTGGTCGGTGTCAGCCGATGGTTGTTGGATCACAGCGTTGCGTATGCCAAGGAGCGCGTGCAGTTCGACAAGCCGATCGGGTCGTTCCAAGGGCTGCAGTGGAAGCTCGTCGGGATGGCCCAGGACCACGAGCGTGCCGCTGCGGCCGTGGCCTACGCGGCCATGGTGATCGATGCCGACGACTCCGATCGACATCGCGCAACCCATGTGGCCAAGGCCGCCGCCGGGAGAGCGGCACGCGGTTCGGCGCGGGACGGCATGCAGGTGCACGGCGGCATCGCGTACACATGGGAACACGACCTACATCTGTTCCTACGGCGCGCCGTGGCGTCGGACGCACTCCTCGGCCCCGCGACCTGGCACCACGATCGTCTGGCCGACCTTCTCTTGCTCGACTGAAGCCCTCGCGATCCGCCAGCGAGGCGAGGCTCTGTGTGTATAGTTGTGCGCATGGCTCGAGCGAACGTCTATTTGCCCGACAACCTGCACGAACGGGCTCGTGCGGCCGACTTGAACGTCTCCGAGCTCACGCAGCGGGCGATCGAGCGTGAGCTCGCGCAACTCGATCGCCTCTCGGCGATGGACGCATTCCTCGAGGAGCTCATCGGCGAGACGGGTCCGGCGACAGATGCCGAGCGGGCCGAGGCCGAGGAGTGGGCGCGTGCGGTGCTCGACTCGGCTCGACGCTCAGCGCGCGGGGCCAAGGGCGGCGCCGGGCGCAAGCCGCGCACCTGAGGTGGCAGTCATCGTGCTCGACGCCGGCGCGGTCACTGCGTTCGCCAACGCAGACCGTGTACGCCGCGAGCGCATGGCTGCGCTCCGCCGCATGACCGACGAACCGCTGGTGGTGCCGACAACGGTCGTGGCCGAGGTCGTCACCGGTGGCGGGCCGCGTGATGCGCGTGTGAACCGGCTGCTTCAGGGCTGTGAGCTCATGCCTCTCACCGAACTGCTCGCCCGTCGGGCCGCGGCGTTGCGTCAAAGCGCCCGACGCGGGTCCGTGGTCGACGCGTCGGTCGTCGCTACGGCCGAAGTGAAGGGTGGCGGTGTCGTGCTGACCGGCGATCTCGGGGACTTTCGGGCCCTCACCGCGCGATCGCCGATCGTGTCCGTGATGTCGATCCCGTAATCGCGCGCAGCCCTAAACGTTCGTGCATGACGTCGATCGCCTCGGGATTGTCGTCGACCAGCAGGAAGCGGCGGCCGAGCGCACGCGCAACGGCGCCCGTGGTGCCGCTGCCGGCGAAGAAGTCGAGCACCCAGTCGCCCGGCTGGGATGACGCGCTGATGATGCGCCGCAGTATGCCCTCGGGTTTCTGCGTCGGGTAGCCCGTCTTCTCTTTGCCGGTCGGCGAAACGATGGTGTGCCACCAGACATCTGTCGGCAGCTTTCCCCGTGCCGCCTTCTCGGGAGTCACCAAGCCGGGCGCCATGTACGGCTCGCGTTCAACGGTTGACGCGTCGAAGAAGTAGTTCTCGGGATCCTTCACGTACACGAGGATGTTGTCGTGCTTGGCCGGCCAACGTCGCTTCGGACGCGCCCCGTAGTCGTACGCCCAGATGATCTCGTTGAGAAAGCAGTCACGACCGAAGACCTCGTCGAGCAGGAGGCGGGCATAGTGCACTTCGCGGTAGTCGAGGTGCAGATAGAAGACCCCGGTGGGCGCGAGCACGCGATGCGCTTCGACCAATCTCGGCTCGAGAAACGCGAGGTAGTCATCGAAGGCGTCGTCGAAGCGCAGCACCCGTTCGCGCACGGTGCGGAAGCGCTTGCCTTGGAATCCGATCCGATCGCCGTCGTCGTCACGTGTGGTCCGGAACGTCGTTCGCTGTTGGCTGGTGCCGGTGTTGAACGGTGGGTCGACGTAGATGAGCGGAAAGCTGCCGTCGGGGAGTTGGGCGAGAACCTGGAGATTGTCCTCGAGAACGATGAGGTCATCTACGAGGTCAGGTGACCAAAGCCGCCGCGTCATCGCCCGCCAGTCAACCAGTCGCCCCCGCAGACGAGGTGGATGCGAACCGGGTCGGAGCCTCGCTAGCGAAGGTCGCGCCAGCGCCACGGCGCATCTGGGACGAACAGCTCCGGGTCGCCGGCCCACAACGTCGCGTCGAGCGCGGCCGTAGTAGCTGCCGCGAACGCGTCGGCGTATGCCACAGAGTGATCTGCCTTGATCCGCGCGGCGTCGATGACCCGCAACTCGCTGGGAAGCTCAGCCGTCAGTACGTCGCGAAGGTCCCGCACGGTTCCGGCCGCGGCGTCTTCTCCCGCGGCGCGTCGAATCACGTAGAAGACCTCGCCGAGGTTGATCCAACTGACTGTCGGTCGATCCGTGTCGAGTAGTCGGGCTACATGCCTCGCGGCCGGTCGACGGTCCTCGAGGTAGGCGAGGATGGCCCAGGAGTCGAGCACTACGGTCATCGCTCGTGGGCTCGATCCTCGCTCCGGCCTTTCTCGAGGATCTCGGTCAGAGCTACACCCTCGAAGCGGCCTCGCAGCGCGGCTCGTGTGTGCGTCGGGCAGAGGGCTACGTGATCGTCGTGCAGCCAGAAGGTGATGTCGTCGCCGGGCTCGATGCCGAGTGCATCGCGGAGCTTTTTCGGGATCACCACCTGGCCCTTCGGACCTACTCGGTGAGTCATACTGCACAGTATAACTTTCTCGATCTGGCCTCCGGGCAGCCGGTTTTGCCGAAAGCGAACCTTGACACGCGTGTCAGGAAACGCGGAGAATCCCTGCGCCCGCACCGGGTGATCGCACGGAGGCAACGATGGCCGAAGCGAACTTGAAGTACAGCGACGTGAGCGTGGGCGACCAGGCTCCGACGTTCAGCCACGAACTCACCCGCACCGACCTCGTCATGTACGCCGGCGCGTCGGGCGACTTCAACCCCATGCACCACGATGAGGTCAGCGCACAGCAGGCGGGGCTGCCGAGCGTGTTCGGCCACGGCATGTTCTCGATGGGGCTGCTCGGCAAGGCGATCACCGACTATGTCGGCATCGGCAATCTCAAGCGCTACAAGGTCCGCTTCACCAAGCAGACCTGGCCCGGCGAAACGCTCTCGAGTCAGGTCGTGGTCACCGGCAAGCGTGAGGAGAACGGCGAAAGGCTCGTTGACCTCGAGGTCACGCTCGCCAATCAGGACGGCGAGGTGAAAGTGGCCGGCGAAGCCGTCGCTGTCGCTGCATAGGCAATTCTTTCCACACGGGGGATCATGCGAGATCGGGGCGGGCCGTTCGTGCCCGCCCCGCCTCGCGTACGCTCGCGGTCAGACTACGAAGGGAACGCTATGGGACTGTCGGTGCTCGGTCACAGGGATGAGCTGGGTGTGAAGCCGGGTCGGCTCTACATCGACGGCACGTGGCGCGACGGCACGACCGACGCGAGTTGGACGCATGTGCATCCGGCGTCCAACGAAGAAGTGACGACGTTTGCCACCGCTGTCGCCCCCGATGTCGACGCTGCCGTGGTCGCAGCGCGCCGAGCATTCGACGAGAGTGGTTGGACCTCCTGGAAGGCCAAGGATCGCAAGCGGTTGCTGCAACGCATCGCCAATTCGATCGAGCAGCACACCGACGAGCTCGACCGGCTGCAGACGCTGGACAACGGCATGCCGGTGTCGTTCTCGTCGATCTATCAGGTCTCAGCGCGCATGGCGGCCGACCTGTTCGACTATCACGCCGGCTGGGTCGACCGTATCTCTGGTGAAACGCTGCCGCAGTACACGGGTTCTGACATGTTCACCATGACACTGCGTGAGCCGGTCGGCGTGGTCGCCGCGATCATCCCGTGGAACGCACCGCTCATGTTGTTCGCCCAGAAGGTCGCGCCCGCATTGGCGGCGGGTTGCACCGTCGTGTTGAAACCGTCGGAATACGCCTCGCTGACCTCGTTCCGGCTGACCGAACTGCTCGAGCAGGCCGGCGTGCCGGCGGGTGTCTTCAATCTGGTGGCAGGGGAGGGCACCGTGACCGGCGAGGCGCTCGTCACCCACCCCCAGATCGACAAGGTCACCTTCACCGGCAGCCGCGCCGTCGGCAAACGCATCATGGCCGCGGCAGCCGAGAACATCGCCCGGGTCTCCCTCGAGCTCGGCGGCAAGAGCCCCAACATCGTGTTCCCGGACATCGCCGATAAGGACATGACGGCCGCCGCGCTCATGGGCATGGTGTCGATGGGATTGTCAGGCCAGGGCTGTGTTTGCCATACGCGCGCGCTCGTGCACGAGTCGATCTACGACGAGATGGTCGACAAGTGTTCGACCATGGCGGCCATGTGTGTGTTGGGTGACCCATTCGATGCGGCGACCACGAGCGGGCCGTTGATCAACCAACGGCAGGTGGATCGCGTGACCGGCTACATCGCCAAGGGCGCCGACGAGGGCGCCCGACTGGTTGTCGGTGGCGATCGGCCGAATGGCGATCTGGCCACCGGCAATTTCGTCAATCCGACCCTGTTCGCCGACGTCGACAACAGCATGGCCATCGCGCGCGACGAGATCTTCGGCCCGGTGCTCGCGGTCATCCCGTTCAAGGACGAAGAACAGGCGATCAGGCTGGCCAACGACACTGACTATGGGCTGGGCGCTTCGGTGCAGACCACCGATGTGAAGCGGGCGATCCGTGTGGCCAAGGCCGTGCGCAGCGGCACGTTCGGCATCAACGGCTTCACCGTCATGCCGAACGCGCCGTTCGGTGGGTACAAGACCTCAGGGCTCGGTCGTGAAGGCGGCCGCGAGGGCCTCGACGCCTTTCTCGAGACCAAGACGATCACCATCGGACTCGGTGACGTGTCCTTTTGAGCAGCATGGAGGCCGCGAGGCATCCAAGAAGCGGGCGGCTTCGTACATGTTGCATCGTCGACCCACCGCCAACAGCCCGGACGGTGGGTCGACGATGCTAGGGCCCCGACCACGAACCTAGGCACACCCACGAACGTTCGTCGTCGGAGCTCTAGATCCTCGAAGCGGCCGATCCGCCTCCACCGACGAGGATGCCGATGCCGTCGGGGAAGGCCAGTCCCGTCGCCATCGTTTCCGGTGGTTGGGGTTGGCCATCGACGAAGGTGATTCGCCGAACCGAGCCGTTGTTCTCTCCAGGCCCGATGCCGCTGTCATCGATCACGAGTCCGATGTCGGCGTAGAAGATCGTGCCATCGGGTCCGACACCCAAGCCGAGCGGTGAGCCGGTCGTGTACGTCTGTGCGCCGAGCGATTCGCCTGCGGGGGGCCGCAGGATCGTGCGGATGAACTGACCATTGGCGTCGTACTCGTTGATGATGCCGGTGAAGACGCTCGATACGTACAAGGTTCCCTCAGGACCCGCGGCCAAGCCGGCCGGTGAAACCAGGTCGTTCTCACCCGCGGCGATGAACAACTCCTTGCGCGGAGCCTCCACCATGGGCGCGCCAGTACTGTCAGTCGCGCCGCATCCTTCGGCGGCTGTCGGTCCGGTTGGCCACGGTCCGCTGTATCGCCACACCCCCGAGGTCGGCGGCCGTGACGAACTGACGTACACGCGGTCTTGATCGTCGACCCAGATGCTCTGCGCGGTCGCGATCGCCACGTCGATCTTGCAGTACGCGATGGTTTCGCTGTCGTACGGGGGGAACCACATGATCAGCTGACCGTCACCGTCGCCCGCGGCCTGGTTGCCTATGTCGGTGGTCACGATGCGGCCATCGGAGAGGAACCCGCAGCCGTAGTTCTCGGCGTTGTCGGCGCTGCCTTGATAGGTGGGCACGAGCTTGGCGACCTGAGTGGCGCTGAAGTCGCCCACCTTTTCGCCTTCGAGCTCGAAGATGCCCCAACCCTGCAGGTCGCCCTCGCTCTGGCCGGTGTCCTCGCCCGCCACGAACCGACCCGAACCGTCGGGGAAGAAGCAGATCTGCGCGTTGATGTCGAGGCCGTTGGGGTCCTGTGAAGCGCTCGTGATCACTCGCTGTGTGCGGAACGGGGGTATCGGCTCGTAGGCGTCGAGATGGTTGCCCTGTCCGTTGAACACCGCGTAGCCACCCGGCATCTGGTCGTCGCCGCTGGTGTTCGGGGCGCTGCCGGTCGAAGAGGTGGACGTCGTCGCCTGGGCGGGCTCATCGCCCGTGCCGCTGTCGCCGTCGGAGCAGGCGGCCACGACAAGCAGCAACACGAAGCAGATGCCGGTCCGCGTGACCGACGCACGTCGGTCGGGGCGAGGGTGTCGGGCGAGCTCAGCCATGCGGATTCCCTTCGTCAAGAGGCGCCCAGTGGCGTCAGTGGGGGATTGAACGAGGCGGTGACGATCAGTCGAGCGACACCTTCTTGTGGTGTGGGCAGACCGCTGTCGACGCTCTCGACGGCCAACAACGAGATGCGGTTGTAGGTGGTCAGACGGGGGAGGGAATCGGCGTTGCACGAGTAGTTCGCGTCCATGATGCAAAGGACCCCGCCTGTCGGGTCGTCGTCCCGTTCGGAGATGAACAGTCCAAAGGCTGTCGCGCCCTTTTCCGCCGCCGCGCTCGTGGGCTCGATCCACTGGTCTGGATCGCCGAGGCCGGATCCGCGGACCGTGACGCTGAACGGCTCTGTCGTTATCTCGAGCTCGAGGGTCGGGTCGAGGCCGGCCGGTGGCTCGCGCAAGGCGATGCCGGATTGGAACAGGTCGCAGGGTGAGCCGACGCACGGCTGGTCGGTCGGCTCCAGCACCACGTCGGTCGCACGCGGGCTGGTGGTCGTCGTCGACGACGAGCTCGATGCGAAGGTCTCGCCGGGCGAGGGCAGGGAGAACTTGTACACACCGCTCGTCTCGGAGCGGGCTTCCAGTCCCGGTTCGCGAATGCCGGCCACCGTGTAGACGTCGTTGCCGACGATCGCCGAGCCGCCCGCGCCCACTCCCTGAAGCTCGTATTGCCACAACTCGGTGCCCGAGGTGAGGTCATAGGCGCGGTAGGTGAAGTCGTTGTTGCCGATGAACACCACGCCGTTGGCGACGGTCGCGGCGCCATAGACCGCCTGCACCGACGAGTCCTGCCAGAGGATGTCGCCGTTGGTGGCGTCGATCCCGTGCACGAACGGCGCCGGTCCCACGGCCGTTCCGCCGGCGATGATGCCGTTGCTGTAGGCCGTGGGGCCGATGAACCCGCCGGTCGAGAAGTTGCTGCCCTCTTCATCGATCCCAGGTTCGGTCGCGTCCGCGGTCCACTCGTGCTCACCGCTGTCGCGGTCGACGGCGTAGTAGCTGCCGTCCTTGTTCCCGAGGCCGACGAGATCCCTCCCGTTCGCGTGGAACAGGTTGGGCGCGCCGGCGAAGTCCAGGTCGTCGTTGTTCGGTTCATGCGGTTGGTATGCCCATCTGACGTCGCCCGTCGACAGATCCAAGGCGAGGAGGGCTTCGACGTAGGGCCCCCATCCTTCGGGCGAAGCTGGGCAGTTCGCGCTGCCCGCGAAGACCAGAGAACGCTCGGTGTCGATGCTGGGTGCCGACCAGATGTCGCCGCAGCCACGGTGTAGGCCCTCTTCCACATCGAAGTACCACAGCTCTTCGCCCGTGTTGAGATCGACCGCGAGCAGTCCGGCTCGCTGTTGCGGACGATTGTGCGTGTCGACGCCGACGACGACCTTTCCGTCGAAGACCGCCGGCGAGGACTCGATCTCTGTGAAGTCGTTGGGGTCGTCCGATCCAACGGCGTGGCTCCATCGCTCTTGTCCTGTCGCCGTGTCGATCGCATACAGGGTTCGCCCGCTCGCGAAGACCGCCACTGCTGTGCCGTCTATCTCGGCGATCGACGCGCTGCTGACGATGTTCCCGGCGTAGACGTTGGGTTCGGTGGCGGCCTGGAACGTCCACACGGGTTCACCCGTCGCCGTGTCGATCGCATAGAAGCGGCCCGACCAGTCGCCGACGTAGGCGGTGCCGTCGACCACCGCCGGTGTCGCGGTGACGACGTCATACGTGTTGAAGAACCAATCCAGTTCCAGGTCATCGACCGTCTCGGTGGAGATGTCGGTCTCGCACGGGTACGCGAAGGTCCGTGACAGATTGTGACCCCACATGGGCCAATCGCATTCGCCCGCGCCGGGGACCTCGACGTCCAGCGCCGTGGGTGCCGGCTCGTCGTCACTGCAGGCCGACACCGACACGAGAGCCACCAAGGCCAAAGACGCGACGATCCGTCGATGTGCTTTCAATCGTCCCCCTCACGCCATGCACGAACCTGACGCAGGCGTCATGATAGGCCGACACGCTGGGCGGTATCGGCAGACGCGGAATCACAGAGGGGGTGGTCGTGACTCGAGGATCGGGCAAGCTCCCCCTGCGAGACTGCCGAGTTCTCGTGATGGGGGCGTCCTCGGGCATCGGCCGCGCCGTCGGGCTCGCCGCATCCGCCGCAGGGGCCGACATCGCGTTGGCTGCCCGCCAGTACGACCAGCTGACGGAGGTCGCGCGGGAGGCCGGCCCGAACGCGATTGCTCTGCAATGCGACGTGCGCGTGCCGATTGCGTGTGAGTTGGCGGTCCGTGCGGCTGTGCAGCATCTCCACGGTCTCGACGTCGTCGTGTTCGCTACTGGTGTCAACCACTTGGCGATGCTGGTCGACACTCCCCTCGAAGCGTGGCGCGATGTACTCGAGACCAACTTGATCGGCGCTGCCCTGACCACCCGCGCTGTTCTGCCGGAGCTGAGGACTTCGGGTGGACGCATCGCATATCTGTCGTCTCATTCCGTCGGTCGCCCTTGGCCGGGGCTAGGCGCGTACGCCGCAAGCAAGGCTGGCTTGGATGCCATGATCAACGCGTGGCGCAACGAGGAGCCTGGTGTTTCCTTCACGCGTGTGATCGTCGGCCCGACGATCACGGGCATGGCCGATGATTGGGACCCCGCTACGGCCGCGGCGATGTTCGATCGATGGTCGGACGAGGGCTACATGACCTACGAACCGGCGACCGCTGAGTCGGTAGCAGATCGGATCGTGCGATGGGCGGCATCGGATCCACCGGCACACGACCTCCACCTCGTCGATACCGCCGCGTCATGACCGGGGTCGAAGGGCGTGTCGTGGTGATCACGGGAGCGGGCCAGGGCATCGGCCGCGGTATGGCGCTGCATCTGGGCAGGAACGGTGCGGTCGTCGTCGTGGTCGATTGGAAATCCCATCGGGTCGAGCGAACGGTGGCCGACCTGGAGGCGGTTGGGGCGACCTCGCTCGGGCTCACGTGCGACATCACCGATCATCGGTCGATCCTCGACATGGTGACGGCGACAACCGACGGCTTCGGTCGCCTCGACGCCTTGATCAACAACGCCCACACCTTCACGGCGAAGTCGTCGTTGGCCGACATAGAGGACTCCGACATCGACACGAATCACGCCACGGTCAAAGGCACCTTGTGGGCCATGCAAGCGGTGCACCCGCACATGAAAGATGCCGGCTGGGGCCGGATCGTCAACTTCGCATCCGCCGCTGGGATCACCGGCATGGCCGAGTACGGGGCGTACAACGCGGCCAAGGAGGCCATCCGTGCACTCACGCGCACCGCCGCGCGCGAGTGGGGTCGCGACGGGATCGTCGTCAACGCCATCGCACCCGGCGCCGCCTCGAAGCGCGGGCAGGAGGCGGCGCAGCGCAATGAGGCAGAGTTCCGCGAGTTCATGCGCGATCACCCGATGGGCCGGCAGGGTGATCCGGAGACCGACATCGGCCCGGTCGCTCTGTTCTTGTGCAGCGATGCGTGTCGCTTCCTGACCGGGCAGACCTTCATGGTCGATGGCGGCGCGTTCCTGTGGGCTTGACGGGCCCGACTCGTCGCTCAGGTCTCTTCGGCGGTGACCATCGCCTGTGCCGGGGCGAGCGACGACGCGGCGCGTAGCGCGCCGGCCACGCCCGCGACGGTGATCGCTCCACCGAGGATCTGCGCGCCGTAGACCTGTTCACCGAGCAGCACCCAGGCCATTGCGCCAGACAGCACTGGGATCCCGAGCATGATCACGGGTGGCAAGTTTGCGGGCACCCATCGCAGTGACCACGTCACCGCGAAGTGTCCGAAGAACCCAGGGAGCAGCGCAACCGCCGCGCACAACAGCAGATCCTTGGGTTCGATCGAACCGACGGAGTCGCCTGCGATCGCGACGTAGCCAGAGACCGAGAGCGCGGCGAACACGACGGCGCCGAACAAGAACGGCACGGTGTCGATCTCGTCGCGCGCCAACTTCGACCACACGAAGTAGAAGCTGTAGCCCACGACGTTCAGGGCGGCGAGGCCCATCCCCAGCGGGTCGCCATTCGGTCCCGCTGAGCCGGCGAGCACCACGATGACGGTGCCGGCCATGGCGACGACCGACCATGCGCGAAAGCCGACGCTCGGTCGTTCGCCGAACATCGGTACGGCCAAGATGCCGACGAGGATCGGTGCGATCGTGTTCATCAGCGTCACGTCGACAACCGAGGTGAGGCGCAACGCGCTCATGAACGTCAGCTGGTGAAATCCGAACGCCAGCCCGCATACCGCCGCCCACCTCCAGCCGGTCAACGTCGGCCAGCGTCCCCTCGACCGGCAATAGGCCACGGTTGTGATGCCGAGCACCACAACACCGATCCAGAGCCGCCAGAACGAGAACACGGGACCCGACACGTCGGCGCCGGCGACCATCACCGGACCCGTGCTGAACAGCACAACTCCGAACACGACCATGCCCACGGGGCTGCGGGCGGCGAGGCCGCGTAGACCGCGGGATGGGTTCGGGGACAAGGCGGTCGTCGTCATGGGCTCATCGCAGGCTACGGCCGCTCGCGCCGGGTGCCAGCGTGTTTCTTCGTTCGAAGCCGCTCGAGATCACCTGACTACCATGTCAGGTTCGTGAGCGGTCGACTCCGCTCACGGGCACGAAGGTCGATCGAGCTCAAAAGGACCGCGCGACTGATGCCGATCCACTACGAGAAGAACCCAACCGGCATCGACGAACACATCGTGCTGATCACAATTGACCGACCCGAGGCCAAGAACGCGCTCGACATGTATCACTTCCGGGATCTCGCCGGCGCGTGGAAGCAGTTCCGATACGACGACAACGCGTGGGTCGCAGTTGTCACTGGTGTCGAGCGGAACTTCATGGCCGGCGCCGATCTCAAGACCTACATCCCTCAGATCACCGATCTGGCCGAGAAGATCAGCGAGGGCGAGGTCACCGAGGTCGACGGGTGCAAACTGAGCGACGGCACGCGCTCGGTGCTCCGCGACACCAAGATCTTCAAGCCCATCGTCGCGGCCATCAACGGTCCGTGCGTCGCCGGCGGGATGGAGATGCTGGGTGGGATCGACATCCGCATCGCGACGACCAATGCCCGGTTCGGCGTGATGGAACCCAAGCGAGGACTGTTCGCGGGAGGGGGCACCACGGCGCGGCTCCCTCGACAGCTGGCCTTTCCTGCCGCTATGGAGTTCCTTTTGACGGCCGAGGCGTTCCCGGCGGAGCGGGCACTCGAGCTCGGATTGGTCAACGAGCTCGTTCCTGAAGGCGAGGTACTCGACCGCGCGTTCGACTGGGCGCGGCGCATCACCGCCAATGCTCCGCTCGCCGTGCAGGCCACGAAGGAGAGCGTGCTCAGGGGGCTTTCGACCACGCTCGACGAGGCCTACGCGATCGAACAGGACCTCAGCCAGAAGATCTTCCAGACCCAGGACGCCAAGGAAGGGCCGAAGGCCTTTGCCGAAAAGCGCGCTCCCGTCTGGCGAGCCACGTAGTCGTGAGCGCAGCGATCGATCCGCGGACGCCATGCCTGATCGGGGTCGGACAGCGCACGTGGCGCGCGCAGTCTGCCGACAGCGAGGCACCCGAGCCTCTCGCCATGTGGGAAGCGGTGTCGCACGCCGCCGCGACCGACGTTCGAGCCGCGGGCGGGGCGCAGTCGGTGCTCGACCGGATCGACACGGTGAAGCTTGTCTACTGTCAGAGCTTTCAGTACGACGACCCCGTCGGTCGGTTCTCGCAACGACTGGGAATCGATCCGAAGAGCCGGCAGTACTCGGGGATCGGCGGCACTGTGCCGCAGCAACTCGTCAACACGACCGCAGAGTCGATCCTACGCGGCGAGGCCGACGTCGCGCTCGTCACCGGAGCCGAAGCACTCGACACCAAGCGCAGGCTCAAGAAGCTCGGTCGTCGGCCCGACTGGAGCTTCAAGGATCCTGACAAGAAGCCGTTCCCGTTCGAGGCGCCGTTCCACCCCGCCGAGGTCGCTCACGAGGTGTTCCAAGCGTGGTTGACCTTCGCCGTGTTCGAGATCGGTCGGCGCGCGCATCTCGATGTCGCGCCCGACGAGTATCGGAGGCAACTGGGGGAGTTGCTCGCACCGTTCGCCGAGGTGGCCGCCGAGAATCCCCACGCGTGGTTTCCGTTGGCCCGATCAGCCGACCAGCTCGTCACCCCCGCGGCCGACAACCGCGTAGTCGGCTACCCATACACGAAGTACATGGTGTCGGTGATGGACGTCGACATGGCGGCTGCGGTCATCGTCGCCAGCCACGCGGCCGCCGATGATCTGGGCGTGCCATCCGACCAGCGTGTCTACCTGCGGGGGTGGTGTTACGCGACCGATCCCGTCTATGTCGCCGAGCATCGCGACCTGTGGCGATCGCCGGCGATGGCCGTGACGAGCGCAGAAGCGCTGCAGCGGGCAGGTGTCGGTATCGACGATGTCGCGCACATCGACCTGTACAGCTGCTTTGCCAGCTCGGTGGGTTTCGCGCTCGACGCGTTGGGTCTCGTTCCCGGTGATACGCGAGGGTTCACGGTGACCGGTGGGCTGCCCTTTGCCGGCGGCGCCGGCAGTGACTACATGACGCACTCGATCGCGACGATGGCCGACGTACTGCGCGCCGACCCTGGGTCCTTCGGGATGGTCAGCGGCGTCGGCATGCACATGACCAAACACGTCTACGCGGTGTATTCCACTACCCCCGGCCACGTGTCCCCGCCCGACGCCGCCGGCCTGCAAGCTCGGCTCGATGCCGACGGTGGGGTGTCGATTCGCGAGACGCATTCCGGTCCAGCCACCATCGCGGCGTACAGCGTGGTGCACGGGCGTGACGGCGATCCTGAATGGGCGCTCGCGGTGTGCGACGTCGACGGGCGCGACCGTTGCTACGCCAGAGTCGTCGATGCTGCGCTGCTCGACGACCTCGAACGCTCCGAGTGGGTCGGGCGTGAGGTACAGCTTCGA
>Ga0299914_10001261_pt1 | contig 16563 bp, 11 predicted proteins | sample RVTome_10_FD_201361 | JGI IMG/M metagenome (GOLD analysis project Ga0299914, IMG submission 201361) | Soil microbial communities from uranium-contaminated site in the Upper Colorado River Basin, Wyoming, United States - RVT153D57 (version 2) ...
TCGCCAAGACCCGAAGATCCGCCACGGCTGCCGACCGGACGGCAGCGGTCGCCGCCGTCGCGGTCAGGGTGTGGTACGCTATCGAACAGGTGTTCGTTCTCGTGGAGGTCGTGTGCGATGCGGATCGACTGTGGAGAGTGTGCGATGCAGCACACCGCGGCGTGCGACGACTGCATCGTCACCGCGGTGCTCGACCGTGGCGAGGACCACGCCGTCGTCCTCGACCTCGAGCAGGCCCGCGCAGTGCGGGCGCTGCAGCGTGCCGGGCTGGCGCCACGCAACCGCTTCCTGCCGGTCGATCGCTCGGCGTCGCGCTGACACGTCGGGATACACGCATCGCTCGGCGTCGCGCTGACACGTCGGGATACACGCGGCGTACCTCGCGTCCCGACCGCCTGGTGACCGCCGGCTGACAGGGGAGCCGCGGGCGGGCACGCTGGCCGGACATGGCCCATCAGGTGCAGTCCGCGTCGTCAGCCGACGTCTCGGCGCCCGTCGCACGAGACCGCCTGCCCGGTGGGCCCGTGCCGTGGACGGCGGTCACGGCGTGCATCCTCGTGGCGGGAATCGTCGCAGTGGTCACCCGGCCGCTCGCTCCGGACCTGGGGCCGGTCCCGGATCCGGCACCATGGTTCGACGCCGCGCTCCTGCGGCGCATCGCCGCGTATCAGCAGCCCGTGCGCCGGGCCGCCGTGATCGGGGTGGTCATCGACCTGGCGGTGCCCGTGGTGGTCGCCGCCACGCCCTGGGGCCGCGCCCTGGTGCGCCGCATCGTCGACGCCGTCGGGGCCGTGCGCGTGTCGCGAGCCGCGGCCGCCGTCGCGGTGGCGGTGGTCGTCCTCATGGCTGTGGTGCGGCTGCCGGTCGACCTGTGGATGTACCGCCACGCCCGCGCCTTCGGGTTGTCGACGCAGTCACCGGAAGGATGGGCGGGCGACCGGGCGATCGAGGTCGCGGTGACGGCGCTCGGGGCGGCGCTCGTGCTCGCGGTGGGCTACGCGCTGGCACGCCGCTGGTCGCGGCAGTGGCTCCTCGTGGCCGTGCCCCTCGGCCTGCTGGCGGTCGCCGCGACGGCGTTGGTGGCGCCGCTGCTCCTGGAGCCGCTGCGTTACAACACGACCCCACTGCCCGAGGGACCGGTTCGCGACACCCTCACCGCCGTGCTCGAGGCCGACGGTCGTCGGGATGCCCGGCTGCTGGTCGCCGACGCCAGTCGCCGAACGACCCGGCAGAACGCGTATGTGTCGGGCCTCGCCGGAACGCGACGGATCGTGCTGTTCGACACCCTGCTGGAGCGCAGACCCGACGAGATCGCGTTGATCGTCGCGCACGAACTTGCGCACCAGCGCAACCGCGACGTGCTTCGCGGTGTGCTCGCCGGGTCTGCCGGCCTCGCCGCGCTGTGCCTACTGGTCGAGCTGGTCGTGCGACGGCGGATACGCCGAGGTCGTCAGCGGGGACGCGCTGATCCCTACGCGGCAGGCGTGGTGGCCGCGGTCGTCGTGGTCGTCATGCTGGCCACGTCGCCGGTCGTGGCCTGGACGAGTCGCCGGGCCGAAGCGGCCGCCGACCTGGGGTCGCTCCAGCTGACCGGGGCATACGCTGACTACTGCGCCGCCCAGCGCGGGCTCGTCGAACGCAACCTGTCCGATCCGGCGCCGCCGACCTGGGCGCGGTTGTGGTGGTGGAGCCACCCGCCGGCGACCAGTCGGCTCGAGCTGGCGGCCCGTCTCGGCGGTCCCGAGGGCTGCCGCCCGTAGCGGCCCACGCCCGACGCGGCGGGCGTCAGGTTCGTGCGGTGACCGCCCGGAGGTCGTCGGCGAACCGCGCGACGATCGCGTCCCACGACCAGCCCGCCTCGACCCACGAGCGTGCCGCGGCGCCCATGCGCGGCGCCGTGTCAGGTGACCGCAGAATGGCGACGAGCGCCTCCGCGACCTGGCCGACCTGGGATCCGTCGGCGAGCAGGCCGGTGACGCCGTCCACGAGCGCCTCGGGACTGCCACCGCTGCGTCCGGCGATCACCGGCACACCACACGCCTGCGCCTCCAGGAAGACGACCCCGAAGCCCTCCTGCTCGAGCCCACCCCAGCGGCTGCGGTTGGGATGGGCGAACACGGCACCCGTGCGGTAGTACGCCGGCAGGTCCACCCGGTCGACGTTGCCTGCGAACGTCACGGCGCCGGCTGCGTGTCGCCGGGCGAGGCGCTGCAGGCGCCGCCTGTGCCGGCCGTCGCCGACGATCAGCAGGTGGACGTCGTCGATGGCGTCGCGGACCCGGGGCAGCGCCTGGATCAGCCGGTCCTGGCCCTTGCGTGGCACCAGCCGGCCCACGGTGACGACCACGCGGGACGCACCCAGGCCGTGCCGTCGGCGCACACCGGCCGCGTCGACGACGGGGTGGAAGCGGTCGAGGTCGACACCGTTGCGCACCAGGCCGACGACGGGCCCGTCCGGTCCGACCAGGTCCCGCAGCACGGCGGCCGTGTAGTCACTGACCGCGAACAGGTGGTCCGCGCGGCGCAGGACCGACGCGAACACCTGACGCGGTCCCGGGAGGCGCGCCGGCAGGACCAGTTCGGCGCCGTGGGTGCAGACCGCCCATGGCAGGCCGGTCGTGGGCCCCAACGGGGTCAGCGGTGCGGGCGCCATGAAGACGACGACGGTCGCACGGTGGGCGGCGACGGCCATCCGCAGCGCCCGTCGGGTGGCCGGTGTGGGCCACAGGTAGCGGCGGGGCCCACGCCACACCGGGTAGCCCAGCCGGCGGTCGTCGGCGGCGGGGTGGGCGGGCGCGAGCACGCCGACGGCGGGCAGACGTGTCGCGATCTGCGCGACGTACTGCTGGATCCCGCCGACATCGGGCGGGAAGTCGTTCGTGACCAGCAGCGGGCGCAGCACCTGGGACACCTCCACGTCGACGGACAGCCCGCAAGGCTAGCGCCGGTTGTGCGGCCGACCCGACGGGCAGGGTGGTCCTGGAGGGGCAGCGATCAGCAGGAGCGAGGCCGATGTCGGGGATGCCGGAGCAGTTGATGGCCTTCGTCGCCACGAAGGACGACGACAACGTGCACCGTGAGGTTCGCCGGGTCGACGCGTCGGATCTGGTCGACGGCGACGTGGTGATCCGCGTCGCGTGGTCCAGCGTGAACTACAAGGACGGGCTCGCCACGATCCCCAGGGGCCAGGTCGCGCGCACATCGCCCCTGATCCCCGGCATCGACATGGCAGGCACGGTCGTGGCGTCCTCGAGCCCCGACCATGCCGAGGGTGATGCGGTACTGGCTCACGGGTACGCGCTCGGCGTCGCCCACCACGGTGGGTATGCGGAGTACGCGCGCGTGCCCGCCGACTGGATCGTCCCGTTGGACGGGTTGTCGGCCAGGGAGGCCATGACGATCGGCACCGCGGGGTTCACCGCCGCCATGTCGGTGCAGCGCATCCAGGAGCACGGGATCACGCCGGACGCCGGCCCGGTGCTCGTGACCGGCGCCAGTGGCGGCGTCGGCAGCATGGGAGTCGATCTGCTCGCCGGCCAGGGCTACGAGGTCGTGGCGAGCACCGGCGACGCCACGGCCCACGACTGGCTGCGGGAACGTGGCGCGTCGGAGATCATCGACCGGTTGGAGACCGACGAGGTGCGTCCACTGGACAGGCAGCGCTGGGCCGCCGCGGTCGACTGCGTCGGGGGTGCGCCGCTGGCGGTGATCCTGTCGCAGCTGTCGATCGGAGGGCTGGTCGCGGCAAGCGGCAACACCGCTGGTCTCGCGCTCGAGACCTCTGTCGCGCCGTTCATCCTGCGCGGTGTCACGCTTGCCGGCATCGACTCGGCGAACCATCCGATCGCTGACCGGCGCGCGTTGTGGGGGCGGCTCGCGGACGACATGCGGCCCCGCCACCTGGACGCTGATGGCGAGGTCGGCCTCGACGGGCTCGAGGACGCGCTCGACGCGATCCTGCGCGGCGAGACCCGCGGACGCGTGCTGGTCCGCCTCGACGACGGCTGACCGGCAGCGCAGGAGCCGGTCAGCCGCCCTGCGCGGGCTGATCATCCAGCTCGGGTGCGCTCTCCTCGAGCTCCAGCCCCACGGTCTCGGGGAACCACCGGTAGCCGACCGCGGTGACCGCGCCGAGCATGCAGACGGTCAGTGCGGCGGTCGCGAACGATCCGGTGACATCGCTGAGCGTGCCGAACAGCAGCAGGCCGACGACCGCGCCGAGCACGCCGGCCGCGGCGACCCACCCCTGTGTGGTCGCGCGGACGCTCGTCGGGAAGACCTCGGTGGACAACGCACCGAAGGCCGGCCCGTACGCGCCCTGCGCGAGGATCCCGGCCCAGAAGCCACCGACGAGGCCCGGCACCGACCCGCTGTAGGCGACGACCGCCGACAGCGCCATCAACAGGTGGAAGGTGATGCAGGCCGCACGGCGGCCTACCCTGTCCGACGCCCAGCGGCCGAGCAACAGGCCGGCGAGCCCCAGCACGCCGGACACGATGATCACCCCGGCCATCGTGGCCGGACTGATGCCCAGGCGGCCCTCGCCGTAGAAGAACAGGTAGGTGTTGTTCGGGCCGGTGACCAGGTTGAACGTGAGCGTCACGGCCGTCAGCAGCAGCAGGCGGCCGCGCAGGCGGGGATGGATGGCCGACAACGGTTGCAGTCGTGGCCGGACGCCCGGGAGGCGGCGTTCCCGCAACGCCACGAAGCGGTCCGGCTCGCCGAGCATCGGCGCCAGCAGCGGCAGCGTCAGCAGCAGAGGCAGTGCACAGGCGAACACCCCGCGGAACCCCAGGCCGAGGAGGTCGTTGAGCGGTACCCGCACGACCGACGCGACGCCGGTCCCGATGCCGTACCCGGCCGCCGCCAGCGCCACGGCCTTCGTGCGGTGCTCACTGGTCGTCTCCTCGCTGGCGACCACCGAACCGACGGCGGTCGTGGCGGAGAACAACGGCCTGCTGATCGCCACGACGGCGACGAACGTCCAGAACGACGGGCTGATCGCGGCGGTCGCGGTCAGGGTCAGCCCGATCCCCACGCACCACAGCAGCACCTGCCGCCGTCCGATGCGGTCGGCGACGCTCGCGATCGGCAGCGCGCCGAGGCTGGCGACGCGGATGACCGCGAGGCCGAGGCCCACCGTCGTCGCCGACAGTCCGACCTGCTCGGCGGTGCCGTCTGCACCGAACGTCTTCGCAACGTCGGACAGCGACGCGGTCGGTGCGAACTGCGCGAAGCCGGTCACGACGCCGAGCAGCGCGATCGCGACGATCGTGGGATGGCGCCACCCGTGCAGACGCAGGCGTGGGGTGGGCCGTGATCGCATGGAGGCTGATCCGAAGGTCGCTGCGTGGCGGCGCCGCACGTCCCCGGCGGGTACCTGCGGCACTCGATAGGTTGGATCGGTCCGATACTCTATGCATCCGCGTGGAGCCAGACGTGAATGCACCGGCCGACCATCGTCAGGTGCTCCCGCCCGGGTGAGACAGGTCCGAGCGGGGCCAGACTATGACAGGAGCGTGGCAGTCCATGAACCTCTGGCCCGGCAGGCCGTATCCGCTGGGTGCGCACTGGGACGGCACCGGCACGAACTTCGCGCTCTTCAGCGAGCACGCGGAGGCCGTGCAGCTGTGCCTGTTCGACCGGGACGGTCACGAGACGTGCATGGACCTGTCCGAGCCCACCGCGTTCATCTGGCACGGCTACCTGCCGGGCATCGGCCCGGGACAGCGCTACGGGTTCCGGGTGCACGGGCCCCACGAGCCCTCCAAGGGGCACCGCTTCAACGCCAAGAAGCTGCTGATCGACCCGTACGCCAAGGCCGTGGAGGGCCGCGTCGACTGGCACCCCTCGGTGTTCGGCTACGACATGGACGCAGACGACACCGTGCCCGACGGCCGTGACTCCGCACCGCACGTGCCCAAGAGCGTCGTGACCAACCCGTTCTTCGACTGGGCCGACGACAGGCGCCCCAACACGCCGTGGTTCGAGACGATGATCTACGAGACCCACGTGCGCGGGCTCACCATGCAACATCCCGACGTGCCACCGGAGCTGCGTGGCACCTACGCGGGGCTGGGCTCCCCGGTCATCGTGGACCACCTGACGAGCCTGGGGATCACGGCCGTCGAGCTGCAACCGGTCCACCGGTTCATCCACGACCACTTCCTCGTGCACAAGGGCCTGCGCAACTACTGGGGCTACAACTCCATCGGCTTCTTCGCGCCACACGACGAGTACGCGGCGCGCAGCGGAGACAGCCGCAGCATCTACGAGTTCAAGAGCATGGTGAAGTCGCTGCACGAGGCGGGACTCGAGGTGATCCTCGACGTGGTCTACAACCACACCGCGGAGGGCAACCACCTGGGTCCCACGCTGTCACTGCGTGGCATCGACAACGCGTCGTACTACCGGCTGGTCGACGACGACCGCCGCTACTACATGGACTACACGGGCACGGGCAATTCGCTCAACGCCCGCCACCCCCACGTGCTGCAGCTCATCATGGACTCGCTGCGCTACTGGGTGCTCGAGATGCACGTCGACGGGTTCCGCTTCGACCTGGCGTCCACGCTCGCGCGCGAGCTGCACGACGTCGACCGGCTGAGCGCGTTCTTCGACATCATCCAGCAGGACCCGGTCATCAGCCAGGTCAAGCTGATCGCCGAGCCGTGGGACGTCGGCGAGGGCGGCTACCAGGTCGGCAACTTCCCGACCCTGTGGACCGAGTGGAACGGCAAGTACCGCGACGCGGTCCGCGACTTCTGGCGTGGCGCGAGCGACGGCGTCGGCGAGCTCGCGTCGCGCATGGCCGGGTCCAGCGACCTGTACGCGCACAACGGCCGCCGGCCCTACGCCTCGATCAACTTCGTCACGGCACACGACGGCTTCACGCTGCGTGACCTGGTGTCGTACAACGACAAGCACAACGACGCGAACCTCGACGACAACGGGTCGGGCGAGGACCACAACCGCTCGTGGAACCATGGCGTGGAGGGCCCGACCGACGACACCTCGATCGTCGAGCTGCGCCTGCGCCAGCAGCGCAACTTCCTGACGACGCTGTTCATCTCGCAGGGCGTGCCGATGCTCCTGGGCGGCGACGAGCTCGGCCGCACCCAGCAGGGCAACAACAACACCTACTGCCAGGACAACGAGCTGGCCTGGTACGACTGGGAGCTCGACGATGAGCAGCGCGAGCTGACGGCGTTCGTCCGCCGCCTCATCCGGTTGCGCGCCGACCACCCGGTCTTCCGTCGCCAGCAGTTCTTCCGGGGGGTCTCGGAAGGCACGGTCGACCTCGACTGGCTGCGCCCCGACGGCGCCGACATGACGGCCGACGACTGGGCGGCGGCCGACCAGCGGTCGATCATGTTCTTCCTGAACGGCCAGATGATCCCGACACCTGACGCCCGGGGTCAGCAGATCCTCGACGACAGCTTCCTCGTGCTGCTCAACGGTGCCGGCGACCAGGTGAAGTTCACACTCCCCGGCGAGCCCTACGGCCGGCTGTGGGAGCTCGTCGTCGACACAGCGGACCCCGACCGGCGTGGGAGCGCGCACCAGGTGCGGGCGACCGAACGCGTGGTGCTCGGCGCGCGTTCGATTCAGATCCTCCTACGGATGGACGATGCCCGTGAGCGTTGACACCCCCGAGTCGCAGGCCGGAGACGTCCAGGCGTCCCCTGGCCGGCGACGGTCCGAGCCGGGTGCCACGTACCGCCTCCAGCTGACCGCCGAGCTCGGCTTCGACCGGGTCGCCGAGCACCTCGACTACTTCGCCGCGCTGGGGGTCACCGATCTCTACCTGTCGCCGGTCATGCGCGCCCGGTCCGGCAGCACCCACGGCTACGACGTGGTCGACCCGACCGAGGTGTCGCCCGAGCTGGGTGGTGCAGAGGCGCTGCGCGGGCTGTCGGACGCGGCGACCGCCCGGGGCATCAGGCTGGTCACCGACATCGTCCCCAACCACCTTGCGACCGTCGACGAGAACCCGCTGTGGGAGCAGCTGCTCGCCGAGGGCATGTCGGGCCCGGTCGGGTCGCTGTTCGACGTCGCCTGGCGTCCACAGCTGCCGACCGCAGAGGGCAAGGTGCTCCTGCCCGTGCTCGGGGACACCTACGGCCAGGTCCTGGTCGACGGCGAGCTCGAGCTCGCACGCATCGACGGCGTCTACCGGCTGCGCTACCACGACCGCACCTTCCCCCTGCGCCGGGAGGCACGCGAGCTGATCGAAGCCAGCGGCGGGGGACGGGCGTTCGCCGGCACCGCGGGCGTGCTCAGCAGCTGGCAGCCGCTGCACGACCTGCTCGAGCGCCAGCACTACCGCCTGGTCCACTGGCGGATCGGTGACGCCGTCGTCAACTACCGCCGCTTCTTCACGATCAACGACCTCGCTGCGGTCCGGGTCGAGGTGCCGGAGGTCTTCGAGCGTACCCACGCCGGGATCCTCGACCTGGTCAACGACGGTGTGGTCGCCGGTCTGCGGGTCGACCACCCCGACGGGCTGCGCGACCCCGAGCGCTACCTGCAGCAGCTGCGCAACCGCACGGGCGTGTGGATCGTCGTCGAGAAGATCCTCAACCCAGGCGAGCGCCTGCCCGCGTGGCCCGTCGCGGGGACCACGGGCTACGACTTCTGCAACGACGTGCTGGGCCTGTACATCGACGGTGATGCGCTGCCCGCCCTCCGTGAGATCGACGAGGAGCTCGGCGGCGGGCGCCCATACGCCGAACTGGCCGTCGAGAGCAAGGCCGACGTGCTCGCGGGTGGTCTGTGCGCCGATCTCGACCGCGTGGCGCACGGCCTGTGGCGGGTCAGCCAGCAGTACCCGATGGTGCGCGACGTCACACTCGACTGGTGCCGGCGGGTGCTGGCCGGCACGTTGGCGCAGTTCGGCGTCTACCGGACGTATGTCGACCCGGAGACCGGGGCCGCGCACGAGCGCGACCGGACCCAGATCGCCGGGGCGATCGAGCGCGCACGCGCCGCAGAGGACGACCTGCCCGCCGTGCTGTGGGACTTCGTCGAGGAGCTGCTCGCCGGTGAGGTCGGCACGAGCCAGGCTCTGCTCGATGTCATCGCGAGGTTCCAGCAGCTCTGTGCTGCCGTGACGGCGAAGGGCACCGAGGACGCCGCCTTCTACCGCTACCGGACACTGCTGGCGGCCTGCGAGGTCGGTGCGGACCCGTCGCGTCCCGCCCGGACGGTCGAGCAGTTCCAGCAGGCCAACGCCGACCGCGCCGAGCGGGCGCCGCAGACCATGCTGACGACCGCGACGCACGACACCAAGCGCGGCGAGGACACGCGTCTGCGCATGGCGGCGCTGTCCGAGCTCGTCGACGCCTGGCGCGCCGCGGTCGATGCGTGTGAGGAGGTCGACGAGATCAACCCGCTCCCGGCCCAGTCCCGCTACCTGGTCTACCAGACCGTGGTCGGGGTGTGGCCGCTGGAGGGTGACCCGACCGACGAGCATCGTGACCGGCTTGCCGCGTACGTCGTCAAGGCGGAGCGCGAGGCGCGGCTGCACACCAGCTGGACCGATCCGGACGAGGCGTTCGAGGAGCGCCTGCAGACGTTCGCGCGCACGATGCTGGACGCGGATGCCGCCCCACAGGCGCTGCGGGCGGTGATCGCGCGGGCGCGCGAGGTCGGCATGGTGTCCGGTCTCGGCCAGGTGGTGCTGCGCACCTTGTCGCCGGGCGTGCCCGACTGCTACCAGGGCAACGAGATCTGGGACGGATCGCTGGTCGACCCCGACAACCGCAGGCCCGTGCCGTTCGACGCCCGCCGCGAGCTGTTCGACGGCCTGGCCGGCGTCGAAGTCGACGACCTGCTGGCCACACGCCGCGACGGCCGGATCAAGGCGTTCGTGCTGCACCGGGCCCTGCGCGCACGCGCCGAGCACCCGTCATGCGTCGGTGTCGGCAGTGGCTACCTGACGCTGGATGTCAGCGGCACGTGGGCCGACCACGTCGTCGCGTTCGCGCGGGTGTCGTCCGACGCGTCCGACGCGCTGCTGGTCGTGGCGCCGCGGCTGCCCGGAGCGGTGATGGGCGACACCGATGAACCACCGGTGGGTGATGTCTGGGGCGACACCGCGGTGCGGGTGCCCGGCTTCCTGCAGGGCACCTACCGTGACGGGTTCTCGACCGGCTCGGGGGAGATCGGCGACGAGATCGAGGTGTCGTCACTGCTGGGCAACCTTCCGGTCGCCCTGCTGGAGCGCACGATGGCCGATGACGCCGCCCCGCCGGCGAGCTCTGACGCGACGTCCGCCGACGGCTGAGCCGGGAGCGGGGTCGGTACGATCCTCAGCTCCAGCCGAGCTCGTGCAGCCGATCGTCGTCGATGCCGAAGTGGTGTGCGATCTCGTGCACGACGGTCACCGTGACCTGGCGCCGGACCTCGTCCGCGGTGGCGCAGTTGCGGAGGATCGGCTCGCGGAAGATCGTGATGCGGTCGGGCAGGCTGCCGGCGGCCCACCATTCGCCGCGTTCGGTCAACGGCACACCCACGTACAGCCCGAACAGCTCCGGTTCGCCGGGCGGGCTGTCGTCGTCGACCACGATCGCCACGTTGCGCATCGCCGCGGCGAGCTCGTCGGGCACGGCGTCGAGCCCGTCGGCGACCGCCTGCTCGAACGCCTCGGGTGACATCGAGATCATGCGTCGGGTCTGTCGCGCCGTGACGGCAACGCGCCGGCCGGTGTCAGCAACGCGACCGTCCAGGATGGCACCGTGCACATCACACCGTGGCTGTCCGTGTCGACCTCCACGGGGGAACCCGAGCCGCCGTAGCCCGCCGCTGCGCTGGACCACATCGCGTTCCAGGCGCCGTCGACCGGCACGGTGATCGTCGTCCGACGGCCGTCGGCACCCGCCACGACGATCACTGGGGGCGCAGCATCAGGGCCGTCGCGCTCGATGGCGAGGTGCGTCGAGGTCACGTGCAGCGGCCGCACGAGCCGGCGGTCCCCGGTCGCCAGCGCGGGTACCGTGCGCCGCAAGGCCAACAGGTCGGTCCACAGCCGTCGTCGGGCCTCGCCGTCGGGCGCTGCAGCCGCACTCCGCTCCAGGATGCTGGCGTCGAACGTCTCGACGGCCTGGGGGTCCGGCACCTGCATGCCCGCGAAGTCGGCGAACGCGGCGAACTCCTCGCGGCGCCCTCTGCGCACGGCCTTCGCGAGCCAGTCCTCCGGATGGCTGGTGAAGAACCGGAAGGGTCGGGTCTCGCCGTACTCCTCGCCCATGAAGAGCATGGGCACGGTGGGCGACAGGCACAGCAGCGCGATGGCGAACCGGACCCGCTGCGGGTCCGCAATCGTGGTCAGGCGGTCACCGACGGCGCGGTTGCCGATCTGGTCGTGGTTCTGGATGCACGCGACGAAGTGGCGTGAGGAGACGTGGTCGGGCAGCGGCGCGCCGACCGTGCGGTCGCGGACCCGTGACCGGCGCCCGCCGAAGACGAACCCGTCGGTCCATGCGGTGGCAAGGTCGGGCAGGCCGGTGTAGTCGGCGTAGTAGCCGTCGCGCTCGTGCGTGACGGCCACGTGCAGCGAATGGTGCAGGTCGTCGAGCCACTGGGCGGTCAGACCGCGTCCGCCGACCACACGCGGAGCAACGGTGCGGGGGTCCTGGCGCTCGGACTCGGCGATCAGCGCGAGGGGGCGGCCGACCTGCTCGGCGAGTCGGCCGACCGTAGCGGACAGGCGCTCGAGGATGTGCACCGCTGACCCGTCGACCAGGGCGTGCACGGCATCGAGGCGCAGGCCGTCGACGTGGAAGTCGGCCAGCCACATGCATGCGTTGTCGACGATGAACGCCCTGACCTCGTCGGCGCCTTCATCGTCGAGGTTGATCGCCGGGCCCCACGGCGTCGTGTGCCGGTCGGTCAGGTAGGGTCCGAACTCGGCGTGGTAGCTGCCGCTGGGACCGAAGTGGTTGTAGACGACGTCGAGGATGACCGCGAGGCCGTGGCGATGGCAGGCGTCGACGAACGTCGCGAACGCCGTCGGGCCCCCGTAGGCCTCGTGCACGGCGTACCAGCACACGCCGTCGTACCCCCATCCCCGCGGTCCGTTGAACGCGGCGACCGGCATGACCTCCACGTGGGTGACGCCGAGCGCGGCGAGGTCCGCCAGGTGCGCGGAGGCGGCCTCGAACGTGCCAGGGTCGGTGAAGGTGCCGACGTGCAGCTCGTAGATCACCGCGCTCGCCAGGGGCATCGGCTGCCAGCGGCGCTCGTCGTCGGACCAGTCGAAGTCGCGGTCCACGAGCGCCGAGGGCGCGTGGACGCCTTCGGGCTGATGGAGCGACGCAGGGTCGGGACGGGGATCGCCGCCGTCGAGGCTGAAGGCGTAACGGTCGCCTGCCCGACCATCGAGTCGTGCCACGAACCAGCCGTCCCCCGTGGGGTCCAGTCCGACCCGATCGGGGCCGCGGACCACCTCGACGGTTGCCGCGCGCGGGGCCCACACACGAAAGGCGACCGTCCCGTCACCGTGGACGATCGGCCCGTGCCGCAGCGGGTGCACGACGGGAGCGCTCACGCCGGGTCCTCCGGAACCCAGGGCTAGTTGGCGGGCTCGACGGCGCGCGCCGTGCTGGGCTGATCGATCTCGGCGAGGATGGCGTCGACCGTCGGAGTGACCCGCTCGTACAGCGGCTTGGGGTACAGCCCGATGCCGACGATCACGGCGATCAACGGGACCATCACGACCTTCTCGCGCACCGTCAGGTCGCTCATGCCGACCGCGCGACCCTCGACGGGGCCGTGGAACATGCGCTGGTAGGCCCACAGCAGGTACAGCGCGGCGAAGATCACGCCGAACGCCGAGAGCACCGCGGCCCACGGCGTCGTCTGGAACGCGCCGATCAGGATCGGGAACTCGCCGACGAACCCGTTGAGACCCGGCAGCGCCAGAGACGACAGCGCGACGATCAGGAACAGCCCACCGAAGACCGGGGCCGCCGTGGCCAGCCCCGAGTAGTCCGCGATGCGGCGCGAGTGCGTGCGCTCGTACATGAAGCCGATCAGGATGAACAGGGCACCCGTGGACAGCCCATGGTTGACCATCTGCACCACGCTGCCCGACGTGCTCACGGTGTTCAGCGCGAACACGCCCAGCACCACGAAGCCCATGTGCGCGACCGATGAGTACGCGACCAGCCTCTTGATGTCGGGCTGGACCATCGCGACCAGCGCCCCGTACAGCACGCCGACGACTGCCAGGCCCATGATCGTGGGCGCCAGGCTCTGCGTGGCCTCGGGGAAGTAGGGAAGGCTGAAGCGGATGATCCCGTACCCGCCGATCTTGAGGAGGATCGCGGCGAGGTCGACCGACCCGATCGTGGGCGCCTCGGTGTGGGCGTCCGGCAGCCAGGTGTGGAAGGGGAACACGGGCACCTTGATCGCGAACGCGATGAAGAACGCCAGGAACAGCCAGATCTGTTCGGTGTCGGTGAGCGGCAGGCCACGCAGCTGGTCGTAGCTGAACGACGTGGCGCCACCCTTGAAGTACAGGTACAGGATCGCGACGAGCATCAACAGCCCGCCGACCAGCGTGTACAGGAAGAACTTGATCGCCGCGTACCGGCGGTTCTCGCCGCCCCACACGCCGATCAGCGCGTACATCGGGACCAGCATCGCCTCGAAGAACACGTAGAAGAGGATGAGGTCCAGCGCGGTGAAGACGCCGATCACCGCGGTCTCCAGGGCGAGGACGGCGATGTAGAAGCCCTTGGTGCGCTCGCTGACGTGCCCCCAGGTGGCCAGGACCGCCAGCGGGATGATGAACGTCGAGAGCATGACCAACGGCCAGGTGATGCCGTCGACCCCGACCTGATAGGTGACGCCCCACGCGGGGATCCACGGCACCTCTTCGACCAGCTGGAAGCCCGGTTCGCCGACCTCGAACGCGGGGAACAGCGCGAGTGACAGCACGAAGACGACGAGGGTGGCGGCCAGCGTGACGCGGCGGATGGCCTCACCCCGCTGCGCGGGGATCATCGCGACCGCCAGCGCGGCCACGGCGGGCAGCCAGATCAAGATCGACAGCAGCGGCAGGTCAGGCAAGACCACTCCAGCGAGAGTCGTGAACGTGCGTCAGCACGATATCGCCCGGACGCCGCCACCGCGACGCAGCCCCGGCGGACGACGGGCGGTCGGTCCACACGCGTCGGTCGGCCCGTCGCCGCGCGCCGGCTGCCTGTCACCTCTCCGCAGAGGCGCTGAACGTGATCGCCATCGTGCGGGGCGGGTCTCAGTCGTCGTCGGGGACCAGCCACAGGGTGGCGAGCGGCGGGACGAACACCTCTGCCGACGACGTCATGCCGTGCCACGGCTCGTCCGTTGCCTCGATGGCACCCATGTTGCCGAGGTTGCTACCCCCGTAGCTCTCGGCGTCGGTGTTGAGCCGCTCGCGCCACCGCCCGGCCTGCGGCATGCCGAAGCGCTGGTCGTCGCGGGGCACCGGCGACAGGTTCACGATGCACACGAGCGGCTGCCCGTCGGCGCCGTAGCGGACGAACGACAACATGTTGGCGTCGGCGTTGCTGGCGTCGATCCAGCGGAAGCCCTGCGGGTCGTGGTCGCGCTCCCACAGGGACGGCAGGTCCCTGTAGGCGTGGTTCAGGTCGCCCACCAGGTGGCGCAGGCCGCGGTGGTCGGCCTCCGACAGCAGGTCCCAGTCGAGCGGACGGTCCTCGCTCCACTCCCGCCACTGGCCGAACTCGCCACCCATGAACAGCAGCTGCTTGCCGGGGTGGGCCCACATGTAGCCGTACAGCGCCCGGAGGTTCGCGAACTTCTGCCAGCGGTCCCCGGGCATCTTGTCGAGCAGGCTGCGCTTGCCGTGCACGACCTCGTCGTGCGACAGCGGCAGCATGTAGTTCTCGCTCCAGGCGTACAGCAGGCCGAACGTCAGCTCGTTGTGGTGGAACCGACGATGGATCGGGTCACGCGAGAAGTACGACAGCGTGTCGTGCATCCAACCCATGTTCCACTTGAACCCGAAGCCCAGCCCGCCGAGGTGCACCGGTCGTGACACGCCCGGCCAGGCGGTCGACTCCTCGGCGATCAGCAGTGCGCCGGGGTTGCGGCCGTACACCGTGGCGGTGGTCTGCTTGAGGAACTCGATCGCCTCGAGGTTCTCGTTGCCGCCGTAGGCGTTGGGGACCCACTCGCCCTCCTCGCGCGAGTAGTCCAGGTACAGCATCGACGCGACCGCATCGACGCGGAGCCCGTCGACGTGCAGCTCCTCGAGCCAGTACAGCGCGCTGGCGAGGAGGAAGTTGCGGACCTCGTTGCGCCCGAAGTTGTAGACCAGCGTGCCCCAGTCGGGGTGCTCACCCTGCCGCGGATCGGCATGCTCGTACAGTGCCGTGCCGTCGAAGCGCGCCAGCGCCCACTCATCTTTCGGGAAGTGGGCGGGCACCCAGTCGACGATGACACCGACTCCGCGGCGGTGCAGGTGGTCGACCAGGTAGCGGAAGTCGTCCGGTGAGCCGAAGCGCGACGTCGGGGCGAACTGGCCGGTCACCTGGTAGCCCCACGACCCGGCGTACGGGTGCTCGGCCACGGGCAGCATCTGAACGTGTGTGAAGCCCAGCTCGTCGGCGTAGTCCGCCAACTGGTGGGCCAGCTCACGGTACGTCAGAGGGCGGCCGTCGTCGTGGCGCCACGAGCCGAGGTGCACCTCGTAGACCGACAGCGGCTGCTGGTGCCACTGCTGCTCGGGGCGGCTCGCCATCCAGTCGTCGTCCCGCCACTGGTGGTCTGACACGAACACCCGACTGGCGTTGTCGGGTGGCGTCTGCGTGTGGAAGGCGAACGGGTCCGCGTGCAACGTGAGGTGCCCGTCCGCCCGCAGCACCTCGTACCTGTAGATCGTGCCGTCACCGACGTCAGGGACGAACAGCTCCCAGATCCCCGTGCCGAGCACACGCATGGGGTGGCGACGCCCGTCCCAGTCGTTGAACGTCCCGACGACGCGTACCGATTGCGCGTTCGGTGCCCACACGGCGAACGCCGTGCCGTCCACCCCGTCGATGGTCGCGAGGTGCGCGCCGAGCCGGCGCCAGAGCTCCTCGTGGCGACCCTCACCGGCCAGGTGCAGGTCGGTGTCGCCGAGCGTCGGCCAGAACGCGTACGGGTCGCGGGCGGTGAACTCGGTGCCCTCGTGGCTGCGCATTCGCAGGCGGTAGCGGTCGGCGCTCAGCTTGGCAGGGACCAGCGCCTCGAAGAATCCGCCATCGGCGGTCCGGGTCGCGGCCTGCGACTGCTCGGTCTCCGTCCGTGGCTTGCTGGCGCTCGCCCGCTCCCCGTCGTCCCAGACGACGTGGACCTCGGCGACGTCGGGGCGCAGGACCCGCACGACCGTGCCGTCACGGTGCTCGTGCAGGCCGAGCACGCGGTGCGGGTTGGTGTGGGTGCCGTTGAGCAGCGCATCGACATCGTCACGCTCGGCGTGCCATGCGGTGGATGACATCTGTCGTCCTCTCGTTGGGCTGACCGTTCCCCGCCCGTCGGGGGTCACACGGTCCAGGATCCGCTGGACGCCCCC
>Ga0299914_10001262_pt1 | contig 16558 bp, 18 predicted proteins | sample RVTome_10_FD_201361 | JGI IMG/M metagenome (GOLD analysis project Ga0299914, IMG submission 201361) | Soil microbial communities from uranium-contaminated site in the Upper Colorado River Basin, Wyoming, United States - RVT153D57 (version 2) ...
GCCCGTGAGGAGCCCGAGGTTGAGGCTCTCGAAGGGGCCCGGGCTGACGCCGCCCACACGGGTCGAGAAGGCGGCGCGCGCGTTCGGCAGCTCGGCCTCGAGCCAGCGGACGCCGCTCTCCTCGCGCCGGCGCACTCAGCCCGCCTTCACCGCGGCCAGCGCCGTCCGCAGCTCCTCGGCCCTGCCGGACGCCCCGCCGTCGAGCTTGGCTCGCAGGGCGGCGCGGAGCCCCTGCCCGACGGCCGGGCCCTGCGGGATTCCGGCCTCCAGCAGGTCGTCGCCGGCGATCTCGAGGCGGACGTGGCGCCACTCGTCCACGTAGCGCTCGAGCCACTGCGCCCCCAGGGCACGGGCCAGGAGGAGATCCACCCCACCGTGCCCGTGCGCCGCCTCCACGGCCTCGGAGGGGCGTTCGGGGGCGAGCGCGGCCAGCGCCAGGGCCCGCCCCCCCTTCCCCGCCAGCACCTGCGCCGCGACGTCCGCGAACGATGCGATCCCCGCCCACCGGGGGGCGCCGAGGAGCGCGTGCGAGCGCGCGAGAAGCTCGCGGTCGTCGGCTCTCAGCTCGAGCAGGCCCCACGCCGCGGCCAGCTCGAGGCCGGCGACGGCGTGCCGCTCGGCCGCCAGCCTGCGGAGCTCCGCCTCCACCCGCTGCGCCGACACCGTTGCGAGGTCCGCCCGGGCAAGGAGCTCGGCGGTCCGGGGCTCGGGCTCCAGCCCCAGGCGGGCGGCGTAGCGGGCGGCCCGCAGGGCCCTGGTGGGGTCGTCCTCGAACGAGCGGGAGTGCAGCACGCGCAGGCGCCCGGCCGCGAGGTCCCGCGCCCCGTCGTGGGGGTCGATCAGCTCGCCTGGCTCTCCCAGGGCGACAGCCATGGCGTTGATCGTGAAGTCGCGCCGCGCGAGGTCGTCGGCCAGGTCGCCGCGGCGCACGTCGGGCAGGGCGCCCGGCGCCGGATAGGACTCCGCGCGGGCCCCGGCGAGGTCCACGGAGGCCTCGCCGAGCAGCACCGAGGCGGTGCCGAAGCGCTCGTGGACCACGAGCTCCCCGCCGAGGCGGTGGGCGATCGCGATCGCGTCGCCCTCGATCACGATGTCGACGTCGGCGCGCTCGCGGCCCAGCAGCAGGTCTCGCACCGCGCCACCCACGAGGTAGGCCTTCTCGCCTCGGGCGGCCTCACGCACCCGGGCCACGCCGGGAAGGCCGCCGACGCGGGCGCCGAGATCGCTCATTTCGATGTCGAGGGGGGCTTGGCTCACGGGAGACGGGAGGGTCGTTCCCTACCATGACGTGCTTCGCGGATGGGCCGCATTCTCAACATCTGGCGCGGCTGGAGCAGGAACCAGCGCCTCGTGTTCGTCGGGAGCCTCGTCACCGTCGTGGCGGGCGGCGCCGTGGCCGCGTACCTGCTCCTGAAGCGCGATTCCGACGTCGGCTGTCCGCCCCCCTGCGCCCTCGAGGTCGAAGCCGAGCCCGTCGAGGAGCCCAAGAAGGAGGCGAAGCGCCTCAACTGGCCGGTGTACGGCTACACGGACCAGCGCACCCGCTACTTCCCCACGAAGAAGGTCAAGCCCCCCTACGCCGCCTCCCGCTGGAGCTTCAACGCCGGCACGCTGCTGGAGTTCTCGCCCGTCCTGGTGGACGACCGCCTCTACATCGTCGACAAGAACGCCGTCGCCTACGCGCTCGACGCTCGCAAGGGCAAGGTGCTGTGGAAGCGCGACGTCGGTGGCTTGAGCGCCGCCTCCCCCGCCTTCGCCGACGGCCGCCTGTTCGTGGTCAGCCTCGAGCCGGGCGACGTGCAGGCGCTCAACCCCCGCAACGGCAAGGTGCTGTGGGAGCGCGACCTGGGGGCGCGCAGCGAGACCTCCCCGGTGATCTTCCGCGACAAGGTGATCGTCGGCAACGAATCCGGCACCGTCTTCGCCCTCGACGTCAAGACCGGCAACACGGAGTGGAGCGTCGACAGCGCCGGCGCCGTGAAGGGCGGGGTGGCGATCGACGACGGCCACGTCTACTTCGGCAACTACGCCGGCGAGGTGTTCTCCATCGACGCGAAGAACGGCGAGGTCAAGTGGCAGACGGGCACCCAGGGCGGCAGCTTCGGGCGGACCGGGCGGATCTACTCGACCCCCACGGTGGGCTACGGCCGGGTGTACCTGGGCAGCATCGACAGCCGGGTCTACTCGTTCAACCAGGAGGACGGCTCGCTGGCGTGGAGCCAGTCGACCGGCGCCGAGGTGTACTCCGGCCCCGCGCTCGCGGAGACCCCGGGCGCGCCCGCCACCGTCTTCATCGGCTCGGCGGACAAGTACTTCTACGCCCTCGACGCCAGGACCGGGGCGATCCGCTGGAAGCAGTTCACCGAAGGCATCATCCTCGGCGCGGCCAGCGTGATCGGCGACGTTGCCTACGTGGGCATCATCGGCCCCATGAACGGCACGATCGGCTACGACGCGAAGACGGGCAAGGAGGTCTTCAGGCACGATCTGGGCGAGTACAACCCGGCGATCACGGACGGCCACTGGCTCTACCTGACCGGGGCATCCATCCTGCGGGCATTCCCTCCGGAGCTGAGCAAGAAGCAGAAGGCCAAGCAGCGCAGGGAGGCGCGCCAGCGGGCGGCGGACAGGCGTGCGGAGGAGGCCGCGGGCGAGACACCTTCCGAGGAAGACGGCACGCCCGAGCCCCAGGAGTAGCGGCCCCCGGCGCCGGGCGCCGGGGCTAGAGGCGGACGGGCACGCCCGCCGCGTGCATGTGCTCCTTGGCCTGGCGCACCGTGTAGGTGCCGTAGTGGAAGATCGACGCGCAGAGCACCGCGTCCGCCCCGCCCTCCACGACGCCCTCCACCAGGTGGTCGAGCTCGCCGACGCCGCCCGAGGCGATCACGGGCACACCGACCGCATCGGCGACCGTACGGGTGAGCTCCAGGTCGTAGCCGGACGTCGTCCCGTCGCGGTCCATGCTGGTCAAAAGGACCTCCCCCGCCCCCCGCTCGACGGCCTCGCACGCCCAGGCAACGGCCTCACGGCCCTCGACCGCGTGACGCCCGCCGTGGGTGTAGACATCCCAAGCGCCGTCACGGGCCCTTGCGTCTATGGCCACGACTACGCACTGGGCGCCGAAGACGTCCGCCAGCTCGCCGATCAGCCCGGGGCGCTCGAGCGCGGCAGAGTTCACCGAGACCTTGTCGGCGCCGGCGTCGAGCACCGCCTGCGCGTCGGCGACCGAGCGGATCCCGCCGCCGATCGTGAATGGGATGAAGACCTCGTTGGCGGTGCGCTTTGCCAGCTCGACCACGGTCTCGCGGCGTTCGTGCGAGGCCGTGATGTCGAGGAAGACGACTTCGTCGGCGCCCTCGGCGTCGTAGCGAGCCGCCAGCTCCACCGCGTCCCCGGCATCGCGCAGGCCAACGAAGTTGGTGCCCTTGACGACCCGACCGGAGTCGACGTCCAGGCAGGGGATGACGCGCGTGAGTGCCACGGGCTGAGGTTAGATGGCTACTTCTTGCGCCCGCTGAGCCCGCCGCCACGGATCTGCGAGAAGGCGCCGCGGCCGAACTGGCCGGGCTCCAGCTTCTTCACAAGGCGCAGGAGTTCCTCGCGCTCGTTGGCGGAGAGATTGGTGCGCGGGCGGCCCTTGGACTGCGCGACCAGGCCCGTCAGCCGGAGGCGCTCGTCGCGCTCCAGCAGCTGCAGGTGGCGGCGTGCCAGCAGGGCCACCTGGGCGATCGCGAGGACTCGGAGCCAGAACATCGATTGCGAGGCTAGCGCAGCCGCCCCGCCGGCAGGCGCGCTCAGCCGCCGAGCGCGGCGCGGGCCTCCGCCACGGTGAATCGCCCCTCATACAGCGCCCTGCCCACGATCACCCCGGCGAGGGCGGGCAGGTCCGCGGCGGCGAGCGCCTGGAGGTGCTCGAGAGTGCCGACGCCGCCGGAGTAGACGAGCTCGGCGCCCGCCGCGCCGGCCGCCGCGCCGGCGCCGGCGAGCCCCTCCATGCCCGGTCCCTCGAGCGTTCCGTCGACCTCCACGGGCGTGTAGACGAAGCGGCGCACCCCGCGCGCCGCGAAGTCGGCGATCAGCGCCTCGATCCCGAGCCTGCTCTCGCGCTCCCAGCCCTCGATCGCCACCCGGCCGCCGCGAGCGTCGGCGCCGACGACGATCCGCTCCGGGTGGTCGGCCGCGAGCCCCTCCACCAGCGCCGGGTCCTCCAGCGCGGCGGTGCCGAGCACCACGCGCGCCGCGCCCGCTTCGAGCACGGCCTCCACCGCGTCGGCGCTGCGAAGGCCGCCGCCCACCTGCACGGGCACGGCGGCCGCCGCCGTGATCCTGCGGACGTGCTCCAGGTTGGCGGGCTCGCCGCTGCGAGCGCCGTCCAGGTCCACGACGTGAAGCGCCCGCGCCCCGCCCTCCAGCCAGCGCTCGGCCGCAACGAGGGGGTCGTCCTCGAAGCGGGTCTCGCGGTCGTAGTCGCCCTGGACGAGGCGCACCGCTCGCCCATCGCGGATGTCGATGGCCGGGTAGAGGATCAAGCCGCTATGGGGGTGCAGGCCCGGGCGAAGCCGGCGAGCAGCTCCAGGCCCGCGGCGCTGGACTTCTCGGGGTGAAACTGGGCGCCGAGCACAGAGCCGCTCTCGACCACGGCGGGGAAGCGCTCGCCCCACTCGGCCGTGCCCACGACCACCGCGTCGTCGGTGGGCCGCGGGGCGAAGGAGTGGACGAAGTAGAAGCTGGTCGCACCGCCCGCCGTCAGCTCCGGAGCGAAGCGCGAGGGCCGCTCCCAGCGCACCGGCTCCCAGCCCATGTGCGGGACCTTGAGCCCCGGGGCCTCGAGGGCGCCGACGCCGCCGCCCAGGAGGCCAAGCCCATCCGCGCCCTCGTTCTCCTCGGAGGACTCGAACAGGAGCTGCATGCCCAGGCAGATGCCGAGCAACGGCCGACCGGCGCTCGCCCACCCGGTGGCGAGCTCGTCGAACCCCAGCGCGCGGATGCGGCGCATCGCCTCCGGAAAGGCGCCCACCCCCGGCAGCACCAGCCCGTCGAAGCCCTCGGCCTCGCCCGCGCCGGTGATCCGCCGGACCGTGGCGCCCACGTGCTCGAACGCCTTCTCGGCGGAGCGCAGGTTGCCCATGCCGTAGTCGAGGATGCAGATGGAGGGAGAACCACCGCGCGGCACCTCCTCCGCTTCGCGTCCGGGGGTGCCGCGGTCGTTGGCGGGAGTCATCCCGTCAGGGTACCTTTGGTCGACGGCACGCCGTCCTCTGTCGGATCGATCGCGACCGCCTCGCGCAGGGCCCGGGCGAAGGCCTTGAAGGAGGCCTCGATCAGGTGGTGCGCGTTTGAGCCGTAGCTGGTGCCGACGTGCAGCGTCAGCCTGGCGCTCGAGGCCACCGCGCGGAAGAACTCCTCCGCGAGCTCGGCGTCGAAGCCGGCGAGCGTAACGGCCGGAAGCGCCGAGGAGAACCGGCAAAGGGGCCGGCCGGAGATATCGATCGCGCAGGTGCCCAGCGCCTCGTCCATCGGGATCACGGCGTGGCCGTAGCGGCGGATGCCCGCCCGGTCGCCCAGCGCCCGATCGAGCGCCTGCCCGAACACGATGCCCACGTCCTCCACGGTGTGGTGCGCCCCCGTCTCCAAATCGCCGGAGGCCTTCACGCTCAGCCCCAGGCCTCCGTGCTTTCCCAGGAGGTCGAGCATATGGTCGAAGAAGCCGACGCCGGTCGCGACCTCCACGGCTCCCCCGTCGAGGTCCAGTGACAGCTCGACGTCGGTCTCCCCCGTCTCGCGCGTGATCTGGGCTGTGCGGCTCATCGGCTCAAAGCTCCTGGAAATCGACAGTTTCCACGATCAGCGGTCGGTCCGCGCCTCGGCGGACTCCGCGTGCACGGGGAATCCCTCCGCCCGCGCCAGCGCGCCCACGCGGGGCGCCAGGCCCGCGGCGGCGGCGGCGTCGATCTCGACCACGGATGTGCGCCGCCTGAACGTCCCGACCCCCAGCGGCCCGCCGAAGCGGGCGGCGCCGCCCGTGGGCAGCACGTGGTTGGAGCCGGCGGAGTAGTCGCCGAAGGCCACTGCTCCGCAGGGGCCGAAGAAGACGCAGCCGGCGATGCGATCGGCGGCGAGGCGCTCGTCGGCCGGCTCCAGGGCGAGCTCGAGGTGCTCGGGCGCGAGTGCGTCGGCGAGCTCGATCGCGGCGCCCACGTCGGGGGCGCCGACGAGCGCGAGCGGGGCGTCGGCCACCGTAGGGCGCTCGGCGGCCAGGCGCTCGAGCACCAGCGCCAGCTCATCCAGCGCATCGCGGTCGGCAGAGAAGGCCGCCAGGAGCCCGTCGGCGCCGTGCTCTGCCTGGGCGAGCAGGTCGAGGGCAAGATCGCGAACGCGGGCGGCGGCATCGAACACCACCAGCAGCTCGCTGGGGCCCGCGATGCCGTCGATGCCCACCTCGCCCACGGCGATTCGCTTCGCCGCGTTGACGAAGCGGTTGCCCGGGCCCGCAACCACGTCGACCGGCGCGACGGACTCGCTTCCGTAGGCCAGGGCGGCGATCGCCTGGGCTCCGCCGAGCGCGTAGACCTCCTGCACCCCGGCAACCGAGCAGGCCGCCAGCACGGTTGGGTGAACGGCGCCGTCGGGGCCTGGCGGCGAGGCGAGCGCCACGCGGTCAACCCCCGCCACCTGGGCCGGAACGCAGCACATCAAGACGGAGGACGGGTAGGCGGCGCGGCCGCCCGGCGCGTAGAGCCCGGCGCTTCCGACCGGCCGCGAGAGGATGCTCACCGTCTGCCCCTGGGGCAGGCTCGCCGCGGCATCGCCGAGCGCATCCAGCTCCGCCCGGGCGACGCTTCCCAGATTGCGGGCCGTGACCTCGAGGGCGCCGACGAGGTCGGGGTCGGCGGCGGCCCGCGCGCGCTCGATCGCCTCGGGCTCGACCGCCAGCGCGATCTCCTCGGGCGCCACCTCGGTGGCGTCCAGGCGCGAGCTGATCTCGCGCAATGCCGCGTCGCCGCGCCTCCGCACGTCGCTCACGATGGCGGCCGCCTGCGAGTCGACCGCCGAGGCCGGCGGCGCCAGGGCGCGCAGGCGCTCCGCCTCGGCGGCGGGAGCCCGGCCGTCCCACTCTCGGCGGAGGAGTTTCATCGGGTCATCGCCTCATGGCCTCGTCGCGGCGCGCAGCCTGGCTGCGAGGTCGTCGATCTCGACGGCGCGAAGCTTGTGGGCAACGCGGTTGGCGACCAGCCGCGCCGTGCAGGGGAGGATCTCCTCGCGCACCTCCAGCTCGTTCTCGGCCAGCGTGCGGCCGCTGTCCACCAGGTCGACGATGCCGTCGGCCAGCCCGACGAGCGGGGCGAGCTCCACCGAGCCCTTCACCTCGATCACCTCGGCCTCGCGGCCGGTGTCCTCGAAGTAGCGGGCCGCGATGCGCGGGTACTTGGTGGCGATCCGCATCGCCCCAAGGCGCCGCTGCGCCTCGGAGAGGCGATCATCGCCCTGGCGGCCGGCGAGCACCATCCGGCAGGCGCCGTAGCCCAGGTCCAGCAGCTCGTACAGGACCCGGTCGCCCTGCTCCACGAGCACGTCCTTGCCGGTGATCCCCACGTCGGCCGCCCCCGCCTCCACGTAGGTGGGGACGTCGGAGGGGCGCATCGTCACCAGGACGAGCTCGCCGGCGGAAAACGTGAGGGCACGGGAACCGCCTCTGGCGGCGGCGGTGTCCACCCCCACCTCGTCCAGCAGGTCGAGCGTGCCCTCATACAGCGCTCCGCGGGGCACGGCCAGCTTCAGCGGGCCGCCGGGGGGAACGACGCCGGAGGGCGGGCGCATCACTTCCCCTCTCCCTCGGTGGCTGCGACCCGCTCCTCCTCGGCCTGGGCTATATGTAGACGCTCCAGGTTGAGGGCGAAGCCGGCGGCGGGGAGCGGGCGGCCGAAGCGGCCCATCAGCTCGTCGTAGCGCCCGCCGCCGCCCAGCACGTGCCCGACGGCGGGGTCGTAGACCTCCACGATCGCCCCCGTGTAGTAGCCGAGGTCACGCAGCAGGCCCAGGTCGAGGCGGATGCGGCTCTCGACCCCGCGCTCGGCGAGCGCCTCGAAGGTCGCAGCCAGCCGCGCCGTGGCGCGCTCGACGGCGTCGCCTCCGAGGTCGCGGGCGGCCTGGAGCACCTCGGCGCCGCCGCGGAGGCCCGGCAGCCGGTTGAGGGTCTCGCGCTCGCCCACCCCCAGGTCGAGCATGGCGACCTCGGCCTCCAGGCCCACGAGGTCGTGCGCCGCGAGCCTGTCGACCACCCGCCGGCGCTCGTCGCCCGCGATGCCGAACTCGTCGAGCACCTGGTTGTAGAGGGCGGCGTCGCCCAGGCCGATCACGGCGCGGCCGAGTCCCGCGGCGTCGAGGGCGGCGCTCAGCACCTCCACGATCTCGGCGGTGCCCCCGGGCCCGGGCGGGCCGATCAGCTCCAAGCCGGCCTGCATGAACTCGCGCAGCTGGCCGCGCTGGGGGCGGATCGCCCGGTACGCGGTGCCGGCGTAGGCGAAGCGAAACGGGGGCTCCTCGCCCGCGAAGCGCCCGGCCACCAGGCGGGCTATCGGCACCGTCATGTCGGAGCGCATCGCGAGCAGGTCGCCGCCCTCGTCGAAGAAGCGGTAGGCGGCCGGGGCACCGCGCTCGTCCCCGCGCGAGAGCACCTCGTCGTACTCGATCGTGGGGGTGCGCACCTCGCCGTAGCCGTAGCCCTCGAACACGGCGATCAGGGACGACTGGAGGGCGCGAAGCTCGCGCATCTCGTCGGGGAGGATGTCCCGGGTACCGGGTGGCGTGGGGTGCGTCATGCGATCACCGGCCCTCAGGGCCGAATGGGAGGGTAGGGGCTCCGGCCGGGCGCCTACGCGGGGACGCGATCGGTCGACACCCGCTCGATGGCGGCGCCGAGGTCGCGCAGGCGCAGGTCGATGCGCTCGTAGCCGCGATCGATCTGCGCGATGTTGCCGATCTCGGACGTGCCGTCGGCGCACAGCGCCGCGATGAGCATCGCCATCCCGGCGCGGATGTCGGGGCTCTCCACTCGCTCGCCGTGAAGCCGGCTCGGACCGCTGACGATCGCCCTGTGGGGATCGCACAGCGTGATCCGAGCGCCCATTGCGACGAGCTTGTCGACGAAGAACAGCCGGTTCTCGAACATCTTCTCGAAGATCAGGATCGTCCCCTCCGCCTGCGTGGCGAGAGCCAGTGCGATCGATGTCAGGTCGGCCGGGAAGGCGGGCCAGGGGCCGTCGTCGATCTTGGGGATCGCGTCGCCGACGTCGTCGCGGATGCGCAGCTTCTGCTCGGGCGGCACGACCAGGTCGGCGCCCTCGATCTCGGTCACCAGCCCCAGGCGGCGGAAGTGGCGGCGGATCGCGACGAGGTCGTCGGGCTCGATCTCGCGGATGCGCAGATCGCCCCCCGTGACGGCCGCGAGCGCCATGAAGCTCGCGGCCTCGATGTGGTCGGGGCAGACGCGGTGCTCCGTTCCGCTCAACTTCTCGCGGCCGTGCACGGTCATCACGTTGGAGCCGATGCCGTCGATCTGGGCGCCCATCCTCACCAGCAGGCGCGCGAGGTCCTGCACGTGCGGCTCGCTGGCGGCGTTGCCGATGGTCGTCGGGCCCTGGGTGAGCGCCGCCGCCAGCAGGGCGTTCTCGGTGGCCATCACCGAGGGCTCGTCCATGAAGATCCGGCAGGGCTTGAGGCCTCCCCCCACGGTGATATCGATCATCCGTTCGCCGCTCACGGCGGCGCCCATGTCGATGAAGGCGTCGAGGTGCGGGTCGAGGCGGCGGCGGCCGATCGTGTCGCCGCCGGGCGGCGGCATGTGCGCCTCGCCGAAGCGGGCCAGCAGCGGGCCCGCAAGCAGGAACGAGGCCCGGATGCGCGCGGCGAGCGCCTCGTCGAGCGTGGGGTCCGCGACCGCGTCGGCCTGCAGGCTGAGCTCGTTCTCGGCGGTCCACGCGGCCTTCACGCCGATGCTCTCGAGCAGCGCGATCTGGGTCTCCACGTCGCGGATCCGCGGCACGTTGGTGAGCCGCAGCTCCTCGTCGGTGAGGAGGCAGGCAGCGAGGATCGGCAGGGCGGCGTTCTTGTTGCCCGCAACCGTGATCTCGCCGGAGAGAGGGGTCCCTCCCTGGATTACGAACTTCTCCATCGGGCGATTAGGGTAGACCACCGGCGATGGCTTCACCGACACGCGAACAGGCATGGGATCTGGTCTGCGAGTGGGTCCAATCGGACTCGCTTCGCAAGCACCTGCTGGGCGTCGAGGCCGGCATGGTCGCCTACGCGCGCAAGTACGGCGAAGACGAGGAGCGCTGGGCCGTCACCGGCCTCGTCCACGACCTCGACTACGAGCGCTACCCGGACCTCGACACCGGTCACCCGCGCCACGCGCTGAAGGAGCTGGAGGCGCGCGAGTACCCCAGGGAGGTGATCGACGCCGTCGCCGGGCATGCCACCTTCCTCGGGGTCCCGCGCGAGACGCGCATGGCGAAGGCCCTGTTCGCCGTCGATGAGCTATCGGGGTTCATCGCCGCGTGCGCGCTGGTCCGTCCCACCGGGATCGAGGGGATGAAGCCGAAGTCGGTGCGCAAGAAGCTCAAGCAGCCCTCGTTCGCGGCCGGCGTCAACCGCGAGGAGGTGACGCGGGGAGCCGAGGAGCTGGGCGAGGACTTCGACGAGCACGTGGCCTTCCTCATCGACGCCATGGCCGGGCACGCCGACGAGCTCGGCCTGGGCCCGCGCAACGCCCAGTGAGGTTGCGCTGGAAGGTCCTGCTGGGCCTCGGGGTCGTCCTCGCGGCGCTGCTCGCCCTCAACGCGATCGCCCTGGATCAGCAGACCAAGGCGGCGCGGGTCACCGTTCCAGGCGGCGAGATCATGCGCCTGGCAGGGGGCGACGTGCAGGTGCTCGACGAGCCCGCGCAGGCCGCCCGCCCCGGCGCCCCGATCGTGCTCCTGCACTGCTACCTGTGCTCGCTGCGGTGGTGGGACGAGCTGGCGCCGCTCCTCGCCGAGGAGCACCGCGTGATCCGCATCGACTTCCTGGGCCACGGCGGCTCCGAGAAGCCGTCGGAGGGGTACTCGATCGAGAACCAGGCCCAGCTCGTGGCGGGCGCGCTGAGCGAGCTCGAGGTGCAGGGCGCCGTGGTCGTCGGCCAGTCGATGGGCGCCGCCATGGCCGTCTCCCTGGCCGAGACCTCCAGCCAGCTCGTCGACCGGGTCGTCGACATCAGCCTCGCCGCCACCAACGAGGGGGGCTCTCTCCCCCTGCTCGCCCGCCTGGGGTACGTCCCCGTGCTGGGACAGGCGATGTACCGCCTCACCCCGGATTTCGCGATCCGCTCGGAGTTCGGGAACGCCTTCGCGCCCGACTTCGAGTTGACCCCAGAGCTCGAGGAGATGATCGTCGCCGACTACCGCGCCATGACCTACCCGGCGTACGACCGCGCGCAGGGAGCCCTGTCCGAGTTCCGCGACGAGGAGGCCCTCAACGCGCGGATGACGGCCGCCGCCGTGCCGCTGATGGCGATCTTCGGCGAGGAGGACCAGATCGTCGACGCGGCGCAGGCGGAGGAGAGCCTCTCCAACGTGCCGGGAGTGCGGCTCGTGACCCTGCCCGAGGTCGGCCACACGCCCCAGATCGAGGCGCCCGAGGAGACGGCGGCGCTGATCGAGGAGTTCGCGAGCGCGGCCGTGGTGGCCGAGGGTGGGTCGCCAACCGACCAATAGATTGGCGCGAATCGACCCACCCCCTCACACCGCCGAAACCCAGATTTCGACGGCGGAGCCGTCGTTTTCTTGGTTTCGGCGGGGCTACCTGGCGCCTACTGCCACCTGCCCCCCGCCTTCGCCCACTCGGCGAGGTGGTCGGCGCCGCAGAAGTGGTCGTGGATGCGGTGCTCGCCGCGGTGGCGGACGACGGTGACGTGAACCTCGCCGAGCTCCGCCCCGCAGTGGGCGCAGTCGAGCGGGGGCTCGTCGATCACGGCCGGCTCGTCGAAGGCGCCGGGCTCCCAGTGCGCACCCTGGATCGACCACGGCACGACGTGCTCGAGGCGACAGAAGGTCGCGCGCCTCTCCCCCGCCGGCTCGTACGCGCGAAAGCCGTCGTCGGGGCCGACGTCCGTCCCGCACCACGAGCAGCGCTCGCTCATCGCACCGAGCCGTTTGGGGGGAGCGCGCGGCGGTAGCTTGTGCCAGGCATGGCCTCGGTGAGGATAGTCGCGCTGGAGGGCGATCAGACGGGCCAGGAGCTGCTGGAGCTCGCCCTGCGCGTCCTCGATCCGGAGCTAGTCGGCATGGAGGTCGAGATCCGCGCCTTCGACCTCTCCCTGGAGAACCGCAGGGCAACCGAGAACGCCGTGGTGAGCGAGGCGGCCGCCGCGATGCGCGAGACCGGCCTGGGAATCAAGGCCGCGACGATCACGCCCGAGGGCGCCGAAGATGTCGGCAGCCCCAACCGGATCCTGCGCGAGGAGGTCGATGGCAAGGTCATCGTCCGCACCGGCAGGCGCATCCCGGGCGTGACCCCGATCGCCGGGGTACACAACCCGATCTCCGTCTGCCGGATGGCCGTGGGCGACGCCTACGGGGCCGAGCAGTGGCGGGAGAAGGTGAATGGCGACGAGCTCGCTCACCGCACTGAGACGATCCGCCGCTCGGACTGCCGCGCCGTCGCCGAGTTCGCCTTTCGCGAGGCCGCGCGGATCGGCGGTCGCGTGTACGGCGGGCCCAAGTGGACCGTGAGCCCCGTGTACGAGGGCATGCTGAAGGAGGAGATGGACGCGGCCGCCGCCCGCCATCCCGATGGCGGTTACGAGCCCGTGCTGATCGATGCGACGCTGGCCGGACTCGTGACCGGGGCGGGTACCGAGTCGCTCGTGATTCCCTGCCTCAACCGCGACGGCGACCTGCTCGCCGACCTCGTCCTCCCTCTCTTCGGCTCGATCGCGGGCGCGGAATCCGTGCTCCTGTCGCTGGACGGGGACCTGCGGACCACCGTGGCGATGGCGGAGGCGCCGCACGGCACGGCCCCGGCGCTCGAGGGCAAGGACGTCGCCAACCCGATGGCGATGATCCTCGCCGCGGCCGCGGTGCTCCACTACGCGGGCAGCGAGGAGGCCGAGGAGAGGTCGCGCGCCATCTACGAGGCCGTGCTGGAGACGACGGCCTCGGGAACGAGGACCTCGGACCTCGGCGGGCACGCCTCGTCCACCGGGTTCACCGATGCCGTGATCGAGCTGGTCCGGCGCAAGCTGGAGGTCTGGGCTTCGCTCTGAGCCTCGGGGCGCGTTTCCCGACTGAGGAGGCGCCGAAGGGGTAGGTTTGACGCGGGTATGGAGGCTGGGACCCTGGCTCCAGGGGAAGATGCTTCGCCGACCGAGCGGCTGCGGGACTTTGGTCGCAAGCGTCCCGCGCTCGTGGCGCTGGGCGTTCTCGCGACCATCGTGCTCGTCCTCATTGCCTGGAAGGGCCTTCACAGCGTCGCGCAGCGCGGGCTCATCGGCCTCTCCACGGGCTCGATCTACGCGCTCGGCGCGGTCGGCCTGACCCTCGTCTACGGGATCCTCAAGCTCACCAACTTCGCCCACGGCGACTTCCTCGCCTTCGGCGCCTACATGGCCTACCTGATGAGCGTCACGTGGGAGCTGCCCCTGCTGTTGGGCATCGCGTTCGCGATGGTGATGACGGCGCTCCTCGGGGTGGTGCTGGAGAAGGGGATGTGGGGGCCGATGCGAGCGCGCGGCGCGGGGATCCTGCAGCTCATCCTGATGTCGATCGGCCTGGCGCTCGTGATCCGCTACGGGATCCAGTACTTCTGGGGGACTGAGCTTCGCAACCTCGACGTCAACAAGACCGACACCGTGGAGCTGCTCGGCCTGCGAATTGGCCGGACCCAGGGCATCGTGATCCTGGTGGGGTTCATCACCCTGCTCGGCACGGGCGTGATGTTGCGCTACTCGTTGCTGGGCAAGCGGATGCGAGCGCTCTCGGACGACCTCGACCTGGCCGAGACCACCGGGATCGACACGTCGCGGGTGATCCTCTGGACGTGGGTGTTCGCCGGGGCCTTCGCGGGGCTCGCGGGGGTCCTCTACGGGGCGACCACCCAGCTCCAGCCCGAGATGGGCTTCGAGCTGCTGCTGCCGATCTTCGCCGCCGTGGTGGTGGGAGGGATCGGCGACGCCTTCGGCGCATTGGCGGGAGGGATCCTCCTCGGGGTCGTCGTCGAGTGGTCGACGCTCTTCATCGACGCGGGGTGGAAGTCGGCGGTGGGCTTCATCGTCCTGATCCTCGTGCTCGTGATCCGCCCGCAGGGGATCTTCGGCAAGGCGAGAGCGCTGTGAGCGAGCTCGCCCTCCCCGTCGCAATCTCGTTCGACGCCTTCACCAGCCTCGGCTTCTGGATCTCCGTCGGCATCTTCGCCGGAACGTTCACCATCTTCACCCTCGGCCTGCAGCTCAACGTGGGCTACACGGGAATCTTCAACTTCGGGCAGGCGGGGTTCATGGCCATCGGCGCCTACTCGATGGCGATCCTCGTCACGGACAAGGGGATGAACTTCTGGGTGTCCCTGCCCATCGCGATCCTGATCACGATGGGCTTCGGGCTCATCGTCGGCCTCCCCTCGTTGCGCCTGCGCGCGGACTACCTCGCGATCACCACGATCGCCGCCTCCGAGGCGATCCGCCTCACCGCACTGAACGCGCGCGACCTCACCGGCGGCGCGCAGGGCATATTCGGCTTCGGCGATTCCTGGGACGAGGTCGCGGACTCGATCGAGGGCTGGCTGGAGTGGCTCGGGTGGAGCAACCCCGACAACCTCGCGCCCCTCCTCATCGTCGTCTGGGGCGTCGCCTTATTGCTCACGCTGACGCTGTCGAAAGCCCAGCGCACGCCCTGGGGACGGGTGCTCCGCGCCGTCCGCGAAGACGAGGACGCGGCGCGCGCGCTGGGCAAGAACGCCTTCGCCTACAAGCTCCAGTCGCTGATGATCGCGGCCGCCCTGGGTGCGATCGCCGGGTTCTTCCTCGCCGTCAACCTCGCGTTCGTGGTGCCCGACTCGTTCGGGCCCACATTCACCTTCCTGGGCTACGCGGTGCTCGTGCTGGGAGGGCTCACGAGCTACTGGGGGGTGGCCGTGGGCGCGATCATCCTCCAGACCGTGCTGGAGGGGCTGCGCTTCCTCGAGCTCCCCATCTCGGAGGTCAAGGTCTCCGCCCTGCGCTTCGTCATCCTCGGGCTCGTCCTGATCGGGCTCATGGCCTTCCGGCCGCAGGGGATGTTCGGCAAGCGCGAGGAGATGGTGATCGGTGACTGACGCCGCTCGCCGCGAGCCCATCTTCGAGGCCCAGGGGGTGATCAAGCGCTTCGGCGGGATCGCCGCCGTCGACGGCGCCAGCATGAGCATCGACCAGGGCTCGATCACCGCGCTCATCGGCCCCAACGGCGCCGGCAAGACAACCTTCTTCAACGTGATCACCGGCTTCTACAAGCCCGATCGGGGCACCGCCACGTTCGGCGGCGAGGCGGTGCTCGGTCGCCCGCCGTACGTCCTCGCGCGCATGGGCATGGTGCGGACCTTCCAGATCACGAAGGCCCTCAGTGCGATGCCCGTGGTCGACAACATGATGCTCGCCGCGCCCGATCAGCCGGGCGAGAAGCTGCGCAACCTGATCACGCAGCCCGGCGCGGTCCGCAGGCGCGAGGCGGAGGTCCACGAGCAGGCGATGGAGCTGCTCGACGTCTTCAACCTGGCAAAGCTCGCCGAGCACTACGCAGGCACGCTCTCGGGCGGCCAGCGCAAGCTCCTCGAGCTCGCCCGCGCGCTCATGACCAGGCCCCGGCTCCTGCTGCTGGACGAGCCGATGGCCGGCATCAACCCCACCCTCGGACGGCGGCTGCTGGATCATATGCAGCGGCTGCGGGCCGAGGACAACGTGACCTTCCTCTTCGTGGAGCACGACATGGAGGTCGTGATGGGCCACTCGGACCGGGTGGTGGTGATGGCCCAGGGCCGCGTGATCGCCGACGGCACGCCCGACGAGGTCAGAAGCGACCAGGGCGTGATCGACGCCTACCTCGGGGGCGGGGCATGACCGGGGGCTCGGCCAACGGCACGCCCCTGCTCGAGACCGAGGGGCTCGTGGCCGGCTACGTGGCCGAGGTGGACATCCTGAACGGTGTCTCGATCGGTGTCCGGGAGGGCGAGATCGTGACGATCGTCGGGCCCAACGGGGCCGGCAAGTCCACCCTGATCAAGACCGTCTTCGGCCTCCTTCGCCCCCGCGAGGGCTCGGTCCGCTTCCGCGGGAAGGAGATCGCAGGCCGAAAGCCCCACGACATCACCCGGCTCGGGCTCTCCTATGTGCCGCAGCTCGACAACATCTTCCCCCGGCTGACGGTGGCGGAGAACCTGGAGCTCGGCGCGCTCGAGCACGGCTCGGCACGGGGGGGCATGGAGCGCATGTACGAGCTCTTTCCTCGCCTCGGCGAGCGCCGGACGCAGACGGCGGGGACCATGAGCGGCGGCGAGC
>Ga0299914_10001263_pt1 | contig 16557 bp, 11 predicted proteins | sample RVTome_10_FD_201361 | JGI IMG/M metagenome (GOLD analysis project Ga0299914, IMG submission 201361) | Soil microbial communities from uranium-contaminated site in the Upper Colorado River Basin, Wyoming, United States - RVT153D57 (version 2) ...
TTCTCGCTACTGATTGTCATAACAAAGCATATTCTTCGAATAATTATTTATAACAAATATTAACCTGCACGGATGAGTTTCTTCTCTGATTTTATTATGAAAGTAAAATATAACCCGGCAGTTATCACGGGTCCACAAGTAACAACTGAAACAACAAGTATTGTTATTCCCAAACACCTACTAAAGAATTTGCTCCACTGTATTAAGAATTACACTGAAATACCATATGACCCTAAAATAAAAAATGATTGCTATAGAAGGCCCGTTTCAATTGAAAAAGACAACAACGACAATGTGTCGTGTCATGCACTCTATCACCAACTACGAGTAACTATCTAATCATCTATCTTCTTAGTTGCTGATCATTAGTCCTTTCTAGATTATTGCTATACGGTCATAGGCGCGGTTCAGATTCTAATGATTTATGTGTCAATAGGTCTTATTCCAATATTTCAACAATAACAGTAGGTCTAGGCAGTCTGAACAATTTAGAGCCTTCCTCATATTCTTGAGATCTTTAACATGTTCTTCATTCTAACTTTCATTCCATATCTCTTTTCATTCATCTTCATATGAGTATAGATTCTCAACAAGTCGCGAGAATTCCTTAGTAAACTAAATCTACCTGAAATTTTCATTTTGATGAATTTGTGAACCAGGGAGTAGATATCAAACTTCTTCAATACTGCATCCCTGTAATTATTCAGATCATTTAGATGTTCTACAAATAATTGTGCACACCAAGTTGATGGGACGATTCCCTCTCCCAACAATGCATAGACAGTACCAATCGATTCTCCTACCCCTATTGTTTTTCTGCCATCTGAAAACGGTTCACATAGAGAAGGAGGACTTATTCTGACCGGTCTGCCTACCTTATGAATGATTTCGCATTCATGCTTGCTAAGAAATTCATCAAGAAATCCAATTGTGTGCTTTCGTCCGAAATCACCAGCTCCTACATGAGCATATCCATTATTGAGAGGGAAATACCAAAAGTATCCTGACATGTTGGAAAATGCCTTCAAGTAAAAGTCATCATATGGATTTCTATTTCGATCATATTTCACTTTGTATTGTACGCATGGAATCCAAGTCTCATTGCTAACTTTAGGCAAATAGTTCCTGTGAAAGCCTGTAGCGTCTACGATCAGATCAAAATCAGATTCTAAGTTCTCCTTCCGGGGAACCTTTCCAAATTCTATATCAGTACCACGTATCATATCTTTTATGAGCTGTAATTTGTCATAAGCAACCATACCACTTAACTTGATGTCAATACAATCATTTATCAATTCGACCTTCATGTTCTTACCTTTGTGGAGAACGTACTTGCTGAAATCCAAACCACATTCCTTTACTAAACCATCCATTACGTTGTCGCATGTTGCCCAAGCACACACTGCGTCATGTTTGGACTCTGGCATTCTCTCGAAGCCCTTTACTGTGTTGTCGCCATCTTGACTGAGCTTGTTCATGAGGTATGCACCAGCGACACCGATCCCGGCTACAGCAATCTTCATTCTCAATGCATGATTCGCAAGTGACTAATAAAAAGATTGACTAGATTTACATAAAAAAGGGAGATTATAGATATTCTCTGCAGAATGGGGATAAGTAGTAGAAATAGAGGAATTGGTAACAATAAATTTCAGGTTACAAATAACAGCTGAAGGCCATGCGTTTGATACAGATGAGTGTCACTACCATTGGAAATTTTTGTATATAAATCCTTGTACCAACGGTTTACCATAGATGACTGCGGAAATCCATTATTCATATCGACGGAAATCACTGACAGCTAGTAGGCTCTAAATTCATGGCCCAGGCTTTGTGAGCCAATTTTAAGTGTCAGTACCTCATTTGCGCCTTCGTAGATCATAGTTGCACGAGAATCCAAGAAGTGTCTTGCAACCCTAGATTTTTTAGTGTATCCAGATGAACCGAATATTTGAACAGAACGATTAGCGGCATCAAACGCACAATTGCTCGCATAGAATTTAGATATTGCGGAAAGTCTATCCGCCTCATTTCTGATTTGAATATACTCCTCATTGGATCTGTTCAATTTCATCTGCCAATCGATATTTTCTCTCTTAAATGTCTCAACATAATCTTGCAAACGCTGTCTAGTGATAGCCGCACGATAAACAAGCCATCTTGAACTTTCTAGACTTACTACAATCTTTGCAAGATGCTCTTGTATTAGCTGCTTTTTCCCAAGAAGTTCTCCATGTTGGGTTCTGTGTTTCGCATAAAAGATGGATTCAGTCAAACAATCCTTAATGACACCAACAGCTCCCGCTGCGACGCTCAAACGACCATCTATGAGGGCGCTGTATGCTATGCTCAGACCCTGTCCTTTCATTCCCAAGAGGTTTTTCTTGGGAACAATGCAATTTCTAAAAACGAGTTCGGCATTCTTTATTGTGAGGAGTCCCAATTTATTTTTGATCTCTTTTCGCCTTATCCCCTGACTATCTTTATCTACTATAAATGCGGAGATTTTTCCATCTCCGCGTAGATCTTTACTGTTTCGTTCCTTCGCATAGGTAGTCAGCAAGTCGGCATTCGTTCCATTACCAACCCAATGCTTCCTCCCATTGAGGATATAATGATCGCTTTTCTCATCAAATACCATCTCCATAGAAGTTGGATCGCTGCCGGCGTTGGGTTCGGTAAGGGCGAACGCCATTATGCTTCTCCCTCTCGTGGTACGCGGAAGGTACTCTCTTTTCTGTGCTTCGCTAGCCCAGCCCTGAAGGACTAGTTGACCAATAGAAGTATGGACTGATAAGAATGTCCTAACAGAACTTCCTTCTTCCCCAATCCTTTCCAGAGCGAGGCAGTAAGTAAGGAAATCGTACCCCATTCCCCCATATTTAGTAGAAATTGGACAGCCTAGCATTCCAATATTTTTGAAAACTGGTATAATCCTGTCATTAATTCTTTCATTAAGGTAACAATCTTCTTCGTAATCCCGCAATGATTTTGATGCGTCATCTACTCTCGTTAGGAAATTTTTCTGTCGCCTAGAAATATTAAAATTCATTTCAGAAAGATCATGATAACACATATCTGAATAATTATCGTAGCTGATATTAAAGGAGATTGTAACTATTAGCTAGCTAATATTGTTGCATAACTTCAGTAATTGTTGAAATATTCAGAGTCATGACGATGATTTGCATTCCTAATTTAAAGAATATATACAGTATCTATTAATCCTTTTGCTTGTAATTGTTATTGTTACTATGATATGAGAGTAATACTATTTATATAAACTTGTAATAGAGGATTGCAAGTGAAAATGGTGCATAGAACAAAAAAATCTAACCCTTAATCATAAGTTAACAATTTATCCACTATCAAAAGAATATCAATTTGCGATCAACCATACTATGACATTAAACAAAATGAATCAAACTCGAAGCTCTTTCATGAAGTATATTTGCAAATTGTCGCATGTCTATCTTGTCAAATGGATTGATCTTCCTTAGGGTATTTATTTCCTCTCCTTCTTCCAACATAGATCGATTGCGCAATTCTTCTACGATTTTCTCCCGTAACCTCGGAGGACAGATCTTGCTGTGATAAATGCAACCAAGTGACCCAAAGAACATTTCTTTAATGTGATCATCTCCCTTCTCTTCATGAAAATGAGGATTACGTGTTTCTACTTGACATATTTCTATCCCCTTGTCCATCGCTTCTTGATTTTCTGTAGGTAGGATCCCGCCAAATTCTTCCAGGACGTTAACTATTTCATATGGTTCTACCGAAAAGCCAGATGAATAAGTAAGCAATTCGGCAAGTTTCATAGACATACAATGTTCACCCGAGTTACCGGTACGCATAACTTCGGTCTCAAAGCCGGTATAATAAGAAACCAGAGAGTTAAGATACTGATTAGTTATTTCCGAGACTCTCCCCCACTTGGAAAAGTACAGACCGCTCTCTGAAACTTTAGGTTTGTAAATCCATGAAATCCTAACCATCGTATACGGGCTATTTGACATGGCAAGTCCTGACGCAAAGATCTTAACATATTCGTTAACTGCGCCGGGAACGTAATTATCCGCATCGATAAAGCCAACATAATCCTTTCCAGCCATCTTAGCAAGGAGCATCCCAGTAATCATGCCTTCAGCTTTTCCATTCCTAACTAAGTCATCCGGTCCAAAGATGCTGTTATATCCAACCTCTTTAAGCGCATCTGATAGTCCGGGATCTTTCTGATGCAAGATCAACGCGTTCTTACCAACAAAACGATTAAACTGCTCCAAAGCCTCCTTTTCCAACTTGTACCTGTCGACAGGTTGCCTGGGACTGTTCGAAACAATGATCGTAAGGCAATCGTGGGGAATACCACTTAACACACCTTCAAGTAGTTTTAGACGTTCACCTTTAATAGGAATCACAATGGCCATTTTTTTTTCTATTTCAGAAATCTCTTCATTTCCGATGCTACGAATAGTCTCTGAAGTTGGCCTCCCATTGCTAAAGCCAGAATCTAGCTCATATACACGCTGTACACCGTGTAAGCTAATTGCTCCAAACCGCTCTGTGTACCTGGGATGATCAAGTTTCATTTTGAGTAAGGAGATGATTCTGTCGCTTATAACTATTGGGAGTTTTGTAAACATTGAAAACATCTAGCAGAAGTACAAGAATAGACAAATTAACACAGTTTTACGTAATAAAGTAACTGATATTTTAGCAAGTTAAAAAACTGTCCATTTCTGTTGTGAGAGCCATTTGTTTTCTGGAGCGAGATAGTCAGATAAAATCACGGAGACTAACGTCTAAGACAAAAAGAAATACAAATTAATTCCAAAGAATAAAACTTATTATTCCTTATCTATGAATTCATCTGGATTGGGTGGCTCCGGATTTAGACCCTTTCTTTTACGTATATCAGCGACTAAACTCCGCAAGATAGATTGGGGTACCGCCTGCCAAGATTTAAAATATGTACTCCACAGAGCCTTCCCTGCGGTACCACCGCGCATTACTTCCGAAAGATCGAAAGTTTCAGATGCAGGGACTTCGCCTTGGATAATCGTGATAAGCCCCTTTTGATCCACGTTGATCAATTTCCCTCGCTTACTTGAGAGAATTCCTGCTACAGTACCAATCTGTTCCTGAGGACATTTTACCTCAATGCCAAGAATAGGTTCGAGTAATGTAGGATCTGCTATCAGCATCGAGCCAAGCATAGCCCTACGTGTCGCCGGCATTAACTGAGCTAACCCTCTATGCGCAGGGTCCTCGTGAGGAACAAAGTGATGAAGCACAAACTTGACTCCTCTGACGGTCTCATGCGCAATTGGTCCAGAATGAATCACATCATCAAACCCCGACTTAATGGAATCCATGGATTCTTGAATAAATTGAACACCTTTTGTCTCGTCTATAAGCATATTCCCAGTTACGTCCAAAGCAGCTACGCTACGTGCCTCATCTGCACCCCAGCCTTTTCCACGAAGGATTTTAGCCATTTCCTTCTTGTCCATATCTTCTTTAATTTGGCCAGTCCTGATCATATCGATTATTTCATCACCTAGGGGCTCCACTCGCATAAAGATCTTATTGTGTTTGTTAGGGGACTTGCTCATGATAGTGCTTGTTTTATTTCTGCTCGTTTCACGATAGTTGATTAATGGCTGAGTCGTAGTTATGTCCAGACCTGCTTCCTCTAAAAGAGACGTAGCAATTTCAAGATGAAGGACCCCCATACCTGCCATAAGTGTTTCACCTGTCTCTTCATTGATTTTTATTATCAGATTAGGATCTTCCACTGTAAGCTTTCGTAGGGCTTCAACTAATTTGGGCAGATCTCTTGGATGCTTAGGTTCTACCGCTATTGTTACAACTGGTTCTGAAACATATTTAATTGATTCAAAAGCTGGAATTGCCTTCACTGTGGATATTGTCTCACCAGCGACTGCGTAGTCCAATCCAAGCAAGGCAGGAATGTTTCCTGAGGGCAACATGTTTACCAGTTCGCGAGTATTTCCCATATAGATATTTACAGATTGAACTTTACCTGGCCGCTTTGCATCAATCAAATATACTTCATCTCCATCTTTGACGGTACCTGAGAAAAGTCGTCCTGTTGCTATTCTCCCTGCCTGTGGATCAACATTTATCGTGGTCACCATCATTACTACTGGACCTTTGTCATCACATGAAATGAGAGATTTACCAAGCTCGGAATTCAAATCGCCTGGCCAAATTTTCGGTATTCGATATCGCTGAGCAACATGAGGAGGTGGATGGTGTTCAACTACCATCCCGAGAACAGCTTCATGTAGTGGGGCTCTCTCCGCCAAATTCTTAATTGCACCAGGATCATCAGATGTATATGCATCGTAAACATCTTTAAAACTGACTCCTTTTTTCTGTGCGACTTTGAAATTAAATCCCCATCTATCCTTCGCTGAACCAAAGGCAACACTGTTCCCTTGGATACTAACTTTCCATTTTTCCTTGAGCTCTGGTTCTGCGTATATATCTATCAAATGATTAAAGTCGGCGATGATATTAGACAACCACTTTTGCATAGCTGTGGCATCTAATCTCAATTCCTTTACCAATCTGTCAATCTTGTTTATGTACAGAACAGGTCTTACTCTCTCTTCTAAAGCCTGCCTCGTTACCGTCTCAGTTTGAGTCATTATCCCTTCAACGGAGTCTGAAACTACAACCGCTCCGTCAATCGCCCGCAGCGCACGAGTAACCCTGCCAGTAAAATCTATGTGTCCGGGCGTATCAATCATGTTAACCACGTATTCCTTCCCTTCTTTCTCATAATACAGAGTGACATTTGCACCTCTAATTGTCATCTGCCTATTTTGCTCAAGTTTCATTGAATCTAGAGCAAGTGCCTGTCCTGCAACCGACGGCGAAATAATTCCTGATGCCGCCAAGAGGCTGTCACTCATGGTTGTTTTGCCATGATCGACATGAGCAATGACCCCAAAATTGCGAATCTGCTCTTTATTTCCTATAATTCTAATTATATCCTGAGTTGATTTGAATTTAGGCATCTATTCAGTCAGAAAATTTTGCTGGAGGTCTATTAAACGTTCCTTTGCTCTAAGCGTCCAGCATTCTATAGATACTCTGCTCGCTACGTGAGGAAAATCATCTCATCGCTCATATTTGCCTACGTCAATCGACTTTTTGTTTGAAGTGTGATTCATGAAATTACAGCAGATGTTGTTTCCTTAAACACTCTTCTAAATCCATCACGACTAAATATGTCCCAAAAGTCGGCAGGTTCTGCATCTCGCTATTAGAACAGTCAGCATTCTGTCGCATTGTGTACATGCTTCCCCACACCATATCCATGCAACTCTTGCAAAAATAAAAAGGAGCACTGTGACATGATAACTTTTGGCACCTAGGATATCTCAAACCAAAAATATTTAGCTTTTCTCAAAATTAGTAACAACGGCTATTTATTACAAAGTCTACACGTCATATAGTGAACACAAAATTATAAGTAAGGGGGAGGGGGCAAGAACAAATATACTCCGAATGAACAGTGTAGATATTCCTTCCAGCAAGTATCCCACAATAGAGGATATATCGATAGCCAGAAGTTCCCTAGACATGAATATAAGAAAAACTCCATTACACAAATCTGATACATTTTCAAGATTGGTAGGCACAGATATATTTCTCAAGCTGGAGTGTTTACAAAAAACAGGATCGTTTAAGGTCAGAGGTGCTTTTACGAAGTTAAATTCTCTAACCAGTCAAGAGCGATCCAGTGGAGTAATTGCTGCTTCAGCAGGGAACCATGCCCAAGGACTTGCCTACGCTTCCTCTAAAGAAAATATTCGTTGTACTATAGTAATGCCTAGAAATGCCTCCCCTGCAAAGGTCGCCGCAACTAGGTCTTATGGAGCAAGAGTGATTCTTTCCGGTGAGAATTATGATGCATCGTGGGATGAGACAGTTCGTATCGCAAAGGAGGAAAGGCTTACAATCATTCATGCGTTTAACGATAGCCAGGTAGTATGCGGGCAGGGAACAATCGGTTTGGAACTACTAGAGGACCTAAATGATTTTGATAGGATCTACCTGCCCATTGGAGGCGGAGGATTGGCAGCGGGAATAGCTATCGCAGTGAAGGCTAAGAGGCCCAATGTTAAGATCATTGGAGTTCAATCGGAAGCTTTTCCTTCCATGAAAGAATCTATTGCTAAAGGAGAATTGCAAACCATTAATTCGGGTTATACTATAGCAGATGGCATTTCAGTAAAATCACCTGGGGAGTTGACCTACGAGATAATTAGTCGGTTAGTTGATGACATAGTGTTAGTAGATGATATATCTATCGTTAAGACCATGTTTCTGCTAATGGAACGGGCGAAGCTTGTAGTAGAACCTGCTGGAGCAGCAAGTTTAGCATATCTTGTCTCCAACGGTTACGAAAGAAGGAATGAAAAGGTAATTGCCCTTTTATCTGGCGGAAATGTTGACATGTACCTATTGGGACAGGTGGTGGCAAAAGGTTTAATGTACATGGGTAGAATGCTCAAAATATTCATTCAATTGCCCGATAAACCAGGAGCATTGAAGAGTGTAGTTGACTGTATTGCGGACTTAAGCGTAAATATTGTCGAGGTTGAACATGATAGACTAAGCTCTAACATTTCTGCAGGAACAGCAGGTGTGTACTTAAGTCTAGAGGTCGAAGACGGATCTCATGAGGAACGTCTCATAAACTTGCTTAGGCAACAAGGGATAAAGTTCAGAGTACTTAGATGATGATGGGATAAGTTGGATTTTGTCAAATTAATTTGGAGCCACTTATTTGATTCTCACCTTTTAAGAATTCGATGAGGGGTGATCTCTATATGCATTCTCAATGTTGACGGCTCCCAGCACTATAATGAACTTGTGTAGTTCACAATTAAGATAATCGCATTCTAGGTCATTTGGTCATTGTCATACTATTTGTTAAGCTGGTGTATTTTCTTTAAGCATTAAGCCTAACAACTTGTTCCCAATCTTAGGATCAGGCTGCGTATCTAGGGAAATTTTGCAATAACGACTTCATTCCAGAGAACCAAAATAATTGAATTTCGTACAGTAAATTAGATCAAGGTTCTTCGCCTTCTAACAATGGCAAAATCATTTACGTTCTTATTTACATCCTCATAATCATACATCAGCATACATCGAAAATTCGTGAGGATGGGGCCTGACAGCTACCTCATTATAGTCCTTAATTTCTTGTTCTAAAATAGTATCAATTGTATCATCGCTAAATATCGGCTTCAGGAATTCCCTGTCACTCTGCAATTCCTCACAGGCATCACGTAAACTAGTTGGCAGTTGTTTTATGCCAAGTTCAGATCTTCTCTTAGAGGTCATCTTAAAAATATCCTCATTAATTGGATCTCCTATTGAGGTACGTTTGTTAACGCCATCAAATCCAGCGGCCATTATTGCTGAGAAAGCCAAATATGGATTACAAGAAGGATCTGGTGCTCTAAATTCAAGTCGCTTGTATGCCGAGAACTTTTCACCCCTGTAGTGGGCAGGGATCCTAATTATGGCCGATCTATTCCCAGTACTCCACGAGATGTATACTGGGGCCTCGTACCCTGGAACAAGCCGACGGTAAGAGTTTGTAGTTGGAGCAACTATGGCTGCGAGCGCAGAGGCATGGTCTAACACTCCACCTCCAAAGTATCTCGCAAGCTCAGATACTTCTGCATATTTATCATTCGCGTCAAAAAAGAGATTCTTATTGTCTTTCCACAGGCTTACATTGACATGCATCCCCGAACCATTATCTAGTGCGATAGGCTTAGGCATCATTGTAGCAATCATGTTATGTTTCTTGGCTACATTTTTTACAATGTATTTGTAACTTTGTACTGAATCTGCGGCATTTACCAGAGTATCGTATCGAATATCGATTTCACACTGCCCGGCAGTTGCTACCTCATGGTGATGTGCATCGCAAATAATTCCAAAGTTGTTGCTTAGCACATCTACACATTCGTTCCGGTACTCCATGAGACTATCTCCGGGAGCACTAGGAAGGTAGCCTTCTTTCAAACGAAGTGCATAACCTGCGCCTTCTGCTGACCATGGTGATTCCCTCGAAGTTATTTTATAGCTTTGACCATGGTAAGGCGTCATAGTGTTCACCTCAAGCTTGTCGAATACAAAAAACTCAACTTCGGGGCCCCAGTAAGAATATTCATATCCTTGCTTGCGAACATATTTCTCTGCCTTATCAGCTATCCCTCTGGGGTCTCTGACGAATGCGTCTCTTTTAGAATCTCCTTTAATCACATCGCAAATCAATCGAGCAGTCTGATCTTTTTCAAGCCAAGGGATAGTAGCGTACGTAGAGGGATCAGGCATTATTATTAAATCAGATTCCTGGATTTCTGTGAATCCTCGTATAGATGATCCATCTACTTTCGGAAGCCCAATTTCAAAGTCTTCAACACGAAACATATTTGCGGCCACTGTGGTATGATGAAACCGTCCTGTTAAACCAGTAAACTGTAAATCAATGAATTTGATTTTATCAACTCTTAACCTACGCATCACCTCGCTTGGGGTAAATGACAAAGATTCTATTTTACCGTCAGTAACTTTATAAGGCAATGGAATATCCTATGATACGACATCTATCCCATAATTAAGCTTTCAAAGCGTTTTTTGACCCATAAACCGATGACGGATGCATTGGAAGGATAAGAAGTTAGGTATTCCTCGTGATCTAAATGGTTAAAGAAATTGGTACGGTATCATTCCAAAATATACTTCATAACAATTTTATTCTTTCGGGTTAATTGCAATCACTGATGCCTATCTTACCCGTAGATAGTGGTCGCTATGGAAGCAAAGAAATTCGAGAAATATTTGATGACATTCGCAAACTTGATTACCAGTTGAGATTTGAAGCCGAAGTTGCTAAGGCACAAGGCGAATTAGGAGTAATTCCAGAAGGAGCCTCCAAGGAAATTGTACAAGTAGCAAATTCAAATAGAATAAGTTTGAAACGGATAAAGGAATTGGAATCGATTAGTGAGCACGATACTGCTGCATTTGTAGAAGCAATCGCGGAAGAATGTTCAGAGATGGCCAAACCATGGATACACTACGGATTAACAAGCAGCGACATAGTAGATACAAGTATTTCACTACAACTAAGGGACTCAATAAGGATCATCGAAAAGAAATTACTCCGTTTAGCAAGGGTCCTTGCAGATCGTGCTGTACAATATAAAGATTTGCCAGCAGTAGGGAGGACTCACGGCCAGCATGCTAGTGTAATTGCTTTCGGTCTTAAGTTCGCAGTCTGGGCATCAGAAATTGTCCGACATTTGGAAAGAATTGACGAGGGGAAAAAACGCTTTCTGGTTTGCAAGACACTCGGAGTAGTTGGAACAGGATCAGTAATGGATAAGCTTGCGCTAGAAGTGCAAAGAGTAGTCGCTAACAGATTGGGTCTATTTCCGGTCGATGCTGCAACTCAAGTAGTCCCTAGGGAACGGTATGCAGAGGCGCAATTTTTCTTCGCTCTTGTAGGAACAACCCTAGACAGGATCGCAATTGAAATCAGAAATTTGCAGAGAACAGAAATCGGAGAGGTATCTGAACACTTCAAAAGAGGCCAGATGGGAAGTAGCGCTGTTCCAGTTAAACGTAATCCCATCAAAAGCGAGAGGGTTACATCTCTATCCAGACTTTTGCGAGCGTTAGTAGGTGTAGCGATGGAAAACGTTTCTCTTTGGCATGAACGAGATTTGTCAAACTCAGCCAACGAAAGATTTACTATTCCTATGACAGTCGTTCTTTTGGATGAAATGCTAAATTTAATGACAAATGTCCTCATCAATTTAGAAATTAATAACGAAAGAATTACTTCGAACTTGAGAATGACTAATGGCCAAATTTACGCCGAATTCGTGTTGGATCAGCTCATAAAGAAAGGTATCCCTCGATTTGACGCTTATCGAGACATCCAAAGGGTTGCTTTTTCAGCCATCGAAAATAGACAATCATTCCTCGACGCCATTCAAAATGATCCAGTATTGAGAAAACATTTGACATCAGAAGAATTAATTAACATTTTTGAGCCAGGAAAACATCTTGGAGCATCGTCAAGTATAATTGAAAACATAGCGAAAATGGTCAGCGAAGCGCAGCTCAAATATGCTCAGCCACCTTAAAATAAAATCTTGCACCCTCGGCTCGCATCTATGTTTTAGTCATTTTTCATTGATTATGATGATTCTGCTTCATAAAAAATTTGTGAATCGAAGAGCCATACTGTAGTGCCTTTTTAGGTTTCATAGCAGCTTCCTGTGGTACACCTATATCTATTGCAAGTCTCCGTATGATATGTTTCCTAAGCATATCATTTTCGCCCTTTATTTTCTCATCAATTGGAATAGTATTGGCAAATTCGATGAACTTCTCTGATAGAAATGGCTTGTTAATAGATACGCCGTAATCAGAGGTTACTGCTGCGATCTCTTCCATAAGTAACAATTCATTTAAAATCTTTACCTTCGTAAGCTCCATAATGCTAGATTCACCATATTTATACACAAATCGATACTGATTGTAGCCACAGAAAAGTTCGTCTAAACCATTCGCAGTAAGTACTACCCTAAAACCATTTTCCTTAGCCAAACGAGCTACAAATAGATAGGCAATACAGTTTTCCAAATGTGACGCAATACCACAATTGATTCTCCGTTCTACCTCCTTCAGTTTTTTATAGAATTCATCTTGTTGGATTTCATATTTTTTATGAGGGAACTGTAACATTGAAGCAATAGTCGTGGCAAAGACCATGTCATGTGAGCCTGCAAATCCTACCGTCAATAAAGTTACTGACCTGTTCAAATCTTTACACATCTTTGCAAGCACTGAGCTATCAACTCCGCCAGAGAAGGCTACCGCAACAGAGCTCTCACCTCCTATGACAGCTTTTAATTCTTTTCGCATGACTTCAAGTAACGGGGTAGATAGTTTCAATATCGTCAATGAGGGCGTAGGGCTATTTGACGTTGATTTCATACTTGTACTTTCAGCGCATTTCTTGACTCAGTCGACTCTATGGCTGATGATATGAAAGGGATATTTAGGTTATAGATCATGGAAAGCGATACTAGTAGTTTATTTTGAAATCTTGAAATTCCCCTGAATATCTTTCATATCTCAATTCAATCTTTTCTATATGTGCACTTGGCGGCCCCATCTTAAACCAGCTGATCGCATCTTCAACGAAATTTTTGTCCCCTTCAAGTATAGTTTCAACACTTCCATCCTCCAGATTGCGTACCCAACCTGTCACTCCATATCCATTGCAAACGCGTTGAGCATTCTGTCTGAAATAAACTCCTTGTACCTTACCTCTTACAATGATATGTACTCTGACCTTAATCTGTCTATCCTTGTGCCGGTCTAGGTCGTTCATTCTACTCATACATAATCTGGAAAAAATAGACAACAAACGCATATTTCAACCCAATTGAGACGAGACCACATTAGATTAAGCTTCCGCCTTCGTCGATAAACAATTGTTCGTAGGAAGTCCCTCTTCTAACCAGCCTGTATTCGCCATTCATAGTCTTCATAACAATAGCTGGTTTTGTTTGGCAGTGAAAAGGCATATTGAAGACGACAGAATAAGCACCTACGTTGTAGAATGAAACATATCTACCAATTTTTGCTCCGGTAAGATCGGATGCCTTAGACTGGGGAAATACATCATATGTATCGCACAATCTACCCGTCAAGTGGATGCTTTTACCATTTGTACTACGGCCTTGTTCGTTGCTAGGGTTGAGTGTGGATACTGTTTCTTGTGGGTATTCTTGCTTCAAAAGCGCCGCATCTAACAATAGATGATACCCAGTATCAACAATGACTATTTCTTGTTCATCATATTCCTTTGTGTTTACTATTTTTGATATCAGCATGGACGATTCTGCAACAAGATATCTGCCGCTTTCAATCAAGAGATCAAAAGGTCCGTGTGATTCAACCAACCTGTTGAGTCTGGGTACGTAACTGTCTGCCATTTGAGACGGCGTTGGAACGGACTCGTTATAAAATACCGGGGTGCCTCCACCTATGTCAAACGTATTTACGGTGAATTTGGGAAACTCTTTTTTCATTTTTGTCATAAAATTGTGCATCTTATCAAAAGCGTGAATAAAACACGAGAAATCTGTAATTTGAGATCCGAGATGAAAATGAAAACCCTCAAATTGCAACAAATCATTATCCATAAGATGCTTGACCATTTGTGCAGCATTGTCAATGGTTCCCCCGTTCAGCGGAACTCCGAATTTCCCATTCTTATATGAGGCACATATCTCCGCTTTCACACCGACTTCTGGATTAACTCTGATCATTGTCAGGGGTTTGATGGCAAGCTTATGTGCCGCTTTAGCCAAATTAGTCAAACCGCTAAAGGAGCTAACCACAACTTTTCTTATTCCCGATTGCAACACTTCATAATATTCTTGAAATTCTTCGGTAACACTAGTGTATATCATGTTCTCAGGGGGTGCCTTGCATCTCGTTAGGAAGTGAAGCTCTCCTAACGAAGTTATGTCGAAAGTAATTCCATCTTTTATGAATGAAGTTAGAACAGCGGGCGTAAAGTTAGCTTTTACAGAATAGGCAAGCTTTACATGCCCATTGAACCTCGCATAGGCGTTCCGAAGATCACGCACCCTCTTATGCAATGTATTTTCATCAATTATGTACAGCGGAGTCCCGTAATGTCCAGCAAGCTTCTCAATCTCGATGGGTTCTGCAAAATGATTTATGTGGTGAGTTGCTAGATTTAGTTTTTTTGTCAGTTGAACTTGCGAATTTTCCACCAATTCTTTTTTGTTAGTTAACGGTAAATCATATAACTTAAAAACATTGCTCCATGTTGTCAAAGACGGACCGGCGTAATTTCTTCTCTACCTTCAATATGCATAGCCTATGTAATAGGATTGCCAAATTCCTCGAATTAATTGGGATGAGTTGTATATGAGATCGCTGTTAGATGCCGGATGCAAATTCACAGGTCAAAGGGCTAGCTTATACAAGTAGTGTTACTATGCCGACTAACAGGATACTGATTCCCAATATCGAGTAATAATGAAACCACGTCTTGCTTTATGCTCATTCAAATACAAATGGTGATTTTGAAATATTTACCATAATGAGTATCGATATCACCGATAATACGGAACCGTAACTCTTTCCCCTGGTTTTCCCTCGCGTTGAGCTTTGATTTTCTTCACAGCCTCTTCAAAATGACGCATCATCACATGAGCCTCTGCCACGTGTTTAGCAGCTTCGTCAGGAGTCGGGTATCTAGCTAGGTATTCATGTAATACTAACGAAACAGCGGTGTTTGCTACAGAACCCGTATCTGCTCCACTAAAGCCGTCTGTGAGCTCAGAAATCTTGTTTAAGTCTATATCAGGACCCAGTGGTTTATCTTTAGAATGAATTTCCAGTATCTTTTGTCGGGCATGCTTATCAGGCATAGGGACGAACACTATCTTATCAAATCGTCCTGGTCTCAACAATGCCGGATCTATCATGTCTGATCTATTGGTTGCTGCTAGAACCACGACCCCTGATAAAGCTTGGATCCCATCCAATTCAGTTAGCAATTGGGATACAACTCTCTCAGTGACCATGCTGTCTCCACCCATACCACGCGTGGGTACAATTGAATCAATCTCATCAAAAAATACTACGCATGGCGAAGCTTGTCTAGCTCTTCTAAATATCTCACGTATACCTCTTTCAGACTCTCCTACCCACTTACTAAGTAACTCTGGACCTCGAACGCTAATGAAATTGGCTTCCGATTCTGTCGCAACAGCTTTTGCCAATAGTGTCTTTCCGGTGCCCGAAGGTCCATACATCAATAATCCTTTAGGCATGGTGTGGCCCAACTTTGTATACAGATCAGGATAGCGAAGCGGCCATTCTACAGCCTCTTGTAATTCACGCTTAACTTCATCTAATCCCCCTATCGCAGTCCATGGAACATCAGGCGATTCAAGGTATACCTCCCTCATAGCCGACGGCATAACCTCTTTTACAGCATTTTCAAAATCGGACATGGTAACAACGAGCTTATTTAGCACCTCTGGAGCAAGTTTTTCATCCTGCATATTGAGTTCAGGTAGAAGCCTTCTCAAACATTTCATAGCTGCTTCCTTACACAAGTATTCAAGATCTGCACCTACAAACCCATGAGTTACACCAGCAATTTTATCTTGGTCTACATCAGTATCTAGAGGCATATTTCGCGTATGAATCTGCATTATCTCCAGTCTACCTCGTTTGTCAGGAACTTTGATCTCAATTTCTCTGTCAAATCTACCTGGTCTGCGTAACGCTGGATCTAGGGCATTTGGTCTGTTGGTTGCAGCAATTACTATAACTTTTCCTCTGCCTTCTAAACCATCCATCAATGAAAGTAATTGAGATACGACTCGTCGTTCCACCTCACCAGTTACCTCTTCTCTCTTTGGT
>Ga0299914_10001264_pt1 | contig 16553 bp, 14 predicted proteins | sample RVTome_10_FD_201361 | JGI IMG/M metagenome (GOLD analysis project Ga0299914, IMG submission 201361) | Soil microbial communities from uranium-contaminated site in the Upper Colorado River Basin, Wyoming, United States - RVT153D57 (version 2) ...
GCCGCGAAGACGAATCAGATCGGCGACGGCAAGATCTTCGTCCTCGGCGTCAGCAACGCGGTCCGCATTCGCACGGGAGAAACCGACGACGACGCGATCTAGCGCCCCACCGAAATTGATCTTGTCCGGACTACGCAGCCATATCCGGACAAGTGGAGGCCGTCCCCTCCACACGAACGCCCGGGAGGATTCCCCATTCTCCCGGGCGTTTTCTTTATCAATTGAACATAAATAATTGACAAGCTGAGGCACGCGATACGCTGCCGGTGCGCTTGTGTCCAGCGCGATCGGAAGCTACACTCCGCGCCGAAATTCTTGCGGGGCCGGGTTTTTACTTGCGGTGATTCGGCCGACACTTGTCGGGATACTGGTGGGAACACGGGCTGGATTGTAGGTGTTATGACGGATCCACGCTTCTGCGAGCCGGATATCGATTTGCTGCGGCGGCCTGTGGGGACAGGCCGTGCCTACGAAGGGTAGCCAAATGGCATCTGCGAGCCGGAAGACAGCCTTCCTGCCGCCCGGCGCCGGCCAGTTCTTCAAGCGCCGGGCCAGCGAACTGATCGGCCTCACGCTGTTTCTCGCGGCCATCGCGCTGCTGCTGGCGCTGGTCACCTATCGACCGTCCGATCCGTCGATCAACACGGCGAGCGGCCTGCCGGTGCGCAACCTGATGGGCCGCCCGGGCGCGATCGTCAGCGACCTCGTCCTGCAATCCCTCGGTCTCGCCGCCGCGCTGTTCATTCCCGTCTTCGCCGCCTGGGGCGCCAGGCTGATGCGCCGCCACGCGCTCGACAACGCGCTGCTGCGGCTGGCGATGCTGCCGCTCGGACTGCTGCTGGCCGCGCTCGCCTTCGCGGCGTTGGACCATCCGGCCGCCTGGCCGCTCGACTCAGGCTTCGGCGGCGTCGCCGGCAAGGCGCTGCTGGCGCGGCTGATCGAAGCAATCTCGTTCACCGGCGCGCATGTCGACGGGTTCATCATTTTCGCGATCTTCGGCGCGCTGGCCGGCGGCGTGATGTTCTACGTGCTCGCCTACAGCGCGGAGGAATGGCGCACCGGCGCGGAGCGGGCGCACCGCCTCTGCGCCCGGACCGCCGCCATTCTATGGACGCCGGTACGCTGGATTGCCGAGCGGCGCCGGGCGTCGGCGCCGCTCGAGTTGCCGGTGAAGCCCAGCCGTGTCCGCCGCGAGCCGGTGATGACCCGCGGCGAAGAGCCGCCGGAGCCGGTCGCCGCCGAACCGCCGGTACGGCGCGAAGACCTGGTCGACACCACCCCGGTAAAGCCGAAGCAGAGCAAGCGCGCGATCGCGTCCCGGCAGCGCTCGCTCGCGCTGCCGCGTACGGACGCCGGCTTCGACCTGCCGCCGCTCGATCTGCTTGCGGAGGGTCCGGAGCTGCCTGCCGAGGCGCGCGCGGTCAATGAAGAGGCGCTGTATCAGAACGCCCGGCTGCTCGAGAGCGTGCTCGAGGATTTCGGCGTTCGCGGCGAGATCGTAAAGGTCCGGCCGGGCCCCGTCGTGACGCTGTACGAGCTCGAGCCGGCGCCCGGCACCAAGACCAGCCGGGTGATCGGCCTCGCCGACGACATCGCGCGCTCGATGAGCGCGGTCTCCGTCCGCATCGCGGTCATCCCCGGCCGCAACGTGATCGGCATCGAGCTGCCGAACCGGCGGCGCGAGACGGTCTACCTGAAGGAGCTGCTGGCTTCCACCGCCTACGAGAAGACCGGCGGCCGGCTGCTCCTCACCCTCGGCAAGGATATCGGCGGCGCGCCGGTCATCACCGATCTTTCCCGCATGCCGCATCTGCTGATCGCCGGCACCACGGGCTCGGGCAAGTCGGTCGGCCTCAACGCGATGATCCTGTCGCTGCTCTACCGGCTCGATCCCGAGACCTGCAAGCTGATCATGATCGATCCGAAGATGCTGGAGCTGTCGATCTACGACGACATTCCGCACCTCATGGCGCCGGTCGTCACCGACCCGAAGAAGGCCGTCGTCGCGCTGAAGTGGGCGGTGCGCGAGATGGAGGAGCGCTACCAGTCGATGTCGAAGCTGGGCGTGCGCAACATCGAGGGTTACAACCGCCGGGTCACGGAAGCGGCGCGCAACGGCGAAGAGCTGATGCGCAAGGTGCAGACCGGCTTCGACCCGGACACCGGCGAGCCGGTCATCGAGGAGCAACCGCTCGACCTGTCGCCGCTGCCCTACATCGTCGTCGTGGTCGACGAGATGGCCGATCTGATGCTGGTCGCGGGCAAGGACATCGAAGCGTCGATCCAGCGCCTGGCGCAGATGGCGCGCGCGGCCGGCATCCACCTCATCATGGCGACGCAGCGGCCGTCCGTCGACGTCATCACCGGTACGATCAAGGCGAATTTCCCGACCCGGATCAGCTTCCAGGTCACATCGAAGATCGACAGCCGCACGATCCTGGGCGAACAGGGCGCGGAACAGCTGCTCGGCCAGGGCGACATGCTCTATATGGCCGGCGGCGGCCGGATTACCCGCGTGCACGGCCCGTTCGTCGGCGACGACGAAGTTGAAAATGTCGTGAACTTCCTTCGCGAGCAGGGCGTTCCTACCTATATCGATGCCGTAACCGAAGATGTGGACGGCGAATTCGGTGGCGATCTCGACGGTGGGCTCAACGGAGGTTCCGGAGACGACCTGTACGACCAGGCGGTCGCGCTGGTGCTCCAGGAACGGAAGGCGTCGACCAGTTTCGTTCAGCGGCACCTGCAGATCGGCTATAACCGGGCTGCGCGCATCATTGAGCGAATGGAGAAGGAAGGTGTCGTTGGTCCTGCGAATCACGTCGGCAAGCGCGAAATCCTCGCGGGCAGCCATTAGCCGCCGCGCGGCCCTGGCCGCGCCGCTCCTGGCCGTTATTGCCGCGTCGCTGGCAGCGCTGCCCGCGGCGGCGGCGCAGCGGCCGCTCGCCGACCCGGAAGCAGTCGGCGAGATCAACCGCATCGAGGGCTACCTCAACGGCATCCGCACCATGCAGTCGCGGTTCATCCAGATAAACCCGGACGGCAGCGCGTGGAACGGCAACCTTTATGTCCGCCGGCCCGGCCGCTTCCGCTTCGAGTACGACCCGCCGATCCCGCATCTCCTGATCGCGAACGGCAGCTGGTTGTTTCATGTCGATCGCGCGCTTCAGGAAACCAACGTCATCCCGCTCGCCAAGACGCCGGCCCAGTTCCTGGTACGCGAGGATGTCTCGCTGAAAAACGACTTCACGATCACCAAGCTGGAGCAGAGCCAGGGAATCGTGCAGATCGGCCTGGTGACGCGGGACAGTCCCGAGCTCGGCGAGGTCACCCTGACCTTCACCGACAAGCCGCTGGAGCTGCGCAAGTGGACGGTCCGGGACATGCAGGAAAATACCACCCAAATCACGCTGCAGAATACGCGTTATGGGGTAAATCTTAACCCGGACATGTTCAAATACGTGGAACAGCCGGTGAAGCAAAAAGTGGAATAAAGACAAGGGAAACGAGGCTTTCCGAGGTCCAACCCGCTTGATGCGCCGGCCGGATCGTGCGATTGTTAAGGTGATGAGTAAACAACCCTGCCCGATCGTTGCAATTCCCGCCTGCATCGCCGTTGTAGACGGCCGGACGAGCCACCGGGTGGGCCAGAAATACATCGAAAGCGTAATCGAGTATGCCGGCGGTCTTCCGCTGCTGGTGCCGGCCATGGGCGAGGTCGGCTGCTTCCAGGAGATGGTGGCCCGCTTCGACGGCGTGTTCCTGACGGGCGCCGCCTCGAATGTCGAGCCGCATCACTACAACGGCACGCCGAGCCGCGCCGGAACGCTGCATGACCCAGGCCGTGACGCCACCGCGCTGCCGCTGATCCGGGCGGCGCTCGAGGCCGGCGTGCCGCTATTCGCCGTCTGCCGCGGGATACAGGAGCTCAACGTCGCACTGGGCGGCTCCCTCCACCAGAATGTGCACGAGCTGCCGGGCAAAGGCGAGCACCGCATGAACCGCGCGCTGCCGTCCGAGATGCGCGTTCAGGTGCGCCATCCGGTCGCGATCCAGCCGGGCGGCATGCTGGAGCAGCTGTGCGGCCGGACCGGTGAGGTCATGGTCAATTCGCTGCATGCGCAGGGCATCGACCGGCTGGCCGAAGGTTTGTTCGTCGAGGCCGTCAGCGACGACGGAATTGTCGAGGCGGTCAGCCTGCCGCGCGCCAAGGGCTTCGTCCTCGGCGTGCAATGGCATCCCGAGCACCAGGTGCCGATGCAATGGGCGCTGTCGAAAGCCATGTTCGACGCCTTCGGCGAAGCCTGCCGCAAGCATCTCGCCGAGCGGCAGGGACACACCTCCTCTTCCTCCATCCGCGCCGCGTAAGGTGACCGGCCCGGCCGCCGGGAGCCCGGATGGATTCCGGTCGATCCCCGCTGCGGACGCCGACCTGCTGCCGGTCGACGCGCCGGACGGCGCGCGGCTCGCGCTCTATCGATTGAAATCCGAATCGAACGGCCCGGCTCTGCTATGGGGCCACGCGACCGGCATGGCCGCCGGTTCCTACCTCCCCTGGCTCCGCATGCTCGCGACGCGGCTCCGCGTCTACGCCTTCGACGCGCGCGGACACGGCGGCTCGGACGGCGGGCCCGGGTCGGTGACCCTGGACGCGCTGGCAACCGACCTCCTGTCCGTCGCCGGGACCGTGTGCTGCGACGCGGCGGCGGACGCCCCGTTCTATGCGGCTCACTCGATCGCCGGCGTGGCGGCGTTGCATCTCGGCACGGCGCTCGGCCAGGCGCCCTGGCGCGACCTCATCCTGTTCGAGCCGCCGGTGATGCTGGGCAAGGAGCATCCGGGATACGCGTCGGCCTTCGCCGATACGCAGGCGCGGGCCGAGCGGACGGCGCGGCGGCGTGCAGCCTGGCCGTCGCAGGCCGCCTTCCACGATCTCCTGCGGAGCCGCGGCGTCTTCGCACGTTTCTGTCCCGACATGCTGAAGGCGCATGTGCAGGCCACGCTTCGTCCGCACGGCGCCGGCGGTTTCCGCCTCGCCTGCGACCCTGCGGTGGAGAGCGCCTTCTTCCGGTCGGTGCCGCCCAGCGGATTGTGGGAGCGGCTGCCCCGCTTTCCCCTGCCCGCCCGCTTCGTCGGCGGCGACCCGGCACTGGCCGACCCGGGAGCGGAGCAGGCGCGCTGGGTCACGACGGCAGCCGCCGATATCGCCGCCCGCGTACCCGGATCGCGCTTCGGCATCGTCCCCGGCTGCGACCACATGATGGTCTGCGAGCGGCCGGACCTGTGCCGCGACCTCGTCTTTGCCATGGTCGACGCTGCGGCGACGTGACCGGCGCGCGCCTTCTTGCCTGAGGGAATGCGGCGCGGCATGGTAGGCATCCGCACCGCCGCCCGCCATCCGCCGATACCTAAGGAACATGACATGACCGACTACGCGATACCGCTCTGGAAGACCCCGGCCCTGCCGGTCGCCGGCGGCGGCAAACCATTCCCGGTGCGCCGCATCTACTGCGTCGGGCGCAACTACGCCGAGCACGCGCGCGAGATGGGGCACGACCCGGACCGCGAGCCGCCGTTCTTCTTCACCAAGGCGGCGGACGCGATCTTCACCGGCAAGGAGCTGCCCTATCCGGTCGAGACCGCGGACGTCCACCCGGAGTGCGAGATGATCGTGGCGCTGGCGAAGGGCGGCCGGAACATTTCTGTCGAGAAGGCGCTCGACTGCGTGTTCGGCTACGGCGTCGGCTTCGACGTGACGCGCCGCGACATGCAGTCGGTGGCGAAGGACCTGCGGCGGCCATGGTCGCTGTCCAAGGATTTCGATGCCTCGGCGCCCTGCAGCGCGCTGCATCCGGCAAGCCAGGTCGGGCATATATCCCGCGGCATGCTGCGCTTCACGGTCAACGGCGAAGTGCGGCAGGAATCGGATCTCGACAAGATGATCTGGTCGGTGCCGGAGACGATCGCCTTCCTGTCGGGCCTGATCACCCTCCTGCCCGGCGACGTCATCATGACGGGAACGCCGGCGGGCGTTTCCGCAGTGGTCAAGGGGGACACCCTGGTCGGCCATGTCGACGGGCTGACCGACCTGACGCTCAAGATCGTCTGAAGCCCCCGCCGCCATGCGCATCGCCACCTGGAACATCAACTCGATCCGCGCCCGCCTGCCGCTGCTGCAGAAGCTCGTCGAGACCGAGCAACCGGACATCGTCTGCCTGCAGGAAACCAAGGTTGCGGACGAGATGTTCCCGGCCGATTTCGTGACCGCGCTCGGGTATCCCCACCTCCAGATCTGCGGCATGAAGGGCTACAACGGCGTGGCAATCCTGTCCCGCGTTCCGGTCGCGCCCAGCCTACGGCAGGACTGGTGCGCCCGGGGCGACGCGCGCCACCTCGCCGTGGCGCTGCCGGATGGGACGGAGCTGCACAATTTTTATGTGCCGGCCGGCGGCGACGTTCCCGACCCGGCGGTCAACGGCAAGTTCGCCCACAAGCTCGATTTTCTCGACGAGGTCACGGCCTGGTTCCCATCGCAACGGCAGAGCGACCGGCCGATGGTCCTGGTCGGCGATCTCAACATCGCGCCGCTCGAGACCGACGTGTGGTCGCACAAGCAGCTGCTCACCGTGGTCAGCCATACCCCGGTCGAGGTCGAGAAGCTAGATGCGCTGCAGCGGAGCATCGGCTGGATCGACGCCGTTCGCCATTTCATTCCGCCTGAGGAACGACTTTACAGCTGGTGGAGCTACCGCGCGCGGGACTGGAGCGCGTCCGATCGCGGCCGGCGGCTCGACCATGCCTGGGTCACGCCGCCGCTGCGCCCGAAGCTCGCTTCCGCGCGCGTGCTGCGCGACGCGCGCGGCTGGGATCGGGCTTCGGATCACGTCCCGGTCGTAATCGATCTGATGGCAGGATAGGTTCGTTTCGGAATCGAAACAAATAGCGGGCGCTGCATTTCCGGTGCGGAGCGTGTGCGCCACGCGCACGATCAGGGATCATCGTAACAATATATTGCGCCAACAATATTAGGTTTAATGCCTAATAATAGCGTAACGATACCAAACTTGCTACCATCTATTCGTGAAGTTGTCAGTGACGGCGGTCACGCCTCGCAGGGTATTTTTACTCGGCGCCCGCTGCGCCAAGCCGCGCATGCGCTTCGCGCAGGCGCACGGTCGTGACCTCGAGCCGTCGCGCCAGCTCGCGCATCATTTCGACCGCCATCTCCGGGAATTCGGCGAGAAGCGTGAAGAACCGCTCCTTGGCGATGCGCAGCGCCACCAGCTCGCCCGATGCGCGGACGGTCGCGGTGCGGGGCACGTCACAGAGGATGGCGATCTCGCCCACGATCTCGTGCTCGTGGATCGTGGCGACGACCAGCTTGCCGCCCGGCGTGTCGATCTCGACCTCGGCCGAGCCGCTGAGGATGAGGTAGGCGGCGTCGCCGGGCTGGCCCTGCTCGAACAGGACATCGTCCGGGGCGAAGACCAGGCGGTCGCTGGTAAAGGCCAGCAGCTTGAGCCGCGCCGGATCGATCTTGGAAAACAGCGGCACCCGCCGAAGCAGATGGACTTCCTCGTGGAGTGTCATCGCTCGGTCTCCTGCGCCCATCCCTTATGCAACGTCCAGTAGCCGAGACAGGTTGCCGCCCGATTCGAGCGACTCGAAGCTCCCCTGCTCGGCAACCTTGCCGTCCTTCATGACAATGATCTGGTCGAACTGCCGCCCGGCGGCAAGCCGGTTGGTGACCCAGAAGACGGTCCGGCCGCGGCATTCGGCCAGCACGCTCTGCAGCACGCGCCGCTGACTCTGCGCGTCGAAGGCTTCGACCGCCTCGTTGACGACCAGCACATCCGGCTGCTTCACCAGAGCGCGGCCGAGCGCCACCTTCTGGCGCTGCATGACGGACAGCCGTGCGCCGCCGATGCCGACCGGGGCGTTGAGCCCGACCTCGATCACCATCTCGCGCAGGCCGAGCCCGTCCACCACGTCCTGGATCAGCGCGCCGATCGTCTGTTCGGCGTAGGCGTGGCCGTGCGACAGCTTGCCGAACAAGATGTTGTCCTGGATCGTCGCCGCGGCATTGAGGCGCTGCTCGTCGAAGAAGGCGATGGCGCCCTTCAGGCTCTCCGGCAGCCCGGCGGCGAAGGCATGGCGCGCGTCGAGGATGCGCTGCTGCATCGCCGCGTCGATCAGGCCGAGTCGATGGCGCTCGGTGATCAGCATGAACGGCAGCGAAAGCAGTCGCCGCTGGTCGCGGCGGCTCAGCGTCCCGTCTCGCGCCGACCGGGTGACGAGCTGCCGGTATGCCGGCAAGTCGTCCGCTGCGATGAAACTGTATTGCTGGAAGAACTCGTGGTCCGGCGGCAGGTCGGCGAACAGCTCGATCATCGTCTCGGCGACCTTGCGGCCGATCTCGATGAAATCCGCCGTCAGGCCGGTGCGGTCGAGGACGTCCTGGACGTAGGGATGCTCCGCGAGATGCTCCAGGTCGAAGCGATTGTCCATCGGCGCGCCGAACAGCAGGTTCTCGCCCACCGTCGCGTTGCCGTTGTAGCGGGCCTTGTCGAACGGCTCGACCAGCACGGCCACGGCCGGGTCCTGCAAGCGGCTGCGCATCGCGCTGCGGGCGCGCAGTATCTTGGCCGCCGTCTCGGCGTGGATGTCGGGATCGACGCAGCCGCGCAGGCCCATGGCATAGACGTCGCCGTCGAGATCGACGAGGCGCAGCACGTCGACGAGCCGCCGCTGCAGGGCTTCCGGCCCGTCCACCCCCGCCGCAGCGTAGTCGATCCAATCGGCGCCGTATTCGAAGGGCGAATTGCCCGCCCGCGCCGCCTCGTCCAGCGCCACGCCCACGGCCGGCAGCCGGTGCTTCAGCCCGTAGATCAGGTTCTCGCCGACGCTGGCGTTGTTGAGGTGGGTGCTCGCGCCCACATAGCCGACGCGCCGGCCGGCGACCGCGGGCGGCAGGGTCGCGAGATCGTGGCCGCCGATGACGATCTTGCCGTGCGTTGGTTCCTGGAGCCGCGCGAGCAGCATCGCCAGTTCGCTCTTGCCGCTCGCGGCGTCGCCGACGACCGCCGCATGGCTCGCCGCCGGCAGCGTGAGGGTGGCGCCGTCGAGCCGCCGCACCCCGTCCTCGTCGACCAGGGTGACGTTCACGATCGTCTCGCCGTCGAGATGAACCATGCCGGCGGCCCGGTCGTCGCCCGGCGTCGTGAGTTCGATGCCCGGCGGGCTGAACTGCTCGATCACCTGGCCGTATTTGATCTTCGCGTCCTCTTTCTGCTGGTACCACATCAGCATCTCCTTCCACGGCGCCGCCAGGTCCTTATAGGCGGCCAGCACCGCGATCAGCGCGCCCAGCGTCAGGTCGCCGTGGATCACCAGAAAGCCGCCGATCGAAAAGAAGAAGAAGGGCGTCAGCTTATCGATAAAGTTGTTGAGAAACTTGATGAAGAACTTGCGCCGGAAGATCTCGAACCGGATCGTGTAGATCCGCCCCAGGCGCTGCGTGAAGCGCGCGAGCTCGAAGGCGGCGGTGTCGTTGGCGCGCACCTCGACGATGGCGGAGACCGACTCGCCGATATGGTCCGACAGGCGCCGCACGTTCTGGATACGCTGCATCGCCAGCCGGTTGACCCGCCGCTGCAGCCGCGGGATCAGGTAGATCTGCAGCGGGTAGAAGGCGATCGCGGCGAGCCCGAGCAACGGGTCCTGCAGGACGATGAAGCTGAGAATGATGACGAGCTGCCCGCCGAAGAACATCGGGTCGGCATAGGCGATGCCGATGAAACCGCCGAGCGGCTCAACCTCCGCGGTGATGATCGGGATGATCTCGCCCTGACCGAGCTTGCGGAAGCGCGGCAGCGGAAAGCGCAGCATCCGCTCGTAAAGCTGGTAGCGCAGCCGGCGCAGCAGCCGCTCGCCGATCTGACCCTTGAAGACGTTGATGTGGTACTTGAACGCGCCGTTCATCAGCACGAGGAAGAGGTAGATGAAGCTCAGCGTCAGCAGGAACTGGATCTGCGAGGCATCGACCGTGATCGGGAACCCCATCAGATGCATGACAAAGGGCGGGCCTTTGCCGTCGATCGCCTCGTTGACGATGATCTTCGGCAGCTCCAGCGACATGAACAGGAAGGGATAGGAGGCAACCGTGACGGCGACCAGGTACAGCTGCTGCGGCGTGCTGTACCGCAGAATGTATCTGAATATCGTGCTTTCCATCGAACGCCGACCGGCCGACCTCCGGAGTGTCGCAACCATGCGCCAAGCCGCTTAACAATAACTTAAACTGCCCCCGGAATGCAGGGAAAACCCGGGCTCGGCGGCCGAACAGCCCACTTTCCCGGGGCGGGCGAGGCATGCGATAGTCCGCCAGCTTCGAGAAGAGACCGTGCTATGGCATTGCCCGGGCGCCGCAGACGCGTCCTCATCTACAGCCACGATTCCTTCGGCCTCGGCCATCTCCGGCGCTGCCGGGCGATCGCCCAGGGGCTGGTGGCGACCGATCCGGATCTTTCGGTCCTGATTCTGTCCGGCTCGCCGATCATCGGCCGCTTCGACTTCGGCGAGCGCGTCGATTTCGTGCGGATCCCGGGCATCATCAAGCTGGAGAACGGCGAATACACGACGCTGGCGCTCGGCACCGACCTCGCCCAGACGCTGGCGATGCGCGAAGCCATCATCCGCCACACGGCGCTCGCCTATGAGCCGCACCTGTTTATCGTCGACAAGGAGCCGCTCGGCCTGCGCGGCGAGGTCCGCGACACGCTGCACATGCTCCGCGCGGGCGGCTGTCCCGTCGTGCTGGGCCTGCGCGACGTGCTCGACGACCCCGCCATCCTGTCGGACGAGTGGCAGCGCAAGGGCGCGGGCGCGGCCGTTGCCGATCTGTACGACGAGATCTGGGTTTATGGCCTGCCGCAGGTCTGCGATCCGCTCGACGGGCTGGCGCTGCCGCCGGCGGTCCAGCGCAAGACCGTCTTCACCGGCTACCTTCGGCGCCCGCTGCCGTCGGCCGCCGTCCCGGCGAACGGCATAACGGCCGAGGCGTTCGGCGCCGAAGCGCGCTATCTACTGGTCACGGCGGGCGGCGGCGGCGACGGCGCGGTCATGCTGGACTGGGTCCTGCGCGCCTATGAATCGGATGCAGCGCTGCCGCATTTCGCACTGTTCGTGCTCGGCCCGTTCATGCCGGCCGACGATCAGCAGCGTCTGCGCACGCGCATCCAGGCGCTGTCGCGGGCAATGGCGATCACCTTCGATGCCTATCTCGAAACGCTGATCGACCGCGCCGCCGCCGTCGTGACCATGGGCGGCTACAACACATTCTGCGAGGTGCTGTCCTACGACAAACCCGCGCTGATCGTGCCGCGCGAGCATCCCCGGCAAGAGCAGCGTATCCGCGCCGAGCGCGCCGCCGCGCTCGGGCTTGCCGCCATGCTGCGCGCCAACGGTGCACGCGACACGAATGCCATGGTCACCGCGCTGCGTCAGCTGAGCCAGCAGGCCCCGCCGTCCGCGGGCATCGTTCCGGGCCTGCTGGACGGGTTGGAGAACGTGCAGAAACTGGCGCGCCGGATCATGGACCGGGCGCCGGCCCAACTCGTTCCTCTCGCCGGCGCCGGCGACTGAGGCGCGCCATGACCGTCGCCGTCGTCGTCAAAGGCTACCCCCGGCTCTCGGAGACCTTCATCGCGCAGGAGCTGCTCGGCCTCGAGCGGCGCGGCGTGGCGATGCGCATCGTCTCGCTGCGGCATCCGACCGACCGGCTGCGTCATCCGATCCACGCCGAGATCGCGGCGTCGGTTACCTACCTTCCCGAATATCTGTGGCGCGAGCCGCTGCGCTGCCTTCGCGCCTGGCGCCGGGCGCGGCGGCTGCCGGGATACAGCACGGCCAAGCGCGACTTCCTCGCCGATCTCAGGCGCGACCCGACCGCGAACCGCATCCGCCGCTTCGGCCAGGCCTGCGTTCTCGCCGCCGAGCTGGGCGGGACCGTGTCGGCGCTGCACGCCCACTTTCTGCACACGCCCGGCTCCGTCGCGCGCTACGCGGCGCGCCTGCTCGGGCTGCCGTTCAGCCTGTCAGGCCACGCGAAGGACGTCTGGACGACACCCGGCTGGGAGATCCGGGAAAAGCTGCGGGAGGCCGCGTGGACCGTGACGTGCAGCGCGGCGGCGGCGGCGCATCTGCGGGCGCTCGCGCCCGGGACGCCGGTCGAGGTGATCTACCACGGCCTCGACCTCGCGCGCTTTCCGGCCGGCGCGGCGCGCGCTGCGACGCGCGACGATCCCGTGCGTATCCTCTCGGTGAGCCGCGCGGTCGAGAAGAAGGGTCTCGACACGACGCTGGCGGCCCTCGCCGCGCTTCCGGCGACGGTCCGCTGGCGCTTCACCCATATCGGCGCCGGACCGGCGCTCGGCGCCCTGAAGCTGCAGGCGGCATCCCTCGGCATCGGCGACAAGATCGACTGGCGCGGCGCACAATCCCAGGCCGGGGTCCTCGCCGCCTTGCGCGCGGCGGATCTGTTCGTCATCGCGTCCAGAATCGCCGGAAGCGGCGATCGCGACGGTCTTCCCAACGTCCTGATGGAAGCGCAAAGCCAGGGTCTGCCGGTCGTCGCCAGCCGCCTGTCCGCGATTCCCGAGCTCGTCGTCGACGGCGAGACGGGGCTGCTGGTCCCGCCGGAGGACCCGGACGCCCTGGCCGGCGCCCTGTTGCGGCTGATCGGCGATCCCGCCCTGCGCCGTGCGCTCGGCGAGGCGGGCGAGCGGCATGTCCGCGGGCGTTTCGACACCGAGCCCTGGCTCGATCGGCTCGCCGCCCGCTTCGCCGCCCACCGTACGGGCGGCCGGCGCGACGCAGCGAGGGCGGCCTGATGCATATCGCCTTTTACGCCCCGATGAAGCCGCCCGACCACCCCGTGCCTTCCGGCGACCGGCGCATGGCGCAGCTGCTGATCCGGGCGCTCCGCCGCGCCGGCCACCGGGTCGCGCTCGCCTCGCGCCTCCGCAGCTATGACGGGACAGGCGACGCCGCGACACAGCGCCGTGTGCGCACTGCCGGCCACCGCCTTGCCGCACGCTATGCCGAGCGGCGCCGGATCGACCCGCCGGATCTTTGGTTCACTTATCATTGCTATCACAAGGCGCCGGATCACCTCGGTCCCGCGGTCGCCGATGCGCTCGGCATTCCCTATATCATCGCCGACGCCAGCGTCGCGCCGAAACAGGCGCACGGGCCCTGGGCGGACGGCTTTGCCGCAGCGAACGCCGCCATCTGCCGCGCCGACCGCCTGATCGCGTTCGATCCGCTCGACATTGCCTGCGTCGCCGCGTTGCGCAGCGACCGGGCCGACATCGTCGGCCTGCCGCCGGTGGTAGACAAGCGCCCGATTGCGACGCGCGCCATCGCCCGGCGCGATCTCGCGCAAGCGCTCGATCTTGACCCGGCATGCCCCTGGCTCGTCGCGACAGCAATGATGCGCCCGGGCGCGAAATGCGACTCCTACCGCCTCCTCGCCGCGGCGCTGCGGCGCATTTCCGAACAGCGCTGGACCCTGCTGGTGGCGGGCGACGGTGCGGCACGGCCCGAAGTCGAAAGCTATTTCAAGGGGATCGGGCCGATCCGCTTTCTCGGTGCGCTCGACGCCCAGGCGGTTCGGCGGCTCCATGCGGCCGCCGATCTTATGATCTGGCCCGCCGTCGCCGAGGCCTATTGCATGGCGCTCGTCGAGGCGCAGGCAGCCGGGCTCCCGGTCGTTGCCGGCGCCCGCCCCGGCATCGCCGCGGTGGTGGACGATGGCCGGACCGGCCTGCTGACGCCGGTCGGCGATGTCGACGCGTTCGCGGATGCGGTCCGCTCGCTGCTGGTCGATGCCTCGCGGCGGGAAGCCATGGCCGCCGCCGCGCAGTCGGCACAGCTTCTCGATCTATCCATGGCCGCCCGCCGGCTGGACGACATCCTGACAGCGGCATGTCCGCGACCATGAGGCGGCGATGACCCGGATCGTCCTCATCCGCCATGGACCCACCGAATGGAACGAGAGCGGCCTCGTCCAGGGGCGGAGCGACGTGGCGCTCAGCGCAGCCGGCCGCGCCGAAGTCGAGCGCTGGCGAGTGCCGGACGACATTGCCGCCTACGATTGGGTGACGAGCCCCTTGCGCCGCGCGCGCGAGACCGCTGAAATCCTGCGCGGTGCGCCGGCGCCGACCGACGCGCGGCTGGTCGAGATGGACTGGGCGGCCTGGGAGGGACGCACGCTGGGCGACCTGCGCGCCGAGATCGGCAATCTGATGGTCGCCTGGGAGGCCCGCGGGCTCGACTTCCGGGCGCCCGGCGGCGAGAGCCCGCGCGACGTGCAGGCGCGGGTGCTGCCGTTCCTGGCCGAGCGCGCGCGCAGCGGCTCGCCGACCGTCGCCGTCTGCCACCGCGGCGTAATCCGCGCCGTCTATGCGCTGGCGATCTCCTGGGACATGACGACCAAGGCGCCGAAACGGCTCGCCGACGGCTGCGCCCAGATTTTCACGCTGGCGGCGGACGGCATGCCGAGCGTCGACACGCTGGACCTGCCGCTGCAGAAAGACATGCCATGAGCGGCGCCCGCGTCTTCTTCTATGTGCAGCACCTGCTTGGCATCGGCCATACGGTGCGGGCGGCGCAATTGACCAGGGCGATGCAGCGCACCGGCCTGGACGTGACATACGTATCGGGCGGGTTCGATGCGATTGAGACCGACCTCGGCGGCGCGCGCCTCGTGCGGCTGCCGCCGGTCCGTACCGGCGACGCCAGCTTCAAGACGCTCGTCGGCGCCGACGGAATGTCGGTCGACGATGCCTGGCGGGAGCGGCGCCGTTCGGCGCTGCTCGCCGCTTTCGACGAGGCCGATCCCGACCTGGTGCTGATCGAGATGTTTCCGTTCGGCCGCTGGCAGTTCCGCTTCGAGCTGCTGCCGCTGCTCGACGCCGCGCATGGGCGCGCCCGTATTGCCTGCTCGCTGCGCGACGTGCTGGTCGCGAAGACCGAGCCGTCGCGGATCGCTGCGACAGCCGCCCTCATCGACCGCTATTTCGACGCGATCCTGGTCCATGGCGACCCGTCTTTCATACGCCTCGACGAGACCTATCCCGCGGCGGCGGCGCTTGCCGGCAAGATCCACTACACTGGCTACGTCGCCCCGGAACCATCAGGCAACGCGTCCCGCAGTGCGGAAGTCATCGTGTCGGCAGGCGGCGGCGGCACCGGCGGCGCGCTGATGCGGACGGCGCTTGCGGCGCGGCCGCTGTCGAGCCTGGCGGCATCGCCGTGGCGGCTGCTCGCGGGCCCGAACCTGCCGGCGCCGGATCGGGCGTCGCTCGCGGCCGGGCCGGGCGTCGCGATCGAGCCGGTGCGGCCGGATTTCCGGGCGCTGCTTGCTGCGTCGGCGGCCTCGATCAGCCAAGCCGGCTACAATACGGTAATGGATATACTCGTCACCCGCGCGCGCAGCGTCCTGGTGCCGTTCAGCGCGCATGGACAGACAGAGCAGGCCTTCCGGGCGCGCCGCCTCGCCGCGCGCGGCTGGGCGAAGGTGGTCGCGGAGGAAACGCTGACCGCCCGGCGTCTGGCGCAGGCGCTGGACCGCGCCGTTGCTGCCGACCGGCCGGACTCCGCCGGCATAAACCTCGGCGGCGGCGCGCGGAGCGCCGAGCTGCTGGCGGCGCTGACGCAGGACCGGGCGGGCGGGCATCGACCCGCATATCGCGCTTTGAGAATGCCGCCATGCCCCATATAGTCGGCGCGGTCACGGCGCGCCGGCGTACCGGCTTGTTCCGGGGGCCGGCCGGACAGCCGGTCTTTGGCAGCATTTCGTTAATCCTTCGCGGCAATCCTGGCGCGGCCGAAGATTGGACAGGAGCCGGAAACAGCGAAGCATGATGTATCACCGTTACCCGCTGCGCAGTCTGATATGGGACTATTGCCGCGCGAGCGCCGGCTTCCTGATCACCGCCGTTCCCATCGTGATCGGCGATCCCGGCAGCTTCTTTTTCGTCGCGCTTTCGATCCTCGCCGCGCTGTTCTTCAGCTACGGCCTGCGCACGCTCCGGCTTCACCTGACGGCCTACGAAATCCGCCCCGACGGAATCGTCAGCCATGGCCTGCTCAAGCGGTTCCATGCCTGGGATGCCCTGTCGAAAGTTCATTTGCGCTACTACTCAACGACGCGCGACAAGAACCGCCGCGACCTGAAGCGCGGCTGGCTGGAATTGAAGATCACAAGCCCGTCGGGCACGTTGCGTATCGATTCCGAGGTCAGCGGCTTCGATCGGATTCTCGACGCCGTCGCGGCGGCGGCGGAGAAACGCCGGATCGAGGTCGACGAGACGACGCAGGAAAACATCAAGGCATTCCGCGGCGCCGTCGCGGCGACGACTCCCGGCGCCGGAGGCGGCTGATGGAAGATCTGCTGCAGGTCCGCGATCTGCGCGTCTCGATCCAGCTTCCCGGCGGCGATGTCGAAGCGGTGCGCGGCATCGATTTTCGCATTCGGCCCGGATCGACGG
>Ga0299914_10001265_pt1 | contig 16551 bp, 13 predicted proteins | sample RVTome_10_FD_201361 | JGI IMG/M metagenome (GOLD analysis project Ga0299914, IMG submission 201361) | Soil microbial communities from uranium-contaminated site in the Upper Colorado River Basin, Wyoming, United States - RVT153D57 (version 2) ...
GTGGGGTTTCGCCGCACGACTGTGGTAGGCTGCACGCACATCTCACGGTGCGGGGGCACGGCAACGCGTGCGCGGCAGCAGCCATCGTCCTGGAGCGGATTTGCCGGTCGAGGATCCGGCGAGCCCGGCAACACCCGCTGATTCGGTCGTCGAGCAGCTGCGGTTGGATGTCGCGCGCGCGGTGCGGAAGGTCTGCCCGCACTGGCTTGCCGCCGAGGCCGATGATCTGACGCAGACGGCCGTCCTGCGCGTCCTCCATCGCATTCGCGACACATCCGGGACGGTCGTATATTCCCCGGGCTATCTGTACCGCGCCGCGCACTCGGCGCTGGTGGACGAGATTCGCAGGCGGCGTCGCCTGCGGGAGGTGCCGATCGAGCCCGATCGACACGCAGCGCCGGAGCCGTCCGGGCCGGCGCGCCGCGTGGAGCGCGGTGAGATACGCGGGGCCCTCATGCGTTGTCTCGCGTCGCTGGCGGCGGCCCGGCGGCGGGCAGTGATGCTGCACCTCCAGGGCCATACGGTCGCGGAGACCGGCGCCCTGCTGGAGTGCGATCGGAAGAAGGCCGAGAACCTCATCTATCGTGGCCTGGCGGACCTGCGTGCCTGCCTCGCCGCCCACGAGGTCGCGCTGTGAACGGGCCCGAACCCGACTCGGCCCGGCTGGAGGCCGCGCTTCGCGCGTCGGCAGAGCACGCCCGGCCAGGTATCGAGTGCCCGCCCGCCGACCGCATCTGGGCAGCCGCGCGACTCGAGCTTCCGCTCGAGGAGCGCCTCGTGGTGATCGATCACACGAGCGAGTGTCCCGTCTGCGCCGAGGCGTGGCGGCTGGCACTGGAGTTTCGTCCGAATGCGGACGAAACCGCCGCGTCGCCGCCTCCGGCTCGATCGGGGACGCCCAAGCACTCGCCCGCCTGGGTCTGGGCGTCAGCGGCCGCGCTCGTCGCCGCGGCGGGCGCCGGGCTCGTGCTCCTGAACTCCGGAACGCGCATCGAGCCCGCTCTCCGGGATCCCCGTCCCGGATCCGTGCAATCCTCGATCGCGCCTGGCGCTGCTCTGCCCCGCGAAAGCGTCACGCTTCGGTGGTCCGGAGGTCCCGCGGGCGCGCGATACGACCTCACGGTGACCACGACCGGACTGGATGTTCTCGTGGCGACGCGGGGCCTCGAGCGTCCCGAGTTCCGGATTCCGCCCCAACGCCTGGCGGATCTGCCTCCCGGGACCCGCTTGTTGTGGCGCGTCGTGGCGCGAGCGCCCGATGGCGCGACGGAGGCGTCGCCGACCTTCGAGGTCGTGGTGGAGTGACGCGGCGGCAGATTCCACGCAAGGAGGTTCGTGATGGACAAGAAGGTGGCAGCTCAGGGCTTCCTGAACGCGCTCACGGATTACCTGGGCGGACGCCTCGAGAAACGCAAGCCGTCCGCGGACCAGCTCGAGCAGCGGTACGGCACCTACCTGCGATCGATCGGGTTCGAGCCAAATACGCCGCTCTTCAATGCCCTGATGAAGCACATGGAGAAGATGAAGGATGCCGGGGGAGTGCGCAAGATCCGGCGATAGCGAGCGTCCGGCGCCCGGGCCGGAGCACGAGTCCGCGACCATGGCATGGGTGCGACGCGGGTCCTGTATCGGCCTGGCATGGCTGGCCTCGATATCGTCGCTCGCCGCCTCCGGCTTCACGCCGTGCGAGGAGGCGCTCCGCGCTGACGGTTACGCCCGGTCGGGCGCCGAGTGCTTCTGGAAGGTCGGCAGCATCCCGGGCCGGCACCGAGAAGCGCTGCGCAGGCTCGAGGACGCACGGCGCCGGAATCCCGGTTCCGGGTGGATCGCCTTCTACATCGCCGAGCTCCTGGCGGCTGGCCGGGCCGCTGACAGCGTCGTCCACTACCGATCTGCTGTCGAGAGTTTCGTGCTGCGGTCGGATCCCGCTGGTGAAGCGGAGGCCCGGCTGCGACTGAGCGAGGTCCTCTTCTCGTCGGGACAACGCGAGGAGGCCTGGGATGAGGCGTCCCGTGCTCTGGCTGCCGCGAAGCGAAGCGGCGACCAGCTGCTGACGGCGAGAGCCATGCTCCAGGAGGGAGACCTCGCGCAGGACACCGGTGAGCGGCTTGGCCGCGGGCTGGGACTGCTGATCGAAGCCCGGGAGCTGGTGTTCCCCGACGGCCCCTACGCCCTTCAGCGACGCGTACTCGGCGGACTGGGGAAGCTGGCCTTCGATCTCGGCCGCTACGAGGCCGCGCAATCGTTCTACGACGCGCTCGTCCGGCTCGCACGGGACAACGGCGATTCGGGGCTCGTGGTGCACGGCGCGTACGCGGCGCTCACTGCCCGCCGGAAACAGATGGAAGAGCTGCCCGAACCGGATCGGCTGCCGGAGCTCACCACGGCCGCGCGCGAACTGGCCGGCCTCGCGGACCGCACCGGCGAGCCGAGGCTTCAGTCCATGGCCCATAGAACCCTTGGCGACCTCCTCTGGCCGATGCCCGATGCCCGCAGGGAAGCCGAAGCGCACTTCCGCACGGCGCTCATGCATGCCAGACAGGCCGGTGAGCCCTTCGAGCTGACGATGGCGCTCTGGGCGCTTGGGCGTGTGCTGGCGGACCGGCGTCCGGATGAGTCGCAGCGCTTGGTCGGCGAGGCGCTCGCGCGCGCCGTGGACTCGGGCAACGCAAACGTCGCGGCCTACGCGTGGCGTCAGCACATGCGGCTCGCGTGGAAGATGATGCCGCGCACCCGGGCCGGGGAAGCCTCCATCCGGGCGCTCGACGCCATCGAAGGGCAACGCATGCTGCAGGGCCCCGGCGCCGCGCGGGCGGAGGTGCTCGCGGGCTGGACGCCCGACTATTACTGGCTGACAGGCGCGCTGCTGGATGTTTCCTCGCCGACGCGCGAAGAACTGTCGCTCGCGTTCGAAGTGGGCGAACGCATGCGGGCTCGGCTGCTGCTTGATGCCCTCCTGCGACCGTCAGAGCCGCACCCGGCAGTCGAGGCGCCGCCCTTCGCCGCGCGTCAGCAGCTGCTTCGGGAGATCTCCGCGGTTCAGCGTCAGCTGCTCGACCCTCGATTGCAGGGAGCCGCGCGAGCCTCGGCGGTGGCGCGGCTGGAGCGGCTCGAGCGCGAGGAGGAAGGTATCCGGGCCGACCTCGCGGCTGCGCGGGACGTGTACGGGGCGGAGGCGCCGGCTGTCATTACCCTCGACCGCGTGGAGCATGCCCTGCGTGCGGATGAAGCCCTCCTCACGTTCAGCGTCGGCGTCGGCCAGAACTTCTATGGAGAGTTCGCAGGCGGTGCCTGGCTGCTCGTCACGACGAACGCCGGTACTCGCGCGATAGGGCTGCCGGACCGCCCGAAGCTGTCCGCGATGGTTTCCGTCTACCGGGGACTGGTCGAGCAGGACGGACCACAGGGCGGGCGCGCGGGCGCTGCGCTCCACGACGTTCTTCTCGAGGAGGCGCTGCAATCGTTGCCGGGCGCCATCCGGCGGTTCATCGTCGTGCCCGACGGTCCGCTGCATCACCTGCCGTTTGCCGCCCTACGGTCCGGCCCGAACGCTCTTCCGCTCGGGAGCACACACGAGATCGTGATGACGCCCTCGGCCAGCGTCTGGGTCCGCCTGCGCGCGCAGAGTGATCGCGTTGCTCCCGGGGCCGCGCTGGTGCTCGCCGATCCGGCTTTCCCCGATGCCGTGCCGGGCACGTCGCAGGAGCGCGGGTGGTCTGCCGGCCTGCCGCTGAGCCGCCTTCCCTACGCCCGCGCCGAAGGGCAATCCATCGTGTCGCGGCTCGGAGGAGCCAGCCGGCTGCTGGACGGCGCCGACGCGACCGAAACCGCCATCACGTCGGGCGAGCTGCATCCGTTCGGGATCCTGCACTTCGCGGCGCATGCCCTCGTGGACGAGGCGCAGCCCGACCGCTCGGCTCTCCTCCTTGCCGGCGATTCGGAGCACGACGGCTTGCTCCAGTCCCGCGAGATCGCCGACCTGCCGCTCGCCGGCCGGATCGTCGTGCTGTCGGCCTGTCGAACCGCCACCGGCGCGGTCGTCGCGGGAGAAGGGGTCATGGGGCTGTCCAGATCGTTCTTCGAGGCCGGAGCCCGGACCGTGATCGGCACGCTCTGGCCTATTCGCGACGATCACGCGGCGCTCTTCTTCGAGCCATTCTATGCAGCCATGCGCGGCGGCGGCAGCGTCAGCGACGCCATGCTGGATGCCAGGCGAACGGCGATTGCCCGGGGCCTCCCGGCGTCCACCTGGTCCAGCTTCGTCGTCATCGGCGACGATGCGGCGATCGGTGTGCCGGAGGCGCGCCGGCGCCACTGGTTGCCCGCCGTCGTCATTGGTGTCGCCGCCACAATCGTGCTGGGCGTCATCGGCGTCGCGCGCCGGCGGTCCCGACGCACGTCCGCCTCCCGCGCAGCCTGGAGGCCGCGCCGCTGACAGGCGAGCGAGCCGGTCTATGTTCGCGTGAGGGAGTGAAGATCCTGCGCGCGATCATGAACGAGGCCGTCTCAGCACCGGCTTGATGTCCACGACGGGCGTGCCGTCGATCGCCTCGATCGGGCCGATCCGCAGACGGGTGCCGGCGACACGCTTCACCGTGACGGGATGGAGCCCGAGCGGGTTCGGCCGGTCCGGGGAGCGCGTCGCGAAGACGCCCGCGAGCCGGCGCCGGGCATCTCCGCGCGGATGGACCTGGAGCACGTCGCGGCGGGCGTGGTGCAGCCAGGTGATGATGAGGATCTCGTCGCCGGCGGCGATCCCCTCGAGCGCTGCGGCCAGCGGCTGACGCACGTCGAGCCAGGCATCCGGCGCCCCCTCGTCACCCTGCTTCGGAGCCGAGTGACGCGCTTTCAGCCTCGAGCGGATGATCCCGACAGGGCGCAGCCGCCCGTACGTTCGAACCGAAGCACCTGATCCCTTTACGATTCTCCTGCGCGCCATGACGCCGCCTCCTGTTCGTTTCGGTTCCGGGAGCCCCACGCGCACCCGACGCCTCTTCATCTCCCGTTCATCCAGCCGGACTTCGATTGTCATCGGCCATGACGGAGCGCGCCAGGGCGATGTGACGGTCGCGCCAGAGAACCTCCCGTAGAATGTGACCCGGTCCGCCGGCGGTCTCCCCACGCGAGGCCGGGACCTCCCGGTCGGACCCGAAGGGCGCACATCATGATCCCCGGCATCGCGCACAGGCGGCAGTTCAGGAACCTCTCCGAGCAGGAGATCCTCGCGCTCGCCATCTCCTCCGAAGAGGACGACGCGAGGATCTACAGGTGGTACGCGCAGGGGTTGCGCGCCGGCTACCCCGCGTCGGCGCAGGTGTTCGAGGAGATGGCCCGCGAAGAGGATGGGCACCGCGCCTCGCTCATCGAGGACCACCGCCGGCGGTTCGGCGAGGCCATTCCGCTGATCCGGCGGGAGCACGTGGCCGGCTTCTACAGCCGGCGGCCCGTCTGGCTGATCCAGAACCTCGGCCTCGAACGCATCCGTGACGAGGCCGTGCGCATGGAGATCGAGGCGCGCGACTTCTATCAGCGCGCGGCCCAGCGGACGAGCGACGCGGGCACCCGCCAGCTGCTGAACGGCCTGGCCGCCACCGAGTCCGGTCACCAGGCGACGTGGCAGGATCTTCTGCGCGAGCACCTTCCGCCCGGCGCGAGGGTCGCCGAGGACGCCGAGTCGCATCGCCGGTTCGTGCTCACGTGGGTGCAGCCGGGGCTCGCCGGGCTCATGGACGGCTCGGTCTCCACCCTCGCCCCCATCTTCGCCGCGGCCTTCGCGACCGGCGACACCTGGCAGACCTTCCTCGTGGGCCTGGCGGCCTCCGTCGGCGCCGGGATTTCCATGGGCTTCACGGAAGCCGCGTCCGATGACGGCACGATCTCCGGGCGGGGATCGCCGGCCAAACGGGGGGTCGCGTCCGGCGTGATGACCGCCGTGGGCGGGCTCGGACACGCGCTCCCGTACCTGATCCCGGACTTCCGCACGGCGACGGCGATCGCGATGGCCGTCGTCTTCGTCGAGCTGTGGGCGATCGCGTGGGTCCAGAACCGCTACATGGACACCCCCTTCTGGCGCGCGGCCCTCCAGGTCGTCGTCGGCGGCTCGCTCGTGTTCGCGTCCGGAATCCTGATCGGGAGCGCCTGAGGCCGGGCGGCGTCGGCCCCGCGTCCCGCACGCCGGCACACGCCGGTCGACACGCTCTCCCCTTGACGGTCGAAAGAAGCTCTGGTAGCCTCCCCTCGACTGTCGAAAGAGGGGGCGCTTCGACGATGGACAGGACCGACGTGCTGCAGGGGACGCTCGACATGCTCGTCCTCAGGGCCGTGCAGCTCGAGCCGATGCACGGCTGGGGCATCACCGAACGCATCGAGCAGTGGTCCGAGCGCGTGCTGCAGCTCGGGCAGGGCACGCTCTATCCCGCGCTCTACCGGCTCGAACGGCAGGGTCTCATCCGCTCGGACTGGCGCGTGACGTCCAACAATCGCCGCGCGCGGTACTACTCCCTCACGGCCGCGGGACGCCGCCATCTGAACCGCGAACTGACGCAGTGGCGGCGGATGTCGCGTGCCATCAACCTCGTCCTCGAAGCCAGACTCGATGGCGGAGGTGCCTGATGCGTCGACTGATGGCGGGATGGCGCCGGTTTCGTGCGCTCCTCCGGAGGGATGACCTCGAGGGCGGCCTCGACGAGGAGATTCGATTCCACATCGAGCAGCAGACGGAGAAGAACCGGCGGGCCGGCATGACGCCAGGCGAGGCCCGCCGGCAGGCGCTCATCAGGTTTGGCGGGGTGGAGGGCGCGAAAGAGCGCACGCGCGAACAGTTCCGCTACGCCGCCGTCGAGGGCTTCCTTCGCGATCTCCGCCATGGAGGGCGCACCCTGCTCCACGCGCCGGGCTTCACGGCCGTGGCGGTCTCGACGCTCGCGCTGGGGATCGGCGTCACCACGGCGATGTTCAGCGTGCTGAACGGCATCCTGCTCCGCGCGCTGCCGTACCCGGAACAGGACCGCCTGGTCGAGCTGGTGCACGAGGCTCCCGGCTTCGGCATCGCCGAACTGTTCGCGTCTCCGGCCATTTATTTCGCCTATCGCGACCACAGCCGGACGTTCGCATCGGTCGGCCTGTGGGACTGGGACAGCTCGCCGGTGACCGTGACCGGCCCCGGAGTGCCGGAAGCCGTGCAGAGCGTGGAGGTGACCCACGAGATCCTGGAGATCCTCGGAGCCGACGCGGCCCTGGGACGCCGCTTCAACCAGGCCGACGACCTTCCGGGAAGCGCGCCGACGGCGATCATCTCGCACGCATACTGGCGCCGCCGGTTCGCCGGAGCGGATCCGCTCGGCCAGACGCTGGTCGTCGACGGCATTCCGCGCCAGGTGATTGGCGTGCTGCCGCAGTCGTTCACGTTCTTCGAGTATCCGGCGGATCTCTTCTATCCGCTGCAACCGGTTCGGTCCGAGGCCGTCTTTCCCTCGTTCGACGGGCGGGGGATTGCCCGAATGAAGGAGGGGGTCACCCTCCGGGACGCGAACGCGGACGTCGCGCGGATGATTCCAATCCTGACCACGGAGTTCGCCGCGCCGGGCGCGAACTTCGATCGGGCGCGGTTCGGGCCGGCGCTCCGGCGGCTCAAGGACACGGTCGTCGGAGAGCTGGGCGACACGCTGTGGCTGTTGATGGGGACCATCGGGCTGCTGCTGGTGATCGCGTGCGCGAACGTGGCGAATCTGGTGCTGGTGCGGACGCAGGCCCGGCGGCCGGAACTGGCCGTCCGCGCCGCGCTCGGCGCCGGGTGGGCTGCGATCGCACGCGTGGTCTTCACGGAGAGCCTCCTTCTCGGGCTCGCCGGCGGGGCCGTGGGGCTCGCCGTCGCCCATGTCGGCCTCCCGCTGCTGCTCTCGCGGGCCGGGGCCGACCTGCCACACGTCATGACGGTGACGATCGATCGCACCGTCCTGCTGGTGACGCTGGGCGTCTCGGTGCTCGCGACGCTCATGTTCGCGATCGTTCCGCTCGTTCATGTCGCCTGGCCGGGGATTCGGCTGACGCGCGCCCTGCGTGGGGTCGGGCGGGCGGCAACCGACGGGCCGGAGGGCAACCGGGCGCGGCATGTTCTGGTGATCGCGCAGGTCGCTCTGGCGGTGGTCCTGCTGGTCGGCTCGGGCCTGATGATTCGCACCTTTCAGAGTCTGCGCCAGGTGGATCCCGGCTTCCGCGATCCGGCCGGCGTCCAGACGTTCCAGCTCACGATCCCGGATGCCGTCCTGGCCGGGGCGGATCGATCCGCGGATTCCTCCCTCGAGCAGCGGCTCCGGCTGCAGCACGCGATCGTCGATCGGCTGGCCGCCGTCGGGGGCGTCGAGTCGGCCGGGTTCTCGGCCTTCAACGACGGCCTTCCGCTGGACGGAGACGGCCGCGCCGCCTCGATCCTCGTCGAGGGGCGGAGCTCCGACACCGTCACGCCGGCCAGGGAGATCCAGTTCGTGTCACCCGGCTTCTTCGAGACGCTGCGCACGCCGCTGGTCGCAGGCCGCGCCTTCGACTGGACCGACGTCCATCAGGGCGGGCGCGTCGTGATGGTCTCCGAGAATCTGGCCCGTGCCGAGTGGGACTCGGCCGCCGCCGCTCCGGGCAAACGGATCCGTCGCACGCCGTCCAGCCCCTGGCTGGAGGTGGTGGGCGTCGTCAAGGACGTTCATCACGAGGGGCTGAGCCGGCCCGCACCGCAGATCGTGGTGTTCCCCGCGGTGGCGAGCGAGACGGCGTCGTTCGTCGTTCGCAGCGAGCGCGTCGGCACTCCGGGTTTTCTGGAGGAACTCCGGCAGGCGGTCTGGTCCGCGAACGGCAATCTGTCGCTGGCGGGCGTCCGGACGCTCGGCGACATGTACGAACGCTCCATGGCACGGACGTCGATGTCGCTGCAGCTGCTCGCAATCACGGGGGGGATGGCGTTGCTGCTGAATCTGCTCGGGATATACGGCGTCGTCGGCTACGCCGTCACCGAGCGGCGCCGCGAGATCGGCATCCGGCTGGCCCTCGGCGCGGCGCGGCGCGAGGTGCGGCGGATCTTCGTCCGCTACGCCCTGGTGCTCGCGGGAATCGGCGTGGCCCTCGGACTCGGCGCCGCCGCCGCGCTGACGCGGCTGATGGCGTCCCAGCTCTTCGGCGTCAATCCGCTGGATCCGCCCACGCTTGCCGCCGTGGCGCTGCTGCTGGCCGCGGCGGCGGGACTGGCCGCCTATCTGCCTGCACACCGGGCGTCCGCCCTGGATCCGGCCGTGGTTCTGAAGGGGGAGTGAGCCCCTCGTAGAGCTGCACCGGCCGGGCGTCTTTCCATGGCTAGAACCCGTAGCGGAAGCTGAAGTCGTACGACCAGCCGGGCGAGGGCGGATCGACGGCGCGGACGACGGCGACTTCGATCGGGAATCCGAACGCGTTCACGCGCACGCCGGCGCCGAAGCTCCTGGCCAGGTTCCGCGCCGCGCCGGCGGTCGAGAACTCCGGCACGCGCGACCAGACGAGGCCCGCGTCCGCGAAGAGGAATCCTTCGAGCGGGACCGGGCCGTAGCGCCGCTCGCGCGCGCGCACGCCGAGGATCGGCGCCCGCACCTCGAGGTTGCCCACCAGCAGCCGGCTTCCGAGCAGCGCATCGTACCCGGTGCACTCGCCCCGCGCGTTCAGCTCGCACCGGACGTCGCCCCACCCGTACCCGCGCAGGAACTGGCGCGAGCCGAGGAAGGCGGGCAGCAGCCGGATGTCGTCCGCGTCGGGCCCGTACTGGCCGAGATGCATCGCGCGCAGCGCGATCGTGTACGGCTTGATCGGCACGAGGTACCGGCGGTGGTCGAGGAGCACGCGCGCCGCCGTGAGATCGCCGAAGGTGGATGTCACCTCGAAGCGGGAGCGGGCGCCGAGGATCGGGCTCGTGGGGCCGAAGACGGCGCTGTCGTGCACGTAGGCGGCGCTGGCCTCGCCCATGGTCGCGGGCGCCGCACCGGCGACGTCGGTCCTCTCCCGGCTCAGCACGCGGCCGTCGGGGATCGAGCGGACGATCGAGCTGACGGTCCGGCGATAGAGGCTGTGGCGGACGCCGGCCTCGAACTCGAACCGCCGCGCGCGATCGAGCGGATACGCCACCAGGCCCGCCAGACGGATCTGGGTGCGATCGAAGTAGTGCGTCTCGCGCGTCACGGTGGGGTGCGCGCCGGCCGGATCCGCCCAGGTGCGCGGCAGGCGCCTGATCGAAGGCAGGACCTCCGCCACGCCTCCCCAGTTCACGCGGCGTTCGCGGTTGATGAACTGCACGCGCACCGCGAGGTCCCGCAGCCGGTTGCCCGCCTGCGCGAAGAGGGCCAGCTTGCGCTCGCCCAGCAGGTCGCTGAAGAGCAGCGAGCCGCCTCCGCGGACGAACGTCCCGAAGGGGCCGCCGCCGGAGCTGACGTAGGGAGGCCCCATCGCCTCCAGAAAGAAGTCCGGATCGTACGGGCGGCTGCGCAGGACAGCAACCTCGGGCAGGCCGGTCGTGCTGTCGTTCAGGAGCCGCTCGACCGAGTCGTTGACGCCCGCGCCGTTCGAGAGCGTCAGGTCACTCGCCTCAGCCCAGGCGTCGGCGGACACGTCCCCGGGGCTGGTCGACACCGGCCGGCTCGGGGCGGGCGGCGAGGCCTCCGGACGGATCTCCACGTCGTACCCGCCATCGCGATAGACGCTGTACGCGAGCACGGATGCGCCGCGCGCGACGCTCAGCGCCGGGCTCGTGGACGTCAGGCCGCTCACGCCGGCGGACGCGTTGGTCACTCGATGCACGTCGCCGGATTGCAGGTCGATCCTGTAGACGTTCCTGACGCCGTCGGGCTCGGCCACGCAGTACACCTGCCGGCCGTCCGGCGACCACTGCGGGCTCGAATGGCCGGCGCCGGCGAACCCCGCGACCGGTTCGATCGAGCCCGACGCGACGTCCGCGATCGCCAGCCCGTTCGCCCCGAAGCGCAGCGACGGCAGATCGGTCGAGAAGCGATCGGTGAGGAACAGGATCCGCCCGCCGTCCGGCGACCATTGTGGCTGCAGATCCGAGTAGGGGTCGTCCGTGATCCGCCGGAGCGTCGCGCCGCGCAGGTCGTACACGTGGAGGTCGGACAGGCCGCCCTCGAGTGCCGCGAACGCGATCGACCGGCCGTCGGGTGACCACGATGGCGTGAGGATCTGTCCGAACTGCGGCAGACGGATCTCGCGCTGCGATCCCGGACGGGTCATGTCCAGTACCACGAGGCTCGGCTGCCCGCGCTCGATCGCCGCGAAGACGAAGCGATCGCCTTCGGGGCTCCACGAGCCTGCGGATCGGATGGCCTGAAGGCTCTCGAAGCGAGGCGCCGCCGCCGTGGTGGCCAGCTTCCGCAGAATCGCGCCGGTTCCGCTGTCGGCCAGGAAGAGATCGAGCGAGAGCCGGTCCCGCTCCGAGAAGAACACCACCCTGCGCCCGTCCGGGCTGAGCGACGGCCCGAGATAGAGGCGGCCGTGCCGGTTGGCGCCACGGACGGAGAGCACACCGGAATCCTGCCGCGACGTCTCCGCCGGCGCGCGGAAGCGCTGATGCGCCACCAGCCGCCAGTCGGCGTACAGCGCATCGAGTTCGAAGCCCGTGACCGTCTCGACGCGCCGCGGCAGGGCGCTGCTCTTCGAGGCCTTGAGGATCCTCGGAATCACGTCGTCGCCGAATCGTCCGGCGAGGTAGGCCCAGAAGGCGTGTCCGTATCGATATGGCGAGAACGTTCGCGCCGCCTCGCGCTGGCGGTCGGGCAGCAGATCCGACTGCACGGCGTCGCGCAGCCACATCGCGGTTTCGGGATCCGCAGCGCCGAAGGCGAGATACTGCGCCAGCCCCTCGATCGACCAGAGCGGCCAGCTCGTGCCGCCGCGGTACCGATGCGCCATGTCGAACTGGAACGCGTGCGTCAGCTCGTGACCCAGGATGCGATCCGTTTCCGCGAGCGACGGCGCGAACGGCATCACGATACGGCGCCGGGCCGATTCGGTGACGCCGCCGATGCCCTCGCCCAGCAGGCCGCCGACGACATTGGTCTGGGCGAACTCGGGCTGGCTGCCGTAGAGGATGAGCGGCTGCCGGCCGCCGAGGTCGTGTTCGAGCGCCCGCGACAGCCTGGCATACCAGCGTTCGGCAAGCCGCGCGACGATGCGCGCGGCGGCTTCCTCGCGCGGATAGTAGTAGACCTCGAAGTGGGCGGTCTCGAAGACCTGGAAGTGGAAATCGACGTACTCGACCTTGTTCTTGCCGAAGTACTGGTCGCCCGCCGCCCGGCTGGCCGATGGCAGGAGGAGCGCCACGATGAACACCAGCCCGACGCGCAACGGCATACCCGACCCCCAGGACTCGGCACGAGTGGTTCCGGCGCACAGCTCAGCTCGGTTCGCGGACCAGCGCGGAAGAGGAGTGCGTGAGGGGTCGTTTCTAACGTAGAGCCTTGCGGCTCGTCAAGGACTGTTTCGGCGGGATTCCGTCCTGGAAATGGATGAGGCGCGGACGAGAGCGGGAACCGGGATTCCTGATCCCGCGTCCCCGCTCCGGGAAGGGCCCGATCAGTTGCCTCAGAAGCGGACGGTGAGGCCGACCGTTGCGCGCCAGAAGTCGAAGTCGCTCAGCGCCAGGTCGAAGTCGTCGTCCGGCTCGTCGTCGGCCAGCGAGCGGAAGTAGCGGATGTCACCGCGGATGCCGACGTTGTCGTTGAAGAACCCGTGGACGCCCGCGCCGACGTTGAACCCGAAGTCGTTCGTGCTGAGGTCGTTGAAGAACGCGCCGCCATCGATGCGGCTCCTGATCAACCCGATCCCGCCGGAGCCGTATGGACGGATGCCCGGACCGCGCTCGCCACCGATCGGCGCACCGACCAGGAGGTTGGCCATGAGCGTCGTGACGTTGTTGTCGCCGAACTCGAAATTGCCGGGCCCGGCCGTGTCTTCGAAGAAATTGGGAGACCAGCCGAAATCCACCTCGGCGCCGATGATGCCGTTGCCCATCCAGCCCAGCGAGACGCCGAGATCCACGCGCCGCTCGAACTCATCGTCGAAATCGTTGAGGTCGCCGAAGTCGGCGCTGCCGCCGAAGTTGGCCCCCACGAACGGTGTGAACAGCCAGTCGGCCGACGCACGAGCCGGAGTCCCAAGGACGAGCGCCGTGAGGACGGCGCCGAGAATTGCCTTTCTGACAGACATGCATTTCCTCCACATTTGGATGACGTGAAGGCGGCCTCACGCGTATCGATCGACCGTCCTTCTACCCGTCTGGGGAAACGCAATACGCATACCCGTGAGAACGGCCGAGACGTTCCGCCTCGTCAGTTGCCTCGGCCTCCTCCGTACGCGACGGCTCAGGCGTCGCGTGCGAACCGGCTGGGCAGGTAGGATTGTCATGGCTTCCGGATGCACATGAGACGCAGGCCGCCGATCCCATCGGACATCGAAGAGCACCGCGACGCGCGCTGGCGCCGCGAAGGGATGCGCCAGGTCGAGACCGCCTACGACGCGGAGCGATTCATCGAGGAGGTCGGCTTCGCCGCGTGCCTGACCGACACGCGGCGGCCGGGGCCGTCGCTCTACGTGGCCGTGTGCGGGCGCCGCGACGCGGTGATGCCGCGCCACGTCCAGAAGGATCCGGAGGCTTCGCTCGCCTGGCGGTTGAAGGACGCGATCGTGGCGCGCGGCCGCGTCTACTACGCGAAGCTCGCCCGCGGGAAGGCGATGTTCCTCGCCCCGCGCATGATCCCGCACTTCCGTGCGGTCTGGGGCGTCCGTCGATCGGAGGAGAAGCGGCGGCTGGGCCGCCACGCGCGGGGGATTCTGGCCGTGCTCCGGCGGGAATGGGAGGTGAGCACCGCCGATCTGCGCGAAGAGGCCGGCATCAGGGATCGGGCGGCGTTCAACCGCGCCATGGGCGAACTCCAGGCGGCCATGATCGTAATCCCGAGCGAGGTGCACTACCAGCCGAAGTTCACCTACATCTGGACGCTCGGCGTCGGGCGGTTTCCCGACGCGCTGCGGCGGCGCGTGAGCCGGGACACGGCCCTCCGTGAGATCGCCCAGTGCTTTCTGGACGGCGCGGGCATGACGTTTCCGGGCGAGCTGGCGCGGGTGGCGGGCCTGTCACGGCCCGATGCCGGGCGAGGCAATCGCGCGCTGGTGGCCGAAGGCCATGCGGCCATGCTCGCGCGGGGCGTCTATCGGCTGTCGAGCCTTCCCCAGCCGCTGGACGATGATTGCGAGCTGGCCGGACGCGCGGCCGTTCATCGTCCCGACGGGCCTCGCGACAGGTAGTCCAGGATCAGCCGGTCGTCCTCCCCGGAAGCATCGCCGTGGTCCGCGAGGAACGCTTCGAGCTCGTCCCGTCTGACGTCGGGACCGGTCACGAACGGACGAAGGCTCTCGACCGTGTGACAGGCGGCGCAGTACGTCTGGAAGAGGGCGGCGCCCGCCGGGCCCGGCGCCGGCAGCGATGCAGGCGCCGCCGCGGGCTCGCGGCTCACCAGCGACGCGAAGAGACCCGCGCAGACGAGAAACACGCTGCCGAGCAGGAGCGCCGCGCGCCGTACCGTGACGTGTCGCATGGCTACACCACCTGGAAGCGCTCGCTGTCGATGGACGCGGGCGCCACGCCGGCTTCGATCAGCATGGCCTCCACGGCATCCATCATCGGCGGCGGGCCGCAGACGAAATAGTGATACCTCGTGAAGTGCGCGGGCAGGTGGCGCCGCAGCACGTCCATCGTCAGGAACCCGCGCTCACCGGTCCAGTCCTCCGGCGGCGCCTCGAACACGTAGACGACGTCGAGGTTGATCTTCCCGCGCAGGCGCTCGATCTCCCGCCGGAACGGCGCGCGCGTTTCGTCGTGCGCCGCGTACACCAGGACGACGTGCCGCCGGTCTCCGCGGTCGCGCAGCGTCTGCAGCATGGATCGGACGGGCGCGATGCCGATCCCTCCGGCGATGAGGACGAAGCCCTGGCCGGCTTTTCCCTCCGTCGTGAACGCCCCGTACGCGCCCTCCACCCAGACGCGGGCGCCGGGCGCAAGGCCGGGCACGACGCCGGTTGACCAGTCGCCGAGGGCCTTCACCGCGAACTCGATCGAGCCGTCGGCCGGCCGCTCCGCCGACGAGGCGATCGAGAGCGGGTGCTGCTGGGACGAGAACGGCGAGCTGCCGGTGATGAGCCACGCGAACTGGCCCGGGTCGAAGGGGAAGCCCGGGTGGCCCGCCGGGCGGACGCGCAGCGTGCGCGTACTGGCGCCCTCGTCGAGGTTCTCGACAACCGTCCACGGTTGCGAGCGCAGGCGCAGCGGCCGTACGAGCCGATAGGCCATCAGCACGGCGCCGGCAAGCAGCACGTAGCCTGTGAAGACGACCCGCATCGGGCCGGGCCGGCTGTAGCCGTTCACCGCAAGGACGTGCGCCACCATCGCCGCCGCCGCCGTGAGGGCGAGCGCCAGGTGAACGGTCCGCCACGCTTCGTACGACAGGCGCAGCCGCCGGCGCAGCACGGTCGTGACGACCAGCGCGACGATGGCCCAGCTGGCGACCGCGCCGCTGCGGAACACCGGGTTCCCGGAGAATGGGCTCCAGCCCGACCACGGCAGCACCCGGAGGTTCAGCAGGACGGGATGGGCGATGACGAACGCGAGCGCCAGGAAGCCCATGTAGCGATGGAACTGCACGAGCGCATCCGTGCCGAACGGACGTGAGGCCGCCTGCAGGTGCGACACCAGCGCGAACTGCGCCAGGACGAGCGGGAAGGCGAGCAGGCCGAGGGCTACGCTGATCTCGACGAGCGCGGGACGCGGCACGGGGAAGGGGTCCACCGCCACCGCGATCGCCGCCGGCGCGACCACCAGCAGGACGTAACAGGAGAACCAGGCAATGCCGCGGGCGAGCATGGTTTGGAAATCCGATCCTCTGATCCTTCCACAGTCTCTCGCCGGCCGGACATCGAGCTGGCGTGGGACCTGCTTCGACGCCCGGGCGCCCGCGAGCCCCGATCCGCAGCGAGCGGACGGATAGGCGCCGCCATGACCTGGTTCGCCCTTCCGCTCACCGCGCTCACGCTCGTCATCGTGGTGGTCCGGGCGATCGGGAAGTGAGCTACTCGTGTTTCAGCACCGCCACGGGATCCATCCGGAGCCCCTTGCGCGCGGCGAGATAGCCGGCGCCGAGCGTCACGCCCGCCATCAGCATCGCGATGCCCGCATACGTCGGCGGATCGCCGGGGCCGAGCCCGATCAGGAGTCCGGAGAGCAGGCGCATCGCGCCCGCGGCAAGCGGCACGCCCAGCCCGACGCCGGTGAGCGCGAGCCGAAGGGTGCCCCCGACGAGCAGGCGAAAGACCGCGCGGCGATCCGCGCCGAGCGCGACGCGGATCCCGACCTCCTTCGCGCGCTGCTCGAGCGAGTAGCTGACCAGCCCGTAGAGGCCGCCCGCGGCGAGCAGGAGGGCAATCACGCCCGCTGCGCCGAACACAGTCCTGCCGATTCGCGCCGGCACGAGCGCGAAC
>Ga0299914_10001266_pt1 | contig 16550 bp, 15 predicted proteins | sample RVTome_10_FD_201361 | JGI IMG/M metagenome (GOLD analysis project Ga0299914, IMG submission 201361) | Soil microbial communities from uranium-contaminated site in the Upper Colorado River Basin, Wyoming, United States - RVT153D57 (version 2) ...
GCCAGGAGCACGGCGAGGACGGCGAACCCTGCGGCGAAAACGATGGCGCCGCCGCCGTCGGCGCCGAAGCGGTTCCCGGCCACCGTGACGAAGGCAAGCAGCGCCGTCCCGGCGAAGGCCGCCCAGCCCAGGGCGGCGAAGAGGAGCGCGGCCCCGGCGAGCGCGGGCACGAGGAGCATCGTCTCCAGGAGGTTCGAGAGCCCGAAGTAGCGGGAGTTCTGCGTCGGCCCGAACGGCGACAGCGCGACGGACGGCCCGTCCAGCCCGAGCGCCACGAGGTAGGCGGCGAGCACGGCCGCGAGAAAGAGGCCGAGCGCGAGCGGCGGCCGCAGAAGCCGGGCCAGGAGCGGCCCGCCGAGCGCGACGGCGAGCACGAAGGCCGTGACCACGGCCCAGAAGCCCGAGACGCCCGCGAGCCCGAGCGCGAGGTTGGCGAGGAGGGCGGCCGCGAAGCCCGGCACTGCGGCCGCGGGCGCCAGGAAGACGAGGACGAGCACGAGCGCGCAGACGACGATCGTCGCGGGCAGCCGCACGGTGTTGTTGTCGTTGATCCGGGCGTTCAGGTCGCGGAGCTCGGTGACTGCGTCGTCGGCCGGCTCCGAGCCGAGCGCGTCCTCCCGCCCCAGCGCCGTCGGCGCGACGTCGGCGATCGAGACGAGCCCCGGGATCCGGGTCGAGTCGGAGGTGAGGAGGCCCTCGTAGCCGGGGCCGATGACGAGGATCGGGTAGCGCGTGTCGTTCGGCTGGAGCTCGCCCGCCGGGAGGCCCACGTAGATCCCCGGAGCGAGGAACGGGCCCGAACGGTTCCCTCGCTGGCCGATCTCGATGAGCGGCTCGCCCGCGGGAGCGCCGCCGCGCAGCGAGTTTCGTACCTCGCCGCGGACGAGCGAGGCGCGAGCAAGGGCTCCGCTCGTCTCTGGGCCGGCACCGGGGTTCATGAGCCCGACGGCGCCGCGGTCCGCCACGGCGTCCAGGTCGCCCACGGTGAAGCCCGGCACCACGACGACGTCGAAGTCCGTAGCCTGCGCCGGGCCGGCCATGAGCACCATGAACGCGAAAGCCAGCATCGCCGTCCGGGCCATGGCTGGAACTCTAGGGGCGGCCGGGATCGCGCTCGCCGTCGGCCTCGCGCTCGTCCTCTTCGGCCCGCCGCCCGGCGACCTCCCGGCGCACCTCTACCGCACCGAGCTCGTACGCGACGGCGTGCTCGTCCGGGACACGTTCTGGTACGCGGGGCACTACCCGCTCCTCGGGTACAGCCTCCTCTACTACTTCCCGGCCGCGCTCGTCGGCAACGACCTCGTTGCGCTCGTCTCCGTCGTCACCGCGGCGGCGCTCTTCGCCTCGCTGGCCGAGCGGGAGTGGGGCGAAGCCGCGCGCTGGCCCTCGCGCGTCTTCGCCGTCGTCGCGTGCGGGCCGCTCTTCACGGGGACGTACCCGTACGCGGCCGGGCTCGCCGCCGGGCTCGGCGCGCTGAAGGCGCTGCAGGTGGGGCGGCGGTGGACGGCGCTCGGGCTCGCCGCTCTCACGCTGGGGCTCTCGCCGCTCGCCTTCCTGTACCTCTGCCTGGCGGTCGTCGCCGCGTTCCTCGCGAAACGGCCACGGCTCGACCGGGGCTCCGTCGCTGTGGGCGGGGCGCTCCTCGCGCTCGGGCTCCTCCAGGGGGCGCTGCTCCTGCTCTACCCGGAGGAGGCCGAGTACCCCTTCTTCCGGGCGGAGGAGCTGCTCGGCGTCCTCTTCCTCTCGGGGCTCTGCGCCACCCTCGCGCTCCGGGCCGAGCGCGGGCGCTTCCTGGCGGCGGTCTTCGGGCTCTGGGCCCTCGGTGCGGTGATCGCGTTCCTCGTCCCCTCGCCGATCGGGGAGAACGTGACGCGGCTGCGCGGGATCGTGCTGCCGCTGGCCCTGCTCGCCACCGCGGTCGCGGCGTACCGGCCGCGCTGGCTCGCCGGGCTGGCGCTCGCCTCGGCGGTCACCTTCACGGTCGTCCCCTACATCGGGCCGGCGCTCCACCGCGGCGACACCCGCTCGGCGGAGGCGGCGTTCTGGGAGCCGGCGCTCGACGTCCTCCGCGCGCGCTCCTCGCCGGATCACCGCGTCGAGGTCGTGCCCACGGGCGATCACTGGGAGGCCCACTGGCTGCCGCGGGCCGGCTTCCCGCTCGCGCGCGGCTGGTACCGGCAGCTCGACATCGCTCAGAACCCCCTCTTCTACGAGGAGTCGCTCGACGCCGAGGAGTACCGCGCCTGGCTGGACGCCATGGGCGTCCGCTTCGTCCTCCTCCCGGACACGCAGCTGGGCCGGATCGGGGAGGAGCGCGAGGCGGAGCTCCTGCGCTCGGGCGGCGCCGGGCTGGTCGAGGTGGCGCGCGCCGGGGACGTCACCGTCTACGAGGTGCCGGACGCGACGCCGATCCTCACGGGCCCCGGCGAGGCGCGGCTGACGGCCCTCGGCCACGACCGGGTCGAGGGGGAGGTCGGGGCGCCGGGGACGTACCGCCTCGCCGTCCGCTGGACGCCGACCTGGCGCGTGGAGGCCGGCGACGTCTGCGTGCGGGAGGCGCCGGACGGGATGACGGAGCTCGTCGCCGGCGCCGCTGGTCGGTTCGCGCTCGGTGTCTCGTGGCTGCCGAGGGCGCCCGGTTGCCCGGACCCCCCTGGCTAGACTTCGACCATGAGACGCAGAGCTTTCGGACGCGATCGCGGGCTGTCCACCCGCCTCTTCCTGACGATGTTCCTCCTCGGCGCGCTCTACGTCGTGTTCTTCGTCGTCATGGTGAACGTCTTCCAGTTCGGGATCGTCCCGATGGTGATCCTGCTGGGCGCGCTCGCGTTCTTCCAGTACTACACCTCCGACAGGATCGCCCTCGCCGCCGCCGGAGCGAAGGTGGTGCGGCCGGACGAGGCGCCCGAGCTGCACGCCATGGTCGACCGGCTCTGTGCCATGTCCGACCTGCCGAAGCCGCGGGTGGCGATCATCCCGACCGACGTTCCCAACGCCTTCGCCACCGGGCGGAGTCCCAAGCACTCGGCCGTCGCCGTCACGCGGGGCCTCTGGAACCGGCTCGAGCCGCGCGAGGTCGAGGGCGTCCTCGCCCACGAGCTCTCCCACATCGCGAACCGCGACGTGGCCGTGATGACGATCGCGAGCTTCTTCTCAATGCTGGCCGCGTTCCTCATGCGCATGGGCATGTGGACCGGGATGATGGGCGGCGGCCGCAACCGCGACTCGGGCGGCGCACCGGCGATCCTGATCATGATCGCCGTCTCGCTGGTCACGTACGTGCTGAGCTACATGCTGATCCTCCTGATCTCGCGCTACCGCGAGTTCGCGGCCGACCGCGGCGCCGCGGTCATCACCGGTGCGCCCGAGAACCTCATGAGCGCGCTGCAGAAGATCGCGAGCGACATGACCCGCATCCCGCAGCGCGACCTGCGCGAGCTGGAGGGCATGAACGCCTTCTTCATCATCCCGACGAACGTCAAGAGGCACGCTGCCGAGCTCTTCATGACCCACCCGCCGCTCGAGAAGCGCCTCGCCCGCCTGGCCCAGATCGCGGCCGAGATGGGCCGGCCGATCGCCGCCTAGGGCCTCTTGGGTTTAGGCGACGTCCTCTTCGGGCGGAAGAAGCTCAAGGGCGCCAAGCTCGATCGTCTCTTCGCCCTCTCCACTGCGCAGGTGACGCTCGAAGCGGAGCTCGGCCTGCGGCCGGCGGGCGCCGCCGGGGTCGTCTTCAAGTCGCTCTCCGCCGGGGAGTTCATGCGCGCCGAGCAGGAGATCGACGAGCTCCTGGGCGTCGTCGCGGAGACTTCGGGGTCGGAGGTGCGCCGGCGGCAGGACTCGCTGGGCTACCAGTGGCTCGTCGTTCGCGACCGCGACTTCGAGGATCTCGTCACCGGCGTCCACCTGGTGGCCGGCGAGCTCGTCGCGCACGGCTTCGGCGAGCAGCTTCTCGCGGCGATCTTCGCCTTCGAGCGCCGCGACGGGGAGCGCCCGACGTATCTGATCTACGGCTTCAAGCGCGGCGCCTTCTGGCCGTTCGTCCCCACCGGCGAGCGCCAGGAGCGCGACAACGCCGAGGAGCTGCGCCTGAAGAACGAGCTCCAGGGCGAGCTGCCGATCGAAGAGGACCTCAGCCGCTGGCTCGGCCTCTTCGACGCGCCGCTCGACTAGAGGACGGCGCTCTCGTCGTCCTCTCGGTAGACGGTGATCTCGATCTGCCCGTTGAGGTCGCTCACGTGCTCGTGCCAGCCCCTGTCCGCCGATTGGAGCGTCGCGAGCGCTTGCGCAAGCTCCGCCGCCTCCTCGTTCGACGAGGCAAGCAGTATTGAGTCGAGGCGGTTCCCATCGCCGTCGGCAATTCGCATGCGCTCACTCTAGGCTCGCTGCGAGCTCAAGGTCGCCCTACACGCTTCGTGCTGCATGGTGCTATTGTCTGGTCATGGTAGCTCGCGCCGGACACCGCTTGAACGTGACGCTGGACGGCGAGCGAGCGGCAAAGCTCTCCCGGCTGGCCGAGCGGACGCATACGCAGGAAGGCACGTTGGCGCGTTCGCTCCTGTCCCAGGCCATTGACGAGGCAGACCTCGATGCTCGTCATGTGGTCGAGCTTCTCGACGGCATCCCCGGGGCGTTCGAGCGTGCTCAACTCGGGCTGGAGCAGGCGAGAAAGGGCCGCACGATCTCGCTGGACGATCTCTAGCGCGTGGCGCGAGTCGAGCTGAGCGAGGCTGCAGTCGAGGATCTCGATCGGCTCGTCCGAACGCACACCCTCCCGCCGGATACGAGAGAGCGGCTCGGTCGCTCGCTGCGTCACCTCGAACGCTTCCCGCTGCTCGGTCCGGAGCTCGAAGGGCGCTGGTCGGGACTGCGCTTCGTCCTCGGTCCGTGGCGCTGGATGCTCGTCGTCTACGCCTACCTCGAGGCCGACGACCTCGTCGCGGTCGTGACCATTCAAGACGGACGCTCGTCCGCAGCGCCCCGATCAGCGGTTCCTTGACGAACGTCTAAACCCGGCGGGTCCAGCCGCGCTCACACGGGTGGACGGCCCCGTCGAGGGAGGACGGGTTCCTGTTGTCGACTCCTGTCCGAGAGTGGCCAGGAGGTCACAGTTCTGTGACACACATCCTGTCCCCGGCGGACGTGCCCTGGGGTCAGACCCCTGGGCGTGGCCGGAAAGGACACACGCCCCGGGGTCAGATCTTGCATCGCAGCATCAGCGGGCGTGGTGCTTGCTTGCAAGATCCGACCCCAGGGTCAAGCCGCGGCCCAAGCCAATCTCCCTCGCCGTGTCGCCGCGTCCACCGGGGCGCGGACATGTCCTGGGGTCAGATCTTGCAATCGCACATCCGGGCGCGGCTGCATGAATGCAAGATCTGACCCCACGGCGGCGGGGCGGGAGACAGGCAGATCTGACCCCACGGCCGTGGGGCCGGAGACCGGCACCGCCGGATGAGCTGCCTCAGACCGGAAGGTCGGGGATCAGGCCATCGTCGGAGAAGAGGCGCTTCGTCTCCTCGAGGGTGAGGTCGCTGGGCGGGATGACGACGTCCGACGCGCTCAGGTCGTCGTCGGCCAGCCGCTCGCCCTGTCCCTGCACGAGCTGCCACATCTCGTCGAGGACGCGGTCGAGCTCGGGCTCGTCGCCCGCATCCGCGGCGGCCTGGGCCTGCTCGTCGAGGGCGTTCAGCCGCGCGAGCAGGTCGTCGCTCGCCCGGAACTGCCCTTCGCCCATCAGCCTGACGATCACGACTTCTCCTCCAGCTCCTTCGGCTCACCGCCGGCGGCGAGCTCGCCCTTCAGCTTCGCCAGCTCGTCGTCGACCTGGCTCTGCGTCGAGATCTGCGCGAGCTCGCGGTCGAGCGACGTCTCGCCCGAGGTGAAGTCCTCCAGCGTCCCGGACTCGACGAGCTCGTCGACGGCGGCCGCGCGGGCCTGCATGCCCTCGGTCTTGTCCTGCGCGCGCTGGATGGCGAGGCCCGTGTCGGCCATCTCCTCGCCGATCCCGGTCGCGGCCTCGCCGATCTTCACCTGGGCCTCCGCGGCCGAGTACTGCGCCTTGATGACCTCCTTCTGGCTGCGGAACGCCTCGACCTTGGCCGAGAGGCGCTTCTCGTTGGCGATCAGCTTCTCCTGCTGCGCCTCGAGGCCGGTGATCTGGGCGTCGAGCCCCTGGAGCTGCTGCTGGGCGACCGTCTTGCGCTCGAGCGCGGCGCGGGCGAGGTCCTCGCGGCCGGCGGCCAGCGCCTTGCGCGCCTGGTCGTCGAGCTTGGGGAGCTCCTGCTCGAGCTTTTGCGTCTGCAGCTCGAGCCGCTTCTTGGCGGTGACGACGTCTGCGACGCCGCGCTTGACGTCCTGCAGCATCTCCAGCTGCTTCTCGTACGAGTAGTCGAGCGTCACGGACGGATCCTCGGCGCGGTCGAGCAGCTTCGAGATCCAGGCCTTGACGACGTTCGAGGTTCGGCTCATCAGGCCGGCCATGTGCGAATCAACCTCCCGGTCCGGGTGCGCCCGCCATGCTACCGCCCGACGTTAGGCTGGCCCGCGCATGAGGAGGATCGTCGTTCTGGCGGCCGCCGTGGCCCTGCTCGGGAGCCCGACCGCCGCGGAAGCGCAGGCGCAGGCCGAGCGCGAGCTGGTGCGCCGGTACGCGCCGGTGATGATGCTGAAGGTGAACCCGGACCCGCCCTGCTCGCGGGAGGGCGAGCAGTACGTCCCCTCGCCGGTGACGATCACACTCGGGAACCCGGAGGTGCGCCTGCTGCGGCCGCGGAGCCGCGGCGGCTACGAGCAGACGGGAGTGCTCGCAACCGCCCCGACGGCGGCCGACCTCGCCGGCCTCGGCCCCGACTACTACCTCGACCTCCCGGGCCATCCCCGCCGCCCGGGCTGCACGTACGCCCGCGCCTCGGCCCGCCTGATGGACGGGCGGCAGTCGGTGATCCACGCCCACGTCGCGAGGGAGCCGGGCGTGCGCGGGCTGGCCGTCCAGTACTGGTTCTACTACTGGTTCAACCAGTTCAACGACCTGCACGAGAGCGACTGGGAGATGATCCAGGTCGCCTTCGACGCGGCCACGCCGGCGGAGGCGCTCGAGCGCGGCCCCTCGCAGCTCGCCTACGCGCAGCACGAGGGCGGCGAGCGCCGCGCCTGGGACGACCCCAGGGTCGAGAAGGAGGGGACGCACCCGGTCGTCTACGTCTCCTCCGGCTCGCACGCGAGCCAGTACTGGTCGGCGCTCTTCCTGGGCAACGGCAGGGGCGGCTCCGGGCTCGGCTGCGACGACACCCGCGGGCCCTCGCGCCGCATCCGGCCGACGCCGGTCCTCGTCACCACCTACCCGGCGTTCGACTCGCGCGATGCGTGGCTCACGTACCGCGGCCACTGGGGCCAGCACGAGCCCGGCGTCTCCAACGGGCCGACCGGGCCGAACATGAAGCGCCAGTGGCTGGAGCCGTTCCGCTGGATGGGCGGCCTCCGCACCTCCACGCCGACCGTGCCCACGAGCGACGCCCTCGGGCTCCCCGTGACGGGCGCGTTCTGCGGCACGGTCAGCACGCTCTCGAGCTTCCTGAACGACACGGCCACGAGCCCGCTCGCGCTGCTCCTCGGCTTCGCGGTGCTCGCGGCCGCACTGGCGATCCCGGCCCTGCGCACGCGGTGGCGCCCGGTCGTGGCCACGCCGCTCCGGGAGCGGCGCGCGGGCGGGCAGATCGTCGATGCGGCGGGTCGCGTCTACTGGGAAAACCGGCGCGTGCTCCTGCCGGTCGGGCTCGTGGCCGTGCCGCTCGGCGGAATGGCCGTCGGCGCGCAGGCGCTCCTCTTCCACAGGACCGGTCTGCGCCGGGCGTTCGACGCGCTCGAGGACGACAAGGTCGAGGGCTTCGTCGCGATCCTGGTGGGCGTGCTGACCCACGGCCTCGCGCCGATCCTCGTCGGCGCCGCCGTGACCCTTCTTCTCCGCGAGGTCGACAGGGGCGGCGAGGCTCACCTGCGGGTCGTCGCCCGCGGCCTGCGAGGAGAGCTCTGGCGCCTCACCGGGCTCGCGCTGGTCGCCCTGCTGGTCGTCTTCCTGGTCGTCGTCACGGTGATCGGCATCCCCTACGCGATCAAGAAGGCGGTGGACTGGGCGTTCGTGCAGCAGGCGGCGGGCTTCGAGGGCCGGCGCGGCCGCGCCGCGTTCTCGGCGAGCACGCAGCTCGTCCGCGGACACTGGTGGCGGGTGGCCGCGATCTGCTTCGTGCTGCTTCTCCTGCTCGCCCTGACCGGTCCGTTCATGGGCGTGCTCGTCATCCTCGTGACCGACACGCCGCTTGCCACGATCAACCTGTTCGCCGCGCTCCTCTTCGCCGTGGTGCTCCCGTTCGTCTCGACCGCGCTGACCCTGCTCTACCTCGACCTGGCGGTTCGCCGCGACTCGGAGGCCCCCGCCCCTGGCATGCTTCCCGCCCCATGATCGTCGAGCGCAGCATGGATCCCCGGTGGCTCTCGAACGCCTACCTGGTCGTCGACCGGTCCGGCGGGACGGCGGTCTTCATCGATTCCGGGGCGCCGGTGGAGCCGCTGCTCGCGGCCGTCGACAGGCTCGACGCGCATCCGACGCACCTGCTCACCACCCACGCGCACGCCGACCACGTGGCCAACCACGGCCTCCTCGAGGATCGCTACGGGCTGCGCGTCCTCGCCTCGCCGGAGGAGGGCATCGAGGGCGCGGAGCCGCTCGGCCACGGGGAGGTCGTGGAGGCCGGCGACCTGCGCGTCGAGGCGCTGCGGACGCCCGGGCACACGCGCGGGATGCTTTCCTTCGTCGTGAACGGTGAGGCCGTCTTCACGGGCGACACCCTCTTCACCGGCTCGGTCGGCGGCACGCAGGACGCGTTCGACGACCTGCGCCGCTCGGTCATGGACGTGCTCATGGGCCTCCCGCACAAGCTGACCGTCTATCCGGGCCACAGCGAGGAGACGACCATCGGGCGCGAGTGGGACGAGAACCCGTTCGTCCGCGTCTGGCGCGGCGTCGAGCCGGAGGGAACCGAACGCTGCCACGTCGGCGGAGCCGAGGCGACGCTCGTCGTCTGGAGCAACGACTACGACGGCGGCGGCAAGGGCTGGGTGCGCCTCGCCGACGGCCGCGACGCGATCGTCGGCGGCTCCCGCATCGACCGGCGCTAGTGCATGGTCTTCATCGCCTCCGACGAGATCGAGCGCTACGCCGAGGCGCACACGACGCCGCCCTCCGACCTGCTCGTGCGACTCGTCGAGGAGACGCGGGCCGACCTGCGCTCGCCGACGATGCTGTCCGGCGCCGTGGCGGGACGGCTGCTCGAGCTGATCGTCTTCGCGCTGCGGCCGGAGCGCGTCCTCGAGCTCGGCACGTACAGCGGCTACTCGGCGATCTCGATGGCGTCCGTCCTCCCGCCGGGCGGCCACATCGACACCTGCGAGGTGGACGAGACCCACGCGGCCGTCGCGCGCCGCTACCTCGACGAGGCGGGCCTCGGTGACCGGGTCACGGTCCACCTCGGCCCGGCGCTCGAGGCCATCGGAAGGCTGGAGGGCGAGTTCGACCTGATCTTCGTCGACGCCGACAAGGTGAGCTACCCGGCGTACTACGACGCGCTCCTCCCGCGGCTCTCGGCCCGCGGGATCATGGTGCTCGACAACACGCTCTGGTCGGGACGGGTCGTGGACGACCCCGCGGGCTCGCCCGAGACCCGCATGTTCGTCGAGCTGAACGAGCGCATCGCCTCCGACCCGAACGTGGTCGCGGTCGTCCTCACCGTGCGCGACGGCATCACCCTGCTCAGGAAGTCCTAAGAACTCGTCTCAAAATGAGGCCTTGTGCCGCCGGGCCGCGCTGGCCGCCCCGTGAGCGGCGTCCTCGGTTGCGCCCGCAGCCTCCGGCTACGAGCGCGCCCTGCGTCCTTGCATCGCACTCGCCCAGGACGCCGCGACGACGAAGCGTCATTCTGGTGCGAGTTCTGAGCGGGGTTGAATCCGGACGCCGCGATCGTTACGGTAGTCACGAGTCCTTTGTAACGCCTGCGACGATTCGCTGGAGGGCCTCGTCGCGTCGGCCACGGGAGCGAGGCACCGGCGATGCGAGCAGAGGGATGGCGCAAGGTCGCCTCCGCCACGTGGCGGGGGCCGCTCGACCCCCAGATCTACGGCGACATCGAGATCGACGCGACCGCGCTGCTCTCCTTCGTCGAGGACGCGCGGGCGGCCACCGGCGTCCGCCTCACCGTCACGCACCTCGTCGGCCGCGCGCTCGCGCACGGGCTGGCCGAGAACCCCGACCTGAACGTCCGCAAGCGCGGCGGCCGCTTCATCCCGCGGGAGGACGTCTCGATCTTCTTCGTCGTGGCCGTGGACGGCGGCAGAGACCTCTCCGGCGTCAAGGTCCGGCAGGCCGACCGGAAGTGCGCGGTCGACGTCGCGCGCGAGCTCGCGGAGCGCGCAGGGAGGATCCGGACGGGCGACGACGCCGGCGCCGGCGGGTCCAGGGCGGTGCTCGCGCGGACGCCGGTGCCGATCCTCCGTCCTCTGCTGCGGCTCGCGACCTGGCTGACCTCGGACGTCGGCGTCGACCTGCGCCGGCTGGGGCTGCGCGCCGAGCCGTTCGGGAGCGCGCTCGTGACCTCCGTCGGGATGTTCGGGGTGCAGCACGCCTACGCGCCGCTTTCCTCCTTCTACCGCGTGCCGTTCCTCGCGCTCGTCTCCGAGGTGGCGCCCAAGCCGGTCGTCCGCGACGGCGAGGTCGTGGCGCTCCCGGTGCTGACGATCTCGGCCACGATGGACCACCGCTACCTCGACGGCGCCCACGCGGCCCGGCTCGCGCGCAGCGTGCGCAGCTACCTGGAGGACCCGCGCGCGTTCGAGCCGCCCTTGCCGAAGCAGCCGCTGGCCAGCGGGGTGGAGGCTTGACCGCGGTGACCGCGGCGGAGCGGCCCTGGCTCCGCTTCTACGGCGCCGTGCCGGCCAGCCTGGAGTATCCGGAGATCACGCTGTACGAGGCGGTCATGGCCTCGGTGCGCCGCACGCCGGATGCGGTCGCGTACGACTTCTTCGGCACGACGGCGACCTACCGCGAGCTGGGCGTGGAGATCGACCGCTTCGCCGACGCGCTCGCGGCGCTCGGCCTCGGCTCCGGCGACCGCATGACGATCTCCATGCCGACGTGCCCGCAGGGCGTGATTGCCTTCTACGCCGCGATCAAGCTCGGCGCGGCCGCGTCGATGATCCACCCGCTCTCGACCCCGGGGGAGATCGAGGGCTTCCTGAACCGCAGCGGGTCGCGCGTGGCGCTCGGGCTCGACGCCTTCTACCGGAGCTTTGGCGACATCGAGGGCGAGACGCCGCTCGAGTCGCTGATCCTGACCCGGATCGGCGACTACCTGTCGCCCGTCAAGCGCGCCGGCTTCTGGCTGAAGAGGGGCCGGAAGCTCGAGAAGGTGCCGCCCGACCCGCGCGTCCGCTGGTGGTCGGAGCTGATGAAGGAGCCGCACCCGTCCGTCCCGGCGGCCCGGGCGGGCGTGCACGACCCGGCGGCGATCCTCTACTCCGGCGGGACGACGGGGACGCCGAAGGGCATCCTCCTCTCGCACTCCAACTTCGTCACCGAGGGCCTGCAGGTGCGCGCCTGGATCGGCCTCGGTCCGGACGACACGATCCTGGCGGCGCTTCCGATCTTCCACGGCTTCGGGCTCGCGGCCCTCGTGAACGCGGGCCTCCTGAGCGGGTGCCGCCTCCTGCTCGTGCCCACGTTCACGCCGGAGACGACCGCCGAGCTGATGCAGACGAAGCGACCGACGCTGATCGCCGGCGTGCCCACGCTCTACGAGGCGCTCGTGCGCGATCCGGCGCTCCGGAAGGCGGACCTCTCCTCGCTCCGGGCGGCGTTCTCGGGGGCCGACTCGCTGCCCGAGCCGGTGCGCCTCGGGTTCGAGAAGCTCGTCGCGGAGCGCGGCGGGCGCGTCAAGCTGCTCGAAGGCTACGGGCTCACCGAGGCGGTCACGGGGATCGTCGGCATGCCCATCAACGAGTCGCGGCCGGGGAGCATCGGCGTCCCCTTCCCGGACACGCTCGTCGCCGTCTTCCGCCCGGGCGAGCTCGAGGAGGCGCCGGTCGGCGAGGAGGGCGAGATCTGCGTCTCGGGCCCGGCGGTGATGCTCGGCTACCTCGACGACCCGGCCGCCACCGCCGCCGCCCTCCAGGTGCACCCCGACGGGCGGACGTGGCTGCACACGGGCGACATCGGCCGGATGGACGAGGACGGGTTCTTCTACTTCACTTCGCGCCTCAAGCGGATGATCAAGTCGTCGGGGTTCAACGTCTTCCCCTCCCAGGTCGAGGCTGCGCTGCACGAGCACCCGGCGGTCGCGGAGGTCTGCGTCGTCGGCGTCCCCGACGCGTCGCAGGGCGAGCGGGTCGTCGCCGTCGTCGTGCCGGCGGGCGAGGCCGCCGCCGGAGACGAGCTGTCGCAGGAGCTCATCGCCCACTGCCGCGGCCAGCTGATCAAGTGGTCGTGCCCGCGCGACGTCGACTTCGTCGCGGAGCTCCCGAAGACGAAGGTGGGCAAGATCGACTTCACGACGCTCGCCCGCGAGGCGGCGGAGCGGCGCGGGCTCGGGTCAGGGTAGGACGGCCGCCTTCAGCAGGTCCGGCGGCGGATCGGCGAAGAGCCCTGCGACCCCCTCCAGCCCGATCCGGTGCGTGACCAGACGCTCCCACGGGTAGGCGCCGCTGGCGAGGAAGGCGAGTGCCGCGCGGACGTGGCGCGGGGTGTGGTGGAACGCGCCGCGCAGCGTCAGCTCCTCGTAGTGGAGGCGGAACGTGTCCACGGCGAGCTCGCGCCCGCCGAAGAAGACGACGGTGCCGCCGGGGCGCACGCGCTCGAGCGCGTCGTGCCAGGCCTCGGCCGAGCCGACCGCCTCGATGACGACGTCGGCCCCTGCTTCGTCGCCGGGCTCCGCGCCGAACTCCCGCGCGAGCTCGCGGCGCTCGGGCCGGCCGCCGACGGCGACCACGCGCGCGCCCGCGTCCCTCGCGGCCGCGCAGAGCATCAGCCCGATCGGCCCGGGGCCGAGCACGGCCACCGTCTCCCCGCCCTCGACGCCGGCGCGCTCGACCCCGCGCAGGCAGCAGGCGAGCGGCTCCACCAGGGCGGCGACCTCCGGGGCGAGCCGGGGCGGGACCGGAAGGAGGTTGCGGGAGGCGATGCGCTCCGGCACGAGCAGGTACTCGGCGTAGGCGCCGTTCAGGAAGGGCCGCAGGTTCTCGCAGAGCGTCTCGTCATCCCGACGGCACGGCGCGCACTCCCCGCACGGCGCCGAGTTGGCCGCGACGACCCGGCGGCCCGTGGCGACGTCGATCCCGCAGAACTCGTGCCCGAACGGGCTGGGCAGCTCCGCCAGCAGCAGCGGGTGGCCGCGGCGGAAGGCCTTGGCGTCCGTGCCGTCCGTGAGCGCGACCTCGACCTGGACGAGCACGTCGCCGGGCCCCGGCTCGGGCTGCGGGACCTCCGCGACCCGCAGGTCGCCGGGGCCGTGGAAGAGGAGCGCCCTCACGGCGTGAAGACGACCTTGACGGCCTCGTGGGAGCGGTACAGGTCGAGCCCCTCGGCGAAGCGGTCGAGCGGCAGGGTCACCGCCGGGATCGGGTCGAGGCCGGGGAGGAGGCCGACGGCGTCACGCATCGCTGCCGGCGTCGCCGAGCAGGATCCGACCAGGGTCAGCTCGCGGCGCAGGATCTGCTCGAAGTCGAGCGGCGCCGGGTCGACGAGCCAGGAGAAGACGAGGAGCGTCCCGCCCGGCTCCAGCGCGCCGAGCGCGGCGTCGAGCCCGGCGTGCGCGCAGAGGACGGCGGCGTCCACCGGCCCGTCCGCCGGCTCCGCCCCGTAGCCGAGCGCGAGCTCGAGCCGGTGCGGCAGCGGGTCGGTCGCGAGCACCTCGTCGCCGCGGCGGACCAGCGCCTGCACGAAGAGGAGCCCGGCGAACCCGCAGCCGACGACGAGGACGCGGCCACGCGGGATCCGCTCGAGCGCGCGCAGGACGCAGGCGAGCGGCTCGGCGAAGGTGCCGGTCACGTCGTCGAGCTCGTCCGGAAGCCCGACGGTCTCGGCGGCCCGGGCGCGCTCGACGAAGCCGCCGGGCACGATCGTCGGCGCGGGAAAGCGCTCGCAGGTCGTCTCGTGCCCGGCCAGGCAGCGGGCGCACTCGCCGCAGGGCAGGTGGTGGACGAGGACGACGCGCCGCCCCCCGGAGTCCTCCGCGACCACCTCGTGGCCGAGGACAGTGCCGGCGGCGGCGCGCCCGAGCTTCTGCACGTCGGTCCCGCAGAGCCCGCAGGCGCGCACGCGGACGAGCTCCCCCGGGCCGTCCGGCTCGGGGACCTCCGCGAGCGCCGGGTGCCCGGCGCCGTCGAGGACGACGGCCTTCATCGCGGCAATGGTAGGGCGCGGAGGCGGAGCCGGGCAGCCCGCCTCCGCGCCTGTGCTCGCCTAGCGAGCGGCGAGGCCGGTCGTGCCGGCGGGGAGCCCGCCGATCGACCCGAGCGGGTCGAGGCTCCCGTCGCCGTTCACGGCGAAGCCCTGGATCTCGGGCACGCCGCTGTTCAGGGAGTAGAGGATCCTGCTGTTCTTGGCGAGCGCCAGGTCGAGCGGCCCGGCGCCTGTGTTCGCGGTCTTCCCGTCAGCGTCGAGCAGCGTCAGGGCGCCGTTGGACGCGATCCGGAAGCCGGAGATCGAGTTGCTGCCGGTGTTCGTCGTGTAGGTGAAGCGGCCGTTCTTCGTCACGACGACCCAGCACGCGGCCGTCTCCGTCGTGGCCACGTTGGCCGTGATCGGCGTGATCGTGCCGTTCCCGGCGAGGTCGTACGACGAGAGGACGCTCGCGTCCGGAGCGCCGCCGTAGGCCTCCGACACGATCAGGCGCCCGCGCTTGTCGAACGCGAACCCGAAGGGCGTGACCCCCGCCGACGGCTGCGCGTTCGGCGCGCCCGCGTAGCCGTGCCGCACCTTGTAGGTGACGATCATGTTCGTCGCCTTCTCGGTGACGGCGAGGAACCTGCCGTTCGGGCTGAACTCGATCTGCGCCGGGCCCGGCGCCGCCGCGCTCAGCGGCCGGCTCGACCCCGGCAGCGGGACGAGGTTGCCCCAGAGCGCGAGGAACCCGTGGATGTTCGCGGCATGGGTCGCGTCGCCCTGGTTCACGACGTAGACGACCTTGCCATGGACGGTGACGCTGATCGGCCCGGCCCCGCCCGAGGGCTCGACGTCGGCCAGCTTCACCTTGCCGCGGCGGTTGACGTGCAGCAGGGAGAGCGTGTTGCTGCCCGCGTTGACCGCGAAGAGCCGGTTGCCGTCGAGGACGATGGCGCCTTGCGAGCCGAGGCCCGCACCGGTCCCGTTCCCGCCGGTGGCGACCGTGCCGGCCGCTGTGAGCGAGCCGTTGTTCGCCCGGTCGAAGACGGCGACCGCGTTGCCGGACGCCGCGTTCGTGAGCGTGAAGACCGCTCCCTTCCCGCCTCCCGAGGCCATGGCCGGAGCGGCCAGGACGAGGAGGGCGGCGGTCAGGGCGGCGGTGACGAGGAGCGTTCTGAGTCTGTGCATCGTGCTTTCTCCTTTCGGTTGGAGCCAGCGCGACGCTACGACCCAGAGCTTTCCCAGCCCTTGCGCCGTCCTTAGGAGTTGCTTAACGCCGTGGGAGCGTGAACGAGATCCTGGCGCCGCCGCCCGCGACGTTCTCGGCCCAGATGCGGCCCCCCTGCGCCTCGACGAGGCCGTGGGCGATCGCCAGGCCGAGGCCGGCGCCGCCCGTCTCGCTCGTCCGCGAGCGGTCGCCGCGCCAGAAGTGGTCGAAGACTCGCCGCGTCGAGTCCGCGGGGATGCCCTCGCCGGTGTCCTCGACGCTGACGCGCACCTCGCGCTCGAAGGGCTCGACGACCACCGCCACGGAGCCGTCGGAGGGCGTGTGGCGGATCGCGTTCGTCAGCAGGTTGAGGAGCACGCGCTCGACCTTGTCGGGTGCGCAGATCGCGGTCGGGTCGCCGTCGATGCGGGCGGCCAGCGCGACGCGCCGCGCCTCCGCCTCGGCCTCGAGCCCGCCGAGCGCCGAGCGCACGACGCCGGCCAGCGGGGCCTCGCGCAGCTCCAGCGAGAGCACGCCCGCGTCGAGTCGCGCCAGCTCGAAGAGGTCGTCGACGAGGATGCCGAGCGCGTCCACCTGCTGCTTCAGCACCGGCACGTAGCGCTCGGGCTCGACGAGCCCGTCCTCGACCGCCTCGAGCATGGCCTTCATCGAGGCGAGCGGCGTCCGCAGGTCGTGGCTCGCCCAGGCCACGAGCTGCCGGCGGGCGTCGAAGAGCTCCTCGACGCTCGCGGCCATCTCGTTGAAGGACGCGCCGAGCTCCGCGAGCTCGATGGGGCCGTCCTCCGGCGCCCGCGCGGCGAGGTCGCCGCCGGCGATCGCGGACGAAGCCGTGCGGACGCGCTCCAGCGCGCGCAGGATCGAGCCGCCGAGGAGGCCGGCGGCGGCCAGCGCGGCCGTCGAGCA